>Ga0157378_10002046_pt1 | contig 18048 bp, 16 predicted proteins | sample M65metaG_FD_115309 | JGI IMG/M metagenome (GOLD analysis project Ga0157378, IMG submission 115309) | Miscanthus rhizosphere microbial communities from Kellogg Biological Station, Michigan, USA - M6-5 metaG | ecosystem: Host-associated > Plants > Roots > Rhizosphere > Soil | place: USA: Michigan...
AGGGAGGCGATCTTACGCTCGTATAGATTGACCCCCGGCATGGCGCTCAGCCCGTGAGCAAAGATGCTGAGCAACACAGTGCTCATCACGGCCACGCGGATCAGTGGCTCCCCCGGCAAATGCGTTTCCTGCTCAAGATAGACTAAGCCGAGAACAATAGATGCCAAGCCGCGCGGGCCGAACCAGCCCATGAAGACCACACTGGCACGGCTCAGCCCGGCTCCGATCAGTGCGATGGCAACCGGCAACATTCGTACGACCGTGATGCTGAGAACCCCATACAGCATCGATGCCGTCGTAAACTGCTGCCAACCTCGAGCGACCAGAAAGCCGAATAAAAAGAAGACAAAGAGGTTGATCAGTTGACCCCATTGCTCTGAGAACTCGACGCTGTGTTCGCTAACTTTCTTGAAGCCAACCTGGACCGCCAGACCGGCAACGAATGCCGCGATAAACATGCTGGCACCAATGGCTTCGGAGAGCATCAAGCAGAGTACCGGCAAAGCAAGTACGCCGATTTGTTGGAATGTTTCCGTTGCCCATTCCTTTCGGCTCGCAACCCCCTAACAGGCAACCCCCGACAAGCCCAATTCCCACACCAAGGAGTGCGCCAAAGCCGAGCTGCTCTACTAGGAACCGCGTCAAGCTTGCATCGTGACCTGCAACACCGCCGGCAGCTAAAGCCATGAAGAAAAGTAGGAACGGGACTGAAAGCCCATCATTGAGACCTGCTTCCACGTTGAGCGCCTGACGAATGCGCAGCGGCACATGAGGACTATTCACAATAATCTGCCCCAGGCCGGCATCAGTTGGCGCCAGAATGGCTGCCAAAATTCCTGCTTCCCAAATTGAAAGAGTCGGAAACACGAACTGCGCCGCGATAGCGCCCAGGATAATCGTCAACAACATGCCCGTGCTCAACAAACGCACTGGAAGGTTTCGGATACTTCGCAATACGTTTAGATCAGTGCGGCTGGCATCTGCGAATAGCAGAAGTACCAGGCCGATCTCCGCAAGGCGAAGGAAGACGTCTGGGCTGATCCCGCCTTGCTGGCTTGCTGGAACCGAAGACCCTGTGATTACTCCGACGAGAGTGAACACAATGGGCGCGGTGATGACCGTCCGCTCCAATCGTCGGGATACCAGGCTATACATGAAGAGGAGCGAGACAAAGATAAGTAGCAGCGTCATCTGAATCCCGCTTCCGATATGGGTTAAAAACCCAACCTGAGCGCGTTCCGATCTGAATCATCTTCCTCGGTGTGATTGGCGATTTCTTTAGTAAGTTTCATTATCGGCTTTTTTTATAGGGCCTCTGGTCATGGCGACGGGAAACTCTAATCACGTCTTGGTTGAGGCAGGAGGACTCACGGAGCCCGAGCACGAGAGTGAGTAACAACAGTGATATGAGTTCTCTTTCTGCTAATCCCGATTGCTATCGACGTGACCCTATGGGCGACGCTCTATTACGCTATGGCCGCATTACCGAACTTTGAGGAGGCACTCAATTTTTCGACTGTCAGCTTATGACGGTTGGATACGGGGACATCGTTCTTAGCCGCGAGTGGCGCAAGCTGGCGACCCTCGAAGCAGTCAATGGGTGGATCATTTTCGGCTGGGCGACAGCACTGATAGTGGCGTTGATTCAGCGACTCTACTTCCGCGTTAGATAGCAAGCTGGGACGCTCCATTAATCCGCAAAGGATCAAAGCCGACGGTCAGGACACCGATCGGGTTCGCCCATGCCCGAAGCGGACCTTGCGAGGCTCGAGTCGCCCAGCGCCAGCGTGACGTGAACGACGTTTCCCCCGCGCCGCTGCGTAATGGGCAAGCCGCTGCGGCGGAAAACGTTCAGCATAGACTGATTATCGGCGAGCACATCGGCTTCGAGTCGCGACAGGCCGGCCTCTCGGGCAAGAAGTATGAGGTGGCAGAGCAAGAGGCTCGCGATCCCCTGCCGGCGATAAGCGCCTCTGGTCAAAAAAGCGAGCTCAGCACTTTGTGGCCATTCTCCCCCCTCGACGGCGTAGCGGCCGCCGCCAAGCAAGGTCTCCACGCCGTCCTTCTGCGTAGTGACCACCAATGCCGACACCTGGCTGGAATCGACTTCGGTGAGTTGCCTGAGTTCGGCATCCGACAGCTCCTTCTTGGGGCTGAAGAAGCGCCGATAGATCGATTCCCTGTCAAGCGCGTTGAATGCTTCGAGGATGCGCGCGCCGTCTTCGGCGCGGATGGCTCTGATTGTGACCTCGGTGCCGTCCTTCAGGGTCTCGGGGACGACATAGTTGCGTGGATCGATCAACGTCCTGGCTCAATCGATAATGTGATAACCGCCGTCTATATAGAGCGTCTCGCCGGTGATCAATTTGGCCCCGTTCATCGAGAGGAAGGCCACGGCGACGCCAACGTCCTCGATGGAGACGAGACTGCGAGCCGGCGCCTTTGCTTGAGCCTTGGCGATTAGCTCATCGAAGTCGGTAATGCCCGAAGCCGCCCGAGTTTTAAGGGGACCTGGCGAGATGGCATGCACTCGAATGCCTTTCGGCCCTAGTTCGGCAGCCAGATAGCGAGTCGCCGATTCCAGGGCTGCCTTCACTGGTCCCATGATGTTGTAGTTCTCCACCACCATCTGCGAACCGTAATAGGTCATGGTCGACAGCGTCCCGCCTTCCTTCATCAGCGGTTCGGCAAGCTTCGCCATGCGAAGGAAAGACCAGCAGGAAATCTCCATCGCCGTCAGGAAGCCCTCTTTCGAGCAGTCGACCACGCGGCCTTGCAGGTCCGCCTTCGGAGCGAAGGCAATCGAATGCAGGCAGATGTCTAGCTTACCCCATTGCTTCTCGATCGTTTCGAACACTGCCTCTAATTCACCGTCTACCTGAACATCCAGCGGCAAGAAAATCGATGCTTCGAGTTCCTTCGCCAACGGCTCGACGAACTGTTTTGCCTTATCGCTGCGGTAAGTGATCGCAAGATCGGCACCGAAGGCGCGAAACGCCTTGGCGCAGCCGTAAGCGATCGATTGGTCGTTGGCGATGCCGGTCACCAGCGCCTTCTTGCCCTTGAGCAGCGGCAGGTCTGAAATGTCTATCATGCGTGCTTCTCCACGAGCTGCTTGGTGCCTTGCGCTCTCAGCACGCGCAATGTGTGGCGTGCAATCATCAGCTCTTCATCGGTGGGAATCACATAGCAGGCAACGCGCGATTCCTTGCGCGAGATGAGCGGGCTGCCTTTTTCATTCGCATCGGGATCGAGCTCAATGCCAAGCCAATTGAGGCGTTTGACTACCGCTTCGCGAATGGCACGAGCGTTCTCGCCGATCCCGGCCGTGAAGACAAAGCCGTCGATACCACCCATCGCCGCCGCAAGCATCCCCGCCGACAGCGCGATGCGATGGACGAAATAGTCGAGCGTACGCTTGGCCTGCGGATCGGCGCTCTTCAGCAACTCCCGAATATCGTTGCTAATTCCGGAAAGACCCTTGAGTCCGCAATCGTTATAAAGAAAATGTTCGATCTCCTTCGGGCTCATGCCCTTCTCGCTCATGAGATAGAGAACGACACCGGGGTCGAGCTGACCCGGCCTCGTCCCCATCGGCAGGCCGTCGAGCGCGGTAAAACCTAGCGTGCTCTCGACACTCTTGCCGCCAGAGATGGCGCACATCGAGGCGCCGCTGCCAAGATGCGCGACCACCACGCGTCCTCGCGCGATCCGTGGGGCAACCTCCGGCAAGCGGTCGGCAATATATTCATAGGACAGTCCGTGAAATCCGTAGCGGCGGACGCCTTCCGCGTAGAGCGCCTCGGGAAGCGCATACCGATCGGCAACTTCAGGATGCCCGCGGTGGAATGCCGTGTCAAAGCAGGCAACCTGAAGCATTTGCGGTTGCCGCGCTCTGACCGCGCGGATGGGGGCGAGATTGTTCGGCTGGTGTAAGGGAGCGAGCGGCGAAAACCCATCCAGGCGCTTGAGCACCGCATCGTCGACCAAGGTCGGTTCGCTATAATGGGGCCCGCCATGCACCACGCGATGGCCTATAGCTGTCGGCAGCTGACCGATCTCAGCGCGTAAAAACGAGACGACCTTGTCGAGCGCTTTCGGCACGCTGTCGACTTCGGACGGAGGCCACGTCTCATCGATGACGGTTTCGCCCTTGATCCCCCGGGCGATCAAGTGTGGCTTCACGCCGACGCCCTCGATTTGCCCCTTCAGGCGCCGCTCTAGATCGCCTCGCCCCGCAACGGAAAATAGCTGGAACTTGATGCTTGAACTGCCGGCGTTGACGACGAGGATGGTTTCGCTCACGGCCTTCATGCCCCGATCGGCTGTTTGGCTATTTGGCTGTGGCGAAGCAGCATGGCGACGGCACAAGAGGCCATGCGCGTGCGCAGATTATCCGCCCGCGATGTGAGAATGATCGGCACTCTCGCGCCAAGCACGACGCCCGCGGCATCGGCGCGCGACAGGAAGGTCAGATTCTTCGCCAGCATGTTGCCGGCTTCGAGATCTGGAACCACCAGGATCTGCGCCTGACCCGCGACCGGCGATTTGATTCCCTTGATGCGAGCAGCCTCCGGGCTGATCGCATTGTCGAATGCGAGCGGGCCGTCCAACACGCCGTCAGTGATCTGGCCGCGATCGGCCATCTTGCAGAGCGCAGCGGCCTCGATGGTGGAGGGGATGCTTGACGTCACCGTCTCGACCGCGGAGAGAATAGCGACTTTTGGCGTCCCCAATCCAAGCCCGACATGGAGATCGATCGCGTTTTGAATAATATCGTGTTTTGCGGCAAGATCGGGCGCGATGTTCACCGCCGCATCGGTGATGAACAAAGTGTGCGGGTGACCCGGAACGTCCATGACAAAGACGTGGCTGATGCGCCGTCCCGTGCGTATTCCAGTGTCGCGCTTCACCACCTCCGCCAGAATCTCGTCGGTGTGGAGACTGCCCTTCATCAGCAGCTCCGCTTTGCCGGCTCGGACCAACTCGACTGCCTTCTCGGCAGCCGCCTGGCTGTGCGGAACGTCGATAATTTCAATGCCGCCGAGGTCGAGCGAGAACGCCTCGGCAACGCTCTTAATCTTGTCCTGCGGGCCGACAAGAATTGGCTTGATGAGTCCTTCCTCGCCCGCTTCGAGCGCTCCCTTCAGAGATGTTTCGTCACAAGGATACGCGACGGCCGTGGCCAGAGGGGGCTGCTTCTTTGCCGTTGCAATCAAGCGATCGTATTTTTCGTGCTGCCGCGAAGGGGCCGTGATCTCGGTCATCATGTTTCCTCCAAGATGCTGGCGGACGACGGCAAACGGGTGATCGCCGCTTTCAGCAGAGCGCTGGTCTAAGTCTCAGCCAGTCTTTTGCGCACGTCAGTTGAAGGCGCCACACTCGGCGTCGGGATTCAGTCGTCGTCTCCGCTCGCCTTCTTTAGCGGAGCACGGCGCTGCCCCTCGTTGGCCGCCACCATACGGGCCGCACGTGCGTCCAAATCACGGGCTTCGGAAGCACTCGGCTTTGCCTGAAACAGCTTCTCCATCTCTTGAAGGCGTGCCTTTCCTTCGGGGCTCTCCACGCCGACGACCTCTATCAGACGTCGAAGGACGAGCGTCATGCGCGAGGCGAGCTCAGGGTCTCTTGCCAGCATGGCTGGAATGGCGTCGACCGCACGTCGCTCGTCGAGCAACAAGGTGAAGAACTGGTCGCGAACCAGCTTCTTAAACTCCTTAAGAGTAAGGCCAATACCTGCTTCCTCGCGCATCCGCTGGAGCAGCCGGAAGCCGCGCTCGTCGGCCACTCCTTCAGGGATCCGGATATAGAGGAGCGCCCGGATTGCCGCCTCACGCGGTCCCCCCTCTGGAACACTTTTGCGCAACTCATCCAGCCGTCGCGCAATAAAAGCCCTGTACACGGCGTCTATGCCCGGCCGGCTGCGTGGACTTGCATCTGAAGCCTTCAGACCGACAAGAGACTGCAAGAGGGGCGACCCATAGATGCTGTGGAACAGCGCCTCGACGAAGCGCTCCCCCATCTCGCCGTAAGCCTTCAACGACCCCTCGATCGCCTTACCGAACGACTCTTGCGTTTGCCAAAAAGCATTATCCTTCGAGACGGGCTGACGGTTCTCGCGCACATCTTCAGCGACCGACGACACCTGCCCCATGAACGGATTCGCCCGAGTGAACATCTCGTAGGGAATGCGAAGTGGGTGCATCCGCCGCATCCATTCGGCGGACCCCTCATTGGCCCACAGCCGCACCCAAGGTTGGACAAAGGTCCGGTACAGGCCGAGATTGATCTCGGAAACCCGTGCCACGGCCGCAAACTGGCGCTCGTCCTCTTCGCTGTTAGTGCCCAAGGCGCGGATATCATCGAGAGTGCGCTTCTCGAAGCGGACAAGATAGTCGCCGCTGATCAGATCGGCGGCCCTATCGCCGGTCTGCTTCGGAGTCATCACCGCCTCGTAAAGACCAGGCGGCAGCACGTCGATGAGATCGATGTTACTCGCGAATTGGTCATGTTCCTTCTTGGCTACTGAACCGGATACGAAAATACCGAGATGACCGATCGACTCATGAACCGCATAAATAATCGTTTGTCCGTGTGCCCGAATGTCATCGACGCTCCCGTAGAGATCAAGAATCCAGTCGAGCGCCTGAGGAGGCGGGGTGATGTTGTCTGCCTTTGAGCAAAAGACGACGATCGGCGAGCGTATGTTGCGGAGATCGAAGCTTGAGCCGTCGGAGGAAACGATATCGGCGGTCGATAGCTTGTTTCCGATAAACAACTCATCGGCGATGAATTGCATCTCGTTTGCATTGAGACGGGTGTGGCCCCCCCACCATTGCTCGAATTCCAGGTAGCGGGCCGGTTCGGTATCGATCTTGGCATAGAGGTTGTACGGCTTGGTCCAATTGGTGTTGGCAGGGTTCAGGTTCTCGAAGTTGCTGACTAACCAGGCACCGTCGAATATTCCGTTGCCCAGGTCACCCATCAACGCCGTTAGCCAAGTACCGCCAAGGATGCCGCCCGCGTAACGCATGGGATTTTGTCCCCGCACGCCCGCCCAGTAGGACAGCGGCGAGCCGGCGACAATGATCGGGCCAAAAAGCTCGGGCCGTTTGGCTGCGACCATCATTACGGCCCAACCGGCTTGGCAATTCCCGACGACGGTGGGCTTGCCATCTGCGTCCGGATGTAACGCGATCACGTGTTCGAGAAAGATGGCTTCCGCGGCGACGATGTCTTCGATCATCTGCCCAGGCATAGGCTCTGGCAGGAAGCCGATAAAGTAACAAGGATGACCGGCCTTGAATGCAACGCCGATTTCACTCTGCGCTTTGAAGCCGCCGATGCCGGGGCCATGGCCGGCGCGTGGATCGACAATAACAAATGGCCGTTTGCGCTCATCTATTTCGGTGCCATCCGGCGGAGTGATGCGTGCCAGGACGTAGTTTACCGGTCGTGGCAATGAGCGCCCGTCCATGATCAGTTCGGTGCCAAATTTTAGAACGTTGGGAGCTAACTTGGCGGCGTGCTCCTCGTATCGTTCGCTACGTTGCCGCATTACATCCAGAAACAGGATGCCTCGCTGGAAAGCGTCAACGCCGTAAGACCACGCATCGGGCAAAAGGTTGATAGGCCCTAGAGGTGCGATCGCCTTGGGCTGAGCTGTGTCCGCCTGCGTACTCATTGTGCTCTCCTCGAAAATTGCTTGTAACAGCGGCGGTTCTTTCCGCCTTGACCCACATCAAGAGCTGCCCTTCGCTCAATCGAGCTTAGGTCCGGTCGATCAGCCCGCCAATCAAAAATTCCTGCTAGTCGCCCGACCTGCTCACATCCATTTCAGGGTGATGCCGATATCTCCCGGCATCCCGCGGAAAATCGATGATCTGGACTTTAAGCTTGTAACCGAGCGGACGGAGCTGCCGATCCCAGAACTCGTACATCTCCTTGGTGAAAGGAGCGTGACTGCCCTTAACCCGACTCGGCGGAGACGGAGGCCGTCCCTCGCGAAAATCGCCATTACCCTTCCCCCTAAGGCGACCCTTCGAATTGGCCCAAATATGAAGGGGCAAAGTTCGACCGCCGGCGGTACCCCACCGCTCAGTAGTCCCAATCATGACTTTTGCCGCAAATTAAGGCAGGACCTTCGCCTCGACTGTGCCAGAAGAAACGCCGAGACGTGGGAGTGAAGAAAGACTCCGGGATTGTCCGCCTTGGGTCGCTGACGTCACGACGAGCAAGCGGACGTTGGTAAATGCGGACATTTAGGGACCCCACGTTCCCCGCTTTCCTAATATACTCCGGCGTGCTTTTAGGTGGCCCGCAAGCGGAGCCATCGTGTTGTTACTGTGTCGAGCCCTTTAAACTATGCGGTGTCCAAACTGCGATTGTCAGAATCCGGATGCCGCCAAGTACTGCGATGCGTGCGGAACACCTTTGCCGTTGGGATGCCCCGCATGCGGAGCCCCCAATCGCACGAATGCAAAATTCTGCAACGCATGTGGCACCGCACTTGGCCCGCAAGCGCAGCCTAGGGTAGTGCCCCCAGACGAGGCTGACGCACCACAGCCGTTGGATCTGGCATTCGCTCTCGGTACCGCCGTCGAACCTCAGGCCGTTCCAGAGGGCGAGCGAAAAATGGTGACAGCCCTTTTCGTGGACATCATCGGATCGACAGAACTCGGGCAAGACCTCGATCCCGAAGAAGCGCGCGCGATTATCGATCCAGCTCTCGCGTTAATGATCGACGCCGTACGACGCTATGACGGCTACGTCGTGCAATCGACAGGGGATGGCATCTTCGCGCTGTTTGGTGCGCCAGTGGCTCGCGAGGATCATCCGCAGCGAACTTTATATACCGCGATGCGTATGCAGGATGAAATTCGGCGCTACAGCGGGCGCCTGCGAGCGGAAGGTCGGCCCCCGATTCAGATCAGGGCTGGAGCAAACAGCGGCGAAGTGGTGGTGCGAACGATCAAGACGGGCGCCACACATACAGAATATACCCCGATTGGACACACCGTAAATCTTGCGTCCCGATTGCAGAGCCTTGCCGCTGCGGGATCCACGGTCATCAGCGACGGTACGCGAAAACTCGTGGAGGGGTATTTTGCGCTGAGGCCGCTCGGTCCGGCACATGTGAAGGGAATTAGCGAGCCAATCAACGTCCATGAAGTGGTGGGCTTGGGTCCGCTACGCACTCGGTTGCAGCGTTCGGCTGGGCGAGGTCTTTCAAAATTTGTCGGTCGCGCGAAAGAAAACGAGGCGCTTAGACGTGCGGCTGCACGCGCTCATTCTGGGGCAGGCCAGATCGTTGCCGTCGTCGCGGAACCCGGCGTTGGAAAGTCGCGACTATTCTTTGAATTCAAAGCCGAGGTGCAATCTGATTGGACGGTCCTTGAGGCGTTCGCGCTCTCTCACGGAAAGGGCTCCAGTTATTTACCCGTAGTAGAGCTCCTGCATGGCTATTTTGGCATCGTCAGTGAGGACAGCGTTGCAGCGCGCCGGGATAAGGTCGCGGCCAAGATCGCTGTCCTCGATCCAGACTTGGAGAGCGGGCTTCCTTACTTGCACGCTTTACTCGAGATTGCGGACGACAAAAATCGGCTTGTTGGAATGGACGCGCAACTGAGAAAGTCCCGCACTTTGGACGCCGTCGCAAATCTGTTCTTGGCCGAAGCCGTCAATCGTCCGCTCCTGGTGATGGTTGAGGATTTGCACTGGTTGGATGACGAGAGTCAGGCATTTTTGGATTGGCTCGCCGACTTGATTACCGTCTCGCGTATTTTGCTTTTGGTCAGCTATCGGCCGGAATACGCGCATCGATGGGCGGACAAGGCTTGGTGCAGCCGGCTTCGACTCGAATCCCTCGGAGGTGGAAGCGCCGATGAGATGCTTTCCACCATCCTGGGCGATAACCGAGCGCTCGGGCCGCTCAAGGAGCTGATCGTCACGACCACCGGCGGCGTTCCTTTCTTCATGGAAGAGACGGTGCAGGCGCTCTTTGATGAAGGGGCGCTGGAACGACAGAACGGAACCGTGAACCTCGTTCGACCGCTCGACTCGCTCAGAATTCCGCCTACGGTTCAGGCAATTTTGGCCGCCCGTATTGATCGGCTGCATAACGATGAGAAAAACCTTTTGCAGACACTGGCGGTTCTAGGTCGGGACTTCGTTCTTAGTCTTGCGCGCGCGGTGGCAGGAAAATCGGAGGAAGAGCTGGAACGACTGATTGCAAAATTGCAAGTGGGCGATTTTGTCTTCGAGCAACCCTCCATCGTCGACGTTGAATACACCTTCAAACACGCCCTTACCCAAGAAGTAGCTTACAATTCTGTCCTGCTCGAGCGGCGCAAGCAGCTACATGGAGATGCAGGGCATGCCATTGAAACGATCTATACGGCCTCGCTTGACGATCACGTCGCTGAGTTGGCGCATCATTTTTCTCGCAGTGGAAACCAGGCGAAAGCGGTTGAGTATTTGCACTTGGCCGGCACGCAGGCGATGGCTCGGGGAGCTTTGCCGCAGGCGATCAGAGATTTCGAGCAGGCACTGGGACTTCTCAAGGCGTTTCCGAGTGGCCCCGATCGGGAGGGACTAGAACTGCAACTCCTGAATCCACTCGGCACCGCCTACATAGCCGTGCGCGGATACGCAGCTCCCGAAGTCGGTCCGATCTTCGCTCGTGCGCGCGAACTTTGCGAAAGAATAGGGCAGCCGCCTCAGCTCTTTGCCGTTGTGTGGGGCAACTTCGCTTGGCATGTCGTCCGTGGCGAGATGGGGTTGTCCATGGACCTTGCAAGAGAAGCCATCGAACTTGCCGAGCGCTTCGAGGATCCGGGCATCTGGATGGAGGCCCTCTTTCTGTTGGGGGTGACGCTGTTTTACCGAGGCGATTTTGTAAGCGCTGTTATCCAGTACGAGAAAGCACTCTCGCGCTATGACGATCGTGAACGCACACGCCTGTGGGCTTCGCGTGTCGGCGAAGATGCCGGAGTAACGCATCGCTGCTATTTGGCTTTGGCCTTGTGGCACTTGGGATATCCGGAGCAGGCCCTTCGGGTCAGCCAAGAGACGCGAAAATTAGCCCTCTCGATCGACCATCCTTTTAGCCTTGCCTACGCTCAGCACCATATAAGTTGGCTTTACCATAACCTTCGGCTACCCGCCGAAACCAAAGCCGCCAGCGAGGAGGGAATACAAACCGCGGCCGCACAAGGCTTCGCGATGTTTCACGCGACTGGCACTCTCTACAAAGCTGCAGCCGTGCTCCTCGAAGGACGCTCGCACGAAGCCTTGCCGCTGCTTACACGGGGCCTCGACGCGTATCGAGCGACGGGTGCCGGCCTAGCTCTTCCGTACTACCTCAGCATCCTGGGAAACGCTTACCTTAAAGCTGGCCGACCGGATGACGCCAGGGGCGCGCTGGACGAGGGTCTGGCCATTGCGGAGCGGAGCGACGAGCTGTGCCAAAAGGCAGAGTTGTACCGCCTTAAGGGTGAGCTTGCGTTGCGGAACGGTTCTCAAGCTGGGAAGGCCGAAGAGCACTTCCGCCAGGCGATCGCAACGGCGCGAGACCAACGGAGTAAAGCCTGGGAGCTCCGGGCAACGACGAGCCTGGCCCGCCTCTGCAAGCAAACGGATCGGCGCGACGAAGCGCGGCAGATGCTTTCCGACACATACCGTCAGTTCACCGAAGGCTTCGATACCCCCGATCTGAAATGTGCCAGAGCGCTGTTGAATGAACTAGAGACGTTGAAATGTTAATTTGCCAATGTCCGCTTTGGGTCAAAAGCTGACGTCGCCGTGCCGGGCGATGAGTCCGCTTAGTGCCACAAGCGGACATTGGGCTTCCTTGACATTTTTCGCAGTGCACTACCCGCCATCCCCACTTGAAAGATGCTCTCCCTCGATTATTTACTGGTCGCTCCTACCTGAGCATGTTTGATCGTAGGTCATGCTCGTTCAGGGACAATACTCATGGGTACATTGGGTTTTGTATGTCCTACCACGGGACGCGAGGTCGACACGGGTGTTGAGGTTGATAGCCTCAGCTTCACCAGCCTTCACAGCGAGCAACTAGGCTCGCCCCGAGTGCTTAGAGACACACCAGCTGGCTCTGATAAAGGTTTGGGTAGCCGACACGGGTTCGCCCGAGCAGGCCGAGTGATCTCGATCGCAAGCGCAGGATAGGCCGGAAGTGCGCTTATCTATTTTCGGCTCCAGACGTCTTCGTCGCACACGACCTTGCATTCGCAGTCGCATGTCGGAGCTCCGATCACCGGGAGTTCGACGCCCCACCGTCGGCATCCCCTCGTTATGAGCTGACCGGCAGCGGGCCTCTTAAAACAGGAGATCGCCCCGTACCCCGACGAGGGAGAGTAACTATCACCCGCCAACGGCCATTCGTCGTTTCCGGACGGCCGGATATTCCAGATGACCGGTAGATTTTCGATGGGCGCCCCTCGAAGCGTTTCGCTCGGATTGCAAAGATCGGTTTTCCGTGTCGCCGCCGTCTCGCGCACGACCGCGCATAGTCCCGAGATTGTTTCGGAGTAAAGTGGCCTGTTCTGCGCTCGATAGACCTCGTTAACAGATTTCACAAATTCGAGTATGCGTGTTTTCTGCGGCGCGAAGGCGGGATCATCGCAAGAAAATATTTCTATCTCGCTCTCGGGAACCGTTTGTACGTCCGTCTCTGCATACTGTTGGCATTGCGGACTCATCCTCGACTTCTTCTGCTCACGGCTCGGCACGATCCAGTGCCCGGTCAACGCGCTCGCGTCATCGGCTAAGGCAGGCGAACGAGGGAAGCCGACGTCGAGCAGAATGAGCGCAAGACCTACAGCTAGCCGCAGAATGCGCGCGGCACTCTTCGGCCCCGAATAGTCACCGCGCCTTTGCGTTTTCGTGCTCACCGGATGGTTTCGCTGCGCTCGAAGGACTTGCCTCATTTTCTGCAACGAACGGTACGTCGGCACGTCACCTGCATCACCAGTTGCAGTCGTAGCCATAGCATTCATAGGCACCAGGCCCGACACCGAAGTAGCGACCAGGTTCGAGGCCGAAGCTGCTCATTGGTCTCGAAGATGCTCATGTCTTTTTGTGAGCACCTTCAGTAAGCGGGGATTGCCGGGCGTTACACCGATAGCTATCTGATCAACGGCTGGCACGCCGCAGCGACCCTGGCTGACATCGGTCAAGCTTCGCTCGTCGAACGCATCCCCGAGGATCAATTAGCGCTTGGTGAGGATGGCGACAACTAGGTTCGTCCGCTTCTGAGTGCAGATCGGACTTGTGTCCTGAGCGCCTACATGTCCGCTAAGTGCCAAAAACTGAAGTTGATTGGAAAGGATCCACCACCGCCCGAGTACGGAATGGTCTAGTGTCCCGTTTGATCGCCTGATCTCATCGGGCAATTTCCTCCAGCGTTAGACCGCGAGTTTCGTTGCCCAGGATCCAGACTGCCGCTGCAGCAACGACGAATGACCCGGCACCGAGGGCAAATACACCGGGCTGGCCCAAATAGGGCAGCACAACGCCCACAGCGTAGGGTCCGATCAACGCACCTACCCGGCCGATCGCCGAAGCACAGCCGGCACCGGTCGCGCGTGCCCGCGTCGGATAGAGCTCCGGCGTATAGGCATAGAGAACAGACCACATTCCAAACAGGAAGAACTGCATGCCGAGGCCAAAAGTGATCAGCTGTGTAGTGATCCCGCATGGCCATAAAGATAGGCGCAGACCGCACAGCCAAGTAGCATGAGCACGCAGGTCGGTTTGCGTCCCCACGCCTCGACAAGCCACGCCGCCATGGCAAAGCCAGGCAGACCAGCCAGCGAGATCAGGAGGGTATAAGTGACCGATTGCGCGACCGTATGGCCGGACGCTTGCAGCAGTGCCCCAAGCCAGGTGGTGAGACCGTAATAGCCCAGCAGAGCGAAGAACCAGACCGTCCAGATCATGAGCGTGCGACGTGCAAGATCGGAGCTCCATAGCTCGAGAAGCGGAAAGCTATTCTTGGTACCTTTGGCAAGGGATAGGACCGGGTTGGTGCGCGGCGACAGTAGCTCCGCGCCGCCCATGCGCCTTTTCACTTTAGTCTCGATCTCCCCCATTACCTTTTCGGCATCAACTGACCTACCGCGTTCAGCCAACCAACGCGGTGATTCCGGTACACGGCGAATGACGAACACGAAGAGTGCTGGAATGGCCTGCAGCAGGAACACGCCACGCCAGCCCCAATATGGCAAGATCAGGAGGCTGAGCAGGCCGGCGGCAATAAAGCCGATGGGCCAAAAGCCCTCTAGAATGGCGGTGTAGCGTCCCCGCTTCGGAGCAGGGATAATCTCGCACACGATTGCCAACGCGACTGGAAATTCCATCCCCATGCCAAAGCCTAGGAGCAATCGCGCATAACCGAGCGACTGGGGGTCCGGCGCATAGGAGCACCAGAGGCTGCCGAGGCCCCAAAAGATCACACTGATCTGGAACACAACTGTGCGGCCGAAACGGTCGGCGGCAATGCCAGCTATACTCGCGCCGAGGAACATTCCGATAAAGCTCATGCTGGAGAGCAAACCAGCATCGCGGGTAGAGAGGCCGAATTCCTCTCGAATCGATCCGAGTACGAAGGTGAGCGAGGCGAGATCGACCGAGTCGAATAGCCATGCCGTCGCTACGATCGCGAAAATGCCGTGTTGATAGGAGGTCAGCGGCAGTCGCTCCAACCGCGCGACGATGCGGTCGCTGGTATTGGTCAGGCCATTACCAATCGGGGGATCTCCAGGTGCCCCGATGACGTCTTGCGCTTGCATTGCGCGGCCTCCCAACCAGCAGTCGGCTAACTCTATCCTCCAAACCCATCCGCGGCCTCAGAGACCCAGCCTGCTCGCCCAGAGGCCCGCAATCGTGGCCTCCATGTCTCCTCGCGAGGAATCTCTGACCAGCAGAAGGCGTAATTCCCTGGCTCCGTTCGCTTGATAAATGGCGTGATTAGTGCCCTGGACGCCGGCCCCAGCAGGCATGAAGAAGCCCGGTCATAAACCAGAATGATGGGTCCGTCAGGGGTGCCGTGAGTTCCTTGTATTCCTCTTCCTGCGTGGCTGTCAGACTGGCGGCACTTTGCTCGCATGCGCGGATACCTTCCAGGGTGTCGTACCACCATCGCGCCCACGTGCTACCGCCACGTACGACTTCGGTATTCGCCTCATGCCGAATGTTTTCCAAACCACAATCCTCGAATAGCACCGGCAGCTTGCGTCCGAAGATGGGATCGTACCCCCGAGATGCCCACCATTCGCCACCTCCCCACACGGCGTTGTACTTGGTGGAAAGCGGATGAGAAAGATCTACGGGTAAAACCATGCCCCAGTCCCCGTCCTCATCAACGAGCCATCCGCCTGGTCGCAAACACTCGACCATGCGGCGGATAGCGGTCTCCTGTTTGCCCGCAAGCCAGAACAGCAGCAAACGTGAGCAAACTAAGTCGAATGAGCCGGGGACCAGCGCGTCCAGCGGGTCATCGAGCATGTTGTGCTGGTGCACTTCTAAGTTCGTACGGTTAAGGCTTTTCAGATAACTGACATCGATATCTGTCGCCACCACATGGCCCCTGTCGCCGACCCGTTCGGCAAGCCAGACGGCCATGGAGCCTCGGCCTGCCCCGACCTCAAGGCATCGCCAACCAGGCTGAACCAAGGAACGCCGCTGACGAGAGAGCGGATCGAAGATGCGTTCCAAGAGAGCCAACCGTTCGTCTTCAGCCTCTTGGCGACCTCTCGCCGCCAGTCGGTAACCCGGGTCGAAATCGAAAGGCTCCTCGCTTTGCATCGTGTTTCAGTGCCTCACAAGTGCTGGCTCTGGAAGGCTATGGCGCTTGGCTTAGTCTTTAATTCGTAGGCCATTATGACCAACATAGCGATAGAGACCATAGAAGCCGTTTCGGTCGAGGAAAAGCTGCTGCTCTGGTATCGGGTGGGTTCCGTCAGCCGGAACCAGCGGCTTCGAGTTGCTTTAATATGGTCTCGAGTCGTTCAAAGGTTTGGGGACCTATGCGGCTGATTCCTGCAAATGGCTGCTCCAATGCGATAATCGCAAGCATGACGAGAGCAATCGTAAATGCGAGGCCCGCACTCATAACTATTTGAGCCGTAGCACTCTGTGTGCCGAACAGGAAACTGAACGCAATCGTGATAGCGCCAGCTCCCACCAATGCCGCCCACATCATGGTGGGCACGCCTCCGGCTCGGCTGCTCAGCAGCCGAAGCCGGCGCTGGTCGCTCAAGTCGTTCAACTTTGCTATCGAATGCGCGTACCAAGTGCGTTGCTGATCGTTTTCGGGTTGGAATTGATAGTAGCTCTTCCAAAGCTGGGTATACGCATCCCAGACCTCTTGGCTCGACTGGCGTTCCGCCATCGCCGGCCACTCTTTCTCGACCACAAGCCCGACATAGTTACGGATTTGATTTTCGATTTGGGTTCGAGTGTCACGAGGAAAGGTTTGCGCGTCCCGGAACAGGTCGGCTAGATCGTCCGCTTCCCGTTCAACCGCGGCTTGCGCCTTGTCATATCCTTCCCAGACCGTCACAGCCGCGAACCCAAGGAGCACGGCATAGACGACGCCAATAACAGCGTAGATGAAACCTGCCACCTCGTTGTGACGCTCGAGAACCTCCACGTTGATTAGACGGCGCACCATCAACGTGCCCGCGACTGAGACGAACACCGTTGTCCCAACGAGGAGTAAAATCCAGAACCAAGACGACATGCGCGTACGCAATCAGGTCAACGAAGGACACGGTCCCCGCATTAATCCGTTTCGTGATCAATTGTTTGCCAATGTGAATAGCACGTCGCCATGCTGCTTCGCAAATTCGCGGGCGGAGCGGACAGCCACCACTCTTCCGCGATCTGTCCGGTATGGGTCATTAACGGACCACAGAGTGCAGATTAGGGATGTCCGCTTTAGCCCTGAAAGCGGACATGCTGAGCGTCTACGTCCGTTAAGTGCCATCAGCGGACGTCCGCGACCTAGGCTGGCCTAACTCTAGCGTTCTTCGCCGATCGTCACGCTTAATGTGGCTGACAAGCCGTTTGAACGGCTAATCGAGATCGACGGGGCCGATCCAAAAAATGCCCATAGAACCCCAATCTCGTTAGGGGCAGAATCGTCGCCGCGCCGCCCTCTTAAGGGAGAGAAGGATGGGACAAGCTGAAAAGCCCCCTATCACTGTCATCGAACCAGAAAACCTTGAGACGGTGTTTATCACCGGGGGCCATGTCGAGGCGATCGACACACAAACTGTTCGCATAGTGGCTTGGGTCGACAGGCCGACAACCAACTCGCGCAAAATAGTAGCTCGCGTGGCTGCGCCGCTAAGTGTGGCTATCGAGATGAATATGCAAATGCAGAAGGCAATAGCTCAAGTTATAGGCGAGCTTAAACATGACATAGAGGAGAGTCATGAGTGAATGCGCCATTTACAGTTCTGGAACGCCCAGAAGGACCGCATAGAACCTTCGGCACCGAAGCGGGTGCGCTGGATCGTGCGTAAAGGCCCGCTTGGATCGTGTAGCGGCGACCATTACCGCACTGACGTTCTCGAAGGACCTAAGGCCTCGATTGAATGAGGGAACAGGAATGATACTGAGACGCGCGGGCCTTGGCCTCCTCGTCGTAGCCATCTTGATGGCTCCTTCGGTTGCTTCCGCCGCCCCCGCCCTTGTCTTCGAGCCCTACAACGGCACCGTACTGTACGCCGAGGATCCCGATGCCCCATGGTTCCCGGCATCGCTGACCAAGCTGATGACGGCCTATGTCACCTTCCAGGCGCTGAAAGCGGGCACCGTCTCACTCGATACTAAGGTCGTCTGCTCGCAGAAGGCGAGGATGCAAGCGCCGTCCAAGCTCGACCTCCCGGTCGGCGGCGCCATCACCCTCGACATCGCGCTGAAGGTGCTCATAGTCAAGTCGGCTAACGACGTCGCCGTGATGATCGCCGAGTCGGTCGCCGGCAGCGAGCAGGCATTCGTCGCGCGCATGAACGAGGC
>Ga0157378_10002048_pt1 | contig 18046 bp, 12 predicted proteins | sample M65metaG_FD_115309 | JGI IMG/M metagenome (GOLD analysis project Ga0157378, IMG submission 115309) | Miscanthus rhizosphere microbial communities from Kellogg Biological Station, Michigan, USA - M6-5 metaG | ecosystem: Host-associated > Plants > Roots > Rhizosphere > Soil | place: USA: Michigan...
CGGCTTCATCATCAGTCGGTTTAGAGAACTGAGACTGATGACGGTGCCGGAATTTTTCGAAATTAAGTACAGCCGTGGATTACGACTTTTTACCGGTGTTTTGGTGGCTCTGGGCGGTATCCTGAACATGGGGGTGTTCCTCAAAATTGAGGGGGAATTCCTTACCATCGTCAGCGGCATAGATACCAAGCATCTGATTGCTGTAATGACCGTAATCCTGCTTTTGGAACTGATGTACACGGTCGTCGGTGGCATGGTTTCCGTCGTGATCACAGATTTTGTGCAGTATGTGCTGCTGTCGATCGCGACCATTCTGGTGTCGATCTACGCTGTCTACCATGCAGGTTGGGGAAGCATGGTGGCGAAGGTTGCCCACACCATGGGTTCCGCGGGTTTCGATCCGATCCTGAATCCCAAATTTGGCATGACTTTCCTGGTGTGGCAGATCCTTCTTTGGTTCTCGGTTCACACCTGCTGGCAAACCACGGCCATGAGAATGTTTTCTACCAAGAGCCCGGAGACCTCCAAACGGGTGATGAGTTGGACTGGACTTATATACCTGGGCCGAGGCATGTTGCCCATGCTCTGGGGAATTGCCGCATTAACTCTTTTCGGATCCGGAACTTTGCGCAACGGCGTGCCTCTGCCAATTGTGGCCGGCCATACACTGGAGCCGATTGACGCCATGCCGGCGATGCTCGCGCAGATCCTGGGGCCGGGTATCAAGGGAATTGTTGTCGCTGGAATGCTGGCAGCAACCATGTCGGTCAACAGTTCTTATCTTCTCGGCTGGAGCGCGGTGATCTCACAGGATGTGGTGATGCCTCTGCGGCAGCTTAGGGGCAAACCTCCGCTTAACTCAAAGCACCAGATTCTAGTGAACCGAATCGCGAATCTACTTGTCGGATTGTTTCTAATGTTTTGGGGCTTGTACTACACGCCACCCGGCGCGGTTTATCTGTACTTGAACATCACCGCAACCATTTTTCTTGCGGGTGCGTTCGTGTGCGTCATAGGTGGGCTCTATTGGAAGCGCGCCAATATCACCGGGGGGTACATGGCTATGTTCATGGGCGCCGGCGGCGCCATCGTTCCCTTCTTTTTTCTGCACTGGAGTGAGAATATGACCGGCTTTGCCGCCTTTTCGCTAGCGGCTGGCGGTCTGGTCGCGGGTTCACTATTAGGAAAACCGCCAACCCGATCCGTAGCACCGGTCTCGGCGAAGGAGACGATATGATTTCCTGGCTCAATTTCTGGACGGTATCACTTATAGTCGCGGGAGCATCGTTCGTGGTGATCACGGCAATTGTTACCGTCAAGGGGTTTGAGGATCTTCGGGTAATGTTCAAAGGATTGCAGAAACAACAGGTCGACTCCGATGAGCTATGAGTAGGAGATACCCGAAGACGCGTTTGTAGCCATGGTACGGAGTAGATGCAGGGACTTATCTAGACAAACCAGTATAGTGGCGGAGATGGGAAGGCCAACGGAACGCCTGTCAGGTAGCCGTCTTACCGCCTGGATTGGGCTGGCGCGTGCCCTGTCAGGCCGGACCTGAAAGAGGATAACTCGGGTCATGGGTGAAATCACCCTGTTCGTAAGCTACCCATTTGACCTTGGTAGCATTCTGGCATGAGGACGCCTTTTGTCTTCGGTAGTCTCCTGTTGACCACTGATTTCACTGGGGCAGTCCCATTTGGCGGAGCAGGTAGCTGTACCGCAGGTCATTGCGGACACTGTCGAAATTCCGCGATGCCCTAATGAATAGCAATCCGTGGGCGTCATATGCCTCGTTGAGCCGAAAGAATGCCTTGTCCTTATCGCCGTTGGTAGGTACTTTATCGTCGAGCTTTGGTGCTGACTCAGTTTGTTCTGAATTCTTGGCGGGCTTCATACCACGGGAAAAAGTTCCGAATGAAACCATGGTAGTCGTAGTCCAAGCAATGGCAACGAACGGGTGATGCTCTGCATGGAAGAGAGCATTTCTATTCAGAAGCTGTTATTCATAGCATTTCGCGCGATCGTCGGAAGCCCGGGGAAACCCTATTTTGGAGTACCGGCGGCGACTTGCATGATCAATGGAGGGCGAATGATGGCATATATTCCTGAGCGGTTCCACGAGAAAGTGGCCGTGGTGGTTGGAGGGGCCCAAGGCATCGGCAGGGAAATAGCAGTGAGACTTGGTTTAGAAGGGGCGCGGTTGGTCATCGCGGACATCGACCGAAAGATGATGGCGCGAACCGAAAAGGAGATTCGTCGCGCCAAAGTGGAGGTTCGAACCGTGCACTGCGACGTACGTCGACGAGCATCGGTGGAGCGAATGGTTGCACGGGTCATACGATGGTACGCACGGATCGACATCCTGATGTACATCGCGGGTGTCGGTAAGGGCGTTCCCTTTCTCCGGACCGATGAGAAGCTTTGGGATTGGACCCTCGACACTAATTTGAAAGGCGCCTTTTTGACCGCGCGTATTGTCGTTCCTCATATGGTGAAGCAAAGAAGTGGAAAGCTGATCTTTATGGCCTCAACCAACGCATGGGATGCAGAGGCTGAGTTGGCTCCATATAACGTTTCGAAAGCCGGCATCTTTCTACTGGCCAAAACGTTAGCGCGTGAATTCGGTCGCTTCGGTATCAATTCAAACGCACTTGGGCCTGGATTAATCCGCACTCGTCTTTCAGCTCCAATGATCGGCGATTCGAAATTCATGAAAAAATATGAAACCTTAATTCCGGTGGGTCGCATTGGTGAACCGGAAGATGTGGCGGGACCTGCCACATTTCTCGCCTCGCGCGACGCCGACTACATTAACGGCGTTCTTCTATTTGTAGACGGCGGACAACTTGCTTGAAAATCGCGGGAACATCGACCGCATAAGCTCAAAACTTCTTCAGGAAGCACGAGAAAATGCGAACCCTTCTCACGCGTTCGCTAATAAGCGACCTTTCGGATTCCGCTACAGCGGCCAATACGTGAAACTGGAGCTTTCCACAAGCGCCATTCCGGACGCCGAATAGGACACCGGAGCAATCTCCGTCCAATTACCTCTGAGTGCGCCTGAGTTAACGATCGCTGTTGTGCCACGCAGGGCGAAAAACAACCGCTCTACCCGGCAAACGGACTATCATAACGTTCGTCTAAGGGGGGCAAAATGTTGACCAGAGTCGTTGTGCTGATAGCCGCGTTGCTCGTCGGATGCAATCGAGGCACGAAAAAGGCTACAGAGCCCGCTTCGACAACCCCAAAGCAGTACACCGTCGCAGACTTTTATAAGAACGTCTCCTTTGATGGAGATTCGTGGTCCCCAGACAAGCGCAAGCTTCTGGTATCTTCGAACCTCTCCGGCATCTGGAACGCATACGCGGTTTCGCTAGACCGCGGCGACCCACAGCCGCTCACGAAATCTACCAAAGAGTCCGTTTTCGCACTGTCATATTTTCCCCACGACGAAAAGATTATCTATTCGGGCGACCAGGGCGGAAATGAGCTGACGCACATTTACGTTCGCAACGTGAATGGCTCGGTCGTCGACATCACCCCGGGCAAGAGGCTCAAAGCGAACTTTCATCGGTGGTCTGGGGATGACAAATCTTTCTTCGTCTCCACCAATGAGAGAGATGAGAAGTACTTCGATCTTTATGAAATTTCTGCGGACGATTTGAAACGCACTCTGTTCTATAAAAACACCGACGGCTATGAGTTCGGCCCGATCTCACGCGACAAGCGTTATCTGGCACTAGTGAAGCAGCACACCACCGCCGATGCCGACATCTTTCTTTTCGACCGGACGAAGAACACGACCAAGAACATCACCCAGCACAAAGGGAATGTAAATAATGCTCCAGCGGACTTCTCGCCGGACGGAACCCAACTGCTGTTTGCCTCCGATAGCGGCCGTGAATTCATGTCGCTTCGCCGACACGATATTGCGACTGGCGAAGAGGCTGTGGTGTACGAGCCTAAATGGGATGTTCCTGGCGGCTATTTTTCCAAGGGCGGCAAATACCTGATCGTCTACCTGAACGAGGATTCGCGCGGACGAGCAGTTGTTCTCGACGCCAAGACATATGCGCCGATTCCGCTCACCGGCATGCCCGAAGGCTTGGTGAACGGAGTAAGCGTTGCTCCGGACGATTCTGCTCTGGCTTTTTACGCGAGCGATGGTAGTGTACCGGACGACCTCTATGCCGGACCATTCGGGGCCACACCTCGGCGGTTAACGAACGCTTTGAATCCCGCAATTCGTCGCGAAGACCTGGTCATGCCCAAAGTCGTGCGTTTCAAATCCTATGACGGTCTTGAGATCCCCGGCGTTCTCTATACTCCGCACCAAGTATCAAGCCAGCAAAAGGTGCCCGCCGTCGTGACGGTCCATGGTGGCCCTGGCGGGCAAGCACAGGTAGGCTACTCGCCGCTTGTTCAAGCCCTCGTCAACCATGGCTATGTGGTATTCGACATCAACAATCGCGGCAGTTCGGGCTACGGAAAGACCTTCTTTCAGATGGATGACAAAAAACATGGAGAGGCAGATCTCGGCGATGTAGTTGCGTGCAAGAAAATGCTGATTGGCACTGGATATGTCGATCCTGACCGCATCGGCATTCTTGGCGGAAGTTATGGTGGCTATATGGTCCTGGCGGCCCTCTCTCTGCAACCGGATGCATTCAAGGTCGGGGTCGATCTGTTCGGGATTTCTAATTGGGTCCGTACTCTCACAAACATTCCTCCTTGGTGGACAGCGTTTCGCGAAGCTTTGTATGCAGAGATGGGTGACCCGAAGATTGAGGGCGACCGTCTAAGGCGGATCTCTCCACTGTTCCATGCCGACAAGATCAAGGTACCCATGATGGTCTTGCAAGGCGCCAATGACCCGCGCGTTCTCAAGGTTGAGTCAGACGACATTGTCGCCGCTGCCAAAAAGAACGGCGTACCAACGGAATACGTCATCTTTCCCGATGAAGGTCACGGATTCGTTAAGAAAGATAATGAAATCAAGGGATACACAGATGTGGTCGCGTTTCTCGACAAGTACCTGAAGGGATCGGCGGCAGATAGACAACCGTGACGCAGGAGTGCGGACTCCTTCCTACTACTCCGGAGGCTGAAGGAATTGGTTCCGAGAAGTCGAAAGCCATTGCCAGCGGCGGCCTATTCCGTAAGTGCCCGAGTGGAAGCCCCGGTGACGCTTTCGGTATTCAGTTCTTCGAGGTCGAAGTCGCTGAACGAGACTTGTTCATGCAAGGGAAGATGCACAGCAATCTGAAGAGTATCGGTGGCAAGTCCGGTCGAAGTCACTCGTACCCGAATCGGAAGAACCTGAGAATCTCGTGATTGCACATATACTGCGATTCTGCCCCCTTCGAGGTGGATAGGATTTTCTCCAATCAGCGTGCCGTTCCGAACCTCGATGAAGACCCGGTGATCGTATTTGCGTACCAACGTCCCCCGATCATCCACTGCGGCAATCACAACGCGAGTCATGTCTGTTCCGTCGGCGATCAGCTCTTGGTCATCAGATTGTAAGAGAAGACGCTCTGCACGTTCGGGTGTGTGTACTACGTCGCTAGCGACCACTTTGTCTCCAACCCAAGCTTTTGCTAAAAGTCTCCCCGCTTCAAAGCCATCTACGTGGAACAGAAAGAGTGGGTGCGGGGCATGGGTAAACTCCGACGGCTTTTTGCGTCCCAGGGATTTACCGTTAACTTCCAACTCTACTTCGGGCGCGTTACTTGCTACGTAAATCTTGTCTGAATCGTGATCCCAATTGCTCATGATCTTAAGTTTGTATCCGTACAAGGTGGGATCAACCTGGCTCCCGATGGCCGCGGCACTGAAACCTTTCGGTAATCGAAAAATGTCGTCCACGCAATGATGGGCAGTTACTGCGGTGGGCGTGTCGAACTCGGGCGAATTGTAATCAAACGCCGCCCAACCCACACCACCCACGATCTCCGGGTGCTTGTACAGGCGGTCCAAATAATTCATCCAGTTCATGGTGAAGTGAAGGAGGCGGTCCTCGCCACCCCAAACCGGAAATTGCTCTGGATGCCCATATTCCGTAATGAGCCATGGCTTTTCCGTAACCGGCTGTGGCCACGCTTCCGGGTTTTCCCAATTCGAGTAGTCGTTCACGGTCATAACTTCATTGGGCACGAACTTCCCGTGCCAGGATTCGCTAAGGCGTGCTCCAGCAGGCGGCCGGGATGGATCGAGCTCCTTTGCCAGGGCATAGGTTTGGGTGTAAAGATCGCGGTCATCCGCCTGCTGGCGAGAAGCTTCGTTGCCTCGTACGCCCCATAGGACGATTGAAGGATGGTTGCGATCCCGCAAAATCATCTCACGGATGGCCTGAATGGCATTGGCGTGCCATTCTTCACTCTTACCGATGAACTGCCACGAAGGAAACTCATCCATAACGAGCAAGCCAATCCGATCGCACTCATCAAGAAATTCGGGATCGGGTGGGTAATGTGATGAACGCACGAAATTGAGCCCAAGCTCATACTTCAAGATTCGAGCATCGTGGCGCTGTAACCGATTGGGAGCGGCGCCGCCCATGTAAGCAAAGGTCTGATGACGGTTCATCCCGCGCAGCTTTAGCGGCAGCCCGTTGAGACTAAATTGTCCACTTACGTCGTCCCAGCGAATGGTACGGAACCCCACCCAGGTCCGAACACGATCCACTGGACCGTTGGGGCCACGTACCTCAACAATCGCTACGTAACGTACCGGGTGATCCACGTCCCAAGACTTCACATTCCGTACCTGATCAAGATTCACCTCGAATTCATGCTTCTCGCCAACCGATAGCTTCGCTGGAATTTCCGCCGATGTTATCTCGGTTCCCTTTGCGTCCAGAAGATGCACCCTGATGGTCCCGTCGAAGGAGGTGGTTCGTCCATTGGCAATGCTAATCCGCGTTTCCAGCCTTGCAACGGGCTGTACTTGGGGGGTGGTGTGATAGACATGGCTGATGTGCAGCGGATCCAAAACTCGCAAGGTCACTTCACGTTGAATGCCACCAAAAAGATAGTACCCGAACATTTTCTCTGCACCTTCTGGCGGTACCTGTCTCTGCTCGGTTGAGTCCACGCGGACGGAAAGAACATTTTCCGCGTTGAAATTAAGCGCCGGCGTAAGGTCAACGCTGAACGGTGTATATCCACCGGCATGGTGACCGAGTAAGCGACCGTTGAGGTAAACGTCGGCCACCGACATAACCCCCTGGAACTCAACCTCGACCGTCCTACCTTCCCATTGCCGGTTGGAGGTAAAGTGCTTGCGATACCAGGAGACGAATCGAAATGTGTCGGGATCAAAGGTTTCATGCGGGAGCATGATGTTAGCGTGAGGAACCGATACGCGTTCGAAAGCTGCATCTTGGAAGTCCGCTTTTTCCACACCAGGCTCCTCTCGGGGAACGAAGACCCATCCCGAAGAGAAATTGCTGTCCTGGCGCGGGGAGATATCGAAAAGTTGGCGGGAATTGCGATCGGCAGCGTGAACAACAACGGGAATGATAAGGAGAATCGTAATAAAGGCAAACCCCCGGCGCGGTCCAGAGACGAATCTGTTTTCCATAAACTAGCCCTTCATAAGTGCTCAAGGATGAATGGAGAGACGATTGCGAAACCTCGGGCGTAGGTCCCCCGTCGGGACCCGCCTATTCGTTTGGTGCGAGATAGTAGACCCCAGAGTATATGACACATTCGGAACTGCGACTCCACAGGGTACGGCCAGAAGCTTACGACGGTGTTTTTTCCCATCAGGAACGGAAATGAAGGACAGGACCGTAGGGAATTGTATTCCGTAACAGAATCAGCGCACCAACAAAATTCCTGTTGGATTATGGACGGTCCCATACGCTTCAGTGCTGGTTGCGCCCTATTCCGGTCACAGGAAGTTCACAAACGCAGGCGCCCTTTCTAGCGACCGAATAGGACTTCCGGACTTACTGCGATGCTCTTGTAGGCTCCCATTTTCTCCAGAACGCTCTCGCGCCGTTTGTCACCGCGAGAATCGAATCCAATTTGCTCCCACAGCCATTTGCCTTCGGCATCGACGATCCAGAGCTGTGGAATGCCAACCTCCCCGAGAAGCTTATCGACACAGCTTGAAGCAAGCAGAACCGGAAATGTGTATCCCTGTTGCCGCAAGAACGTTGCCACTTCTCCAATTTTGCGATCGATGTTGAAGGAAAGCGGTTGGACATCAGGCCTATCTCTCATTTCATCAAAAAGCTTAAACTCCGCGCCGCTTCGGTGTTGCAAAGCGTCGATTGTTGCATCTAGGCGACATCTTGTAGATTAGACGCATGGCGCTCAAACGGATGGATAACGTAGGAATCGTCGTCAATGACCTCAGAGGGACGATTGATTTCTTTCGAGAGCTTGGCCTTGAGCTCGAAGGGCGCGCCACGATCGAAGGAGAATGGGCAGGACGTGTCACCGGACTTGCCGATCAGCGCGTCGAGATTGCCATGATGCGCACGCCGGACGGCCACAGCCGTCTCGAGCTCTCCCGCTTCCTCACACCGCCTGTCGTCGCGGATCACCGCAACGCCCCGGTGAACGCTCTAGGCTACCTCCGCGTCATGTTCGCCGTGGACGACATCGACGAGACGCTCGGCAGGCTTCGCAAGCGCGGCGCACAGCTCGTAGGCGAAGTAGTCCGATATCAGGACTCGTATCGGCTCTGCTACATCCGCGGGCCTGAAGGGCTTCTCATCGGACTCGCCCAGGAACTCAACTGAGCGCGATGCGCCTCGGTTATTCGAAAGTTGAGCCGGATAGGTCCTCCCAATTCGGCTAATGAGATGGTCCGTCGACCTGATCATCCGCTCGAAGATCACCAAGACCGCGACTGATTTCGCACGCGACGACCCAAGCCACACCCTCCGAGAGAATTGGTGCACAGTTGAGTTGCGTGCCGCCAGCATTGATGTGCGCCTCCGAGGCGCCTAGGGCACGGCTCGTCTTGCCCCTCAGGAACGGCAGGGCCTCCATCGAGCACTAGGCTCCGGTCCACGCTTGCCGGCTCACAACTTTCGTGGCCAGGCTCACGCCAAAATCCCTTGAACCACAAACGCCGGCACAGGACTGGTGAGCTTTTGATCCAGGCCCTGGAACTTGTAACTAAATTTATTGTGGTCGATGCCGAGACAGTGAAGAATGGTCGCGTTGAAATCGCGAACGTGCACCGGATCTTTCACAACGTTGTAACTGTACTCATCAGTTTCGCCAAACGTGACGCCCGGGCGCACGCCAGCACCAGCCATCCAAACCGTGAAACAACGCGGATGGTGATCGCGTCCGTAGTTCTCCGGACTTAGTCCGCCCTGGCTGTAAACGGTGCGTCCGAATTCGCCACCCCAGATCACCAGCGTGTCGTCGAGTAAACCGCGGCGCTTCAGGTCGGTTACCAACGCGTAGCACCCTTGATCAGTCTCCCGACAGAGCACGGGCAAGTTTCCAACAACGTTGTCATGCACATCCCAGCCACGTTTATAGATTTGTGTGAAGCGAACGCCGCGTTCGGCCATGCGCCGCGCAAGCAGGCAATTGTAGGCAAATGTTCCAGGCTCTTTTGCTTCCTGCCCATACAGGTCCCAAGTTGACAAAGGTTCCTTGCTGAGGTTCGTGAGTTCCGGCACGGAAGATTGCATGCGGAACGCCATTTCGTATTGAGCGATGCGCGAGTTGGTTTCCGGATCCCCAACTCCAGCGAGCGTCTGCCGGTTGATTTCTTCTACCGCATCCAGCATCTTGCGCCGTGTATCTCTGTCGACTCCAGCAGGGTCTTGCAGGTAAAGCACAGGATCGCCCATTGATCGCAAACCTACGCCGGAGAATTCAGAAGACAGGAAACCGCTGCTCCACAGACGCGACGAAACCGGCTGATTGTTTTCTTTCGGGTTAGTCTTGGTCTGAAGAACAACAAACGTCGGCAGATTGTCGTTCATGCTTCCAAGACCGTATGCCAGCCAGGCGCCCAGGCATGGTTTGCCGGCATTCATGTTGCCGGTATTCATCAGCATAATGGCGGGTTCATGGTTAATGGCGTCGGTGTTGGTGGACTTTATGAAGGTGAGATCATCCACCATGCGCGCGGTGTAAGGAAGGAGATCGCTGATCCAGGTCCCAGTCTGCCCATACTGCTTGAATGGCCAGTGCGCCGGAGCAATCGGAAATCGCGCCTGGCCAGCAGTCATTCCTGTTAGCTGCTGATTACCTCGTACCGACGCGGGCATATCGTTGTTAAATTGTGCAGCAAGGTGAGGTTTGTAATCGAACATGTCTATCTGCGGCGGCGCGCCAGACATGAAGAGGTATATGGCCCGTTTAGCTTTTGGTGCGAAATGGGGAAGTCTAAGATTGTCTGTTCCGGATCCTGTTTGAGTGTTGAGACCTGATGCAAATGCGCGATAGGGAAGACCCGCGTCACTGAAAAGGCTTGCCAATGCTGCCCAGCCAAGAACCTTGCCCGTGCGTCCCAGAAATTGCCGCCGAGACTCGCAGGCGGCCCACTCTCTTTTTAATCCAGACGGGACCGGCAGATCCATCGGAGTGATTTTGTCTTCGCAATCGCTGCAGAGTGGGTGTTGTTTCACAGGATCTCCTACCTATTTATTAAGAGTTTCATCAAGGTTTAGCATTTCGCTGGCGATCATGGTCCAGGCTGCCAATTCCGGCTCGCGAATTGAACTGTCACGCATTTTCTCGCCGATGCTCACGAGAGCACGGGCAGCTTTCGGATTCGCGGTGTAGTGTTTCTGCATTTCACTAAGTGACTTTTCCAGGACTGCCGACATCTGAGGCGGTGGAACCCGCGAGAGCAGGATGAGGCCCAAACGATTGATCCGCTGTTCGCGACTCGGCCCACCCTCGCGAATCACACGCTCGGCCAGAGCGCGGGCTGCCTCCACCCACTGCACATCGTTCATGGTTACGAGGGCTTGGAGCGGAGTATCGGTGCGCTGTCGCCGAGTGCAGACCACATCGCGCGTTGGGGCATCGAATGAGTCCATGTTCGTCAGAGGCGCCATGCGTTTTACGTAGGAGTACATGCTGCGCCGGTGTAGAGACCCGCCATGGTCCTGAGCGTAAACAAGGGTATCGCTGGTCGGATAGCTTACCTGCTCCCAGATGCTTGGTGGCTGATACGGTTTGACGCTCGGTCCGCCAATCTCCTGAACTAGCAGTCCTCCCGACTGCAACGCAACGTCGCGAACCATCTCGGCATCCATGCGGAAACGAGGGCCGCGAGACAACCACTGATTTCTGGGGTCTTTTGCCAATTGTTGCGGACCTGCTTTCGAGCTTTGCCGGTACGTCGCTGACATCACCATCAGCTTGTACATGTGCTTGATGTTCCATCCATTTTCCCGGAATTCGAGCGCCAGCCAGTCAAGCAGCTCCGGATGCATTGGGCGCTGGCCCATGATTCCGAAGTCTTCCGTCGTCTCCACCAGGCCCGTGCCGAACACTTCATACCACATGCGATTTGCGGTGACTCGTGCGGTAAGAGGATTTTCCGCGCTCACAGTCCATTTCGCCAGTGCAAGGCGATTTTGCGGCTCATTCTTCGGTAAAGGTGGAAGAAAATGTGGCGTGTTGGCCTCAACTCGCTCGGTTCGAGCGGTATACACTCCGCGTGTCAGCACGTGCGCATACGGAAGAGTGGATTTCTCCCAGGAAACCAACGTTAAATTGCCACCGGCAGATAAGCGGTCCAACTGCTCATCGAGAGAGGCTATTTCGCGCTGAATTCGCCGGTAAGTGGCATGAACTTCATTAAGGTAATACTCGGTGATCACGTGCCACTGATCTGTTGTCCAGTGCGCAGGCGACTGGCCCGCGATTTCAGCCACATAGTCCTCGAATGGAAGCCGCTTGACCTCACCAGGCGCGAGGGTCTGCGCATACAACCGGATATCTTGATAACGTGCATCCTTCGCCGGATGCTCATCGGGATTGCGCCACCCCAGCTGCATCGGGGCGCCAGTACGAATGCTTGCACTATTTAGGTTGTCCTTGAGCACACTCGTTGCGACCTGAACCCCATTGATGAAAATCTTGAGGCCGGATGCGTGGCCGGAACCGTCGTAAGTGAAGAAAATATGTTTCCATGCGTTGTCAAGTGGGATGGGATTCACGGCCGCGACGCGGATGGCGATCTCAGGAGTGGTGTCTCGTGGTTGGTCCTCGGGTTTCGGCTTCTTCGTTTTCGCTTCTGCCGCAGCTTTTGCTTTTGACTTCTTCTCTGCGTCTTTCTCCGCCTTTAATTGTGCTGGCGGCTTGTTCGGCTCAAGGTCCTTCTCGCTCAGGTCCTGCGGGGTGGGATAGTTAAATGGCTCCTTCGTCTTCGGCGGGTTCTTAGCTGATTCGCTCTTATTATTCTTCTTCTCTGGAGTGGTTTCTTTTTTCTCTGCGTTTTCTCCTTTTGCCCTCTGATTCACCAAAGCTACGCTTATCGTGCCGTTGTCATCCGCTGCCAGCTCCCATCCGCGATCATGCTGCGTCGATTCCATCTTCGAAATCAGTGTTCCATAACTTGCGGGATGAAACGGTGCCGCCCTGAGCATGAACCAACCACCTGCGGAGAACGCATGGTTCGCTTCGTAATCGCCAGCCTGCCCCAGCGGCACTCGCGTGCTCGACTGCATTCGGAAGTCGGGCCACAGCCAGGTGGTCTCGCCCCACTCTGGTTTCAGCGTCGTTGTTTGGAAGCTTGCGGGATTCGCATTAGGCGCGCTGTTTTTCAACGCCTCGCCGCTGCCTTCATCAAGACGTAGACGAACGGTGAGTCCCTCGGTGGAAACCGGGCGCGCTTGATCCTTCTTAGACTCCAGCCACTGCGCCACCAGTTTCCGAGCATTAGCGTGCATAGCGTTGAGTGTTTCCTGTAGCTCCGAACGGTGGGCGAGCACACGGTTGTATGCCCCTTCCTTCGCTACTTGCGGGACCCGCACGACAGGCGCCCAAACCGGCCGATCATCATTGAAAGGTTTTTCATCCAGATTGTTGAAGAATGCACTCAGAGAATAAAACTCGTGCTGCGTAGTTGGATCGAACTTGTGATCGTGGCAGACCGCGCAACCAACTGTCAGCCCCATGAACGTGGCACCATATGCTTCTGTGCGCTCGCGGGCGATATTGACGCGTAACTCCTCGGAAATGGTGCCACCTTCATTACTGCTAACTCCCAGGCGGACGTACCCACTACCGATCAGCGGATCGAGAGTCTTCATCGGCATCAGGTCGCCCGCAATCTGTTCCATGGCAAATTGGTTGAAAGGCTTGTTGTTATTAAACGAGCGGATCACATAGTCGCGATAAGGCCAGATGTCGCGGCTGTTATCGAAATGCAGACCATAGGTGTCCGCGTAACGAGCGTAGTCAAGCCAGTAGCGCGCGCGTTGCTCTCCGAAAGTTTGCCGCGCCAGCAGTTGATCAACCAGATGCTCATATGCGTCCGGTGAAGAGTCGATTACAAATGCGTGCACTTCTTCTGGCGTAGGCAGAAGCCCAGTGAGATCAAGCGTGACGCGCCGAATGAGTGTCGGTTTATCCGCCTCCGCAGAAGGCTGAAGACCTTGTTTGTCTAGTTTCTCGAAGATGAAATTATCGATGGCGTTTTTGGCCCAGGTGTCACTTTGAGGATTGTGGGGAACCGGCGGACGAACCGGGTTTTCAAAAGCCCAATGCGGACGATAACCCGCTCCCTGCTTGATCCACTCCTTTAGAATCGCGATCTCACCCGCGCTCATGGGCTTGGCTTCGCCTTGCGCATTTTGCGGCATAAGGTATTGGGGGTCTTTCGACTCGATCCGCTTAACCAGTTCACTCTTCTGAGGGTGACCAGGGACAATCGCATCGCGATGCCCCTCGCGCTTCTTCATCGCCCATTCCGCAAGGTCAAGCCGCAGGCCTGCTTTGCGCATTTCCGGGTCGGGACCATGACAACTGAAACATCGGCTGGCAAGAATCGGCTGCACATCCTGATTGAAATCCAAACGTCGTAATATTTGAGTCTGCTGACGGTTGCAAGCACTCCCTATGCTGATTGCGAGCGTCACGACGACTAATCGAAAACTTAAGTGAAACACTCGCGGGGAGCTACGATGGCTGGATGGAAAATGCACTGATGAGAAGCCCCCTTTGTTCGGGAACACAGAGGCGCTCCGGACTCGCTCAAACTGGCGCTCTCTGTCCATGGGCGTCATTGTATGCCAGCCCTTCACTCCCGAATGCCGGTGTCCGAATGCGGAGCACGTTGATGTTCGTCTTGGAACGCTTATCCCATTCATTTGCCGATTTCTGGCAATTATAATCTTGGGCCATGAGTAGCTTGCCTTCCCTCTACGGTGCGGACCGGACCGCCATTCGTTCAGATCGACAAGATCCCGACCTGCGCATGTTCAAGTCCAACGTTTTCGTTGTTGATCATGACCGGAGTCTGCAGTTTTATGTCCATCAGCTGGGATTCAATGTGGTCGCTGACGCGCGCTTCGGTCCCGGTCTCCGCTGGGTTGCAGTCGCACCCCCGAATGGCAGCGCGGTTCTCGCGCTTGTCGCTCCCAGGCCCGACTCCGAAGATTATGCACTCATTGGCCGTGCTACACAGATTTCCTTTATCACCGAGGATATTAACGCGACGTTTGAGCAGTGGCATAAGCGCGGAGTTCGCTTTGATCATCCGCCACAAACTGCGAGTTGGGGCGGGATCTCCACCAACTTCCAGGACGTGGATGGAAACTCCTTCGAGCTTCTTGCTTCCGACGACATGAGCCGCGAAATTGAAGCGCAGCGGCACGCGATCGCGGAAAAGCTGGAATCGGAACGCCGTGCCACGCGGGAACTGGAAATTGCAAAGCAGGTACAAGCGAGACTCTTTCCTCAAACGATGCCTCCACTCAGGACGCTCGATTACGGTGGAATTTGCATCCAGGCCCGACAGGTCGGTGGTGATTATTACGATTTCCTGAGCCTGGGTGATGAACGCCTTGCGGTGGTGATCAGCGATGTTTCAGGGAAAGGAATCGCCGCTGCTCTTTTGATGGCGAATTTACAGGCCAATTTGCGCAGCCAGGGTGCGATCGCCTTGGACCATCCGGAACGCCTGTTGCGCTCGGTGAATCAACTATTCTACGGAAATTCCGCCGACAGCGCCTACGCCACCCTCTTCTTCGCCGAATACGACGACAAAATATCTCGGCTCCGCTATGCGAATTGTGGACATCTGGCCGGCCTTGTTCTGCGGGGCGATAACACATTAGACCGCCTCGATTCCACCTGTGCGCCCGTCGGACTATTTCGCGAATGGGATTGCTCGATCAGCGAATGCCAGCTCTTTCCAGGGGACACGCTGGCGCTCTATACCGACGGCGCGACCGAATCGGTCAACGATAGCGGAGAGGAATTCGGTGAGCAGCGACTCATCCAAACACTGTGCGAAAATCGTGAATTTCCCATCAAAGAGTTGCTGGCCTCAATTGTGGATGAGGTTCGACGGTTTGGCTCTCACGAACAGCATGATGATATTACCCTGATCATCGCTAAGTGCAGAGCGCATTGACAATTGTCCGAGATGCCGAGGCCTTCGGCGTATTCCAAACAAATGGTCGGCAAACCGGACTGGCCTCACAGTTCGGTTTGGCATCGAAAATCGATTAACCATGGCTAGAACAAGGTGTGCGGTGTGAGATCCTCATAGCGGCATTTGCGCACGGAGATTCCTAGCCGCCTTAACTACGGAGCCGAGAAGGAAGCACCAAGGGAACGCCTGTCGTGAATTCACGCTGCATGAGACCATAAACCAGCGTCCTGCAAGGTGAGACAACAAGAGGGAGTCCAGCAGCTCACAACCAAATTGGTCAGCAACCGTAACGCGGTACGTCGAGTTCGAAAAGAATCCAGCGAATGATGCCGCCGTATTCGGACGGGGTTAGCCTCGCGCGATGATTCGAGGCGCATTGCTAATGCCTACTCGGTACGCGCGTTTAGGGTTGATGACCAGAGACTGCAGAGTGTTCTCCCAAAGAATCGCGAAGGCGCCGCTGCAGTTTGTCCTCACTTAGCCACTGTCCCCGTACCATCACCCCAGTTCGTTTTGTGACATTGCCGACATCGTCCAAAGGATTAGCCGAAAGCAGAATAAGGTCGGCACGGCGGCCCACGGCTACAGTTCCGAATTCGTTCTCCTGATTCAGAAACCTTGCTGCATCGCTTGTGCCCGCCTTGATCGCTTCGTAAGGGCTTAGTCCAGCTTTGACAAAATATCTCAATTCTTCGAGCAGAGAAAAGCCTGGCAAAACATTACGCTTGTAGGCGTCTGTGCCAAGAAGTAGCCCCGCGCCCTTCGCATGCAATACGCGTACCAGCGCGAGAGCGAACGGCTCAGCAGCAGGCCCCAGCGGAGGAACCTTCATTTGTCCTTCATATCGCTCAACGACGCCCCGCGGTACAAAGCGTAGCTCCTTTTCCCAGGCTCTCGGGTCGGCATCCCATTGGATTTGCACGATGGTGGGACAAGTCCACGAGCCCGCCGCCGCAACCGCTTCTGCGATTGTCGGAAGCTTGTTTAGGTCAGCCCGGGCAAATATTTCTTCTAGTGACAAATTACCTGGTGCAATGCTTGCGGGCAGAGCGGATCGCATAAAGCTGCTAAAGTGTTCGAGCGATTGTTGGTGGGCTTCAACCGCCCCAGCCACTCCCACAGCTCTTGGGACGTGTCCCATGACAGGTAAGCGTTGCTCTGCTGCAGCTGCAACGATGGATCTGTAAGCCGGAACGGAGAGTAGGTTGTACACCTTGATCCCTATGTATCCTGCCTCTTTGTCCTCGCGAACAGCCTGCCGAGCCTGCTCGTCCGTTGTGACAATACGCATCCCCGCGTAGCTTGGTGGATCTCCATCGGTTATGGGCCCGACAGAATAGATCGTCGGCCCAATGAGGCGGCCTTTCTGAATCTCATCGTTTAGTGCACGGATAGCAGGGTGTCCCCACATGTTTCGGACAGTAGTGACGCCGTTGGCAACAAACAGCAGAGCCAGACGTGGGTTCTCTTCTGCATAGGTTTCGGCGCTCGACGCCATTTTCTCGGCTATCGCTGGACGGATGAAATGTACGTGCATGTCAGCCAGACCCGGCATCAAGTAGTGGTTGGAGCCCTCAATCCGCTGACTACCCTTTGGAACCTTAATGGATTGAGCCGGTCCGATTGCGGCGATCTTACGGTCCTTAACAATGACCGTTTGATCGCGCAGAACGATCTCACGATCCATCGGCACGACATTTACGTGGATGAAGGCAGTAGCCGGGGCCGGTTGTGCTGGAGCGGAGAGATGGGAGAACACGATTGCAAGAGCGAAGACTAACGAGACGCGGGTTGAAATCCGATGAATCTCGTGAGCCAAAGTGTTCTCCTCACCGTCTGGTCGCACAAGTATATCGAAGCTTAGCTTGAGGGCTTCTCATTATATGGCGGGCAAGGCTTTCCAATGGGCCTGGAGAGGAAAACTGTGCAGCGGACATCGACGAATAATTAGTTTTACCGGCATTCCTACAGCCGACCCCGGCCATGGGATCGGCCGATTTGCCCTCGCTACTCTGGAGTGCGCCCTCTCCGGTGACAGGGGGGCACAAGGCCCTCATTTACTCTCCTGATGTGTCAATTGCGCGCGGTCCGGTCACAGGGAGGTCACAGACCTGGCGAGATCTCGCGCCATGGACGAAGTAGCAACGCGATGAGGATGCATAACTAGTCATGTGGTGTATCTGGATATTAAATCACTGCAATTCATGTCACTTCTCGTCCCGCCAGCTGCAACTACTCATTTCGATTCCTAGCCTTTGGTGTCTCAGCCTGCTTGGTTAAGAGACGGCAAGAAGTTGACTATTTCACGTTAGCATGCCGCTTAGGTGATTGCGCGATTCTTTTCTTAGTGGAAGAGATTGCGCGTCGTGAGGGAAACGGAAAATGCCCCGGGGTCTTCTCCGGGCTGTCGGTCAACATTCCAGGAGTAGCCTGCGGTGAAACTTAC
>Ga0157378_10002053_pt1 | contig 18028 bp, 14 predicted proteins | sample M65metaG_FD_115309 | JGI IMG/M metagenome (GOLD analysis project Ga0157378, IMG submission 115309) | Miscanthus rhizosphere microbial communities from Kellogg Biological Station, Michigan, USA - M6-5 metaG | ecosystem: Host-associated > Plants > Roots > Rhizosphere > Soil | place: USA: Michigan...
AGATCATGCCGTACAGGCCGCTGCCGACGCCCCCGAAGATCACCTCGCCGACGCCGAGGTTGAACATGGGCGCAACCATGCCGAGCGCCTGGAAGGAGTCGTGCATGGAGTTGACGCTGCCGTTCGACGCGTCGGTGGTTGCCACGGCCCACAAGCTCGACAGATCGGTCCCGTAGCGGACCTCCTTGCCTTCCAGGTTCTGGTCCGTGGTGGGCACGCCGGCGGCGACCATCGCTTGCGTTGCCGAATGCTCCTGCGGAACGGTAAGCAGGAGCCCACCGAGGAAGAGGATCATCATCGCTGCGAAGATCGCCCATCCCTCACGGATCCGGCCGACCATCTTCCCGAACGTGTAGGTGAGGGCCGCCGGGATCCCCAGGATCAGGAGCAGCTCGAGGAAGTTCGCGAGCGCCGTTCCACCCTCGAAGGGATGCGCGGAGTTGACGTTGAAGAAGCCGCCGCCGTTCGTGCCGAGCTGCTTGATCGCGATCTGCGAGGCGACGGGCCCGCGGGCGATCGTCTGGACGAAGCCCTGGACGCCCGTCACCGTCGCCGAGTTCGCGAAGGTCTGCACGACCCCTTGCGTCATCAGGATGACGGCGACGACGATCGAGATCGGGAGCAGGATGTAGACGACGCCGCGGACCGTGTCGCGCCAGAAGTTGCCGAGCTCATCAGTCTTGTTCCGCGCGAAGCCACGGATCATCGCGATCAGCACGGCCATGCCGACCGCCGCCGACAGGAAGTTCTGGAACGTCAGCGCGATCATCTGGGTGAGGTAGCTCATCGTGCTCTCGCCGCCGTACGCTTGCCAGTTCGTGTTCGTGACGAAGCTCGTCGCGGTGTTGAACGAGACGTATTGCGTAGGTGCGGCCAGGCCGACCGGATTGAGCGGCAGGTGCCCCTGGAGACGCATCACGAAGTACGTGAAGATCATCGAGACGGCGCTGAACCAGAGCACGCTCGAGGCGTACCGCCGCCAGGTCTGCTCGGCGCGGGGATCGACACCGATCAGCCGATAGATCACGCCCTCGACGCGTCCGATCCGTTCGGAGGTGTAGACCCGGTACATGAACGCGCCGAGCGGCGGCGTGATCAGCGTCAGCAGGATCAGGTAGACGACGATCGTGGGCACGTCAGAACTTCTCCGGGCGGATCAGCGCGATCGTGAGGTACACCAGCAGACCCACCGCCACGATCAGCTCGAGGATGTCCGCCAGACTCATACGCGGTCGAGCCACGCGACGAACAGGCCGGCCAGGATGAAGAAGCCGACCATCAGCACCACCATCAACGCGTCGGTCACGGTGACCTCACCTCCGCTTCCGAGGCTAGCCCGGCGGGATGAGGAACCCGTAAGCGCGAGCCCCGCCGGCCGTTCGGGATACCTATGGATGTTTTCGGAAGGCTCGTTCGCCGTCGCGGGGGCGGACCGGGCGTGCCTATCCTCGTGTCGTGAGCGTTTCCGAGGTCGTCGGGTGGATGCGCGAGCCTGCTCGCCCCAAGCAGCGGCTGGCCGGATACGTCGTCGCCCTCGCCGGCCCGGTCGCGCTCGCGCTGATCCTGACGCCCTTCCGCGACACCTTACGCACCACGACGGTGGGGTTCGGTTTCGTGGTCCTGGTCGTGGTCGCGGCGTCGCTCGGCCGCGTCGGCCCCGGCATCACGGCGTCGATCATCGGCTTCCTCGCGTTCAATTTCGCGTTCCTGCCGCCGTACGGGACCTTCGCGATCGAACGGCCTGAGGATGTGACGTCGCTCTTCGTCCTGCTCGGACTGTCCATCCTGATCTCGGTCCTCTTCGCGCGAGCCGCGGAACGGGCCGACGCAGCGGAGGCGCGCGAGGGCGAGCTCCGCAGCCTCCAAGAGCTCAGCCGAGACCTCGTCGTGCAGGGGCCCGGCCAGGAGACGTATCGAGCCTTGCTCGAGCACGTCGTCCGACGGTTCGGCTTCACCGCCGGCGCGCTCTTCGTCCCGGAGCCGGGGTCGGGACTCGTCGAGCGGCTGACCGTCGGCGCCGATCCCGGGACGGTGACGCCCAGCTGGGACCCGAGCTCACCCGGGCGCGCCCCCGAGCGGTTGCCCCTCAGCGTGGGGAACCGGAACCTCGGTCTGATCGTGCTCGTCGGCGACCGAGGGCCGCTGGAAGCCCCCGAGGGTCGCGTGATCCGCGCGGTCTGCGATCAGCTCGCTTTGGTCCTCGAACGAGATCGCCTCCTGCGCACCGCGACGGACGCCGAGATCTTCAAACAGACGGATCAGGTCCGACGCAGCATGCTCGCCGCCGTCTCGCACGACCTTCGGAGTCCTCTGGCGGCCATCAAAGCTTCCGTGACGGACCTGATGGATCCGGACGTCACGCGCACGGACGAGCAGCGTGCCGAGGTGCTGCAGACGATCGACGCGGAGACGGATCGGCTCGACACCCTCGTCGCCAACCTGCTCGACATGTCGCGGATCGAGGCCGGCGTGCTGAAGGCTCGGATGGAGCCGGTCGACATCGCGGAGGTCGCGACCGCGGAGGCCGATGCCATTGGGGCGCGTTGGCCGGACGTTCGCGTCACAACGGTGATCGACGAGGGTCACTCCGTTGCCGAGGCGGATCCGGTGTTCCTCGTGCGCGTGCTCTCCAACCTGCTCGACAATGCGGCAAAGGCGGCGTCGAAGGCGGAGATACCCGACGTTCAGGTTCGGGTCGGCCGACAGCGTGGAGGGGTCGTGGTGCGGGTGGTCGACCATGGCGAAGGGCTGGACCCCGCCGCGCGGGAACAGCTCTTCTATCCCTTCTATCGGCTGGAGGAGCGGACGTCGAACCTGGGACCCGGGCTGGGCCTCGCGATCGCGAAGGGGTTCGTCGACCTGATGGGAGGGGAGCTCTGGATCGACGAAACGCCCGGCGGCGGGGCGACCTTCGCCTTCTCGCTGCCCGAAGCGATCCAGCGATGACGCTGATCCTCGTCGTGGACGACGAAGCGCAGATCCGCCGCGCGCTCGAGCGCGCCCTGGTTGCCCGCGGGTACGAGGTGGATGCCGCCGCCGACGGTGTCGAGGCGCTCGATCACGCGGCCGCGCGCCTCCCCGACCTGATCGTCCTCGACCTCAACATGCCGGTCCTCGGGGGCCTTGAGGTGACCCGGCAGATCCGTGGCTGGAGCTCTGTGCCGATCCTCGTGCTGTCGGTGAGGGAGGACGAGTCCGACAAGATCGCGGCGCTCGACTCCGGCGCGGACGACTACCTCACGAAGCCCTTCGGCGTGGGCGAGCTGCTCGCGCGCGTTCGCGCCTTGCTCCGGCGGTCGGACACGACAAGCGATCATCCGCCCCCGGTGTTCGACAACGGTGGTGTTCGGATCGACATGGGTACCCGCCGGGTGGTGCGCGACGGGGGGGATGTCCACTTGACGAGGACGGAGTGGAGCCTCCTGGATGCGTTCACGGCCGCCTCGGGCAAGCTCCTCACGCATCGATGGCTGTTGGAGCACGTCTGGGGTGGTGGGTATGAAGACGACGTGGAGGTGCTCCGCGTGTTCGTGAGCCAACTCCGGAAGAAGATCGAGCCGGATCCGCACCGCCCGGGAGCGATCGTCACGGAGCCCGGCGTCGGGTACCGCTGGAGCCTTCGGCCCGCCGCCGAGCCATGATCACCGGTGTGCCGCGACCGGCTCGAGGTCGTGGGCGCGATGCTCACGGTCGGCGCCCAGGTGGTACGGCACGACGACGACGTCGACGTGGGGAACGTCCGCGAAGGCACCCGCGATCCTGCGGCTGGTCCGATCGTGCAGCAGGAGGTGCCGGCGCTTCGGGAAGTGTCGGCGCGGCAGGATCAGCGTGACCTCGGTCGCTTCGTCCTTTAACCGCGACACGTAGCGTCGGAGGCTGCGTTCGATGTTCCGATCGTTGCACTCCTCGACGTCCAGGGGGATCCCGGCGAGATATCCGAACGCGATCCACTGGTCGATCAACATGTTGGCGCGGTCGGGATCACTCGCCGCGTGCACCGCTCGCACCTCGAGCGCCTCGATCCCGCGGGCGTACCGAGCGGCCTTGAGGACCGCGCGATCGAGGTCCTCGACCAGGATCAGCGCGACATGACGCCGGCGCGGGGAGAGCTGCATCCGATGGTGATGGGCCGGATCGGCGGGGTCGCCGTGCGCGCGCACGATGACCACGCCCACGTTCGGGAGGTCGCGGAGCGATTCGGCGAGCCCGGACCACGCATGCATCCGTCGGAGCCGGGCGAGGAACGGCTCGTCGGCGGGTGTCGGGACGATCACCGTGACCTGTTGCTGCGCCACGCCGAGCCCGCGCAGATAGCGTGCGATCGCCTGGCCGGGTCGTTCGTCACCCGGGATGGCGACGAGCGGGATCCGCAGCCCAGCGTCCTTCCACGCGGCCTCGAGCTCTAGGTCCCGTCCGCCGAGATGCAGCGCCGTGACGTGCGTCGGGCGGATCGTGAGGGCGTACTGCGCGGCGTGCAATGTATCGTCGTCGAGATCGTTCACCAGCAGGAGCGCGGTGTGCTCGGCTCGGGAGGCGACGCCGTTCGCCCGGTCCTCCGGGCCGATCACGAGCTGTTCGTCCTCGGCCTCGTAGGTCTTGTTCACCCGTACCAGGAGCGCGACCAGGATCGGCACGAACACCATGACGATCCACGCGCCTCCCGCGAACTTCACGATCGCGATCACGATCGCCACGACGAACGTCGCGATCGCGCCCAGACCGTTCACGAACAGACCGAACTTCCATCCCTTCTCGCGGAGACGAAGGTGGCGCTTGGCCATCCCCGTCTGCGACAGGGTGAACGACGTGAACACCCCGAGGGCGTAGAGCGGGATCATCGCCGTGACGCTCGCCCTGAAGACGACGATCACCAGGCTGGCCGCCGCGGCCAACGCCACGATCCCGTTCGAGAAGACCAACCGGTGCCCGCGCTTCGTGAGCTGGCGCGGCATGAAGGCATCGCCCGCGTGGAAGCTGGCCAGCCGGGGGAAGTCGGCGAAGGACGTGTTGGCCGCGAGGATCAGGATCAGCGTCGTGCCGATCTGCAGCACCAAGAACAGGAGCCGTCCCACCGCGCCGGTGCCGTAGACGGCCTGCGCGATGCTCGCCAGGACCGACTTGCTCTCGTCCGCGACCGGGACCACCTGCAGCCGGGAGGCCAGGAACGACACCGCGAGGAACGACGACCCGAGGATCAGGCCCATCCAGACGAGGGTGATCTGGGCGTTGCGCCACTCGGGCTTGCGGAACGCCGGGACCCCGTTCGAGATCGCTTCGACCCCCGTCACCGCGGCTCCGCCGGACGCGAACGCCCGGAGCAAGATGAACACCGTGACGGCTCCGGCGAACGGCGAGATGCCCCCGTTCGCGACCTGCTGCTGGATGGGGAACGGCTGGAGATGGCCGGACACGACCTGGTAGATCCCCATCACGCACGTGAGACCCAGGCTGACGATGAACAGGTACGTCGGCGCCGCGAAGATCTTGCCGGACTCCCGCACCCCGAGGAGGTTCCCGTAGGCGATCATCCAGACGAACACCAGCGAGAAGACGATGCGGAGCGGGACGCCCAGGGGAACGACCGAGCTGATCGCCTGGACGCCGGCCGCCGTCGAGACGCTCACGGTCAAGACGTAGTCAACGAGCAGGGCCACACCGGCCAGCTGCGCGGGGAGCAGCCCCAGGTTGTCCTTCGTGACGATGTACGCCCCGCCCGCGGTCGGGTAGGCCTTGATCGTCTGCCGGTACGAGAAGATCAGGATCGCCTCGATCAGGACGATCACGGCCGAGATCGGGAGCACGTAGGTGAACGCGAGGATCCCGATCGCGGGGATCAGGACGCGGAGGATCTCCTCGGTCGCGTAGGCGACCGAGGACATGTTGTCGGAGGAGAAGACGGCGAGCGCCGTCGGCCGTCCGAGACGTTCGTGCTCCAACCGAGAGGTGGCGAGGGGCCGTCCCAACACCAGACGCTTGAACGCGTACCCGGTCCCGAGATCCACGTCGCGTTCCATGCAGCCCACGCTAGGGAGCGAACGGGCCGTTCCCGCGGCGGAGGCGTCAAGGTTCCGCTTGGGATCGCGCGGCGACGTCAAGATCGCGTCAAGAGGGCTAGCCTCGACGCGTGGAGCGCGGTCGGCTGAGGATCTACATCGGGTACGCGCCGGGCGTCGGCAAGACGTACGCGATGCTCGACGAGGCGCGGCGCCGGCGTGCCCGGGGGACCGACGTCGTGCTCGGCTTCGTGGAGACCCACGGCCGTCAGGAGGTCGCCGCGCAGACTCGCGACCTGGAGGTCCTCCCCCGTCGGAGCGTTGACGGAACGGAGGGGATGGACGTCGACGCGCTGCTGGCCCGTCATCCCGAGGTGGCGGTCATCGACGAGCTCGCGCACACGAACCCCGCCGGGTCGCGCTACGCGCACCGCTGGCAGGACGTCCAGGAGCTGCTCGCGGCCGGCATCGACGTGATCTCGACGGTCAACATCGAGCATCTCGAGTCGCTGCAGGACGTGATCGAAGCGATCACGGGGGAGCGACCGGCCGACACGGTCCCCGACGCGCTCGTGCGGGACGCGGATCAGCTCGAGCTCGTCGACATGACGCCGCAGGCGCTCCAGCGGCGGCTGGCGCACGGGAACGTCTTCCCGCCCGAACGGATGGACGCGGCCCTGGCCCGAACGTTCCGCGACGAGAACCTCACGCGCCTCCGCGAGCTATCGCTCGTCTGGATGGCCGATCGCGTCGACGAGGAGCTGCGAGCGGGGCCGTCGCCGGCTCGGGGATCCGAGCCGGCGACGGCGCGCGAGCGGATCCTCGTCGCGGTGCGAGGTCGTCCGGAAGACGAGCCCCTCGTCCGGCGCGCCGCGCGGATGGCCGCGCGGCGCGGCGGGGAGCTGATCGCCGTGCACGTCATCCCGGCCGCCGGCCGGGATGACGCCCCCCACCTCGAGGCCGTCCGCGAGCTCGTGCGGCAGGTCGGCGGCCGGTTCGAGGAGGTCATCGGGGCGCGCGTGCCCGAAGCGATCCTGGACCTGGCCCGGGCGGAGGGGGTTTCGCAGGTCGTGGTGAGGGCGAGCGACCGCTCGCGATGGCGTGGGGTGCTCGGCGGCTCCGTCGTCCTCGACGTGATCCGCGGTTCCGGGCCGATCGACGTCCACGTGATCTCGCACGAGCCGGCCCCGCAACACCTTCGCGTCACGGGCCGCATCCCGACCGGCCTCTCGAGCGACCGGCAGCTCATCGCGGGCATCGCCGGGGCGGTCGTGCTCGTCGGCCTGACCGTCGTCGTCGCGGCGCTCGACCGGCAGATGGCGTTGTCCACGATCATGCTGCTGTACGTCACGACCGTGATCGGCATCGCGTTCGGTGGCGGACTGCGGCCGGCGCTCCCTGCGGCGGTGGTTTCGGCGCTCCTGATCAACTGGTTCTTCACGTCGCCGGTCCACACCTGGAAGGTTGCGAACCCCGAGGACGTGGTTGCGCTGGTCGTGTTCGTCGTCGTCGCGGTCAGCGTGAGCATCGTGGTCGACCGCGAGGCGAGGAATCGCGCCGAGGCGCAGCGCCGCGGCGCCGAGGCGGAGGCACTCGCGCGCCTAACCGCGCGCGTCGCCGCCGAGGGCGATCCCCTCCCGGAGCTCGTCGAGCACGCGCGAACGACCTTCGGCGTGGATGCGGTCTCCGTGCTTCGCCGGGAGGACGGTGATCGCGGGGACGGCCGTGAGAGCGTGTGGATCCGAGAGGCGGCCGCGGGGACCGACGCCCCCGACACCCCCGACGAGGCCGGACAGGTCGTGCCGCTCGGCAGCGACACGGTCCTCGCGCTCCTCGGGAGCCCGCTCCCCGCCGACCGCTTGCAGCTCCTGTCGGCGTTCGCCGCACAGCTCGGGCTGGCCGTCCGAGGCCGGGCGCTCGCGCACGAGGCGGCGGTCGCGGCGGCACGCGCGGATGCAGACGCGCTCCGGACCGCCATCCTCGCCGCCGTGTCGCACGACCTGCGGACGCCGCTCGCGTCGATCAAAGCCTCCGTGTCGAGCCTCCGCGACGACGAGGTCGCGTGGTCGCCGGAGGAGACGGCGTTGTTCCTGGGCACGATCGAGGACGAGACCGACCGTCTCACCGGCCTGGTCGCGAACCTGCTCGACATGAGCCGGCTCCAGGTCGGCGCCCTTGAACTGGTTCGTGACGTCGTGGGCTTCGACGAGGTAGTGCCGAAGGCGCTCGCGAGCTTGCCCGACGGCGGACGCGGGCTGGTGGTCGAGGTGCCCGAGACGCTCCCACGGATCGATGTCGATCCCGGTCTGTTGGAGCGGGCGATCGCGAACATCGTGTCCAACGCGTCGGGGTTGGCGCCGCCCGACTGTCCGGTGCGGATCAGTGGGTCCACGGCAGGCGGCCGGGTAGAGCTCCGGGTGATCGACCGCGGTCCCGGTGTCGAGCGGCAGGATCGCGAGCGGATGTTCCGGCCCTTCCAGCGGCTGGGCGACGGAACGAGCCGCGATGGCATCGGGCTCGGGCTCGCGGTCGCGAAAGGATTCGTCGAGGCCATGGACGGAGAGCTCTCCATCGAAGACACGCCCGGCGGCGGGCTCACGATGGTGCTCGCCTTCCCGGCGGCGTCGACGTGACGAGGGTCCTCGTCGTCGACGACGAGCCCCAGATCGTCCGGGGGCTCCGGACCAACCTGGTCGCCCGTGGGTACGTCGTGGATACGGCCGCCGACGGGGAGACGGCGCTCGATCTGGCGGCCCGCCATCGTCCCGACGTCGTCATCGTGGACCTCGGGTTGCCCGGCATCGATGGTGTCGAGGTGATCCGTGGCCTTCGGACGTGGACCGCAGTCCCGATCATCGTGCTGTCGGCGCGCGAGCAGGAGTCCGAGAAGGTCGACGCGCTCGATGCCGGGGCGGACGACTACGTCACCAAACCCTTCGGGATGGGAGAGCTGCTCGCGCGTGTGCGCGCGTCCGAGCGCCGCGCGGTGACGCCGGACGCGGAGGAAGCCGTGGTTCGCACGAAGGCGTTCACCGTGGACCTCGCCGCCAAGAAGGTCATCGGGGGCGACGAGACGGCAGTCCGTCTCACCCCGACCGAGTGGCACCTCGTCGAGATCCTCGTGCGGCACCCCGGGAAGCTGGTCAGTCAGCGTCAGCTCCTGCAGGAGGTCTGGGGCCCTCGGTACGAGGAAGAGACGAACTACCTCCGCGTGTACATGGCGCAGATCCGGCGGAAGCTCGAGCCCGAGCCGGCACGTCCGCGATACTTCATCACCGAGCCGGGGATGGGGTACCGCTTCGAGCCGGGCGAGTGAACGGCGGGATCAGTCGCCGACGATCGCCTCGCGGAGCGTCAGCTCAGATTCCGGCGCCGCGAGGGCGACCAGCTCATCGCCCGCGGCGAGGACGGTTTCCGGCTGCGGGATCACGACATGACCCTCGCGGAGCACGGCCACGATCGTCGAATCCGGCGGCAGGCGCAGCTCGTAGAGCGCCTTGCCCGTCGCGGGGGATACCGTCGTGAGCTTGGTCTCGACGATCGAGGCGCGCCCGCCTTCGAGCCGGAGCAGCCGGACGAGGTCACCCGTCGTTACGGCCTCTTCGACCATCGCCGTCAGCATGTGCGGTGGCGAGACCGCCTGATCCACACCCCACTGCTCGTTGAACAACCACTCGTTGCCGGGATGGTTCACCCGGGCGAGCACGCGCGGAACGGCGAACTCCTGCTTCGCAAGCAACGACGTGACCAGGTTGTCCTCGTCGTCGCCGGTCGCCGCGACGACGACGTCCGCGTCGGAGAGGTGGGCTTCCTCCAAGATGCGCGGCTCGCACGCGTCGCCGAGCATCACCTTCACGTCGGGGATCTCCTCGCGGAGCCGGTCCACGATGGAGCGGTCCTGCTCGATCAAGGTCACGTCGTGCCCGCGCTCCGCAAGATCCGCCGACAGGTGCCGACCGATCGCACCGCCCCCGGTCACGATGACCCGCATCAGTGATGCTCCGACGTCGGCTCGAGCTGCTGATCGAGCATCTCCAGACCGTCCTTGACCATCATCACCACGAGGTAGTCGCCCGCCTGCAGGGTGCTGTCGGGGGTCGGGAGGAACCCGGTCCCGCCACGCGAGACCCCAGCGACGAGGATCTTGCCATCGACGTTGAGGGTGTTCGCCGGCTTGCCGATCAGATGCTCGGGGACCGGAACCCGTACACGGAGGATGTCGCCGCCGCCGAGGCTCTCGCGGATCTCCTCCCGGTCGTGCAGCAGCATGAGCTGGATCTGCTTGATGCCCCAGGTGGTGGTCGCGACCGTCGGGATGTTGAGCCGCCCATAGATCTCGGCGCGCCGCGGATCGTAGATCCGAGCGATCACCTTGGGAACGTGGAAGTGCTCCAGCGCCACCCGGGCGGAGACGATGTTCGAGTTATCTCCGGACGAAACGGCGATGAAGGCGTCCGCGTCTCTGATCCCCGCGTCCTCGAGCAGCTCGCGGTCGAAACCGAGTCCCACCATCTGCCGGGCGCCCTCGCCGGGGGGGTAGCGCCAGAACGCCTCCGGGTTCTTGTCGATGACGGTCACGTCGTGTCCGCCCTCGAGCAGGGCGAGCGAAAGCTCGGAACCGACCCGCCCGCAACCCATGATCAGGACGCGCATCGAGGCAGAAGGGTACCGCCGGGCTCCATCTCTGACATGACGTGGCCTTTCGGGCGGAGCCGGTCGTCGAGAACGACCCCAGAAATGTCTTGAGGCCGGCAGCTGGAGGGAGCTGCCGGCCCCGAAGACGGGCTCGGAGGAAAGTGGTGGATGTTCCCATCCTGCCCGGCGAAGCGCCTAGGGGTGACGGCCACGCGACCCGCCCGGCAGAAACCTCTTTCCGATGAGTAGGCTCCGGCATCCGCCGTGAGCGGGGCGTGAAGGAAGCCGCGGGGGGCGTGAAGATGTCGTGAACGGACCGTACGCGTGAACCGGCATCGTGCGGGCGGTAGCGTTCGCCCGTGGTCGTCGAGAGCCCTCCCGGTCGTCTGGCTCGATTGACGCTGCGTTCGATCGGGATCGGGCTCCTCGCGACGCTGGCGGGGGCGGTGCTCGCGCTGCTCACGTACCAACTTCAGGGCGCGGGCGTGGCGATCTTCATCCTCGCCGTCACGATCGCCGCGGTCAGCGGCGGGCTCTGGGCGGGCGTCGTTGCCGCGGTGCTGGCGTCGATCGCCCTGCCGATCGTTGAGTACCCGGACCGGGTGCTGCGTTTCGATCAGCTCCGCGACCTGATCGCCGCGGTCGTGTTCCTCGCGATCGCCGTGGTCGTCGGACTGGTCGTCGGCAATGCGGCGGATGAACGGGACCGCGCGAGCCGGCGCGAGCGTGAGGCGAGGCTGCTGGCTTTCCTGTCGGCGAAGCTCCTCTCCGGCGACGTCCCCGACCGGGTGCTCGACGAGTTCGTCCAGGTGCTCCTGGAGCCGCTGGGGCTCGCGTCCTGTCAGGTGTCCGTCACGCTCGACGGCCAAGACATCGAGGCGAAGGCGGTCCGTCCGGGGCTTCCTCGCGGAGGGCCGACCGAGGTGATCCCCGTCGTTGCGTCCAACATCCCGCTGGGAACTTTGATCGCGGAGCGACCGGAGGGCCGACGCCCGTTCACCCGGGACGAGCGATTGCTCTTGGAGGCGGCGACCCGGCAAGCGGCCGTCGCGTTGGACCGCGCGCGGCTCGACGCGCGGGCGCGGCTCGCGCAGCTGGACGCCGAGACGAACCAGCTTCGTGCCGCGATGTTCTCGTCCGTCACCCACGACCTGCGGACGCCGCTCGCGTCGATCAAAGCGGGGGTGACGAGCCTGCTGGACGCGAGTGCGATCCACGACGAGCGGCAGCAACGAGAGCTGCTCACGACGATCCTCGAGGAGACCGACCGGTTGAACCGATTGGTCGGGAACATCCTCGATCTCGCCAAGATCCGAGCGGGGGCCTTGATCCCGAAGCGCGTGCCGACGGCGGTCGACGAGGTCGCGGAAGCGGTCGTGGCCCGGATGCGTCCTCTCCTCGTCGACTTCACGGTCGAGCTCCAACTCGCCGCCGACCTTCCCGAGGTCGCGGCGGACCCCGTGCAGCTCGACCAGGTACTCACCAACCTGCTGGAGAACGCCGCTCGGCATTCCCCGAGCGGCGGGACGATCCGGATCCACGTCGGCGAAACGCGCGACGCGGTACGCGTGCGCGTCGCCGACGAGGGTCCGGGCATCAAGCCCGAGGAGCGTGAGAAGGTGTTCGAAGCCTTCTACCGGGGGCGCGAGAGCCCGGAGTCCTCCGGGAGCGGCCTCGGCCTCGCGATCGCGCGTGCCATCGTCACGGCCCACGGCGGACGCATCCGGATCGAGGAGACGACGGGAGGCGGGACCGCGGTGGTGGTCGACGTCCCGCTCGAGGAGACGCTGCTGTGAAGGTGCTGGTGGTCGATGACGAGCCGCAGATCCGGCGAGCTCTCCGGACGAGCCTCGAGGCGCACGGCTACGAGGTCGCGACCGTCGGGACGGGGGAGGAAGGGGTGGTCGCCTCGGCCGACCAACAGCCCGACCTCGTGCTGTTGGACCTCGGCCTGCCCGACATGGACGGCACCGAGGTGATCCGGAGGGTGCGCGGGTTCTCCGATGTTCCGGTGATCATCCTGTCGGTCCGCGAGGCACAGTCGGACAAGGTGGCGGCGCTCGACGCCGGCGCCGACGACTACGTGACCAAGCCCTTCGCGATGGAGGAGCTGCTCGCCCGGGCCCGCGCGGCGCTCCGCCGCGCGGGCCCGGACGAGCCGCCCCAGCCGACCCTTCGCTACGGCGCGCTGGAGATCGACCTCGCCCGGCGCCTGGTCACCCTTGACGGCCAGCAGCTGCATGTGACCCCCACCGAGTACTCCTTATTAGAGGCCCTCGTCTCCAACCCCGGGAAGCTCCTGACCCATCAGTGGCTCCTCCGTCGCGTGTGGGGGCAGGGGTACGGGACGGAGACGACGTACCTTCGGACGTACATCCGGGCCCTCCGGAAGAAGCTGGGCGACGACGCTTCTTCGCCGGCCCTGATCGTCACCGAGCCCGGGGTGGGCTACCGCTGGGTGGGCGAATCGGCCTGAGCGGCACGTAGCATCAGCGACCATGGCGACGACCTCGAACGCCCCCCCGACGTCCATCATCAAGCGCCTCTTCGTGGGGCGAGCGTTCACGAGTCAACAGCTGGAGCACACCTTGCTGCCCAAGGTGCTCGCGCTCCCGGTCTTCGCGTCCGACGCACTTTCGTCGGTTGCCTACGCGACCGGGGAGATCCTGATCGCGCTCACGCTCGTCACATCGCGACCCCAGTCCTACGTGATGCCGATCGCGCTCGCGATCGCGTTGTTGATGGGGATCGTCGTCACGTCGTACCGGCAGACGGTGCGCGCGTACCCGGGCGGCGGCGGCGCGTACATCGTCAGCAAGGACAACCTGGGCACGCTCCCCGGCCTGATCGCGGCCGCGGCCCTGCTATTCGACTACATGATGACCGTTGTGGTCTCGGTCGTCGCGGGCGTGTTCGCGATCGGGTCCGCGTTCGCGTGGGCGAACGAGCACCGGGTCCTGCTCTCGATCCTCTTCGTCCTGCTCGTGACGTTCGCGAACCTGCGGGGCGCCCGCGAGTCGGGAACGGTGTTCGCGATCCCGACCTATGGGTTCGTGATCTCGATCCTGTTCCTCGTCGTGATCGGGCTGGTGCGCTGCCTCGGTGGTTGTCCGCCGGTCGGCGTCAGCTCGGATCTGATCCCGGGGGCTGCGACGACGGCGGCGGCGGTCGGCACGTTCGCGATCTTGAAGGCGTTCTCCCAGGGAGCCACTGCCCTCACCGGGGTCGAGGCGATCTCCAACGGCGTGCCCGCGTTCAAGCGTCCACAGGCGAGGAACGCGGCGGCGACCCTTGCGATCATGGGCACGATCGCCGTCACGATGTTCCTCGGGATCTCGTGGCTCGCGACCCATATGGACGGCGTCGTCGCGAGCGATCAGCGGTCGGTCGTCGCGCAGATCGCGATCGGGATCTTCGGCAACGCCACGATCGCGTTCTTCGTGGTGCAGTTCTTCACCGCAGCGATCTTGATCCTGGCCGCGAACACCGCCTATCAGGACTTCCCCCGGCTGGCCTCGATCCTCGCGCGCGACCGGTTCATGCCGAGCCAGTTCGTCAACCGCGGCGATCGATTGGTGTTCTCCAACGGTGTGATCGTCCTGGGGCTGCTGTCGTGCGCGATGATCTACGCGTTCCACGCCGACCTGAACACGCTGATCCACTTCTACGTCGTGGGTGTGTTCACCTCGTTCACCCTTTCGCAAACCGGCATGGTGCGGCACTGGTTGGTGGAAGGCCGCAAAGGCGCCGGCGCGGTGCGCGGATGGCGCCGGTCGATCGTGATCAACATCATCGGGGCGATCACGACCGCGGTCGTGCTGGTCGTCGTGGTGATCTCGAAGTTCGCGGACGGCGCGTGGCTCTCGATCCTGATCATCGGCTTGCTGGTCCCGGGCTTCTACTCGATCCACCGGCACTACGCGTGGGTCCGCGCCCAGACGCGCCGCGGTGCGGAACGGCCGGGCGAGCTGGAGGCGAACCACATCGTGCTGTTGGTTCGCGACGTCGATGCGTCCACGGCGGAGGCGCTCGGCTACGTGCGCTCGTTCCGGCCGACGTCGTTGCACGCGGTCACGCCGGGTGCGTCGGTGCCGCCGGACCTGGCGGAGCGGTGGCGCTCCTTCGCGGGGGCGGGTGTCGCCGAGCTGGAGGCGCTCGGAACCGGCAACCTCGTCTCAGCGGTGCGCGAGTACGTGCGACGTCTGCAGCCCGGTCCTCACGACGTCGTGACGATCATGGTCCCCGAGATCGTTGATCAGGGCCTGGTCAGGTATCTCGTCGGCAAGAACGAACTGGTTCGGCTGAAGGCAGGGCTCCTGCGAGAGGAGCGCGTCGTGGTGACCGACGTCCCCGTGGTGGAGGACCCCGCTCGGCACGCCGATGTCTCGAAGCCGCTCGTCCCGCAGAAGACGGTGACCCTCGTGTTCGTGTCGTCGGTGAACGACGTGACCGTGCGCGCGATCAACTATGCGCGGACGCTCGATGCGACCATCACGCGGGCGATCTACTTCGATGTGGATCCCGAGCAGGCACACCGCCTCGAGGAGTCCTGGTTCAACCTCGAGCTCGACGTGCCGCTCGACATCGTGGAAGCGCCGTTCCGAGACCTCACCCGCCCGATGCTGAACGAGGTGCGCCGGTTCTCGATGCACCCGAACGTCGTGGTCAACGTGCTCGTGCCGGAAGTGATCGTGTCCCATTGGTGGCAGCTTCCCCTCCACAACCAGAGCGCGCTGTTCATCAAGCGGCTCTTCCTGCACGAGGATCGCGTCCTCCTGACGAGCGTCCCCTTCGTGATCGAGCGGGATGCCGCGGAGGTTCCCGTTCAGTCCGGCTGAGCGGCGCGGCGCGCGCGGAGGATCGCCGACAGCTCCGCACCCGCCAGGAAGATCCACGCCGCGATCCGCAGGAACAGCAACACGCCGAACACGGTCGCGATCGTCCCGTACAAGGCCGACCACTGCGCGACCTGGCGCGCGACGAACCAGCTCCCGATCCCCTGCAGGATCGTCCATCCGAGGGCGCATACCACCGCGCCGGGAACGAGATCGCGGATCCTTTGCCCTCCGGGCGCGAGCAGTCGGTAGGAAACGAGGAAGAAGCCCACGAGCATCGCGAACACGGCGACGTCGGCGACGACCAAGCCTGGCCAGCCGCCCGTGCGGTCGTGCGCTAGGTTCGCGACCGCGCCGGCGACGGTCACGCCGGCGAGCAGGAGCGCGCTGAGCACGAACGTGTCGCCGACCGCCACGAACCGGCTGGCGATCGCCGCCTCCTGGTGCTCGAAGATGACACCGAGGGCGCGGCGCGACCGATTGGACAGCGCGGATGCCGCCCAGACCAGGCCCGCGAGACCCACGATGCCGGCCGTGAACCGACCGTCCACGATCGTCTGTGCCTGTCCGGCGACGAGTTGCGTCAGCCCGGGGATCGTCGAGACCAGCTGGTCGATCGACGCCATCCCGCGGCCTTCCAGCCGGAAACCGACCAACGATGTCGCTAACAGGAGGAGCGGGAACAGCGAAAGGAACGCCGTGAAGGTGAGGGCGGAGGCTTGCGTCGCGACGTCGTCGCGCAGTGCCTTGCGTCGCAGCTCTCGTCCCAGGGACACGATCCGGGACACGAACGGTCGGCCCGTTCCCGGCTGCGTTAGGGTTCCCATGCACCCGAGGTTCTCACGGAGGCCCCGCACCGATGAACATCCGTCCCGCGACCAAAGACGACGTGCAGTTCCTCAAGAAGATGCTCTACGAGGCCGCTCGGTGGAACCCGGACTGGCCCCGCGAGCCGATCGAGGAGGTCTTGGCCGACCCTGTCCTCGTGCGCTACCACCAAGGCTGGGGGCGGGAAGGTGACGGCGGGGTGGTGGCCGAGGTCGATGCGGTCCCGGTGGGGGCGGCGTGGTACCGCCTGTTCACGGCCGAGGACCCCGGCTACGGCTTCGTGGACGACAAGATCCCGGAGCTTTCGATCGCGGTCGTTCCCTTGCACCGGCGGAAGGGGATCGGCGAGGCGCTGCTCCGATCATGCATGGTGCAGGCCCGCGAGGAGGGGTTCCAGGCGTTGTCGCTCTCGGTCGCCGTGCACAACCGGTCGCGGATGATGTATCAGAAGGCCGGGTTCGAGAAGGTCGATGAGTCCGGCGGCAGCTGGACGATGGTCGCCAACCTCTGATCCGCGTTACGCGCTCGCCGAGCCGTCGTCCGCGGCGTCGAGCGCCGCGTACTCCCGCCGGACCTGCCCCCACCGGCGCCACACGAACACGGCGAGCGCCACGACGACGATCCCGGCGATGACCCACGCGAACGGCTGGATCACCCGTTCGATCTCCAGCCAGCGATCACCGAACACGTGCCCGATCGACGCGAGGCCGACGCACCACACGAGCGAGCCCACCAGCGTGTAGACCGTGAATCGCCAGAACGGCATCGCCGCAACGCCGGCCGGCAGGCTCACGAAGGACCGGACGAGGGGGATGAGCCGCCCATACCCGGCCACGGCCTCACCGTGGCGCTCGAACCAATCGTGGGCCCGGTCGATCTCATGCGGTCGGATCAGGAGGTACCGGCCGAACCGGTCGATCGCGGGCCGGCCGCCCGCGTACCCCACCCCGTAGGCGAGCCAGGAGCCGATCAGCGTCCCCGCCATCGCCCAGAACACGACAGCGACCAGCGAGAACTCTTGCCCCGCACCCATGACAGCCGTGGTGGTCAGGGCTCCCCCGAAGAGCAGGGTCACCTCGCTGGGGAACGGGACGCAGGCGGAGTCGAGGAGCATCAGGAGGAAGATCGCCACGTATCCGTGCTCGCTGACCAGCCGGATGATCGTGTCGGTCAGCAGGGCGAGCACGGGTCCTCCGGAGCGGTCTCAAGGGGTACGGGGAATACGCCGAGCGTAGCAGCGCGTTGTGGCGGTCTCGTGACGGCCCTGCCAGCCGCAGAGGCGGCCGGTGGTAGCGTCCGGCACCGGAGGAAGCGACGGAGATGACCAAAACGCTCGTCGTCGTCGAATCGCCTGCGAAGGCGAAGACGATCGAGAAGTACCTGGGCGACGGCTATGCCGTCCGGGCTTCGTATGGGCACATCCGGGACCTTCCCCGGTCGAAGCTCGGGGTCGACCCCGACCAGGACTTCGCCGTGCAGTACGAGGTCCCCGAGGACTCGAAGCGCCACGTGGCCGACCTGAAGAAGGCGTTGAAGCAGAACGAGGACCTGGTCCTCGCGACCGACTACGACCGCGAGGGCGAGGCGATCGCGTTCCACGTGGCGACCCTGCTGGGCGTGGAGCCCGCCGACGCGAAGCGCGTGACGTTCACCGAGATCACCCGTGACGCCATCCTGGACGCCTTCGCGCACCCGCGGACGATCGACATGGAGTTGTTCGACGCCCAGGAGGCCCGC
>Ga0157378_10002054_pt1 | contig 18025 bp, 10 predicted proteins | sample M65metaG_FD_115309 | JGI IMG/M metagenome (GOLD analysis project Ga0157378, IMG submission 115309) | Miscanthus rhizosphere microbial communities from Kellogg Biological Station, Michigan, USA - M6-5 metaG | ecosystem: Host-associated > Plants > Roots > Rhizosphere > Soil | place: USA: Michigan...
GAGCGCCGCTCGAAGGCCGTCCTCGAATCGCAGGATCTGCAGCTTCAGGCCGATCTGCATGCGAAACAGGCGAACCTTGCGGCAGCTATGGTGAATCTTGGCTACACGAAAATTTACGCGCCGGGTGAGGGCACTGTGGGCGAACGGCAGGTCCGGACAGGGCAACTTGTTTCTCCGGGCACGCAGGTAATCGCGTTCGTGGATGTCACGAAGTGGGTGCTGGCGAACTACCGTGAAACCCAGTTGACCAACGTGAAGATCGGTGACCCTGCCGAACTTCGGATTGACCAATATCCCGGGCAGGTAATTCACGGGAAGGTGCTGGAGATCGCGCCCGCCAGCGGATCGCAGTTTTCTCTGCTGCCGCCGGACAACGCGACCGGCAACTTCACGAAAGTCGTACAGCGTATTCCTGTCAAGATCGCGCTGGACGACACCGCCTTTGCCGCCAAACTGCGCCCCGGACTCTCGGTGATTGCAACTGTCCGCACGAAGCGGTAACCGCACCCGTATGGCTTCGAGCATCACAATTCGCCCGTCTCCGCTAGACATCGCGCGCACAGCCGCCGCCGCGATGCCTGCGGAGGTTTCGAGCAAGCCACTGCTGGGGATTCTCGGCGTAGTTACGGGCGCCGGAGTTGTCACGCTGACCAGCCGCATGATCTCCCTCGGCATGCCCGATTTTAGGGGCCTTCACGGATTTGGGTACGACGAGAGCGCGTGGATTGGCAGTGCCTTCGATGCCGGCCTGATGTTTATCGGCCCGTTCACGGTGTATCTCGGAGGTCTGATGGGACCGCGGCGCATCTTGCTTACAGCCGCCGCCCTCTTCACCGTGCTACTTATTTTCCTGCCCTTTGCACACAGTTACAGCCTGGTGATTGTAATGGCACTTCTCGGCGGCCTGACCTCGGGCACGTTCTATCCACTCACGCTCACGTTCGCGCTCCGCAACATTCCGCTTCGATTTCTTCCTTTTACGCTTGCCTTGTACGCAACCTTCGTGGACGGGGCGGTGAACATCGCGCCTTCGCTCTATGGCTGGTACAGAAACCATCTTTCGTCGAATTGGATGTTCTGGAATTCGGCGCTCATCACGCCCCTGATGATGATTTGTATCTATTACGGGATACCCGGAACCGATGCACCGAAGAAATCTGCGAAAGCACCGAGCTTCGCAGGATTTTTGTACGCCAGCGCCGGTCTCGCCATGTTGCTGCTCGCCTGCGAACAAGGTGAACGCCTCGACTGGTGGCGCTCCGGAGTATTCAACGCATTGTTCGCCGGCGGAGCGTTCTTCCTGGTGTGCGCGCTGGTTCGGAGGCTACGCGGTCCGAATCCTCTGGTGGCGCTGTCTTATCTGCTGAAGTGGAACACAATATTGCTGGGCTGCCTGCTGTTCTGGTTCCGCTTTACTCTCTGCACCACGATTATCCTGATTCCACAGTCGCTAGCCATACGCGGATTTGAAGCTGACCACATTGGGCCTGCAATAATCTGGAGCGCTGTCCCACTAATTCCCCTCGCGTTGACCGCTGCACTTCTGTTGCTGCGCAAATTCGATCCGCGCCTCCTCCTCGCTATCGGCCTCGCGTGTACTGCCTTTGCTGCCTGGTTGAATTCTCAATACAGCAACACGTGGGCGGCCGAGAACTTCTACCGCACCGAGTTGCTGACCGGCGTCGGACAGGCGTTTGCTTTCATCGGACTTGTCGGCTGCATTGTGCTGCAAGCAATCTTCGCGGGAGCTTTGGCCAAACCTGAGTGGGTCCTTACCTTTTCGGCTTTCTTTCACACCATCCGCATATTCGGCGGGACCGCCGGCGCCATCTACATGGGCCACTTCGTTGCTCAGCGCGAAAAGCTGCATTCGAATCTCTTGGGGCTTCACGTCAGTAATGGCAACTGGATCACCGATCAGAACGTTCATGCCATGACGGCATGGCTACAGGCCAAATCGTACGGGATGACAGCTGCTGGTGCCCGCGCTGTCGACTTGATTGCGGCCCGCCTGCGCCTTCAGGCCTACAGCCTGAGCATTATCGATGGATTCCTGCTGATCGCTTGGAGCTGCGTGTGCGCGCTGATTCTTGTAGCTCTGTTGCGCAAATCACCGTTGAACTACGGCGACCTCAGCACTGTCCAGCAGACGCTGGCCCTCAAGAAGGAGTCGAAATAAATGAAGCGAAAAGCACTTTTCCTACTGATGGCGGCGGCTTTGTCTTCGCCCCTCGCCTTGGCCGACGAAACAAACGGCAGTGGGCCTTCGCGCCACATCACACTTCAGGAAGCGGTTCAGCTGGCCCTTAAGTACAACCACAATGTCCGCATCGCGGGCTACGCGGTCGATGAGAAACAACACGCGAAAGAGGCCGCGAAGGGTTCCTATTTCCCATCTATACGCAATGACAGCAGTTTTCTGCGTGTAACGGATACGCAGTTGATTCAGATCAACCCCGGCAGCCTCGGTGTAGCAGGAGGAACACCGATTCCTCCTGTGAGCACCATCATTAACCAAGGGGGCCGCAGCCTGACGACGAGCGGAACACAGATAACGCAGCCACTAACCTCGCTCCTGAAGATCAAGCGGGGAAACGATATCGCGCAAGCTGAAGTAAAAGCCTCACGGGAGAAGGCGCAACTTACAGGAAACGACGTGGCGCTTGCTGTCCACGAGGTTTATTACAGAGTTTTGATTGCTCAAGTGCACCGCAGCGCCACTGAGGCACGGATAAGAGCTTCGCAGGACCTTGAGAGCGAGCGTATCGAGCAGGTGAAGTTTGGGAGCTCTCTCGAACAGGAATCGATCGAGAGCCGCGCGCAACTACTGCAAGCGAAGCAAGAACTCCTGACGACGGACCTTCAGTTAGAGGACCTCAAGTTGAAACTGAATGATCTAATGGGCTTGCCTCTGACAACTGTCCTGGATCTTGATCCTGTCGTTACAGAGTCTCGGGAGACTTGCCCGCTCGAAGAATGTGTTACGACTGCAACGGCCGCACATCCGGAAATTCTAGAAGCTCGTGCCGAAGTGGAGAAAGCCGAGGCTGCAGTCCGTTTGGCCAAGACAGACATTTGGGTCCCCGACGTCGAGGCTTTCGCCCGGTACAGCTACCAGAATAATGTCCCGTTCCTGGCGCACAATTTCGGCACTTTTGGTATTCACCTCGGGTATGACCTGTTCGATGGAGGGCGAAAGAGATCCGTGAAGCGTGAACGTGAAGCACAATTGGCTCAAGCGAAGGAAAACGTTGCGAGGCTGACGGACGAGGTCGGGCTTGCCATCCATACTGCCTACAACAAACTAGAAAGGACGCAGCAGATGCTGAAGGTGTCGGAAGAGGTTGTGGCTTTGCGCAGCGAGTCGAACCGCGTGCTGCAGCAAGAACTTTTGCAAGGGGCCGCGCTTAAATCGCAAGCGGCGATGGCGACCGCTCAGGAATACGACGCCAAAGCGCTCCTCCTTCAGTCACAGCTGAACTATTCGCAGGCGCACGACGAGTTTGTCCATGCGATGGGCCGCACACCTGAATAAAACTCTTTTTCGGCCACGCCATTACGTACTCCTTCTTGCTCCTGTTTCGCTCCAGATCGTGCATCTATTCGGGGCGGATGTGCTCTGGATACTGCTTGTGCTTGCGTCGGCCGACTTCATGCTTGCTCGAGCAATACTTACCCGGTCGGTGCTGTGGCAAGCGGTGTTTAACAGAGCCAGCAACATGAAATCAAATGTGCGCATTGTAACCTGTTGTGCGATTTTAGCGACCGCAACCCTTAGCGGACTTTCCGCTGACATCCCGCAAAGCTCATATCAGCTCCCGTCGGACGCACAAGTCATCGGATACCTCTTGCAATCGGTGAACTGGTACCGGCATGTGTATGCCGAACGGCAGGTTGCAAGGGATCCGGAAGACCTAGTATTTCTGAATGACAATCAAGCTATTGAAAGCCAGATTGTCAAGCTCTCGTTCGAATTTGCAAAGGCGGATGCGGCCTTAGCAAAGACTGCCTCTTCTGCGCACGACTCTGCCACGCCATCGGCAGCCCCGTCTTCTGTGGACCTTGCGCACTTTGTCGAGTTGAAGAATCGAAATGACCAGGTGACCCAGCAAACAAGCGCGGACATCGGAAAGCTGAACGAGAAACTTGCTTCGGCTAGCAAGGCCGATCACAAGAAGCTGAAAGCCGCTCTCGACGATGCGCAGAGCCGATTAGAACTTTTGCAAGCTGTTTCGCAGGCCGTCAATGATCTAATCCAGTTCGTACAGACTGCCAGGACGGCGCAAGACAACACTGCAACTTTCCGTTTAACCATTGATGACCTTACACAATCCATACCAGAGCTGAGCAGCCCGGCAATTCCCTCGTCGAAATTGACAACACAAGTTGCAGATTCCAAAACGAGCAATAGCTGGCGAGAGACCGGCCTCCTCGGGCTGGGATCGGAAGTCTCTGCGCTAAACCGCAAGCTTCGCGTGGTTGACGAAAAGATTCGCCTCACTGACAACTTTTTGCTCTCCGCGAAGAGTATCCGCACTCCTATGAGCGGCTTCATCACTCGGGTTCTTCAGAAGGCCGCCACAAGCAATTTGCAGACCGGCAATCTTTCGTTATTGCGCGAACAGAAGTCCCAGCTCGATGCGCTTACACTCGAACTCAAGGCCTTTTCTCCCGCCATCGTGGCGCTGGATAAGCAAATGGCGTTGCTTGAAGAGTACCAGTCACACTTGCCGCCTTGGCGAACGGCGGTAGCCAGCCAATACAGGCAGGCATGGAAAAAATTGACGATCCGCCTTCTCATCGTGGCGCTCGTTGTCGGGCTGCTATTTGGACTTGGTGAGATTTCGCGTCGGCTAGCACTCGGCCGTATTCAGGACCCAAACCGACGACGGGTTATAAGCATGGTCCACCGCTTTCTGACATTGTTTGCCATAGCCGTCGTCGCCGTGTTTAGCGTTGCCTCAGACTTGAGTTCGTTGGCAACGTACTTCGGGCTTCTCACGGCCGGAATGGCGGTTGCTCTGCAAAATGTAATTCTCGCGAGCCTCGGCTATCTCGTATTGATGGGGAAGCGTGGAATCAGAATCGGAGATCGAATACAGGTGTCTGGCATTACCGGAGATGTCATCAATATGGGCATGCTGCAATTCCAGTTGAGAGAGTTCGACGTGGAGGAAGGGCGTTTCACGGGTCACGTCGCGACTTTTTCGAATTCCTTGGTTTTCGTGTCTCCCGCCATTGGTCTGCTGAAGTTTAATTTGGCGCCTGGGAAGGCTGCCAAGTCTGCAGTGAACAAAAACGGAAAGGAGCGGGATGCGGAGGGGCGCGGGACCGGTGCCGGAGACCAGAGGTAAGGACTAGGCATCATCTACTTCAGTTCGGCCACTGAGCGTGAAGACGACTCCACATGGCTGATCTCTGAACCTTGAGCATGTGAACTCCCAATGTTTGAAGGGAACTTGACAATTCTGCAACAACCTCGGCCCGACTCACCTGAAAGGAGCGCCGACCGGCGGACGCGTCCTTGCCGTGGCATTCAAGAGTGCGCGAAATCCATCGCTGCGCGGTCGAAAGCGGGACCTCAGTCCTGCCAGTGGTCCGCAGGCGGCGTGATACCAAGGCGCTTCATCTTGTAAAACAGCGTCGTGCGCTTCAGGCCGAGTCTGGCAGCTGCTCCTCGCGGACCTCCGAGCTTCCAATTGGAGCGCTGGCAAGCAGCCAGAATTTCTCTACGTACCTTGTCTTCGAGGGTGGGGTTTGAAATCTCGGGTTCCGACTGCTCGTAGCTTTCAAGAGGTGCTGGTTCAAAGACGCCATCGTTGGAGAGAATGACGCCGCGCGCGATGTAGTTTTGGAGCTCTCGAATGTTGCCGGGCCAGTGGTGGCGCACGAGGGAACGCATGGTTTCCTGAGGAATCGATTCGATCGATTTGTCCATGGAGGCGGCAAACTGTTGAACGAAATATTCCACGAGCTCGGGAATATCGGCTTTCCTTTCGCGCAGGGGCGGCAGATAAATCGGGAAAACATTCAACCGGTAGTACAAATCTTCGCGGAATTCACGATCCTGAGCCATACGCTTCAAGTCCTGGTTGGTCGCAGCAACGACGCGAACATCGACTCGCGTTGTGCGCGTGCTGCCGACTGCCTCAAACTCACGCTCCTGCAAGACGCGAAGCAGCTTGGGCTGAAGCTCTAGTGGCATGTCTCCAATTTCATCGAGGAACAGAGTGCCCCGATCCGCCAACGCGAAGCGGCCGACATGGGAGTTGACGGCGCCCGTAAAGGCTCCGCGTTCGTGCCCGAAGAGCTCGCTTTCAAGAAGGCCGGCGGGGATTGCCGCGCAATTCACCTTCACCAGACTTCGGTTCCGGCGTGGGCTGAACTCGTGAATCGCGCGAGCGATGACTTCCTTGCCGGTGCCAGTTTCGCCCGCAATCAGAACTGTCGTACTTGTGGGCGCAACTGCTTCGACTTGAGCGAGGATCCCACGGAGACTCCTACGCCGGCCCACGATTGTCTCCACAAACGGAACTTCCTCGCGGTCCTGCCTACGAGCGCGTAGCTCGTCAGTACGATACGCAACGGCGTTCATTGGCATGTTTCCTGCACTTTCGTCAATTTGCATCACGGAATTAAACGCTGTGCTCATGTTTTGCTCCTACGTTCCTTCCAATACTTGCTGCATGGGTTGACCTGCGTACCGGCCCGCAAAAATGCTTGGATCCGGAGGCAGTCTTTCTGGGTCTCGTAAAAAAGCCAAAGCCTCATCGGCTGGGTTCCGATCGATTACGAGCACATCGCCTTGATGGACTTGTGCCGTGGCCAGCAATCTGGCAATTGGGTGGACCACGTACCGCTCAATGGCTCGCTTCAAGTGGCGCGCTCCGTAGCGTTGGTCGGTACCTTCTTGCAGGAGGAACGCGCGCCCTTCTTCGGTGATTCGAAATCGGAACGGTCGCGTAGCTGTGTCCAACACGCGCCTCTGCACATTGCTCAACTCGATTTCCAGCACTTCGTCCAGATCCTCGCGCTTCAGGGGATGGAACACGACGACTTTGTCCAAGCGATTCATAAACTCAGGTGAGAACTTCCGCCTGGCCGCCTCTACCGCCGCCCTCTCCACCTTTTCGTGCAATCCAGTTATCGGCTTGTCGTTTGGCTGGACGAATCCCATTCCTCCTTGCACCAGATCCGCGATCTGTCCGCTGCCGAGGTTCGAGGTCAGAAAGATTATTGTTTGCGACAAGTCCACCCGCCGGTTGTCGCCCAGTGTCAGCGTCGCTTTGTCGAGCATCCCTAACAACAACTGCCATAACGCGTCACTTGCCTTTTCAATTTCGTCGAACAGCAGAAAACTCAGTTTCATGTGATCGCGATGGCTTGCGGCCAACGCTTCTTGCGTTATGAGCGGATGTGTTTCGCGGTGCCCCAGATATCCTGGCGGCGAACCAATCAATTTCGCAATTTCGTGGGAGTGTTGAAATTCCGCGCAGTCCACCTTGATCACTGCGCGACTGTCTCCAAACAGAATCTCGGCAGCCGCTTCGACGATGCGCGTCTTCCCAGAGCCTGTCGGCCCTAAAAACAGCAGGTTTCCGATCGGCCGGGAAGGTGACTGCAACCCAGCGCAAACCATTTGGTACAGGTCGACCAGTGCCTGCACGGCCTGCTCTTGCCCCACAACTTTCTCCCGCAGTGCACGCTCAAACTGGCAAGCTGTTGAACTCCGTTTTTCCGTGTCCAAAACTCCGCTGAGTCCGTGATCCGCTGGTTTCCCCCAGCATGCATCGAGTTCTCTCTTATGGGCCGATTGTGTTGCTGTGACCATAACTGCTCCTTCTACTGCAAACGCTCAAATCAAATGGGACGCGTCCATTAACTAGGTCTCCGAACTCTTGCCAGATTTTCTTTGCAGCCGCTCTCTCCTGATCCACTCTCGGATGTAAAGGCCGCAGTTCTTCAGCTTGATCGAGTCGGCTTCCGACTTCTCCAGAAACTTAACGGCCTCGCCATCCACCGACCTCAAATCTGTACAGTCCAGGACAATTCGCCTGCCATTTGTTTCTGCGGCAATGAGTGTCTCCATCTCCGTCACGTTTTCCCCGGTTAGCTGACCGCTAACCTTAAAGACCACTTGCCCGTTTGCCTTTCTCGTGATCCTCAGCATCTGGTTCCTCGTTGCAATCTCAACTTGCGTCGCTTAAAGGGCAATTAAGACGCCAATCGTAAGTGGTTGAAAAGACAAACCCGTCGCGGTTGAGTCAACGCCGAAATCTCGACAATTGGCGAGCACTTGAACAAAACAACGATGGTACCCGCCACCTGAAGCAGTTGCAGGGACTTGCCATTGCCTTCCTGAAATAGGTCACTAAACCACTTGGCGAGCGATGGTTCTGCCTTTCATTTCATTCGAGTAGCGGGGAACGTGCTACTCTAATCGACTACGACCATGTGGCGCTGGGCGGCCGCCAAATCGGTGGGCATATAGGCGAAAAGACCCTTGAGTGCCGCCACTTTTCATTGGAAAGCTTCAGTGCCTGCAGCAGATCTTCATAGGATCGATCCCCCAGTGGCGCGATCGCGCCATGAGGATATCGTCGAGTCGGCGGTCGCCGCCGAAGGCCCCGTTCAGACGGACAGTGAAATCGTCCTTTCGTGGCGTCGTTGCAGCGGCGACTATCATGTCGATCCCAGAAGCAGGTCGACACCACACATCATCACCCAGACCGAGCTCACCCACTTCAAGGAGCCAGTGAGTGACGTCCTTCTCCACGCTCGGGAAGAGATCGACCGCCTTTATGCCATTGTTCGGCAAGAAGATTACGTCGTTTTGCTGTGCAATCGCGAAGGAGTCGCCATTCAGCATCGTGGCGACGAAGCGAAGGCGGAACAGTTCAAACATTGGGGCATCTGGCTGGGCGGAGTTTGGTCCGAGCAAGTCGAGGGGACCAACGGAATCGGAACTGCGATCGTTGAACAACGTCCAGTTCTCGTCCACTGCGGGCAGCATTTTCGTACGCGCCACGCCAACCTGAGTTGTGCAGGCGCGCCTATCTTCGACGCGGGCAACAGACTAATCGCGGTTTTGGATGCTTCCAGAATCGATATGGGACAGTCCGACCGCACCCATGGATTGGTGCTGGCTGCCGTAACCGCTTCTGTGCGTGCCATTGAAGAGCGGCTTTTCCGGCACACCTTTCGTCGTGCCTGGACGATTGCTGCCGCTCCCCCGCAGACCAGCGGTGCAGGTCTTCTCCTGGCCGTCGACGACGATCAACGCGTTGTTGGCGCGGATCGCGTAGCCCGAGAGGCACTGGGCCTCGACGAAAAGGATCTGTTAAGCGGCAAATCTCTATCGGCGTTTTTTCGGTACGACCGCTCCCTCTTTCGACGTGGTGATGAACAGGACTCTCCGGCGCAATGGACACGGCTCGATTCGGAAAGCGCGTGGAACGTCTCAATCACGCCGCCCCTCCGAACGTCCAAGGAACTGCGCAACTCGGAATATGCCATGATCCACTCGCGCCCTCGACTGTGCACGCTTGAAAGCTTATCGGTGGAAGCAATTCCAACTCCGAGCCGTGGCGGGTTGTCGCCCGCCGTGACACGCCGCGTCTGCGACTATATTGAAGGGCATCTCGATGAAAAGATCCGCCTCGATGGACTGGCTGCTCTAACGGGTCTTTCTACCGACCATTTTGCTCGGGCGTTCCACCAATCAGTTGGGGCGCCGCCACACACGTATCTATTGCGGCGGCGCTTGGAACATGTGGAACACATGCTGCGGGAGACACATGCTCCGTTGTCGGAGATAGCCCTGACGACTGGTTTTTCTGACCAAAGCCATCTCGCGCGGCACTTCCGGCGGTGGACTGGAATGTCCCCGAGCCAGGTCCGCTGGACGGAAGGGAACCCTCTCCGCACAGCGTAACCCCCTGCGAAAAAGCAACTTAGCGACGTAAGGACAAGGCAGAAACGTTTCTCCGGAACCTCATTCAACCGCACTGCGCCTGAGATACGCATGCAGTTGTGGCCCAAGTCACAATTCAATCGTGACCCAGGTCACAATTCATCGGAAACATTCCAAACACACCAAGTTTGTTCAAGACGACCGGAGTCCGGCAGCGCCACAATCCGCCCACACTATAGAAAAGGAGGACAATCCAATGAAGGAAGCGGAGCCGGCAATTCACATTCTGCCAAACTCACGTACAACAATGGGGCCGGCCGCCTCATTCTCTGGGTGTATCATGCCCGCCATGGCCTCCTCAGGGCAGGGATCCGAGCGTTTGAATGCCCAACTCCTTGTTGACTCGATTCCTGCGCTGATTCACACCGCCAGGCCCGACGGCTACCTCGATTACTTCAATAAACCTTGGCTGGAGTACCTGGGCGTCACGTTGGACAAAGTGACCGGCTGGAATTGGACCGCTTACGTTCACCCGGAAGACGTTGAGGGGATTGTGGCCAAGTGGCGAGCCTGCCTCGCGACTGGAGAAATCTTCGAGTACGAAACTCGCGTCCGTAGAGCAAATGGAGAATACCGCTGGATGTTCCACCGGAAAGTGCCACTTCGCGATGAAAACGGCAACATCGTCAAGTGGTATGGATCGAGCCTGGATATTGACGAGCGCAAAACGGCGGAAGAACAGCTCCGCCGCAACGCCGAGGAGCTGCAAAGAAGCGAGTTTTATCTTGCCGAAGGCCAGCGTCTTGCCCACATGGGAAGCTGGGCGTTCGATCCCGACGGCTTCTACTATTGGTCTCCCGAACTATTTCGGATGCACGGACTCGATCCGGCCAGCAAACCGCCGAGTGTTCAGGAATATCTGAATCTTGTCCACCCACACGATCGCGAGTCCATGGCAGACCTGATCCAGGGAGTCTTGGCGAAAACTTCGACCTTCGATGCTACAAAGCGCATCGTTCGTCCCAACGGTGAGGTCCGGTACATTCGCTGCGTTGGTGTTCCTCTTGCCGACAACCAAAGCTTGAAGAAGTACGTAGGCAGCGCCATAGACGTTACGGAGCACGAACTCCTGACTCAGGAACTCCGACGCCGCGAAGCCTACCTGGCCGAAGCCCAAAAGCTCAGTCACACCGGCAGCTTCGGATGGAGACCTGATACCGGAGAGGTTGTCTGGTCAGACGAAACCTACCGTATCTTCGAGTACGACGGCTCTTTGAAGCCAACAATAGATTCAGTGGTGCAGCGCGTCCATCCCGAGGACCGCGCCGGCTTCGAAGAGGTCATCAATCGCGCCCTTGCGGGAGCGACAGATTTCGAACATGCCTATCGCTTGCTGCTGCCTGACGGGCAAGTCAAGCACGTCCACGCCCTAGCTCACGTTTTACAGGATGCATCTGGCAATCGCGAGTTTGTCGGGGCGGTGACCGACATCACCGAACGCAAAACCACCGAAGACAAGGTCCGGCGCCTGGTCGAAGCCGGCATTCTGGGAATCTTCTTCGCGACCGTGGAGGGTGGGATAGTCGAGGCCAACCAGGCATTTCTACAAATGCTGCAATACGACCGTCAGGATCTCGTCTCGGGTCGATTGCGCTGGGCGGATCTGACGCCGGCCGAATGGCGCGAGCGCGACGAACGTTCCATGGCAGAGTTCCTGGCAACTGGGGTTTTTCAAGCATACGAGAAGGAGTATTTCCGGAAAGACGGCAGCCGCGTGCCCGTGCTGGTTGGAGGCGCGCGGATTCAAAGTCCGAACGACGGCGTCGTATTCGTCCTCGACTTGAGCGAACAAAAGCGCGCTGAGGAAAAGATCCGAAGAAGTGAATCGTACTTGGCGGAGGCGCAGAGACTTAGCCAGACAGGAAGTTGGGCATGGAGTCCAGACGACGATATTAGGTACTGGTCGGAGGAATGCTACCGTGTTCTGAGTTTCGATTCACAGGATGGTTTGCCGCGATTCGAACAATTCTTTCAGCGGATTCATCCCGACGACCAACCCGGCTTCAGGGAACTAATCGAGACGGCTATACGCGAGAAGGCAGAGTGGGAGGCGGACTATCGCATCGTGCATCCGGGTGGCGTCATCAGGGACATTCACGTCGTAGGTCATCCGGTTCTGAGCACATCCGGCCATCTCGTTGAATTTGTGGGAACTGTGATCGACGTCACTGAGCGTAAACGAGCAGAGGAGGAACTGCGCAGAAGTGAAATGGAACTCCAGCAGATGCTGGACCTCGCGCCTCAACAAGTTGCGGTATTTGGACCCGGTGGTGAACGTCTTTATACCAACCGCATGGGGCTCGATTACATCGGCGTTAGTCTTGAAGAGTGGCGGCAAACGCCCGGAACGTTTTTTACTCTCGGTGGGTTCATTCATCCTGATGACCTGGAACGGACGGCGCGCGCTTCTTCCGATAGTACTCGCTCCAGTGGCTCCGGTTACGAGTTGGAGTTGCGGGTGCGCGGCGCGGGTGGGAATTATCGCTGGTTTCTGGTTCGTTTCAATCCGCTGCACGACGACAAGGGACAAGTCAAGCGTTGGTATGTTGCGCTAACGGATATTGATGAACGCAAGAGAGCTGAGGAGAGACTGCAGCATGAAAACGTCGCCCTGCGTGAAGAAATCGACAAGGCCTCGATGTTCGAGGAGATTGTTGGAACATCTGCAGCTTTGAAAGCCGTACTCTCGCGTATCTTCAAAGTTGCGCCAAGCGATTCTACGGTCCTCATAACTGGCGAGACGGGAACGGGCAAAGAGCTAGTTGCACGCGCCATACATCGAAGATCAGATCGTGCTTCGCGCGCGTTCGTTAGTGTGAACTGTGCGGCAATCCCTCGCGATCTTATCGCTTCTGAGTTGTTCGGCCATGAGAAGGGCGCCTTTACGGGCGCGACTCAGCAGCGTCTGGGACGGTTTGAGCTGGCAAATGGAGGCACGATCTTCCTCGACGAAGTCGGAGAGCTTCCAGTTGAGACTCAGATTGCTCTGCTTCGTGTTTTGCAGGAGCACGAGTTTGAGCGTGTCGGCGGCAGTCGTCGAATCCGCGCTGACGTTAGGGTGATTGCGGCCACCAACCGTGACTTGCAGGCCGCCATCAGCGCTGCGTCCTTTCGTAGTGATTTGTTTTATCGGCTGAACGTCTTCCCGATCGAGATACCTTCTCTTCGAGAACGAAGAGAGGACATTCCTCTGCTGGTCGAATACTTTATCGATCGCTATGCGCGAAAAGCTGGCAAGAACATAAAACGTGTCAACAAGAAGACGCTGGAATTGCTTCAGTCATATCCTTGGCCGGGAAACATTCGCGAACTGCAAAACGTCATCGAGCGTTCGATCATACTTTGCGAAACGGAGATTTTTTCGATCGACGAAAACTGGTTAGCGCAGCCGCCACCTCTGAAACCAGAGTCGAAACAGCAAGTTGAGCTCCCTCGGAGGCTCCTCGTGCAAGAGAAGGACATGATTGAGGCTGCACTGAAAGATACCCGCGGGCGCGTGTCGGGATCCACGGGCGCTGCAGCCAAGTTGGGGATACCGCGGTCCACGCTGGAATCGAAGATTCGGTCGCTAAAAATCGACAAGAATCGCTTCAAGACTTCTCCGGAAACTTGAGGGCTTTCGTACGACATTCGGTAAGGCAGCAACGCGGTTACGAAGCGCCCTGAAGTGGCAGGACAATCCCCGAAGCTAAGGAAGCTCAGAATTAAACTCTGAAAGGTCTTGAACTGGGGGCACTGGAGCTTTGTCCAAGAGGTCCTTAATTGGAAAACAAATTGAAAGTGGTTGCGGGAAAAATCGGAGTGACGACCTTCGGGTTGCGCGAACGGAGTTACCTTTCGATTTTTGTAGAGAAACGTCGGAAGGTTCACTTCTTCGTCGAAACCGTGACACTTCCGTTCTTTGGTTCCAGTGCGGTATCTCCTTCTCAACGATTTGAAACTCTGTGGTTCTAGAGGGCTTGCCGTGGTCGCAAATCGGGCCCGACTGTTCGGCACTGCGGATGCATACAAGACATGTAGTCGTTATAACGGCTAACGTTAGAACAGGAGAATAAAATGAGCACCACATGCAATTGCGAAGCGCCCGAACTTGAAAAGTCTGGGCTTGTCGCGGTTCAACCCAAAGCGAGCACCAGTACCTGGACGATCGATCGCGTTCACTCCACGGCCCAATTCAAGGTCAAGCACATGATGATCTCGAATGTGTTGGGAGAATTCACTTCGATCACCGGCGTCCTGGAACGTGATGAAAATGACCCCACCAAATCCAAAATTCGGGCCTCCATCGACGCCGATACCATCAACACCCGGGAGCCTCAACGAGATGCGCACCTGAAGAGCGCAGATTTCTTCCATGTAGAGAAGCATCCGGCCTTAACCTTCAACTCGACGGTCATATCCAAGAACGCAGATGGGGAGCTGAAGGTCAGCGGCGACCTGACGATCCGCGGAGTGACCCGCAACGTGGTTTTTGATGTTGAAGGACCGAGCCCAGCGCAAAAGGACCCGTGGGGAAATACGCGAATTGGGCTTTCAGCCACGACGCGGATCAGCCGGAAAGACTTTGGCCTCACCTGGAACGCAGCTCTGGAAGCTGGCGGCCTGCTCGTGGGCGACGCTGTGACAATCACCTTGGACGTTCAGTTTATTAAAGAGCGCTGACCGCACAACTCATAATTGAGCGAACGGGCAGCGGGGGCACACGCCTGGCGAAATCTGGCGCCAGCCGTGAAGCCCATTTGCAGAGTGCCAAATGGAAGCCGAGACACACTGATGAACTGCAAACCAGGCCCTTTGTTTATCGGGGCAGTTTCGCCTAATCATTGACGACACTGGCATCGGAGATTCGGTCGCTAAAGATCGACAGGAATCGGTTTCAGGCTATTCCGGGGACTTGAGGGCTCCCGCTTCCCAGAAATTACTCTTAAAGGGAGCAAGCATATTTCAATTCGGCAGGTTGAGCTTCTTCAAGAATGCGGAATATCGCGGGTCGTGGTGCAAGCTCTTGAATAGGGGGTCTACTTTCGTTCCGATCAGACCGCTGTCACGTAAAACTGGTTGCCCAGGCAGTCTTTTTCCGCAGAAGTGAAAAGCCGCACTGAGCTCCCACAAAGACTCTTGGTACAAGAGAAAATCATGGTGGAGGCCTCGCTGAAAGAAAGCCAGGGACGCGTGTCCGGGCCAACTGGGGCCGCAGCCAGTTTGGGCCTACCGCGATCGACGCTGGAATCGAAGATTCGGTCCCTAAGGATCGATAAGAATCGGTTCAAGGCATAGAGAAAGCGGCTTTCCTCTGCTTCACATGCATTGGTGATTTTTCGCCATTTGGCGAAAACCCGCCGGTTTGTCTATGTACTAAGAATCGTATTTTCAACTGAATAGCATTGGCGGCCACTTTGCATTCAGCATTGCATGTCTAGCGCTCGGAGATGTTCAGTGTTTGATTTTGCCGTTGTACGACGCGCGTCCCAGAAAGTGGGCTGGGTGTTTGGAATCCTCCTGCTTTCGCTGGTTCTCGGTGATTGCCACGCCTCGAAACGAGAGCCTGCAAGTTTGAGTTACTTGCGTCTCGGCTGGTCTCAACCGGATGACCTGCCAGGGACAGAACCATTGGCGCAACAGTTTACCCGTGAAACAGGAATCCACGTTCGCGATCTCCCCGTTCCTGAAACTACTCTGGACCAATTGGAACTCTCTCGCAGGCTCCTGAAACAGGTTGGCTCAGGCCCCGATGTGCTCAACATTGATGTGATTTGGCCCGGGGTTCTCGAGCCTGACTTAGTTGACCTTCGACACGACTTGGCAGACGAAATCAACTCCCTCGAGCCGCAGTTATTGCAAGGCTACGCAGCCAACGGAAAGCTCGTGGCTATTCCTTACACCGTTCAAGTGGGTGTCCTCCAGTATCGAAGCGATCTCCTCCTCGAATACGGTTACCAGCATCCGCCGCGAACATGGGACGAGCTTGAGACCATGGCCGCCCGGATTCAGTCTGGCGAGCGAGCTAAAGGCAACAAAGACTTTTGGGGTTACGTCTGGCAGGGAGCAGCCGCCGAAGCTCTGACCTGTAACGCCATTGAGTGGCAAGCTGCGCAAGGAGGGGGGAGGATCATCGAAAGCAACCGGACGATCAGCGTGAATAATCCTGCAGCGATCCGGTCATGGCAGAGGGCTAAACGTTGGATCGGCTGGATCTCGCCACCCAGCGTTCTCGCTTATCAGGAGCTTGATTCAATGAATGCTTTCGATCAAGGCAAAGCAGCATTTGTTCGCGTCTGGGGTGGCGCCTCCATTACCCGCATCGGTCTATTCCGCCAAGTGCATTGGCGAAATTCTCTGGCGCCGAGCAAGACAGGTTATACCAGCATTCCTGGGGGACCATTGGGCTCGGCGGGTACATTGGGAGGATCAGGCCTGGCTGTGTCACAACATTCCTCTCATCGCAAAGAGGCTATAGAGCTAATTCGATTTCTGATTCGCGCTCAGATTCATTCAAATCAGGTCGAGGAGAGCGCTGTTGTCAAACAGTCGGAGCTTCAGAGCCTATCTTCCGTTTCAAATGCAAGCCGTAATCCTGAGGAGGCGGTTCGGGCCAGATTGGTAATCAGGCCGTCCTCCGAGACCGGATCACAGTATGAACAGATTGCGAGAGCTTATATAGATGCAGTGCATTCCGTCTTAACCGGCGAGAAGCCCGCTCCTCAAGCAGCAGCTGCGCTGGAGGAGAAACTGATGCGGATTACCGGCTTCAAAACCGGACCACCTCTAAAGGGAGATTGATCCGGCGTCAAGCAGGCCATGGCCTATGCGGACTGCCGTCATTGACTCAGCTAAACATGCTTTCGCGTATCAACAAACTGAAGATTGCCCCGCGCCTAATCCTATGTTTTGCCGTGATTGTCTTGTTGATGTTAGTAGGGAACAGTCTGCTCGTTTGGCAATTCTATCTGGTCCGCGAACAATCGGATCGCGTGAGTGCCCTGGCACGGGAGCTAGTTGTCGTTTCACGCTTCCAGACCGATGTCCTATCCCTCGACGCGAAACTCGACTCGCTAGCCAAATCCGAAGACATCGACGGCTTGAGGCGAGAAGCCGGACGTCTACGATCCGTTCTCCTTGCCGACACCGAAGCTGTCAGAGATGCGCTGATTCGTCTACCGTCTGATGTGCCTCGGGATACGGCGATCCTGCCTACTGTGGAAGCAGTTGAGATCACATTGCCACCGCAGCTCGACGCCGTAATTGCTTTAGGTGCGGCCGCCGACTGGAATGCGGCGCGTCTTCGTCTGGCTAATGAAAAGAAACCATTGGAGGCCAGTGCCTCGAAGCTGGTTCGCAGTGTGGAGCAGCAAGTCAGTAACCAACTCTCACGGTCAGTTGCACAGGCCGAACGAGTCCAAAGCCGAATCCTCCTGATTCTTCCTCTTACAGCTTTCGTTACGCTACTAATCGCCGTATTCCTCGGCTTCGCCATCACGCACAACATTAGCGCTTCACTCCGCCAGCTGTTGCGGGGATCAACCGCTTTGGCGCGGGGAGATTTTAATCACCAAGTGCAGTTATCAGGGAATGATGAACTGGCTCACTTAGGGACTGTCTTCAATCAAACAACCGCCAAACTGCGAGAGCTTTATGGGCAGATACAAAGCAGCGAAGCGTATCTCGCAGAAGCACAGAGGCTTTCGCGCTTGGGCAGTTGGGCTTGGCAGGTAGCAGGAAGAGAGGTGGTGCATCTGTCGGATGAATGGTATCGCATCTATGGATTTGATCCGAAACAAGGGATGCCAGCGTGGGGGGAACGACTGCAGCGGATACATCCGGAGGATCGAGGCACTTGGGAAGGGGCAATCGAGCGAGCAATTCGCGAGAGATCGGAATACAACCTAGAGTTCCGCATTATTCTTCCTGGCGGAACTCTCAAGTGGGTTCACACGGTGGGCCATCCCGTCTTTGGCGCAGCGGGAGAACTCGTCCAGTTCGTTGGTAGTTCGATGGACGTAACCGATCGTAAGCGTTCGGAAGATGAGCTGAAAGCTGCGTTTGAGGAAATCA
>Ga0157378_10002055_pt1 | contig 18024 bp, 25 predicted proteins | sample M65metaG_FD_115309 | JGI IMG/M metagenome (GOLD analysis project Ga0157378, IMG submission 115309) | Miscanthus rhizosphere microbial communities from Kellogg Biological Station, Michigan, USA - M6-5 metaG | ecosystem: Host-associated > Plants > Roots > Rhizosphere > Soil | place: USA: Michigan...
CAGGGCGGGAAGGCCCGGACGTAGTCCGTGCTCCAGGTCAGCAGCGCGCGAAGGTGTATCGGAACGCTCACGAGCAGCATGAACATGATGAACCCGTAGACGATCCGCCCCGCGCGGCTGCCCGTGTAGCGCCGCCACGACATCGAGCCCGCGATCGCGGCGACGAGGATGAGCACGCCGAAGGCGATGTCGACCGGCGGAGTGAGGAACTCCTTGATCAGACGGTCGAGGCCCAGGGCAAGTCGGGTCAGGTGCAGAACGACGCCGAGCGCGAACGTCACGCAAGCCGTGATCTGGAATACGCGGGGCGCGAGGGGGGAGGTGGGGGAGGTCTCGAGGACTCGGTCGCTCATGAAGTTCCTCCAAGGTGGGAGACCGGCGAGTCGTCGATTCTTTCATGCTCGGGCGAGCTCGGATTTCGCCGCGCCGGTATCGTTGCGGGCCGTTGTGTGGGCCGGAGCTATCGGGTTTCGGTCTGCATGCGACGGAGTCCGGCCTCGACGAGCTTGCGCACGTCGGCGGGCTGCAGATCGGCGAGCTCCTCGAGCGAGCGCGTCCTGCCGGCCTCGGCCGCGATCCGGTAGCCGAGGACATACCCGGAGCGCTGGGGAATGTCGAGGGCGTTCTCGCCTCCGAGGAAGTAGGGGCGGTAGTCCTCGGGCTTCTCGCTGTCGAGCCTCTCGAGCGCGCCGGCGACGATCTTTGGGAGCGCGGCGTCGACGGGCGGCGAGGGCGGCAAACAGCACGCCGTCTCGTCGGGGTTCAGCTTCTGGCTGACGTACGACGCGAGGCCCTCCTCCCACAGGTTCCAATAGAAGACCTCGGGCGCCTTCGGGATTCGTTCGGCGTGGTACACGTGGAAGAGCTCGTGGGCGAAGAGCGGTGAGAGAGGCTCCTTCAGCTTCGCGATCACGTCGAGGCCGAACATCAGCGCGTCCTTCCCCGACACGTCGCGGGTCGCGCCGTCGAACGCGCCCGCGGAGTAGAGGAGATAGACCGCCGTGTCGCACCGGAACTTCGGGAAGGCCTCGCGGAAGCGCGCGATCTGGCGCGGCAGCTCGTCGGACAGCGACGCCGAGAGCCCCCGGATGTCGGCCTCGAGCGCCGGCATCGTGTCGAGCGAGTCGCCGACGATCTGCGGGATCGGCTTCGGCACGTTCGAGAACACTCCCGCGTAGACGGCCGCGTGCGCGCCCATCACGCGCTCCTGGAAGAGGCGAATCTGCTCGTCCCGCGGGAGCTTCCGGGCGGCATCCCAGTATTTCCAGAACGTCGGCATCAGGTCGGTCGCGGCGCACGGGCCGGCTGCGGGCGCGGGCCGAGGCGGGTCGGGCATCGGGCTAGACGTCGTCGACAGGGCGAGAGCGAGCACGGCCGCTGGGATCACTGACGAGTAATACGCAGGAGGCGGAGTTCGGTTCGGCTTCCCGGCTTCGGCTTTCGGAGGCCTTCGCCGGTCATCCCGAGCCGAAGCGGCTGCGCAGTCCGGAGGAACCCATCGAACTTTCCCGGGCCGCCGACGTAACAGACTGCATGGCGACCTTTCTCGTCTGGCTGCTGCTTCTTCTGCTCTGCTGGCCGCTCGCGCTTCTCGCGCTGGTGCTCTACCCGATCGTGTGGCTGGTTCTGCTGCCGTTTCGCCTGGTGGGGATCACGGTCGAGGGGATCTTTCGCCTGCTCGCCGCGATCATCCTGCTCCCGGCTCGCCTCCTCCACGGCCCGGGCCGTGTCCGGTCTTCCTAAGCGGAAGTCAGAAGTCGGGAAGTCGGAAGTCGGGCGCGCCGTTTCGAGCCCTGCCATCATCCCCATGTGCTCGAGATGGTAGGTTTGCCTCCATGAGACGAAACCTTTCGGTTGCCCTGTCGGCTCTTATTCTGATGTCCGTCGCCGCGGTCGCTCAGGAAGACGTTGCCGGAACCTACGTCGGCGAGTACGTCAACAAGGCCGGCAAGAGCGGCGGCTATCAGCTCACCTTGACTCCGGGCCCAGGCGGCAATTGGACCGGAGAAGTGATCGCCGTGCTGGATGGGCAGCCGACGAAATCCCCCATGACCTCGCTCGTCGTGAAGGGCAACTCCATCGAGGCCGCGTACGACTTCGCCGCCAAGGGCCACAAGGCCTCCTCCCGGATCACGGGTACGAAGACCGGCCAGACGTTCTCGGGCAGTTTCGAGACGTTATACAAGGGCAAGGTCGTCGACACCGGCACCTGGAAGACGAGCCGGAAGAAGTAGCCGCTCGGTTGTCTTCGCGCTCGAAAGAATGGGCGCTTCCCTAGAACAGTCCGACTCCCGTCAGCTCCGCAAGCTTCTCGATCAGCCGGTCCTGGAAGCCAACGTCGAGCGCTTCGGCGGCCGGGGCTCTGCGCTTGCGGTGATGCCAGTACCCGCCGCTCGTGAGCGCCGCGGGATCGTCGCTGACGGCGAGCCAGGTCTGGGTGAGGTGGCCCTTTTCGAGATCGTCGGGAGCGTTCGGGCCGCCCATCTTCGTCGGGACCCATCCCGGGTCGACGGCGTTGCTCAGCGTCTCCGGCCAGAGACGAGCGACGGCAAAGGCGAGGGCGGTGAGGTAGAGCTTGCTCTCGGAGTAGGCGTTGCTGGCATTCCAGCGGCGCTTGCTCCAATCGATGTCGGCGAGGGCATCGTCGCCGCCGCCCGAGCGATGCATTCCGGTGCTGATATAGACGAGACGATGCGGACGGTCGATTAGCAGGGTCAGCAAATAGGGGGCGAGGAGGTTCACGGCAAGGGTCTGCGCGTGGCCCTCGGGCGTGTTGCCGCGTGCCTGTTTGAGATAGACGCCGGCATTGTGAATGACGGCGTCCATCCGGCCGATGCGGTTGACCTGCTCGGCGACGGCGCGCGTCTCGGCCGCGCTGCTGAGATCGCCGAGCGCAATGCTCGCGACACGTCCGGCCTTCTGGGTGAGGTCGGACAAGACGGCCGCGCGTTTTCGGCTGCGCGCGTGTAGCACGACCTCGTGGCCCTCGTCCAGGAGGGTCCGTGCGGCGGCGAGGCCGAGTCCGTCGGTCGAACCGGTGATGAAGATCCGCGCCATCGGCGAAAGAGTATCTTTCCAGTCGCCTACGCTCCCGCGATCGACGGCTTCGTCTCGCCCCTTACGCCGTCATCCTGAGCGGAGCGAAGGATCCCGTCACGACAGGCAGCTGAAACGTGACCTTCGAAAGACCCGTGCATTGGGATTAGAGTCCCCTCATGTGCCGCAACGTTCGTACGCTGACGAATTTCGCTCCGCCGTCGACGGAGGCCGAGATCCGGGCCTCCTCGCTTCAGTTCGTGCGCAAGATCAGCGGCGCCAACAAGCCGTCCAGGGCCAACGAGGAGCTGTTCCAGCGCGCCGTGGACGACGTGGCCGCGGCGGCGGAGCGGCTGATCCGCAGATGGGTCACGAGCGCGCCGCCCAGGGACCGCGACGTCGAGATCGCGAAACACCTCGAGCGGTCGCGGATCCGCTTCGGCAAGGAGCCCAAGCGCACTCCGATCGAGCCGATTCGGTGAAGGCGCCGAGCATGTCGACCGACGCCGCGAACGACGCGACCTTTCGCACCGAAAGGGTCATCCCTCACGCGCCGGCGCGGGTCTTCGACGCTTTCATGCGGCCGGACATCCTCGCGCGCTGGTGGGGGCCGAGCGGGTTCACGAACACGTTCGAGACTTTCGAGTTCCGGCCCGGCGGGCGATGGAAGTACGTGATGCACGGACCGGACGGCAAGCACTATCGAAACGAGAGCCTCTTTCTCGAGCTGGACGCGCCGTCGAAGGTCGTCATCCATCACGTATCGCTGCCGCGGTACGTGCTGACGGTCAGCCTGTCGGCGGAGCAGGGCAAAACGCGGGTCGTCTGGAATCAGGAATTCGAGAGCGCCGTCGCCGCGGCTCGCCTGCGGCACATCGTCGAGCCGGCGAACGAGCAGAACCTCGACCGGTTGGAGAGGGTGCTGGGGCAGGGGACGGGGTAGGGGGCCTTCCTCTGTAATCCCCGCCACAGACGTCCCCGCGCCCGGTTCGCTAGTCTGATCGCTTGACCTCGATACCGACACCGGAACCGATACCCACGCCCAGAAGCGTCCAGAGGCCGGGCACGCCGCCGTCGCGGCCGGCGCCACCGCCTGAGTCCGGCCAGCCGCCGAGCATCAAGTTCGTCGTGACGGCGGTCGCCTTGCTCGTCGGCTGGGTAGCCGGGAACAGCGCGATGAGCTGGTTCCGGCGCGAGCCCGTCGTCGCGAGGGACCTCCTCACTCGCCACTGGGTCGCGGCCGAGATCGGCCAGAGCAACGTCATGCTCGATACACCCTGGCCGCTCGAGGGCGTCGCGGTGCCGTTCCCGAACGAGTTCTCGGGGAAGGTGCAGCAGTGGACGTGGCTGGGGCGCGAGAAGGACGGCCTGAACGTGATGACCGGCCGGGTGGTGTTCTCGCGGACCGAGCAGCCGAATCTCGAAGGCGCGGCGGATGGGATGGTCCGGAACATCGAGGCGATGCCCGGAACGAAGTCCGTCTCGACCACGCGGCGGGAGACGAGGCTCCTCGGGAGTCCGGCCATCGAGCTCGAGCTGAGGATCCAGCGGAAATCGGGCGATCCGCTCCTGATGCACGGCGTCGTCATCCTGGTCCGCAAGCTCGAGCTCATCCAGCTCCTCTCGATCGCGCGGGCGGATCAGCCGATCGCGACCGAGGCGTGGGCGCGAATGCGGAACAGCCTGAGGATCGAGTAGGCCCCACCGGGCGAAGCGTGCCCTGCGACGCGCCGCTGCTCACTCGATCTTCATTTCGACGTTGACCGTCGCGGTCGAGTTGGCGGCACTCAGATTGAGACTGCTTCCGTAGTGCGGAGCTTTATCCGGGGGAGCGAGGTTGAATCGATTGACTTCCGGGTCGAATACACGATGTTCGCCGATGGCGAGCACCGGTGTCCATGCCCTTGAGGGGTCCGGATTCGTCGTGACCTCGATCGCTCTGGCTTCGTTCGAGTCTCCAGGAGGAATGTGGGCTCGGTAGTCCAATTGGTTAGTGAGTCGAAACTGTTGGAACGTCCCAGCATTCCACGGTGACACCCTGAATTCGAGGATACCCTTCGAACTGGGAGCCTGCATCTGGGATGGCGCGCGGTTCGAGGATAGCGATCGATACGCCCACGCCGTAGCCAGTCGCACTCGTTCCGGGCCGCCGAGGCGCAATTCTCTTCTCGGCGTCCGTCAGGGTCGGCGTGCCGTTCGTCCTCAGCCACCGAATACTTCCCTGGACGACGTTGACGATCTCCGCTGGCACCGGGATCTGAGTCTTCGGCAGGGGATTGGGGAGATCAAAGTTGCCGCGAGGCACCGAGTCTTTTCCTGTGCCCATCGTGAGCCTCCTTCGAATGCCTCAAGTCCGCGTTACGGATGCCGGAGCCAGCGAATTGCGTTCACCGATGCTTCACTTCCATCCGACGAAGGGCTTCCCGAGCGTGCCCTGGTTGAGGTGGATGAGACCGTCTCGGGTGACGGCTGCGACGAACAGGTAGTCGCCCACGAGTGAAGCCGCCGGTGCCACGTCGGTGCGAACCTCGGGGCCCAAAGCGGTCCAACCCTTCGCTCCCTCGCCGAGATTCCACCAGTTGTAGGACACGCGGCCTTCGGTGTCCCGGGCCACGACAGCCGTCGTCGTGCCCGCCGAAGTGGCACCAGTCGGCGCTGGACTCCTGAAGTTCATCGGCCGCCAGCCAACGAATTTCTTGTTGAGTCCTCCTTGGTTCAGGTAGAGGTTGCCGTCGGTCCCTCGAGCCACCACGAACAGGTAGCCGCCGACGAGCGCGGGAGCGGCGGTAGAGACCGTCGGCACGTCGGCAGCGATCTCGGTCCATCCTCCTCCGCCCTGGCCGAGGTCCCACGTGTTGTACATGAGCCGCCCGGACCTGTCTCTCGCCACGACGACCGTGGTCTTGCCGGATGAGGCGATTCCGGGTGCGGCGTCGGTCTGGAAGTTCATCCTGTTCCAACCCACGAAGGGTTTGTTGACGGTTCCCTGGTTGAGGTACAGGTACCCGTCCGTTCCGCGCACGACGACCCACAGGTAGCGACCGACCAGCGCGGCTGCGGGAGCCACGTTCGTTCGCACGGTCGGATCGAGTTGCTGCCAGCCGTGGCCGCCTTGCCCCAGATTCCACCAGCTGTAGGCGACGGCTCCGTCAGCGCCCTTGGCGACCAGGACCGAGAGGACGCCGGCCGCGCACGCTCCCGGGGCCACGTTTGTGGTGATCTGGGCTTGGCCCGTCAGCGCCTGTTGCAGCTGTCCGGACAGAATGCAGAGGTCGCTGGGACATCCCGGCCCGCAGGGGTCGTTCCGGCACTCGGAGTCCCCGTGGGGCAGATCGGGCTGATCGCTGGGCTGCCCATAACAACAGCCGTAGTAGATGCCGCACGATATGGGGTCGAGATCCAGAGTCGCGTAACAGATCTTTTGGGCCGCATCACAGTTGACCCCGGTGCACTTCCCGTCTGCGATCGCCATGTCGGTCAGCGAGACGAAGAGGCTCAAAGCCACGGTGAAGCGGAGGAGGTTCTTCAGCCAGTAGACATTGATCGGAATGCTCGAGCGCGTTTCCATGACGTTCTCCTTCGACCGCAGAGTGCTGCCGGCGGTCGAGCGGAGTCCTCATGGATGTCCGGTGTTTCGATCTGGTTTGGCTCAGACGATGTCGGGATCCCTCGTCGGGCGGAGAGGGGACTTAGACTCCTCCCATGTCGTTCTTCCCGATTCCCGACGGCGTGCAGTCCGCCTTGCCCGCCGGCGCGCGCGACTTCGATTTTCTCGAGGGCGAATGGATCATCCGCCATCGGCGTCTGCGCGAGCGGCTCGTGGGCTCGAAGGAATGGGACGAGTTCGAGACCCGCGCCGTGATGCAGCGGATCCTCGGCGGCCTCGGCAACATCGACCAGACCCGCGTGGAGGAAGGGAACTTCTTCGAGGGCGTGTCGCTGCGCCTCTTCGACCTGGCCGACGGGCTCTGGCGAATCTACTGGATCGACAGCAACGGGGCGCGGCTGTTTCCGCCGGTCGTGGGCGGGTTCGACGGCGACGAGGGAGTGTTTCGCGGCGAGGACCAGCACGCGGGGCGGCCCGTCGTGGTCACGTTCCGCTGGAACCGGCGAGATCCCGCTCGGCCCACCTGGCAGCAGGCCTTCTCCGCGGACGGCGGCCGCACTTCGGAGACGAACTGGTCCATGGCGTTCCGGCGGCCCTGATCGAGCGCGGTCCCCGCGCCGCGGAGGCCAGTCTCTTCGCGTATCCTGCTTCTGAATGGAAGACCTGGATCCCAGCGGCCTCCTGGCGGGCTTCTCCCTCTACACGATCCTTCTGGCGATCCTCTTCGGGATCGTGGGCTTCGCGGCTTTTCGCTACGGACGAAAGCACTCCGAGCCGAGGCCTCTGATCCTCGGGATCGCGCTGATGGCCTACGGCTATTTCGTCACGAACGCGTGGGTCTCGCTCGCGATCGGCTCCGTCCTGACGCTGGCGCTCTTCTTCCCGCGCTGAGGCGTCCTCGCCCGGATGGCGAAGGGGTCAATCCCGATCTCTGCGGAACTCGGCCCGCAGCAGCGCCTGGAACTCCTCGATGGCGCCGAGGTAGCTCTCGGGCGACTCGTCATCCGAGTCTCGGGTGTACTGCCAGTAGAAGCTGAGCGCCTCGGGCGTCTTCCAGCCGAACCACTCGTAGTTCTGCCGCTGGGTCTTCAGGACCTGCGCGTCGTTCCAGTTCTGGCCGAAGACGACGATCCCGGCCTCGAGACCCTTCAGCTGGGGAATGGGCTCCTCTCCGAGAGTCGTGATGCGGTTCTCGATCCAGGTGAGCCGCTCCCAGAGCCGCTGGTACACGCTGTTGGTCTGCCCCCAGCGGACCGAGACGAAGAAGACGACCGCCCTCGAGCGGAAGAGCTCGCGGCTGACCACGTAGAGCTCGTCGTCGTCGTTGTTGATCGACGCCCAGCAGCGGTGATGGCCCGTCGGATTCTTGGAGCGGTCCGGAAGCTTCGCCTCGAGCAGGCCGCAGCGGTTCCCCTTCCCGGAGCTGACGTTGCCCTCGCAGGTGTGGATCCGCAGCGCCGGGACGTCGAGCAGCGTGACGCGCCTCTTCTTCTCCTTAAGGTGTTCCCGAACGCGCCGTGCGAGCTGCGTCGACTTCGGAACGTCCCAGGCCTCTCCTCGATACCGAGTGCTCGTGGTCAGCAGCAGGACGGAGTCGCTCTTCTCGAGGCGCCGGATGAGCCGGGAGCAGGAGTCGACCAGGCTCTTTCGCGCGCCGCGGCTTCCCTGACCGGACGAGGGTGGGGGAGCGTCGCGAGGGGGCATCGACGGCATTCTAGAGGGCGGGATCCCGGTTTCGCCCGCCGCCGAAAAGCCGACTTGGGCCGTCCGGAACGGACGTTCGGCCCTTTCCTCTAGACATTCGACAAGAACGGCGCGAAAAGACTCCTCGGCGCGATCCGCCCGCTGCGATGGGCCGTCGCGGCGTCGGGGTATCGGCAAGGAGGTTCCCATGCGAAGCATGGCGCATCGTTCGGGGGCGGCCGTGTCCGCAGCGGCTGGCGTCGCGCTGTGGATACTCATCGGAACCGCGACGGCTGACGCGCAGGACGCTCGGCGCGTCGAGGGCGGCGATGCCGCCGTGGACGGAACCTTTCTCCGTCCCTACACGAATCGCTGGACCTTCTCGATCGAGAGGCCGGGCTCGGCACCGGTAGAGGCCGGCGTCTGGACGGACGCGATGGAATCGGTCTCCTACCGAGGGCGGCCGGCTCTGAAGCGCACTCAGGTCGCCGAGTACAAGAAGGGAATCCGGATCACGTTCGTCGACGTCTTCGATCCGAAGTCCATGGCCCTCCACGTCTTCGACTACACGCGGAGCGACAACGGCGAGAGCCGGCACCTCGAGTCCGAGGACCGGACGATCCGCTTCGAGCGAAAGCCCGGCACCGCCGACGACTTCGCCCAGGACTACGTGGCGACGGTGGAACACCGCGTCCTCGACTTCTACGACGGGATGTACGGCATCCTGGTCGACGCGTTCCCGTTGCGGGAGGGCTACGAGGTCGACTTCTCGGGATTCGACACGGATCGCGCCGCGGTGGACTGGATTCATCTGAGAGTCACGGGCCGCGAGACCGTGCCGGCCGGAAAGGGAAAGACGGCCGACACGTGGGTCGTTCAGATCGAGACGAAGCTCTACGGCTCGAGCACGTGGTGGCTGTCTCGCGAGGCGCCCTACGTCATCCAGGCGACGCTCGTGCTGCCCGAGAAGGACGGCGGTGCCAGGATCCACTACACGATGGTCTAGCGGCCTACGGCCCCGGGCGCCGGAGCGGGAAGCTTCCGAACGCTCCGAAGCGCTTAGAATCCGCCGAGTCTCGAAAGGAGCGCTCATGATCGCGGTGATGGGGGCAATGACCCTGCTTGGACTCGTCTTCGCCGGCCCGATGCCGGCAGCCCCGTTTGCCGTCGTGCCCGCTGCACCCGCGGCGCCGTCGGCTCCGCCGGTCATCCCTCCCTCGTTTTTCGCGGCCCACCGCGAGCGGTTCCTTTCGAAGCTGCCCGCGGGATCGATCGCCGTCCTGCACTCCGCTGCCGAGACCACTGTCGAGACGAGCCCGGATCCCTACCGGCAGAGCTCCGACTTCTGGTACCTGACGGGATTCTCCGAGCCGGAGTCCGTCGCCGTGCTGATCCCCGCGTCGGGTGCGGGTGGTTCGCCTGCGACGGCGCGATTCCTCCTCTTCGTCCGGCCGCGCGACTTCGCCGCCGAGCAGTGGACGGGGAGGCGCGCGGGCGTCGAAGGCGCGAAGACAGACTTCGGCGCCGAGGCGCGTCCGATCGCGGACTTCTGGAGTCAGCTGCCCGCACTCTGGGCCTCGGGACAGTCGCTGTACTACGAGTCGGGCGGCGACGAGGCGTTCGGACGCAAGCTCCTCGAGACTTGGAACGCCGGCAACGCCAACGCGGTCGCGCCGCGGCCTGCGGCGGACGCCTCGCCGATCCTGGGGGAGCTGCGGCTGATCAAGGACGCGACCGAGATCGACCTGCTGCGCAGTGCCTCCCGGATCTCGGCCGACGCGCATAGGGCTGCGATGGCGGAGGTCGCCCCGGGCAGGGGCGAGTGGGATCTGAAAGCCGTGATGGTCGGGAGATGCCTCGGAAAGGGGGCCGCGCGGATGGCGTATCCGCCGATCGTGGGCTCGGGCCCGAGCAGCGTCCTGCTGCACTACGCGGCCGACGACGCGCGGCTCACCGACGGCGCCGTCATCGTGAACGACACGGCCTGCGAGTACGGTATGTACGCGTCCGACGTCACGCGAAGCTATCCCGTCTCGGGCCGCTTCTCGGCGGAGCAGCGCCAGATCTACGAGATCGTGCTCGCGGCTCAGAAGGCCGGGTTCGCGGCGGTCAGACCAGGTGTGGCCTTCCACGAGGTACACGACGCCACGGTGCGCGTCGTGGTGGACGGGCTGCTCGCCATGGGCATTCTGACGGGCGACCGCGCCGAGATCCTGCGGACGCGCGCGTACCAGAAGTTCTACCCGCACGGATCGAGCCATTGGGTGGGGCTGAACGTGCACGACGCCGGCAGCTACCAGTACCCTCCCGGCGTCGAACGGCTCGCGCGATATGGCCTCGCGCAGACGAAGCTCGAGCCCGGCATGGTACTCACCGTCGAGCCCGGGATCTACATCGCGGCGGGCGCGGCGCCGGATCCGAAGTGGAACGACATCGGAGTACGCATCGAGGATGTCGTGCTGGTTACGCCATCGGGGATGGAATGCCTGTCTTGCGGGGCGCCGCGGGAGATCGCCGACGTCGAGAGGGCGATCGCCAATGGCCGCGCGAAAGACGGGGCCGCGCGCTGACGCTCCGCTAACCCTTCCGGCGGCCTCGCTTTAGCCATCGGTCGGGGGTCGAGCCCCCTCCTCTGGAAAGTCGACTTGACATCCTCGGGGGTGCCCTTTATCCTCCGCATGGAAAGTGCGCTTGACATGCCGCCACGCATCCGAAATCGCGTCAAGGAGCTCCGGAGCGAGCGCCAGTGGACTCAGCAGGAGCTCGCGGACGCCGTCGGCGTCTCGCGGCAGAGCATCAACTCGATCGAGCGCGACCGCTACGTGCCGAGCCTGGAGCTGGCGCTCACGTTCGCGCGCGTCTTCGGGCTTCCGACGGACGCGATCTTCACTCTCACCTCTTCGAAGGAGAAATGACCATGCCCCGCCTTCCCGGTTTCGTGGACGAACGCTTCCTCGCGCATCGGCTCCGCTCGACGAGCGCAGGCGGGCTCGCGGGAGTCGTCCTCGCGCTGCTTCTCTTCCTCTTTCGCCTGATCCACGACCACGTCGCGAGCTGGGACCTCTTCGCGGTCGGCGCCGTCGCCGTGGTCGTCAAGTACGCCGTCTTCTTCTGGCATCGACGCAACGACTGAACCGAATTTCAAAGGAGCTCCTATGTGTCTTCCCGATCGCCGTCAAAGTCCCAGAAACATCCTGCGCATCGGTATGGCCCTCCTGGCCGTCGCGCTCGTGGCGCAGCGATTCGTCCACCCGGCACCCGGTTTCGGCGAGGACGCGGCCGATGCGATCCGCGGCCTGTTGATGGGCCTCTCGATCGGCCTGAACCTCTGGGCCGTCCGACTCGCCTCCCGCAACGGCTGGGGAAGCTGCGCGCGCTAGCGCTTCGTCCGGAGATGGGGAAGGCGACACGCGCTCGCCGACCGCCGGAGGGCGGGAGACGCGATCACTCGCCGCGCTCTAGCGTCTCCTGCGCCGAGAGGGCCTTCCAGGAGCCTCCGCGCTTCACGAAGACGTCGGTGAAACGGATGCGCGCCGCGAACGCGGGCGACGGGCTCGAGACCGCGTTGACGCCCGTGACGATCGCGACGTCGGGGACCGCGAAGCGGACGCGGAGGTCCTGAAGCGCCTGCGTCATCGCCGGACGAGCCGAAGCCGGAGCGCTCACGGCCGCGACCGCCGCCTGGCGATCCCGCACCTCGCCCTTCCACGTGACGTCGAGGAAGTCCTCGTCGAGGAGCGCCAGAAGCGCCGCGCCGTCCCGACGGTCGAGCGCGCCCACCCAGCGCGCCTCGGCGTCGCGCACGGCTCGTTCCTCCTCGGCCGGCGCGGGGTGGGTCTGCGAGAAGGCGAGCGAACCGAACAGCAAGAGGAAAATGGTCGAGAAAGTCTTCATGAAGTGGATTCTAGGGTTCGAAGGACGTACGAAACCCTCGCCGCCCATCCGCCGTACGTCGCCTCAGGAGGACTCCATGACTCAGGTCGACAAGCACGATCCCGGAAGCTTCAGCTGGGCAGAGCTCGCGACGAACAACCCGGCCGCGGCCAAGAAGTTCTACGCGGATCTCTTCGGCTGGGGCTTCGACGATTCGCCCGCGGGTCCGGACATGGTCTACACGACCCTGAAGAAGAACGGCCGAGCCGTCGGCGCGCTGTACCAGGACCCGAAGCAGACGGGCATTCCGCCCCACTGGAACACCTACGTGACCGTCGCCTCCGCCGACGGCTCCGCGAAGAAGGCGAAGGACCTCGGCGGAAAGCTCGTCGCCGAGCCGTTCGACGTCATGGAGTACGGCCGGATGGCGGTCGTCCAGGATCCGACGGGCGCGATGATCTGCGTCTGGGAGCCGAAGAAGCACATCGGCGCGCAGGTCGTCAACGAGACGGGCGCGCTCTGCTGGGCCGAGCTCGACACGAACGACACCGACGCCGCGCAGAAGTTCTACACGGGCCTCTTCGGGTGGGGCGCGAAGGTCTCGCCGGAATACACGGAATGGCAGAAGGGCGGGACGTCGATCGGTGGAATGATGAAGATCCCGAAGGAGTGGGGACCGGTGCCGCCGAACTGGCTCGTCTACTTCGCGTCGGACGACGTGGACGCGACGGCCGCGAAGGCGTCGAAGAGCGGCGGGAAGACGGTCGTCCCGCCCACGAACATCCCCGACATGGGCCGTTTCGCCGTGCTCGCGGATCCGCAGGGAGCGGTGTTCGCGGTGTTCCGCCCGGCGAAGGGCTGGTAGTCGTTGAGCCGTCATCCTGAGGAGCGCAGCGACCAGCGAGCGACGAAGGGTCCCGTCGCTGCCAGCCGCCTGGCTGGAGCGCAAGGGATCCTTCGCCTACGGCTCAGGTTGACGGCGTAGGGCCCCCCCGCGCCCTCCCCCTCGCCCTCACCCTCTTCCCCGGTTCGCGGGGGAGAGGGTTTTCATTCTCCGGACCTGTTAGTCTCGAGCAACCATCCCGGAGGTTCGCGACATGGCGGAAGGTCCCGAAGAGCCCGGGTCATCCGGCGGCGAGTCACACGCCCGATGGGTCCGCGTCTCGCACTGGATCATCACGCTGAGCGTCCTGGCGCTCGCGTTCAGCGGGTTCGAGATCCTGATGGTCCATCCGCGGCTCTACTGGGGCAAGGCGGGCAACGATCTGACGCCCGCGGTTCTCGAGCTGCCGATCAGCCGAAACTACAAGCACGGCGGCTACGACAGGCCCGTGCCGCTGACCGGGAGCGCGTCGGGGCCGGTGAGCGCGAATCGAACCTACGACATCTTCAATCAGAATGGCTGGGGACGCAGCCTCCACTTCCTGGCCGCATGGTTTCTCGTGCTGCCCGGCCTCCTCTATCTCCTCCTCGGCGTGCTCAGCGGCCACTTCCGGACGCACCTCTGGCCGCGCGTTCGCGAGCTTTCGCCTCGCCTTCTCTGGCGCGACCTGGCCGCCCCGGCGGGAGCCCGCAATCCCGGCCCCGTGTACGGCCTGCTCCAGAAGTGTGCGTACTCGTTCGTGATCTTCGTGGCGGCCCCGCTCCTGGTGGCGACCGGGTTGACGATGTCGCCCGCGGTGACCGCGGCGGTTCCGGGCCTGCTCGATTTCTTCGGCGGCCAACAGTCCGCGCGGACGATCCACTTCTTCGCCTCGGCGGTGCTGGTGCTGTTCGTGGTCGTGCACGTCGTGATGGTCGTGCGGTCCGGATTCCGGCGTCAGATGCGGGCGATGACCATCGGGAGATGACATGAGCGAGAAGGACGAGGCCTCCGGATTCATCACGCGGCGGGGCGCCCTCATCGCGGGAGCGGCGGCGGTCGGAGGAGTGCTCCTCGCGCGGCGCTTCCCGAGGATCCTGCCGCCCACGTGCGGCAACGTGCTGCGCGCGGGCGATTCCTTCACGTACGGCATGCAGCGGGCGATCCTGGGTGAACATTCGCTCGCGAAGGAATACCGGCTCGAGGACCTCACGTCGTTTCCCGCGACCGGCACGCGTGACCCCGGCATTGGAAAAGGGGAGCTCGCCCAACCCTCCGAACCCGCGCTCGCCGAAAGCTACCGCCGCATCCGGGATGGCGCGTTCGCGGACTGGCGTCTGCCGATCGAGGGCCGCGTCGCGAAGCCGCAGGCGTTCACGCTGGCCGAGCTGAAGCAGTTCCCGCCCCGGACGCAGATCACGCGGCACACGTGCGAGGAGGGATGGAGCGCCATCGGCCAGTGGACGGGCGTCCCGCTTTCCGCCGTGCTCGCCGCGGCGGGCGTCCTCCCGTCCGCGCGCTTCGTGCTGTTCCGCGCGTACGACGGCTGGGTCGACAGCATCGACATGGTCGACGCGCTGCATCCGCAGACGATCCTGGCGTACGGGATGAACGGCCGCGATCTGCCGATTCCGCACGGCGCGCCCGTGCGGCTGCGCGTGGAGCGCCAGATGGGCTACAAGAGCATGAAGTTCCTCCGGAGCATCACGGTCACGGACCAATTCGAGGACGGCGGCAAGGACGGCAACATCCAGACCGGCTGGGCCTGGTACACGGGGATTTGAGCCGGCCGCATTCGCCTCGGTCCTCGGGGTGACTCCGTCGGCCGCGATCGGGCTCTAGCCCATGCCGTAGATCAGGTTCACCACCCCGTCCTCGCGCCGCTCGACCGTCCGCAGCGCGAGCCCTCGGCGCTGTCTCGCGGTCGCGAAGAGCGGCGTGCCCTCGCCGGCGATGACGGGATAGAGGAGGAGGCGCAGCTCATCGACCAGACCCGCGTCGATCAGGCTCGCCGCCGTCCGGGCGCCGCCGACGAGGTAGATGTCCTTGCCGGATTGCCGCTTGAGGGCGGCGAGCTCTTCGACGTCCCGGAGGATTCGGGTGTTGGGCCACTGGACGGAGGTCAGGGTCTTCGACAGGACGTAGTGCGGCGTCCGTTCGGCGAAGCGCGTCCACTCGAGCTCGGCCGGCGTGGGCGGATTGCCGGTGATCCAGGCGGGCTTCCTCGGCTCGTTCCGGATCCCGGTCCAGTACCCCTCGTAGCCGGGGTACATGCCGGACCCCAGGACGCACGCGTCGATCTGTGCGGTCAGGCCATAGTCGTCCGACCAGGCGTGCACCCAATCCGGGCCCCTGGGCCCGTCGACCTTTCCGTCGAGGGACATCTTCATCGCGGCGATCAGCTTTCGCATGTAAGCCTCCATGCCCGCCCCCTCGTCCCCCTCCCGGCGGGAGAGGGGAGGGGAGTGGGCGCGATGTTCGGCGTTGGGGAAGCGCGATTCTCAGGCGTGCGGCGGGTTCGCGATCCAGGGGTCCTCGCCCAGCGGCTCTCCCGAGCCGGCCGCGCGCAGGCGCTCGAGGTAGTGCTCCCAGCCGTGCGTGTGCGAGGCCACGGACTCCGTCGTCGGCAGGTTGCTGTGGGTGAAGCGGAGCAGCGTGCCTTCCGGCCGCGGCGTCAGCTCGAAGGAGACCGTCGTCGAGCCGGGGAGGACCGCGGCGTTCTCGTGTTCCCATCCGAACGTGTAGACGAGCCGGCGCGGCGGATCGATCTCGACGTACCGCCCGCTGGCGACGTGTCCGGAGAGAACCCGAACCCGGTAGATCCCGCCGGTGCGGAGATCGACGCTCGCCTCCAGTCCCATCCAGCGCGTCATCTGCTTCGGGTCGACCAGCAGCTCCCAGATCGTCTCGGGACTGGCCGAGATCAAGATCTCGCGCTCGATGACCCCCGTCTCGACTTCACGTGCCATCGCGACGTCCATCTTTCATCTTCTCCTTTCTCTCGGCTTCACGCTTGAGATTCGTGAGCCGTTCATCCCAGAACTCCTCCAGAAATCGCCGAAGCTCCGCGAGCGCCTCCGGGCGAGCGCGGTAGAGCCGTCGGGTTCCATCGCGGCGCTCGCTGACCAGGCCGGCCTCCTTGAGCACCGTCAGATGTTGCGAGACCGCGGGGCGTGTGACGTCGAAATGCGCCGCGATCTCGCCGGCGGAGACTTCGTCGTCCCGCACGAGCGTCAGGATCCGACGTCGGCGAGGCTCGGCGATCGCTTTGAGGGCGGCGTCCATGAACCATAGAGTAAGCTAATGCTTACGTAAGTGTCAAGTGACATTTATGTAATGAAGACGCCGAGGCAAAACCCTTCGGAATCAACGAGTTCACCGAGGGTCCAGGCGAGGAGACCGGACCCGCCGAAAACCAAGGGCGCCTCACGCGCTCTCGATCGCTTGCCCGCACTCGGGCGATCCGCGAGAAGCTTCGCGCCGCCTCGCTCGGTCCGCTTCGGAGTCCGCCGTCCTCCTGCCACGCGCGGCCGGTGATCTCGAAGGCGCCATCTCGGTTGCGCGCGATCCGCAGCCGGCGCAGCGCCGGCGCGAGTCTCGGCCGCCGCGGCTTCGTCTCCGGAGGGGATGCACGTCCAGACGAGAAAATCTTCCCGTCACGGGACTCGCTTGGCCCGGATTCCTAACGAAGAGGCGCTGGGCGGTGCGGTGCGCCTTCGTGTTAACTACGCGCCGTGGCGAGAGGCTCGGGCTCGACTCTGACGCGGAGCATGCGGATCCTGCTGGCGCCGCCGCGCTCGGCGACCGCGCTGCGCCGCGCCGAGGAGGGCGAGGGCGCGCGCACGATCGTGATCGCGCTGCTCGCGAACGTCGCGATCGCGATCGCCAAGCTGATCGCCGGGCTCGTGTCGCGCTCCGGCGGGCTGATCGCGGAGGCCGCGCACTCGGCGGCCGACTGCGTCAACGAGCTGTTCCTCGCGATCGGCCTCTACCGCGCGCGCCAGCCGCCGGACAAGGCGCATCCGCTTGGACACGCTCGTGAGCGCTTCCTCTGGGCCTTCATGGCCGCGATCACGTCGTTTCTGATCGGGGGCTGCCTCTCGATCGCCCTCGCGATCGCGCGACTGAGGTCGGAGCACACGGTCGGGAGCACCCTCTGGGCCTGGATCGTCCTCGCGGTCTCCTTCGCGGCGGACGGGACGTCCTGGATCCAGGCGCTGCGCCAGGCGCGGCAGCAGGCGAAGGACTACGGCGTCTCGGTGGCGCGATACCTCTCGCTCGCGAGCGACCCGGTGGTGCGCGCGGTGTTCGTCGAGGACAGCGCCGCCCTGATCGGCCTCACCCTCGCCGCGGCCGGCCTCGCGGTGAGCCAGATCTCCGGCAGCGGCACCGCGGACTCGATCGCCTCGCTGCTCATCGGCGTGCTTCTGGCCGTGACGGCGTTCGCGCTGGCGCGCCCCTTCGCGGACTTCCTGGTGGGGCGCTCGATTCCGGAGGGCCAGCTCGAGCGGTTGAAGGCGATCCTCGAGGAGGACGCGGCGGTGGAGAAGCTGGTGGCGCTGCGGGCGACGTACTCGGGCCCGGAGGAGGTCATCGTCGTGGCGAAGGTCCGGCCGTCCCCGAAGCTCGACGTCGCGGAGCTGACCCGTGCGATGGACGACCTCGACCGGCGAGTGCGCGAGGCCCTCCCCTACGTCGCGGACGTGTTCGTCGACATCACGGGGCATCGGGATCGGGATCGGAATCGAGATCGGGTTCGGACCTGAGGCACGACGGTTGCAGTCTCTCGGGTAATGGCGGATTTGTTCGACCTGCAGGACGCGAGGACCCCGCGGCGCGCGCTGCCCGCGAGGCGGAACGTTCGCACCGCGCAGCCGCCGGAAGGATTCCGCTATCTCTCCCAATTCGTCGACGCCGGAGAAGAGCAGGCCCTCCTCGTCTGGATCCGTACCCTGTCGCTCTC
>Ga0157378_10002059_pt1 | contig 18017 bp, 12 predicted proteins | sample M65metaG_FD_115309 | JGI IMG/M metagenome (GOLD analysis project Ga0157378, IMG submission 115309) | Miscanthus rhizosphere microbial communities from Kellogg Biological Station, Michigan, USA - M6-5 metaG | ecosystem: Host-associated > Plants > Roots > Rhizosphere > Soil | place: USA: Michigan...
GCCCAGGTCCGCCGGCCACGGCCCATGGCAGCCAGGGCGCTGAGCGCGGCGCGCATCGAGTCAGGGTTGGCGTTGTAGGCGTCGTTGACGATGGTGACGCCATCGACCCGCTCGTGGACCTCCATCCGCCATCGGCTCAGCGGGCGTGCCTCCCCCAGCGCCGTGGCGAGGTCTGGCAGCGCCATGCCCACGGTGAGAGCGACCGCCGCGACCGCGAGGGCGTTGCCGACGTGGTGTGCTCCGTGGAGCCCGAGGGCAACGGGGGCGATCCCCTGATCGGTGACGAGGGTGAAGGACGCCCGGCCCTGCGGGTCGAGAGAGATGTCGACAGCCCGGATGGTCGCCTGGGCCGACTCCCCCACCGGTATGACGTGTGCCCGGGTCTGGCCCGCCATCCCCGACACGACCGGGTCGTCCACGTTGAGGACGGCGAATCCCGTTGCGGGCAAAGCCTGTACGAGCTCAGCCTTGGCCCTGCCGATGGCCTCGCGCGAACCGAACTCACCCACGTGAGCGGAGCCGACGTTGAGGACGACCCCGATCCGGGGCGGTGCAATACGGGTGAGGTAGTCGATCTGGCCCATCGCCCGGGCGCCCATCTCGAGCACGAGGTAGGCCGTGGTGGGGGTGATCCGGCAGACGGTCAACGGGACGCCGACCTCGGAGTTCAGGGAGCCGATGGTGGCGACCGTCTCGCCGTGGTGCTGCAGGACCGACGACAGCAGGTCCTTGGTGCTGGTCTTGCCCGAGGAGCCGGTGATCCCGATGACGACCGTGTGGGCGTTGCGTTCGACCAGAGCGCGTGCCAGAGAGACGAACGCAGACTGGACGTCCTGGACCACGACGCACGGCAGGTCGGCGACCGGGCGGGAGGTGAGCGCGGCGACGGCGCCCTGGGCACGGGCCGCTGCCACGAACTGATGGCCGTCCAACGCCTCGCCGACACGTGCGATGTACAGGCTGCCGGCGGTGGCCTCCCGTGAGTCGGTGACCACGGGTCCGTCCACAACGGGATCTGCTCCCGCTGTGCTCACCGCCCGAGCATTCACTCCTGCAGTGTCGACGGGTCCAGCGGCGTCGAAGACCCGACCCCCGGTGATCCGGGCGATCTCACTGAGCCTGAGAGCGATCACCGGGCATCGCCACTGATGACGTCGGCGGAGGGCTGGCTGGATGGGCGTCCGGGTGCGTGATCCGTCAGTACTGCTCTCAGGGCTGCTCTCAGCTCTGACCGGTCGTCGAAGGGGTGGACCGTGCCGGCGGTGTCCTGCCCGACCTCGTGTCCCTTGCCCAGGACCACGACGGTGTCGCCCGCGCCGGCCCCGGCGACGGCTTCGCGGATGGCTGCCGCCCGGTCGGCCACCTCACGAACATTCCCGTGGGACGACCGGGACGACGCGGCCTGCCGCTGCTGCGTGACAGCTCCAGCCAGTACCGCCGCGCGGATGCTTGCGGGATCCTCGGAACGGGGGTTGTCATCGGTCACGACAAGCAGGTCCGCGTGGGCTGCGGCGGCTGCGCCCATGGCCGCTCGTTTGCCGGGGTCCCGATCGCCGCCGGCCCCCAGAACGACGATCAGCGAACCAGCAGTGTTGTGTCGCAATGCTTTCAGGGCTGCCGCTACCGCGCCGGGCGTGTGAGCGAAGTCGACCACAGCCAGCGGCAGGCGGCTCTGGTCACTATCTGGGATATCTGGGACCGACACTCGCTCCATCCGGCCGGGCACGTGCGGATCGGCGGTGAGAGCCTGTTCGATGGCGTCCCTTGCGTAGCCGGCGGCCAGCAGCACCAGGGCAGCCACCCCGGTGTTGACGCGGTTGAAGTCACCGGGCAGGGCCGACCGCAGGGACAGCCGCCCACCCGCACCGACGAGCTCGAAGGCTGACTCGTCCCCACCGGTCGGCTGAATGTGCCAGTCAGCCGGGACCTCCTGACGCGACGAGACCGAGGCGACCGGCACACCAGACTCCCGGACGAGGCGCCGGCCCCATTCGTCGTCCACGCACACCACCGCGCGAACCGCCCTGTCAGGGGTGAACAGCGATGCCTTGGCCAGGTAGTAGTCCTCCATGGAGCCGTGAAAGTCGAGGTGATCCTGGGAGAGGTTGGTGAAGGCGACCACGTCATATCGCACGCCATCGACGCGGTGCAGGGACAGGGCGTGGCTGGAGACCTCCATGGTGCACGTATCCACCCCGCGCTCAAGCATGACGGCGAACAGGGCGTGAAGGTCCGCGGCCTCGGGCGTGGTCCGGACACTCTTGATCCGGTCCTGCCCGATGCGTGTCTCCACCGTGCCGATCAGCCCCGTCACGCGCCCCAGCGCGCGCAGCGCCGAGTCGAGCAGGTATGCCGTCGTCGTCTTGCCGTTGGTGCCGGTGATCCCCAGCATGCGCAGCTCTTGGCTGGCGCGGCCGTAGACCTGTGCCGCAACGCCACCGAGGACGGCCCGAGGCTCGGGGACGACCAGCACGGGCACGGAGATCTCGCTCAGCGCGAGCAAAGCGGCTCCTGCCGGGTCCGTCAGCACGGCAACCGCACCGAGGCTCACTGCCGCAGCACCGAAGGCGGCGCCGTGCACATTGGCCCCCGGAAGGGCGGCATACAGGTCTCCTGGCCGGACGGCGCGCGAGTCCAGGGTCACCCCGGTCACGAGAACGTCGGGGTGGACGATGCTTTCATATCCCCCGGACGTCGCCGGAAGACCAGCACACTCGGCCACGGACAACAGGCTGACGGCGTGCGGGGATCGGGGACGCGGAGCCGCGTTCACGGGTTAACCACGGGCGTGACGTTACCGTGCGCTGGTCCTGCGCTGGAGACCCGACTCGGCCTTCAGTGCTGTCTCGGCCTTGTCTGCGGATGCCGGCGCGTGATCGATCTTGAGCTTCATGACCGGCGGACGGGTGCCGGTCGGAGGGATCTTGAACTCCTGCAACGCGTAGGTCATGACGTCTTTGAACACCGGCCCGGCAGTGACCCCGCCGAAGTAGCCGCGGATCGGGTTCTGGAGGATCACGGCCACCACGAACTCCGGCTTGTCGGCTGGGGCAAAACCGATGAAGGAGGCGGTCTTGCCCGAGTAGCGACCGTTGGCGCCGACGCGGTCGGCAGTGCCGGTCTTGCCTGCGACGCGGTAGCCCGGGACCTCGGCCTGTTTGGCAGTGCCCCCGTCGCCGACGACGAACTCGAGCATCTGGCTGAGCGTTCTGGCAACCGGTCTCGTGATGACCCGCACAGGCTTGGTCGGCGGGGTCCGCGCGAACGTGCCGTCGGCGTTCTCGGTGGCTGCAGCCTGATTCGGGAGCAAACGCAGTCCTCCGTTGGCGATGGTCTGGAAGACGCCGGCGCTCTGCACGGCGTTGACCGCCAGCCCCTGGCCGTACATGACGGTGTATCGCTGGGAGAGGCTCCAGTCCCTTGACTTGGCGAAGATGCCCGGGGTCTCGCCCGGGAAGTGGATGCCGGACAGCTGACCGACGCCGAAACTGCGGAAGTACCTCTCCAGGACGGACGGCGCGACCTTCTCACCGACCATGATGGTGCCGAGGTTGCTCGACTGGGCGATCACACCGGCGAAGGTCAGCCTCTCGACGCCATGCTCATGGGAGTCCCGGAACGACTGGCCGCCACGGGGTAGCCGGTTGGGAACCACGACGGGAGTCGATGGCGTCGCGACCCCCTCCTGGAGAGCGGCCGCCGCAGTCATGACCTTGGCTATGGACCCGGGTTCGAACGCCTCGGTGAAGGCCGTGTTGGTGAGGTTGCCGCTGGCCTTGGCGATGTTGTTGGGGTCGAACGTCGGGTAGGACGCGACCGCTGCGAGCTCACCAGTCTTGACCCTCATGACCACGACGCTGCCTGACAGTGCCTGCGTCTCCTTGACCTTCTGGGCGATGGCGTTCTGGGCGAACCACTGCAGGTCGCTGTCAATCGTCAGCTGGACGTCGCGACCGGGAACCGCCGGAGTGATCTGCTGCTCACCGGTAGGGATGATGCGGCCGTCCCTGGACTGTTCGTAGGTCGACTCGCCCGGCTTGCCCTCCAGCTCTTTGTTCAACAGCAGCTCGAGCCCGCCGCCGGGAGCACCGTCGCCGCCCACCCAGCCGACGAGTGAAGCCGCCGCAGTAGAGGTCGGGTAGGAACGCGTCGATGTCGGCTCGCTGAAGATGCCCGGGATCCCCAGGGCCCGGATCGTGCGCCAGTCCACCGGGCTGATGTTCTTGGCGACATACACGAACAGACGGGCGCCGGTCAGCGTCGCGGACAGCTCGGCCTCGGACTTGTGCAGGAGGGGCGCGAGGTCCGCTGCCGCCCCGGCGACGCCGACTGTCTGCCGGACGCCGTTGACGCGCTTTCGGTACTGCGCCACAGCCGTCTGATCCGCAGTGACGTTGCGGCGCTCGAGGCTGGTAGCCAGAGCCACGCCGTTGGAAGCGGTGATGTCACCACGCAAGGCCGGCACGACGGCGACGCTCAGACGGCTCTTGAGCGCGGCTCTGGCCATGACCGAGGAGTCAAGCGCCTGCAACCGCACCAGCTGAGCCGCGAACAGGCTGAATACGAAGAACACCGCCAGCAACAGCAACCGGACCCGCCGTGCGGGGTGGACGACGCCGATGCCGACCTGCCGCGATGGCGCCTCTGGAGGCCGACGGGAGCTGCCGCCCGCTGACATGGTCGACGAAGACTTACGGGGTGCCTGTTTGCGCGGTGCGGGCGTGGACGGCCGACGACCCGCCGCACCCTTGCGGTTGGCGCCGGGACGGCGAGCCGACGTGCGTGAGGACGAGCCAGAAGTCGATGCCGGGGCGGCGCGGGTCTCCCCCGGCCCTCGGCCTCGCGACTGCATCACGTACTCACCTCGTTGTTGGCGGGGCCAGCGTCTCTTCAGCGGTCGCTGGCGCCGGCGTTGTCACCGAAGTCGGCGTTGTCTCTGATGCCGGGCTTGTGGTCCGAACCACCGTAAAGCCGGAGTCGCGCTTCGCCGGCTTCGCCACGCCGATGACCCTGCCGTCGGAGAGCCGGAGAAAAGCTGCAGACTGTGCCGGCACCATCCCCATGCTGACCGCCTTCGACGCGATGTTGGCCGGGGACTTCGACACTGCCAGGGACTGGTTGAGGGCCTCCTGGGTATCGGTCAGCTGGTCTGAGGTGGCCCGTAGGTCGTGCAGCGTGAAGGAGCCCTGGGCGAGCGCCGTGTTGAGCAGCAGAAGCCCGATCAGTCCGGCAGAGAGCAAGACGGCGCAGATGATGCCGAACGAGGCGCCGCTACGCCTCGGGGACGCCCCGGTGACCACGCGCAGTCTCGGGGTGGTCCTTGTCGGCCGGTTGAGGGCCCGTGCACCGACTCGTGCTGCTGACGTCATCTGGCTCATGCGTGGTGTCCCTTCGAGACCCGGGTTCGTTCGGCCGCCCGCAACCGGGCGGATGCTGCACGCGGGTTGGCATCGATCTCTGCCATGCCGGGCTGCTCGGCCCCGCGGGTGAGCAGACGCAGGTACGCCGCGTGCTCGGGGAGCTCGACCGGCAGCCCGGCAGGGGTGCTGCTGCGGGCCCCGGCGGCCAGCGCCTGCTTGGTGAGCCGGTCCTCGAGGGAGTGGTAGCTCAGCACCGCGATGCGCCCGCCGACGGCAAGCGCGTCGACGGCGGCCGGAAGCGCAGCCTCGAGGGCCTCGAGCTCGCCGTTGACCTCGATCCGCAAGGCCTGGAAGGTGCGTTTGCCGGGGTGTCCGCCACTCCTCTGAGATGCGGCAGGGATCGCCTCACGGAGGACCTCGACCAGCCGTGCCGAGGTGGTGAACGGTTGGCGAGCGCGCTCGCGCACGACAGCCGAGGCCACCCGCTTGGCGAACCGCTCCTCGCCGTAGTGGCGCAGGATGCGCTCGAGGTCGGCCTGGTCATAGGTGTTGAGGACGTGAGCTGCGGTGATGCCCCTGCTTTGGTCCATCCGCATGTCCAGCGGGGCGTCGTGCCGATAGGCGAACCCACGCTCCTGCTCGTCAAGCTGCAGCGAGGACACCCCGAGGTCGAGAAGGACCGCGGACACCGATGACAGCCCCAGATCGGCCAGGACCTGCGGCAGCTCGTCATACACGGCGTGGATGGGGGTGAACCGGCTGCCGAAGCGGGCCAGCCGCTCACCGGCCAGGCTGAGGGCCTCCTGGTCGCGGTCGATGCCGACGACGCGGGCAAGGGGACAGTGCTCCAGGACCGACTCGCTGTGACCTCCCATCCCCACGGTGGCATCCACCATGACGGCATCCGGCTCCTGCAGGGCGGGTGCGAGCAGCTCGAGGATGCGGTCGCGCAGGACGGGGACGTGGCGGTCCTCGGCTGTCCCGCGAACGTTCATCAGTGCGACTTTCTTTTGGCCGTAACGGTTCTTGTGAGGGTCTGTCGGAGGAGCTGTCGTGCTGGTCTTGGTCCCTGGTGTCAGGTCTCCAGCCGCTCAAGGGGTGCGGCCCGACGTCGGGGAAGTGAGGTCGGGACGCGAAGCGGGTGGAGACCAGGCATCAGGGGCCCGTCGGTCACCGGTGCGCAGATCACAGGAGTCCGGGAACCACCTCCTCGGACTGGTCCGCAAAAGCCTGCTCGGTGCCCGCGAGGTAGCTGTTCCACGCGGTCGTGTCCCACAGCTCGACGCGTGATCCGGCGCCGATGACGGTGCAGTCCCGGGTAAGCCCGGCGTACTCGCGCAGCGTCGACGGGATCGTCACCCTGCCTTGCTTGTCGGGGATCTCGTCCGAGGCTCCTGACAGGAACACGCGCAGGTAGTCGCGAACAGCCTTGCTCGTCACCGGCGCCGTGTTCATCGTCTCGGCCACGCGGACGAACTCATCCATCGGGAAGACGTAGAGGCATCGCTCCTGCCCCCTCGTGACCACCAGGCCTCCCGCGAGCCGGTCGCGGAACTTCGCCGGCAGGAAGATGCGGCCCTTGTCGTCGAGCCGGGGGGTGTGCGTCCCAAGAAACATGGCGCCCCTCCCTCTGCTCAATGACTGTGATCCGACGTGCTCCACCTTACTCCACTTCGCACCACAATCAACGCAACATAGGTAGTAATCACGTGGCTCGACGCGGGTTTGCACAGGTCAACGCCGTGATTCCAGAGTGGAGGAAAATTCATCGCACCACCGGTGGTCCCGGGGCGTCGAGCACCGCACAGGGCGCCCAAACGCAGAGCAAACGCAGAACACAGCCTCGGTGCGATGGCGTGTGGAGCGAACGGGGAGAGGATGGAGGAGGCGAACCAGCCAGACCGACCCGTGGAGGACACACTTTGAACGTCGTCGGCGCCGGAAGCGGAAGATTGCTGCAAGATCAGGTCATGCAGCAATCTTCTGGAACCGACCGTGCCGGACTCGAGCTCGTGACCGAGGTGGCCGCCAAGATCCGGGTGGCCATGGCGACCGTCATCGAGGGCAAGCCGGACGTCATCAACACCGCGATCACCGTCCTGCTCGCCGAAGGACACCTGCTGATCGAGGACGTCCCGGGAGTCGGCAAGACCATGCTGGCCAAGGCTCTGGCCAAGTCCATCGACTGTTCCGTGCGGCGGGTGCAGTTCACCCCCGACCTGCTGCCCAGCGACATCACCGGGGTCAGCGTCTTCAACCAGGACGTGCGCGACTTCGAGTTCCGTCCGGGCGCCATCTTTGCCAACGTCGTGGTCGGTGACGAGATCAACCGTGCCTCCCCCAAGACGCAGTCGGCGCTGCTGGAGTGCATGGAGGAGGGCCAGGTCACGGTCGACGGACAGACCTACGAGCTGCACAGACCCTTCCTCGTCATGGCCACCCAGAACCCGATCGAGATGGAGGGCACCTATCCCCTGCCAGAGGCACAGCGGGACCGCTTCATGGCCCGCATCTCGATGGGCTACCCCTCTTTTGCCGCCGAGATCGCCATGCTCGACAGCCATGGTGGAGCCTTCCCGCTCAACGAGATGGCATCGGTGACCGACGGCGACACTGTCGCCAAGCTCATCGAGACGGTGCGCACGCTGTACGCCAGCCCAGCCATCAAGCGGTACATCATCGACCTGACGAGCGCTACGCGTTCCACGCCGGGGCTGCGCCTGGGCGCATCACCGCGCGCCAGTCTGCACCTCCTGCGCGCCTCCCGGGCATATGCCGCCCTCGCCGGCCGTGACCACGTGCTTCCCGACGACGTTCAGACGCTGGTCGAGCCCGTCCTGGCTCACCGGGTGATCTCGGGGGGTGAGACCCAGGCGGCCCGTCGCACCACCGCCGACGTCCTGCGCGAGATCGTCCGGCGTGTCCCCGTGCCGTCGTCGGCGCACTGAACGGCATACAGGCTGAACGGTAAGCAAACAGAACGGCCTACAGACAAGGAGACGGCCCAGTACAGTGACCCGCATCCGAGATGTGCTGACCACCCGCGGCCGCGCGTTCGGGGCGGCGGGTCTGACCTTGGTGCTCGGCGGCCTGGTGTTGGGGTTCGACGACATCACCCGCGTCGGGGTTCTCCTGAGCGCGCTGCCGCTGCTGGCCGCCATGGCCATCCGGCGCAGTGGCAACAGCGTCGCGGTCACCCGAACCGTTCACCCGGCCCGGCTCGTTGTCGACCAGACCGCCAGCGTCGAGGTCCTCTTCCAGAACACCTCGGGGCGGCGTACCCCGTTGCAGCTGGCCGAGGAGCACGTGGACTACGTGCTCGGCGACCGACCGCGCTTCGTCCTGCCACCCATGGACCCGGGCGCGATCCGCGAGCTGGACTACCGCATCCGCTCCCATGTCCGCGGACGTCACCGGCTCGGCCCCCTGGAGCTGCACGTCACTGACCCGTTCGGCCTGGCCACCAGGGCCGCGTCCCTGACCGGCTCCACCGAGGTTCTGGTCCTGCCCCGCATCGAGGTCCTCGGAAGCGGGCAGCCCCGCGGGGACGGTATGGGCGCGGAGGGCGCCATCCCCCACATGGTCGCCCAGCACGGCGAGGACGACGTGGCCATTCGCAGCTACCGCGACGGTGATGACCTGCGTCGTATCCACTGGCCGGCCACGGCCCATCGGTCCGAGCTGATGGTGCGCCAGGAGGACCGGCCGGCCAGGCGTCGAGCCGTCATCGTGATGGACTCGCGCGCCGAAGGTCACCAGGGCGCAGGCACCCTGGGGTCCTTCGAATGGGCGGTCACTGCTGCTGCCTCCATCGCCGCGCACCTGGCCGGCAACCGCTATGCACTGCACCTGGTGAGCAGCGAGACCACCGCGGCAGGCGAGAGCGCCCAGACCATCGAGATCGACAGCGCCCTGGCCTCGCTGGCCGTGGCAGAGCTCGGTGCGGCCCGGCAGTTCGACGAGGTGCTCCACCGCGCCCACCCGTTGACCTCGCCCGGTGGCCTGGTGATCGCCATCGCCACGGACCACGACGAAGCAGTGCTACGTCGGATCGCGGCTCTGCGACAGCCGGGGGGCACAGGTCTGCTGTTCCTGCTCGACTCCGCCGGCTTTGCCCGAAGGCGTCCGGGTCCGCCCTCGGACCAGACGTTGACGCTGGTCAGGGTGCTGGCCGACGCCGGATGGCGCACGTGCGTCGTGGGCCCGGACATGACCGTCGCCCAGGCATGGGCCGCGGTGTCAGATCGCACCACAGTCACCGTCGGACCAGGGCGATGAAGGACCGGCGAGCTGCCGAGGCGACGCTGGCCGCGCTCGCCACGCTGATCGCAGCCTGGCCGGTCTCCACCCTTCTGGCGACGCCGACCTGGCTGGGTGGCACCGTGCTGCTCCTCGCCGTGGTCGCTGCCAGCGGGGTCAGCGCAAGGTCGTTCGCGCTGCATGGGTGGCAGGTCCTGATGGTGCAGCTCGTATGCGCCGTCCTGACCGCCGGCGGCATCTATGGCCGAGGTCATCTCTGGCACGGCCTGCCGACCCTCGAGACCCTGGAGTACGCCGGCAAGCTGGTCGGCGAGGGCCTTGAAACTGTGCAGAAGTACGCCGCGCCCGTCCCCACCACACCGGGGCTGGCCTTCATCGTGGCCTGCTCCCTGGCCCTGGTTGCCCTGGCCGTGGACTATCTCGCTGTCACCCGCCGCTCACCCTCGCTGGCCGGTCTGGTGCTGCTGACCGCGTTCCTGAGCTCCGCGGCCAACAGCGACTCGCCGCTGCCCCTCTACTTCTTCCTCGCGGCCGGCGCCATGTGGCTCGTCCTGGTGGCCAGGGAGGGCAACGCCACGCTGCGCGAGTGGGGCACCACCGTGGCTGTGGCCCGGACACCGGTGCGCGAGGGCCTCACCTCCCAGGGCGGGTACAGCTACTCGTCGGTAGCGCGGACCCTGGGTGTGATGGCACTGGTCGCGGCGGTCGGCCTGCCCGTCGTGCTGCCGCAAGCTCCACCGGCTTTCCTGCTGGCCGGGCTCGGCCATCGGGTATCGGGCGGCGGCGGCTCCGGCACGGTCGGCTTCTCGCTCAGCCTCGATGTGGCTTCGGATCTCCGCAGCCAAAGCACGAACCCGGTGCTGCAGTACCAGACCACAGACCCTTCGCCCCCGCCCCTGCGTGTCGCCGTCAGCTCGGTCTACAACTCCGGCCGAGGCGTGTGGGAACCTCGGATTCGGTCCCAGCAGGCGCTGCCCGGAAAACGCTCCTTGCCCGCACCCAGAGGGCTCTCGGCTGCGATCCCCAGGAAGCCCTTCACCATGAGGTTCGAGCAGAACCGGCTGGAAGAACCCAACCTGGCCACGCCGTACCCGCTGCTATCGGCCGACCTGGACGACATCGGGTGGGGACTGGACCGCCAGACCCAGGACGTCAAGGTGGCCGAGCGTCCCGAGTCCTACACGGTGTCCTACTGGCGCCTCGAGCCCACCCCGGCGATGTTGAGGGGGGCCTCGGCCACCCCCGGCGAAGGGAGCGGCATTGGCGAACCGGACTTTTCCGGCGACGAGGACGTCTCCGCCGACGTGGACATCTTTGGGGTCATCTCCGACCTGTCCAAACGCCTCACGGCCGGCAAGGCCTCGGCGTATGACCAGGCGATGGCCATCCAGGAGTATCTGCGCAGCACCGGAGGCTTCACCTACTCCCTGCAGCTGGCTCCCCAGGGCACAGACCGCTCCGGGAACAGAGAGAACCTCGATCCTCTCACCCACTTCCTGAACACCAAGCAGGGTTACTGCGTCCAGTTCGCGACAGCCATGGTGATGTTGTCGCGCGCAGCCGGGATCCATGCCCGCATGGCCATCGGCTTCCTGCCCGGGACCTTCTCCGAGGGGGTCTGGACCGTCTCGGCTTCAGACGCCCACACCTGGCCGGAGCTCTATCTCGATGGCATCGGCTGGACCCGCTTCGAACCAACACCCTCCCGGGCGACTCCTCCGCCCTACGCCCTCTCCCCGACGCCCAGCGCGACGTCGGGCGGTGGCCCCTCCGTGGGCAGGACCGCGGCCCCGGTCGATCCCAGGAACGCACGCCCGGATACGGGCAAGACCTCTACCGGCGACACCGCCCCAGACGTCGGCCTGAGCCTGACGGCCGTGCTCCGGGGGTTGACGCACGGCTGGGGACTGGTCCTGCTCGGCCTTCTGGCCGGCCTGCTTGGATCCCTGGTCGTGCCCACGGCAGCGCGTTGGCGACGTCGACGCGAGCTGACCACTGCGAGGACGCCCGCGCGGCGCGTGGAGGTCCAGTGGGAGCTCCTGACCTCATCGCTGGCCGATCTCGGGATCGAGCCGGCGCCCAGCCGCACGCCCCGGCAGCTACGCGCCTACTACGACCGTGAGGCGATGCTTGACGGGCCCGCCTCCGAGGCCCTCGGCCGCGTCACGCAGACCGTCGAACGCTCGCGTTACTCAACGTCTGCCCCGGTTCCTGACGGTCTTGCCGCCGACGCCCGACAGGTACTCAGGGCGGCTGCTGCAAACCGGCGCCGCAGTGACCGCCTCCGGGCGACCCTGTGGCCAAGTGGTGGCCTGGCCCAGCTTCGGTCAGCGAGAGCAGACCTTGCCTGGACCGTCCGCACCTTCCTGCACGATGTGAGCGCCATTGTGCGCCAACGGCTGGGCCGCCGCTGAGCCGATCGGGTCAGGCTGCGACGGCGCGAGGCCTTGACGCCACTCGCACGGCGGGCTGCCGCGTGTCAGCTGACGTTGGCCTTGTAGAGGAGGTAGGCCGCGGTGATCGCCACGATCACCCCCACCACTGCGGCGACGATCTTGACCGCGCTGTACGGCCGCTCACCGACAACCTCGCCGGTGTTGGCGTTGACATAGACGTCGAACGTCTTGCCGCCGGCGACGTACGCCGCAACCCACAGTGGAAGCAGGAGCAGCCGGAACAGCACGTCCTGGTCGTAGGTGTTCATCCCATCGATGCGCTGCTCGTCCCCACCGATATCGGCGCGGCAGTCGTTCTCGATCACCGCGGCCATCTCCTGCTTCGCCGACAAGAAGCCCGCGTCGGCGTCGACCTCGTAACGGGGCGAGTCGAAACCAGCGAGGTACTCCGACTGGTATCCGGCAGCTGCCGCCGTCGACCACGGCCCGCATTTGTCGAGCAGATAGGTGTACAGTGAGATGACACCGGTCGCCAAGATGTCGACGAAGTCGCGGGACACGCGTCCTTGGGCGCGCGACCAGCTGGTGTGTTGCACCTGGCGCGTCTGGGTGACCGTCTGACCGTTCTGCTGCGTGGTGTAGGTCTCGGTCGTGTAGTAGTGGTCACCGCGCTGCCCGGTGTAGTCGGTGGTGGTGTGGTCGTCGAAGCCCCAGTGCGGCAGGTAGGTGCCGCGCATGGACTCGGTAGTGGCGACCTTCTTCAGGGCGGACGGGGCGAACCACCTCGAGGAAGTCCACTCCCGGAAGCGGGACGCCGCCTCGAGCTTGTCGACCACGAACGTCACCACGCCGTCGGGGCCCTTGAGCTGGCCCCCGAGGTCATCGCTGACGACCAGCGGACCGCGACAGGATGGACACCGCCCGGCGATGGCCGTCATGTGCTGCTGGCTGCCGCAGTTGCGGCAGCTCAGGTCGAACGCGGGCAGCGCCGCCACGGGCGTGTGCGGCTGACCGGCGTAGGCGGCGTAGTCATGCTTGGGACTGCCCTCTTCCGGTGCCGCGATGTCGAGCCTGGCCTGGCAGTAGGGGCAGACCAGCCCGGCAGTCCCGGGTTCGAACTCAAGGGCGGCGCCGCAGGATGCACAGGCGTACTGGTGGTGGCCCGGCAGGACGGTCACGCCGGAAGCGGGGGCGGCGTCGAGTCCGGGGCAGTCTGGAGATCCGGCACATCGTCCAGGCGCACCCAGGTCCCCATGCCCGCGCGCCAAACCAGTGTCTCCGGCGTCGCGGTGCCGGCGCTGACCCGCGCCTGGACCTCCGCCGCGGCCAGCGGGCCGACCTGCTGGCCATCCACGCCGAGGTACCACAAGGTGCTGCCTGGGAGCGACGGCGGCGCGGCCGGCACCACGGCCGGAGCAGCGGGGGGCTGGAAGGCCTGTGCGAGCTGCGCACCGAGGGCGGCGCCGACGCCGATCCCGACGCCCGCGCCGGCGATGCCGCCGGGGTTCTGAGCCGCCTGCGTGATGGCCGTCGCAGCCTGGAACTTTGTGTACTGGTCGAGGTTGCCTAGCACGCCCATCTGGGTGCGCTTGTCCATCGCCGCCTCGACTTCCGGCGGCAGCGAGACGTTCTCGATGATGAACCGCGGCATCTGCAGACCGATGAGGTTGAGGTCCTCACTGATGATCCCGGCGAGCCGGTCGGCGATCTGGTTCTGGTGCGCGGCCAGGTCGAGCACGGCCACGCCAGACGTCGCGAGCGCCGTCACGACCCGCGACACCACCGACTGCCGGACGAACTCGTCGACCTCGTCGGTCTTGAACTCAGGGTCGGTGCCGACAAGCTCGCGCAGCAGCACGGCCGGGTCGGCCGCCTTGATGGAGTAGGTGCCGAATGCGCGGACGCGCACCATCCCGAACTCGGCGTCGCGCATCATCGCGGGGTTCTGCGTGCCCCACTTGAGGTCGGTGAACTGCCTGGTGCTGACGAAGTAGACCTCGGCCTTGAACGGACTGGCGAAGCCATGCTTCCAGCCTTTCAGCGTCGAGAGGACAGGCAGGTTCTTGGTCTCCAGCGTGTACGTCCCGGGCGTGAAGACGTCGGCGATCGTGCCCTCGTTGACGAACACCGCGACCTGACTCTCGCGCACGACCAGCTTGGCGTTCATCTTGATCTCGTTCTCGTGGCGCGGAAAACGCCACACGATCGTGTCCCGGCTGTTGTCGGTCCACTCGATGATGTCGATGAACTCGCCACGGATCTTGTCCATCAGTCCCACGGTGCCGCGCTCCTCAAGTCAGGTGTCGGCGCGCACGGTACGACGCGCTGCTAGCTGGACTCTCCCACCCTGCCCTGCCGGCGACGCCAGCGGGTGGAAAATGCCCCACTGCGTATCGATGCCCGGCCAAAACGAGCCAGCCCCACCACGGTTGACGGGCCGCAAAGCGGTGTGGCCGGCATACCCGAAGAAGGTATGCCGGCCACAGCCGCAACGAGTATCGCGTCGGGCGAGTGGTCAGTCCAGGTAGTCGCGCAGGACCTGGGAACGCGACGGATGACGCAGCTTGCTCATCGTCTTGGACTCGATCTGACGGATCCGCTCGCGGGTCACGCCGTAGACCTTGCCGATCTCGTCGAGGGTCTTGGGCTGACCGTCGGTCAGGCCGAAGCGCATCGAGACGACTCCGGCCTCGCGCTCGGAGAGGGTGTCCAGGACGGAGTGCAGCTGCTCCTGCAGCAGCGTGAAGGAGACGGCATCGGCTGGCACAACGGCTTCGGAGTCCTCGATGAGGTCACCGAACTCGCTGTCACCGTCCTCGCCAAGCGGGGTGTGCAGGGAGATCGGCTCGCGGCCGTACTTCTGGACCTCGACGACCTTCTCCGGGGTCATGTCGAGCTCCTTGGCGAGCTCCTCCGGGGTGGGCTCGCGGCCCAGGTCCTGGAGCATCTGGCGCTGGACGCGGGCCAGCTTGTTGATGACCTCGACCATGTGCACCGGGATCCGGATGGTGCGGGCCTGGTCGGCCATGGCGCGGGTGATCGCCTGGCGGATCCACCACGTGGCATAGGTCGAGAACTTGAAGCCCTTGGTGTAGTCGAACTTCTCGACCGCACGGATCAGACCCAGGTTGCCCTCCTGGATCAGGTCGAGGAAGAGCATGCCGCGGCCGGTGTAACGCTTGGCCAGGGAGACGACCAGCCGCAGGTTGGCCTCCAGGAGGTGGTTCTTGGCGTTCTTGCCGTCCTGGGAGATCCACCACAGCTCGCGCTTGAGCTTCATGTCCATCTTGCCGCCGGCGTTGAGCTTCTCCTCACTGAACAGGCCGGCCTCGATACGCTTGGCCAGTTCGACCTCCTGCTCGGCGTTGAGCAGCGCCACCTTGCCGATCTGCTTCAGGTAGTCCTTGACCGGGTCAGCCGTCGCGCCTGCGGTGACAACCTGCTGGGCGGGCGCGTCATCCTCGTCGTCGTCACGGATGACGAAGCTGCTGTTTTCGCTCTCCTCCTCGCCAGCCTTGGCCTTGCCCCCGTCACTCTCGGCCTTGTCGTCGGACTCATCGAGCGGCGCGCTGTCGGTGTCGATCTCGTCGGGCTTCTTGGCAGCCGCCTTCCTGGCCCCGGACTTCCTGGCCCCGGAAGCGTTCGCCGGCGCCCTGGACGCCGTGACGTCGGGCTCAGCAGCCGCGGTGGCCTTGGTCGTACGCGCCGGCACGACGTCGTCTGCCTGGGTAGCGGCCGTCTTGGCCGGAGCGGTCTTGGCGGAAGTGGTCTTGGCAGCGGCGGTCTTGGCCGGCGCGGTGTGCGCAGCCGCGGTCTTGGCCGGCGCGGTCTTGGCAGCCGTGGCCTTGGGCGCGGTTCTCCCATTCTTCGGCTTGGCGGCAGCAGACGTGGAGTCCGCAGTCTTCGCCGCGGAAGGCTTTGTGGGAGCAACCTTGGCTGTCGGCGCCTTGGCCTCCGCGGCCTCGCCTACGGATTTCTTCGCCGCGGGCTTATTGGCGGCGGCCTTCGTCGTCGCGGGGACAGTGATGACAGGACGCGCGGCAGCCGCCGCGAGCACCTTGAGGGGCGAGACTTCCCTTGAAGGGGGAAAAACATTCGACACAGTCGACACCGACTACCTTTCGTCGCGAAGCTGTTGCAGCGCGTGGGTCTGTCGCCGACGCTGAAGCGTCAACACGACCAATAATGGGGGGCGGAGGATTGGCAGGGACCGGTCCGGCGGGGCTTTCCGGCCGTGCGCCCTACCATTGTAAACGTCTGATGGCATGCTCGCGCCTCAGCCATGGCGACAGGGTGGCCGGCATCACGACCCACGACCCACGGCCGGACGACGGCGCGGCGCAAAGCCGGCGACGGCCGAACAACCACCGACACCGCACGCCTCCGTGGACCAGCACAGACCCCAGCATCCCGAACAGGCCGTGTGCGCGTCCTCCTGCATCCGGTCCCTCGGTCTAGTCCTCGGCAGGGGCTTTGACGGCCAGCACCGGACAGGAGGCGTCAAGCAGGATGCGCTGGGCGTTGGACCCAAGGATCAGCTTGCCGACAGGGGTGCGTCGGCGCAGGCCGATCACGATGAAGTCTGCGTTGACCTCTTCGGCCACCTCGATCAGGTCGTGTGCGGGCTCGTTACCGCGGACCAGCTGGCGGACCTCATGCTCGACACCAGCCTCGTCCAGCTGCCCCTGGACGGCGGCAAGCTCGGCCTCGAACCGGCGGGCCTCGCCCGCGTCGAAGTCCTTGCCACCACGGCTGGAGTTGATCACGACCAACTTGGTGCGCCGTAACAAGGACTCCTCGGATGCGCGGCGCAATGCGGCCCGGCCTTCCTTGGTCGGCACATAACCCACAACAACGGACACCTGGGACCTCCTTGTTCACGACCTCGCGGCGACACTGCCGCGCATGGCAACGCTATCGGACAGCCGCATGGTGGTCCCCAGCGCCCAAGAGGGCCGTGGGTGTCGCGGCCAGGTCAGCGGGACAACGTGTCGCGCAGGATCTTGCCCACCTGGTCGATCTCGATGAGGAAGCCGTCGTGACCGTGCTCCGAGGTGATGACGTGAGCAGGGCCTGAGCTGGCGCTGGCCAGCGCCAGCTCGTGGGACAGCCGTGGCGGATAGCATCGGTCGGAGTCGACGGCCACGACAACCAGCTCGGCCGTCATACGTTGCAGCGCGGCCTGCACGCCACCTCGTCCGCGGCCCACGTCGTGGGAGTTCATCGACTCGGTGAGCACCACGTAGGAGTTGGCATCGAACCTGGCAGCCAGCTTGTCCCCCTGGTGGTCGAGGTAGCTCTCCACCGCGTAGCGACCACCTCCGCCCAGGGGCTCTTCCTCACCCTGGGACTGGCGACCGAAACGGGTATCGAGCTCGAGCTCGCTGCGGTAGGTCACGTGCGCAATGCGGCGCGCCAGCCCCAGTCCGAGGTCGGGTCCCTGTGGTCGGTGGTAGTAGTCACCGCCGTGGAAGTTGGGGTCCTGGCGGATGGCCAGCAGCTGTGGCTGGCACCAGGCGATCTGCTCAGCCGACGCGTAGGCCGAACTGGCCAGCACGATGCACCGGCGGATCCGTCCGGGGTAGGTCACAGCCCACTCCAGGGCGCGCATTCCGCCCATTGAGCCGCCGAGGACAGCGGCCCAGGCTGAGATCCCGAGCCGGTCGGACAGAGCGGCCTCAGCGGCGACCTGGTCCCGGACGGTCACGAAGGGGAACCTGCTCCCCCACGGGCGCCCGTCGGGTGCGCTGGAGGAGGGACCGGTCGTGCCCTGGCAGCCGCCGATGACATTGCTGGCCACGACGAACCATTGATCGGTGTCCAGCGGCCTGCCCGGGCCGATGAGGCCGTGCCACCAGCCCGGTGTCGGATGGCCGACGCCAGCGGGGCCGGAGACATGGCTGTCACCGGTCAGGGCATGTTCGACCAGGATCGCGTTGTCCCGCTGGGCGTTGAGAGTCCCCCACGTCTCGTAGGCGATGCGCACCTGCGGGAGGGCGCC
>Ga0157378_10002062_pt1 | contig 18005 bp, 16 predicted proteins | sample M65metaG_FD_115309 | JGI IMG/M metagenome (GOLD analysis project Ga0157378, IMG submission 115309) | Miscanthus rhizosphere microbial communities from Kellogg Biological Station, Michigan, USA - M6-5 metaG | ecosystem: Host-associated > Plants > Roots > Rhizosphere > Soil | place: USA: Michigan...
ACCGGGATGGAGCAGTCGGACGCGCGCCCGATCGAAACGGCGGTGCCTTGCAACTGCTGCCGGAAGGGCGAGAACAGAGGCGAGTAGACCGTGACCTCAGCGCGAGGGGCGATGGGTTCCATAGTTAGACACTGTGACGGCCCGGGAGCGGGCATTGTAACTGAGGAGAGGTTCGCTGCTATAACCGGCCCGTGACCGACGCGGCAATCAAAGAGACGTACTTCCAGGAAATCGAGGCCCACTTCGCCCTTCGCCGCGGCACGCCCTTCATCCTCAACGCCAAAGATTGGGCGCTGATGAAGAAATGGTACGAGGACGGCGTCCCGCTGCCGATCGTGATCGAGGCAATCGATACCGTCTTCGAAAAGAACGAGACCAGCGGCCGAAAGAAGGTCATCTCCAGCCTCACTTACTGCCGCCATTCGATCAAGGAGTTGTGGAACGAGCGGCAGAATCTCTACGTCGGCGCCGGTGATGTTGCGCCAGAGGCAGGTCCGGAAGCGCTACTGGAAGCATTGGCCGTGCAACTCGAAACCTCCGAAGTCGCCGCGCCGTTTGCTACGCGCGTTCGCGCGCTCGCATCCGAGAAGAGCGTTCCGAAGATCGAGGAGCGGCTGATCGATCTCGAACGGGAGCTGGTCGATGCGTTCATCGCCGCGGACCCTGCCGCGATTGCCGCCATTCGCGCGGATATCGCGGTCGCGCTCGGAGACACTTCAAAGCTTGACGCGAAGACGCTTGCTCGTACCGAAGAGGCGAACCTGCGGCGGTTGGTGAGGGAGAAGTTCGGGCTGCCGCGGTTGACTCTGTTTTGATCCTGCGCGAAGACGCAGGCGGCGCCGCGTTGCTTCTGCCACCTGCCGCGCGGCCTCACCGGAGATCCTGCGTCTTCGCGCAGGATGAATTCACTACCGCGAAATCGCCCGATCCACCTGCTCCATCACCCCCGCCGCCACCCGCCCGTTGACAGGGGCGTCGAGGCCGGCGCCGAGAGCGGGGTCGACGATGGCGCAGGCGGCGAGCACTTTCTGCGGATCGTTTCCGGCGCCGCGCGAGCACGCCGCGCCGCGCATGGTGAGCAGGCGCGCGGCGATGCGGGTCAGCGCGCCGGCGTTCACCGGCGTGTACGGGCCGACGCGGCGGGTGACCGGGTCGACCTGGTAGATGCCGAGGGCCATCGCGCGCACGATCTCATCGCGGCCAGGAGTCTCGCCGATGTCGGTGGCGATCGGCGGCGCGGCCATGTTCGAGGCGAATCGCACCGAGGCCACTTTCCAGTACATCAGCACCGCCAAGTCGGCGCGGGTGATGGCCTCGCTCTCGATAGCGCGGCGGAATTGCGCCGGCATGTTGGCGTCCGCGTATTGGCGCTTGATCTCGTCGAGGCGTGCCGCAAAGCGGCGGTCGCGTTTCGAAAGGCGCTCGTAGCGCGCGATGGCCGCCTCGTACCTCCCGCGGCTGATGTCGATCTCGGCCAGCGCTTCCTGCACCTCGGCGCGATCGACGTCGCCCGAGTTGAGAATCGGATCGACCTCGGTCCTGGCTTCATCGAATCGGTGCTGCCCGACGAGCTTCTGCACGAGAAGGATGCGCGCCGCATTCGCCGAGGGGTTGATCGACAACGCATCTCGCAGCAGACGCACGGCTTCATCATCGGGCGCCGCCGTTGCGGCGTGGAAAAGCTGATCGAAGAGCGACGTCCGCAGCTCGCCGATCCGCTCGCTGGTGAAATCCGGCGCGTTCGGGAGCGTGGCGATTTCGCGATAGCGATCGTAAGCCTCACGCGGCCGCTTCTCCGCGATGGCGATCTCCGCCGCATACACCTCGGCGGCGGTGTAGTGCGGACGCTTGGCCAAGGCGCGCTCCACGATCGGCCGCGCGGCGTCGGTCTTTCCCTGCCGCAACGCGATCGCGGCTTCCGCGAGCTGGGCGGGTGCGTAGCCGGGCTCTTTGGCGCGGATGTCATCGAGCCGCTTGCGCGCGGTGGTGTAGTCGCCGCCGAGGATGGCGCGCCAGGCGTCGGCAAACCGCTTTGCATTCGGGGGCGTCGGCTGCGCGTCGTATCCGATGCGCGGGTCAATGATGTAGCGCTCATCGCCCTGAGGCGCAGGTGCCACGATCGGCGCTGGTGCAGGCGCGCATCGCGCCAGCGCCATTCCCAGCGCCGCAATCAATAGAAAGCACGATCTCTTTGTCACTTCGTTTCCTTTAGAAGCCGCATCGCGGCCGCGAACGTCTCGTCGCATGACGTGGCTTCGATCCATTGCACATTGCGCTCCGACCGCAGCCAGGTCATCTGCCGCTTGGCATACGCGCGCGTCCGGCGCTTCGTTTCGGCGATGGCAGTATCGACGTTCATCTCCCCGCTCGCTACCATCACGGCCTCGGCATATCCGATCGCGCCGAACGGCCGCGCGCTGCGCGGAAATCTGGCCAGCAGTGCACGAGTTTCGTCGACCAGTCCGGCCCCGTACATGGCATCGACGCGGCGGTCGAGACGTTCGACCAGAAGCCGCCGTTCCAGCATCAATCCTATTTTGATCGCCGCCATCTCTTGCGTCGTTCCGGCCGCCGGGCGCTCCCACTCCGAAATCGGACTGCCGGTGAGCAGCCAGACTTCGAGCGCGCGCTCGACGCGATGCCGGTCCGCGGGCGCAATTCTTCTACCACTTTGCGGATCGATTTTCGATAGCCAGCGATGCAGCCAGACATTTCCGCGCGGCCGATCGGCGACGGTGCGGATACGCGCGCGCAGGCTCTCGTCGCGCCCAGGCATCTCCGGCAATCCGTGAAGCAGCGCGCGAAGATAGAAAAACGTGCCGCCGGCGAGGATCGGCCGCCTGTCACGAGCCACGATTTCCTCGCAGGTGGGACGCGCCAGCCGCGCATAGTCCGCGGCATTGAAATCGACATCGGCATCGATGATGTCGAAAAGATGATGAGGGACGCGCGCTCGCGTCTCGGGAGTAGGTTTTGCGCTGCCGATATCGAAGTCGCGATAAATCTGCACGGAGTCGTAGTTCACGATCTCGCCGCCGATCGCCTCGGCAAGGCGCAACGCAAGCTCAGACTTGCCAGTCCCAGTCGGCCCGGCGATGACGATCGGCAACACGGTCAGACCGCCGGTTGTTCTTCCCCAACCGCCGAACTGAGCTCCGGCCTGCTCTCCGCCAGCTCTCGCTTCTCATCGCCGCTGAGAATGTTCTCGATGTCGATGAGCAGGTAGACCTCGTCGTTATGAGGGACGACCGCGATCAGCAGCTCGCCGCGGATTCCGCGCACGAGCGGCGGCGCCGGCAGAAGGGCGTCGCTGCCGAGGTTGACGATCCGCCGCACGCTGTCGACTTTCAGGCCGATGATTCCGGCGCTGCTGTGCGCGATGAGGACGAGCGGCTCCGCGGCCCCCTCCTGCATGTTTGGATACAGCCGCACGCGCAGGTCGATGATTGGGATCACCTCGTTGCGAAGGACGATGATTCCTTCGATGAACGCAGGCGCGGTCGGCAGCGTGGTCGATCCGGTGTACGGGATGATCTGGCGCACGGCCATGATGTCGAGCACGAAGGTCTCGGGACCGACGGTGAAGGTGATCAGCCGCAATTCGGCGGCAACGTCAGGCATGGCGCTCATTGTATGACCGACAGCAGCGTCTCCCGCTCCGGACCGGCGATCTGTTTTCCGAGGCGGTGAAGATCGACGTGCGTCGGAATGCCGATCCCGCGCAAGGTGCCGATGGTGTAGAGCGTGACGTGGTAGGGCGGACGAGCGATGGCCCTGAGCATCTCGCGGTCGAGCCGTTGAAAGAATTCCTCGGCGCCTTCGACGTCGCACATACGAATGATCGTTTGGGTCTCGTTCTCGCGAATGTGCCAGAGCTCGTCGCGAAGAGTTACGGCGAAGCTGATCCCGTGCGCGGCCCGCTTGATCATCTCGTCCGCATCGGCAACGTCGTGCATGGTGGTCGTACCGGCGAGCGTCACGTGAAATTCGCGCTTGGCCCGCCAGTCCGCGCCGCCGAAACGGATCACGTCCGGAATCGGCGGATGTTGGAAGTGGACGATTGCGCCGCCTCCGCGCCGCGTAAAGCGGCCCCGAATCGCCATCATCCGCGCACGCGGAAGCGGCGGATTTCTTCATCAAGACCGCGGATAGCCTCAGAAAGAAGGGTCAGCGACTCGCCCATGTCCACGGCGTAGTTGCGATTTCCCTCGGCGATGGCGCGCACCTGCTCCATCGTGCGGACGATCTTTTCGCTCTCGGCGGCCTGGCTCGTGGCCACCTGGAAAATCTCGTGGATCATGTCGATCATCCGCTCGGCCGCCGACGAGATCATCGTCGATCCCGAGCGCTGTTCGACCATCGCCTGGCGCACGTACTTCGTCACCTCGCGCATCGACTCGACCGCTTTCATGATGTGCTCGGAGCCCTGCGCCTGCTGCGTGGTGGCGCCGTTGATCTGACTCACCAGTTCCTGAAGCCGGCCGATCGACTGCGTCACGTTCTCGGATCCCGAGGCCTGCTCGCGCGTGGCCGCGGCGATCTCTTTCCCCATCTCCGACGCTTTGGTCGATGACTCGAGGATGTTGTTGAGCGCTTTGCCCGCTTCGTGCGAAAGCGATACGCCGTCTTCGACAAGCTTCGTGCCGGCGGACATGGAGCGTAGCGCGTTGCCCACTTCGTCCTGCACGGAGCGGATCAGGTTGGCGATCTCGCGCGTCGACGAGGCCGTGCGCTCCGAGAGATCGCGGATCTCGGCCGCAACGACGGAGAATCCCTTGCCGTGCTCGCCCGCGGCGGCGGCGAGGATGGCGGCGTTGAGCGCCAGCAGATTGGTCTGCTCGGCGATGTCTTCGATGACGTTGAGAATCTTGCCGATGGCGGCGGAACGGTCGCCAAGCCTCGCGATGACCGCGTTCGACTCGGCCACGGAATGGCGAATCTGCTCCATGCCGTCGATCGTTTCGCGCACCGCCTTCATCCCCGACTCCGCGGCGTCGGCGACGGCAAGGGCCAGGTCGTACGACCGCGCCGCATTCGCCTCCACCTGCGCGATCGAGGCGCTCATCTCCACCATCGAAGAGGAGGTGTCGGTCACGAAGTTCGAGAGGAAGTCGACGTTCTGGTCGACCTCGTTGATCGAGGTGACCATCTCTCCGGTGGCCGAGGCCGTGTCCTCGACGGAGTTGTACAAGGTGTCGGTGTGGCGGCTGACCTCCTCGATCGAGGCCACCATCTCCAGCATCGACGACGAGGTCTCTTCCGACGACGCGGAGAGCGCTTCGACGTTATCGGTGATCTTGCGGAAGCCGGTGTTGAGCTGGTCGATGGAGTGATAGGTGCCGTCAATCATCGCTCGCTGTTCGTCGACGGCTTCGGCGACGGTGCGCGAACGCGAGCCGACGTTCTCGACCACGGACTTGAGCTGGGTCTGCGAGCGAACGAGCTTGGAGACGGTCTTCTCCAGGTTGGCGGCCATGGTGTTGAAGGCCGCGGCAAGATCGCCGATCTCGTCGCTCGACTCGATGGCCGCGCGCTGAGTCATGTCGCCCTCGGCCAGCCGGCTGGCGTTCTCCGCGAGCTCGAGGATCGGCCGGATGATGAAGCGCGAGCCGATCCAGGCCAACCCGATGGCGACAGCCAGTGCAAAAAGAGCCACGCCCAGGTTCGACCAGCGAAGCTGCTGGAGGACCGTCATTGCGTCGCGCTCGTTGGCGACAAGGCGGAAGTAGGCACTGCCGCCGGCGAACGGAACGACGAAAACGTGGAGCGAGTCACCGTTCGCCGAGCGAAGATCGGTACGGCCCGTGGTCAGCGTAAGGCCGGATGGCTGCGTTCCCTGCGATGCGGCCAGGATGTGGCCATCGGCGGAGACGAAATCGGCGTAGTCGATCCACGAGCGCGATTTCACGTCGTCGGCGACGGCGCGAAGCTCATCGATACGCCCGTTCTTGACTGCGTGGTCGGACGCAACCGCTACTGTCCTCGCCAATCCCTCGGCTCGGGTAAGCAGTTCATCCTGAACCGTGCTGCGAACGCGCCATTGCTCGAGCCCGACGATCAGCAGAGCGATGACGATGGTCTGCAGAACGAACGCAAGAACGAATTTCGGCCGCAGGCCCATGCGACGACTGGAAAGCTCGGAAGGTAGACCGGAAGGCATGTAAGTGGCCGGAAGTGTAGCGTATGGCGCTGCGCTATCATCCGCGCATGCCCCTCATTCGCTGCGCAAAATGCGGGCAGGCCTACGACGTGCCGGGAGTGATCGCCGTTCGCCTCCCGAATTCCGTCGCTACCTGCGATTGCGGCGAGTGGCTGTCCGGGAGCAAGGCCGCCCTCCTCGCGCGGCTCATGAATCCGGAGGACATCAAAGAGATCGACATGAAGCCGTACAAGGTGGCGCGCAGCGATGAGCCGGCGCCGTCATCCTCGGTCGATCTGCACGAGGCGGTGACTCAGGGACGTCCGCGATCGATTCGTGTGATCGCCCGGGGAGCGAAGGAGTCGGTGAATACGGTCTTTGCCGTCGGCCTGCATCCGCTCTGGATCGGCCGGGCGGGTTGCCACGTGGAGCTGGCGGAGTCGGAGTTGTCGATCCGGCACTGTGCGATCTTCCTCCGCGGAAACAATCTGATCGTGCGCGATGCCGATTCGCACATGGGCACATTTCTCGACGGCCAGCAGATCACGGAGGCGGTGATCAGCGACGGCACGCACCTGTTGCGCATCGGCTCGGCGCTGGTCACCATCGAGCCGACGGACGAAGCGGGCGTTCCGGTGGAGCCGATTCGCGCCGCTGCTCCCGCGGCAATCGAAGAAGCGGAACTGGAGCACAAGATTTCGCAGCGCATCGCCGCGCTGGACGCCGCAACGCGGCCAGTCCTGATCTGCATCGGTGGACCGCTCAACGGGCAGGAGTTCGAGATCCCGGCAAGCGGTCTCGTAGTCGGCCGTGAAGGACACGTGCGCGTGCCCGACGAATTCCTTTCCCGGCGCCATTTTGAAGTCGGTCCCGATGCTGACGGCGCCGTTCGCGTACGGGATCTGGGAAGCCGGAACGGCACGTACCTCAACACCCTGCCCGCGCAAAACACGAAGGTTCACAGCGGCGATGAGATCCGGGCTGGCGTGAACCGTTTCCGCATCGAGCACCGTTAGTTCCATCCCTCCGCCGTCACCATAATCGCCGCTTGACGTGGCCTTGCCGTCTTCAGATACTCCGCCAATCCAATCAGTGGGGTGTGAGTGATGAGCAGGTTCGCCGAGGACGTGGCGGCCCGCATTGCGCGGTCGCTTTCCGTCTTGTTCGAAAAGAAACTCACCATCGTCGATGCCGCGTCGGCGGATGCCGCGCGCTCCGTTGCTCTGACGCCGGAAATTTCCCTGCAGCTCGATGACGCCATCGGCGCCGTTCCGCGCCATCTCGTCGACGAGATCGCGTCGCTGGTTCGCTTCGCCACCGATCGCGACAGGCGCGTTCACGAGTTGAATGAGCGTCTGGCAAACGTGGAAAGTGCGAATCTCGATCTGCTGGTGAAGAACAGCGCCCTTTCCGAGATCTCGGCGCGCGACTCGCTGACCGGTCTGTACAACCGCTGGTACGTGATGGAAAAGATCGACAGCGAGATGAACCGCTCGCTGCGGCACGGCTGCCCGGTGTCGGTGATCATGATGGACATCGATCACTTCAAACGGGTCAACGACTCATTCGGCCACAGCGCCGGCGATCGCGTTCTCCGCTCCGTAGGCCAGGTGCTTCGCGACAGCTGCCGCGTGTACGACGTCCCCGGACGCTACGGCGGCGAGGAGTTCTGCGTCGTCCTGCCGGAGACGAAGGTCGGCAACACCAGCGTGGTCGCCGAACGGATTCGGGAACGGCTCGAGACCAGCCGCTTCGACGTCGGCGACGATTCGGTGGTGGTGACCGCATCGATCGGCATCGCCGGAATCGAGTCGATCGAGCCCGAGGGAGGATTGAGCCCGGCGACGCTCATCGATCGTGCCGATCAGGCTCTCTACTCCGCCAAACACCACGGCCGCAATCGCGTCGAGATGTGGAACGTGGCGATGCACGGCGCCGACCTCACACATTAGGGCGGGGCGGGCACGGCCCGCAGCGTTGGTTGCCTAAGGCTACGCCACCATTTGCGCTTACAACTTACTGTCGCCCTCGCGCGTTGCAGCGGCTTCGCCGCATCGTCGATTGTCCCGCTACGAGCGGGATCGGTTCACGTAGGTCGGACTCTCAGTCCGACTGGCTTACCCGAATCTGAACTTCAGTGACGAGGGGTATTCACGAGAGGTCGGACTGGAGAGTCCGACCTACGTTGTCCCGCCTACGTTTGTCCGAGCGCGCGACTGCCATCGTGCGCGCGTCAACTCAGTTCCGTGATGCGAGCATCTGCCAATCGGGGTCGTCGTTCATATAACGCGCTCGTTTCTGCTTCGGCTGGTGAACCTCGGAAAGGGTCTCGATCATGAGCTGGAACTTGGCCAGGAGGTTTCGCTGCGAATGCTTCGGGAGCGAGTGAAGCTCGTCGAGCAGCCGGGCCGTCGCGAACTCTTCCTGGTCGAGCTCCCACGGAGCGATCTGTTTCTCGACGCCGCCGCCGAAGAAATCGGCTTCGGTCATGTCGTAAACGGCCAGCAGCCGTTTCAGCTGGGAGAGCTTCATCGAACCGACCCGCTCGCCGGTCTCGAACGAGCTGATGGTCTTTTCGCCGACGCCCGAGAGCTTGGCCGCATCCTTCTGGCTCAGGCCTTTGATCCGGCGGATTTCACGAAGTTTGAGTACGAGATCCATGTTGATCCTCACTTTCGCGATCAGAAACGGCGCATCAGACCGACCACCACTCCCTGAACCGCGACATCGCGGGCAGCGGCGTAGATCGGATGCATCATCGAGTTTGCTGGTTGGAGGCGAATCTTTTCGCCTTCGCGGTAAAGACGCTTGAGAGTTACCTCGCCGCTGACGTTGGCGACCACCATCTCGCCGTTTTCGGCGCGCTCGCGGCGGGCGATGATGACGTAGTCGCCATCCATGATCCCGTCGTCGATCATCGAGTCCCCGCGCACCTTGAGAACGTAGTTTTCGCCGCGGCTGGTGAGACGCTCGGGCACGGTGATGGTCTCGTCGGAGATCTCCACGGCCAACGGCTGGCCGGCCGCGATGTAGCCGAAGAGCGGGAGCTCGAGGACGCCCGCCGACGCTGCCGCTTCCGACTTCGCGGTCTGATCCACCACTTCCACCCCGCGCTTCTGGTTCCAGTCGCGCCGGATCAGCCCCTTCTTCTGGAGCAGCGAGAGATGCTTGTAGACCGTGCCGTAGGAGGAAAAGCCGAAGTGATCGCAGATCTCGCGGTGCGTGGGAGTAACTCCCCGCTCCTTCTGAAAGTCGCGAATGAACTGCAGGATGTCGCGCTGACGCTCAGTCAAATACGTCATTTCCGCCTCGTGGGAAGCAATGTAGGCGGTAACTAGGCGAAAGTCAAGCGTAAGTTACGCGAAAGTAGTTATCGCGTGTTTCAGCGCCTCGTCCAGCTGGGGATGGGCGAATTCGAAGCCCTCCTCGGTTGCGCGCTTGGGCAGAACCCGTGCGCCGGTGAGGAGCATCTCGTTGGCCATCTCCGTGCCGAGGGCCAGGCGGAGGGCGAAGGCGGGCGTGGGGAGGATGGCGGGGCGTCGGAGGACGTGGCCGAGGACCCTGGCGAAATCGCGGTTGGTGACGGGATTCGGTGCCGTGGCGTTGTAGACGCCGAGGGCGGCATCGTGATCGATGGCCCATTCGATCAAGCGGAGAACGTCGTCGCGATCGATCCACGACATCCATTGGCGTCCGTTGCCCATGGGACCGCCGGCGCCGAGGCGGAAGGGGAGGAGCAGCTTGGCGAGCGCGCCGCCGTTTGCGGCGAGGACGATGCCGACGCGGAGGATGACTACCCGAGCCAGCGGTTCGGCGGTGCGGGCCAGCTCTTCCCATCGTTTGGTGACCTCCGCGAGGAAGCCGGAGCCTGCCGCGGAGCGCTCATCGATCGGTTCGTCGCCGCGATCGTCGTAGTAACCGATCGCCGAGGCGCTGACGAACGTGCGGGATTTTGATCGATTGCGGAACATTGCCGAAACGAGGGCGCTGGTGGCGGCGACCCGGCTCTGCATCAGACGAGCTTTCCGTGCCGCGGTCCAGCGTCCGCTTCCGACGTTTTCGCCGGCGAGGTTGATGACGGCATCGGCGTTGGCGACTTCCTCGACCCAGCCGCCTTCGGACGGTGGATTCCACGACACGGCGCGGCCAGCGTGCACGCTCGATGGATTGCGAGTCAGAACCGCGACGTCATCACCTCGGGCGATGAGGCGGCGTACGAGAGGCTCACCGATGAATCCGCTGCCGCCGGCGACGACGATCTTCATCCGCTCATTGTGCCCAAAAAAGAATCGCCCCGCCTGAGCGAGGGCGGGGCGAATTCGAGGAGAGGGGTTAGGAGATCAGGGGTTGTGTTCTGCGCTCACAAGGTTGGACGGACATTTCCGGGAAAGGTTTCACTGGACGCGCGAGCGCGCGGCGACGCGTCGCGGATCCGTGACAGCTTCGCGCTTCTGCATGGCGGCGAAGCCGATCATGGCGGCGTTGTCGGTGCAGTAGCGTTTCTCGGGAACACGCACGATCAGATCGTGCTGGCGGCCCCAATCGACTATCCGCTGTCGCACGCTGCCGTTCGCGGCGACTCCGCCGGCCAAAGCGACCTCGGCAGGCTTCGGCGCATCGAGCTGCGACCAGATGGTGTCGAGACGATCGAAGAGTTGATCGATGAGCGCTTCCTGGAACGTTGCGCAGAAATCGGCAAGCAGTTGCGGATCGCCGGTCGCGCTGATGTTGTGTTCGCGCGCGAGACGGATGGCGCCGGCCTTGATGCCGGAGTAGGAGAAGTCGGCCGACTTTTCGTTGAACTGCGGCATCGGGAAGTGGAAGCGCTTGCGATCGATGTGTCCTGCGTTCGCATACTTCTCGATCTGCGGGCCGCCGGGGTACGGCAGGCCGATGAACTTGGCCACCTTGTCGAAGGTCTCGCCGATGGCGTCATCGCGCGTCCGGTTGAGCATGGTGATGACGCCGTCGCGAACGTCGTAGATTGATGAATGGCCGCCGGAGATGACCAGGCTGAGAAAACGCTCCGGCAACGGGATCGACGGGCCCTCGCGCTGCAGGTAGGCCGAAAAAATATGGCCTTCGAGATGATTGACCGGGATGAGCGGAAGGTCGAGTCCGTAGGCCAGTCCCTGCGCGCCGGCGACGCCGACGAGGAGCGCGCCGATGAGTCCCGGGCCGGCGGTGACGGCGATGCGATCGACGTCGCTCCAGCCTAGCTTTGCATCGCCGAGCGCGCGCGTGATCAGCGGAAAGAGGTGCTGCAGATGCTCGCGTGACGCAATCTCCGGCACCACGCCTCCGAACGGCTGATGCCGCTCGATCTGCGAGGCGATCAGGTTCACGCGCACGCTCCCGTCGCGGTCGAGAACCGCGACCGAGGTTTCATCGCAGGAGGTTTCGATGGCGAGGAGCATGTGCAGTTGCGGGGTCTCGCTGTTGCGTGGTCTCGTGGTGGGTTACTGCGAGACCGCGCAACCTCGCGACCGCACCTTATAATCCGCGCCTTCATGGCGACGAACGAAGAGCTGGGGAAGCGGTACGAGCCGAAGGAAATCGAGCATCGGCTCTATGAATTCTGGGAGAAGGGTGAGTTTTTCACGCCGCTGCTCGATGCCGAGCGGCCGAAGTTCTCCATCGTCATCCCGCCGCCGAACGTCACCGGCCGCCTTCACATCGGCCACGCCCTGGTCAACACGCTGCAGGACATCCTGGTGCGCTGGAAGCGGATGAGCGGGTTCAACACGCTCTGGCTTCCGGGCACCGACCACGCCGGCATCGCCACGCAGATGATCGTCGAGCGGGAGTTGGCCAAGGAAGGGATCGCCCGCCTCGACCTCGGGCGCGAGAAGTTCGTGGAGCGGGTGTGGGAGTGGAAGGAGTCGTACGGCCACCAGATCATCGATCAGCTCAAGCGCCTCGGCGCGTCCGCCGACTGGACGCGGCTTCGTTTCACGCTCGATGAAGGTCTCGCCCACGCGGTGCGCACGGCATTCGTGAAGCTTCACGAAGATGGCCTGATCTATCGCGGCATCGCCATGGTGAACTGGTGCCCGCACTGCCGCACGGCCATCTCCGATGTCGAGGTCGAATACGAGGAGCGCGCTTCGAAGCTGTACCACATCGACTATCCGGTAGCCGGTTCCGATCACGTGCTGACCATTGCCACCACCCGTCCGGAGACGATGCTCGGCGATACCGCGCTGGCCGTTCATCCCGACGACGAGCGGTACAAAGACCTCGTTGGCCGCGAAGCGATTCTGCCGATCGCCAATCGGCGCATTCCGATCGTCGCCGATCCGATCCTGGTCGACCGCGAGTTCGGCACCGGCGTCGTCAAAGTCACGCCGGCGCACGACAAGAACGATTACGAAGCGGGCAAGCGCAACAACCTCGAGCAGATGCAGGTGATCGACGAGAGCGGGAAGATGACCGCGGCCGCGGGCGCGGAGTTCGCCGGCATCGATCGCTTCGAGGCGCGCAAGAAAGTCGTGGCCCTGCTGCGCGACTCCGGCTCGCTGCGCGACGTGAAGGACTACACGCACTCGATCGGCATCCACGGCAAGTGCGAGACGGTGATCGAGCCGATGATCTCGCGGCAGTGGTTCGTGAAGATCGAGCCGCTGGCAAAGCCGGCCATCGAGGCGGTGCGCAACGGGACGATCAAAATCCTGCCGCAGAGCTGGGAAGCGACCTACTTCAACTGGATGGAGAACATCCACGACTGGACCATCTCGCGGCAGCTGTGGTGGGGCCATCGCATCCCCGCCTTCTACTGCGCCAATGGTCACTTGATCGTGGCGGTCGACGATCCCGAAACCTGCCCGGAGTGCGGCTCGAAGGAGATCACGCAGGAGACCGACGTGCTCGACACCTGGTTCTCGTCGGGGCTCTGGCCGTTCTCGACGATGGGCTGGCCGGACGACACCGAAGACCTTCGCATTTTTTATCCGACCGACGTGCTGATCACCGGCTTCGACATCCTCTTTTTCTGGGTGGCGCGGATGATCATGTTCGGCCTGCGCTTCACCGGCAAGGCGCCGTTCAGCCAGGTGTTTCTCAACGGGCTGGTGCGCGACGAGCACGGCCAGAAGATGTCGAAGACGAAGGGGAACGTGATCGATCCGCTCGATGTGATCGACGAGTTCGGCGCCGACGCCGTTCGTTTCACGCTGGCCATCTTCGCCTCGGGCCGCGACATCCCGCTGGCGAAGTCGCGCATGCAGGGCTACGCGGCCTTCGCCAACAAGATCTGGAACGCCTCCCGCTTCGCCATGATGCACATCGAGACGCCGCTTGGCACCGCCAAGGCCATCGAGCGCGATGAGTTGAAGAGCGTGGAGCGCTGGATTCTGTCGCGGCTCAACGAGACCACGAAGTCGGTGAATCGGGCGCTCTCCGACTTTCGCTACGACGAGGCCTCGAACGCGATCTATCAGTTCTTCTGGCACGAGTTCTGTGACTGGTACATCGAGATGGTCAAGCCGGTCCTCCTCGGCAAGCACGGTTCCGAGGCGGATCAGCAACGCGCCAAACGGGTGCTGCTCGAAGTGCTTGATCGCTCGTTGCGGCTGCTCCATCCGTTCATGCCGTTCATCACAGACGAGATCTGGCAAAAGCTCGGAGGAGTCGAGCCGTCGATCATGGTGGCGCCGTATCCGGTGGCCGAGGAGATGCTCGAAGACGCCGAGGCGACGCGGATGGTGCGGGCCGTCCAGTCGATGATCACCAAGGTCCGCGATGCTCGTGCCCAGCGCGGTTTCACGCCGAAGGATCGCTTCAAGCTCTATGTGCGCGCCGAGGGACGCGATGCCGCGTTCTTCGAAACATACGCCTATCTGCTCCTCGACCTGGCCCGCCTGAACGAGGTCCTCGTCAACGCCGAGCCGCCGGCGGGTGTACATCACGACGTCGTCGACGCCTTTGCTATCGCCATCGAGTTTCCGGAGAGAGTGGTGACGAAGGAACAGCTGGAGCGTACGGAGCGCGAGCTGGAGAAGAGCCGCAAGGAGCTCGAGTCGCTCGACGCCAAGCTGGTCAACGAGCAGTTCATGAAGAACGCCCCCGCAGCCATCGTGCAGGGCGCCCAGGCCCGCCAGGCGGAGCTGCGGGCGAGGATTGAGAAGCTGTTGCAGAACCAGGGATGAGAGGCGAGGGACGAGGGATGATCGCGCCAGCCTTGGGCCCTCGTCCCTCATCCCTCGTCCCTGCTTCAACCACATGATCAACACCCGCACTCTCGTCCCGCGCCTCACCACGCTCGAATCGATCGCGGTCATTCCGCGTGTGGCATCGACGAATCTGGTGGCGCGGCGGATCGTGAACGAATGCATCGAGAACGAGGAGTCACTGCCGAAGGCGATCATCATCGCCGGCGAGCAATTTGCCGGCCGGGGGCGCAATACCAGGCAGTGGTCGTCGCCGCCGGGGAAGGGGATTTACGCGACCACGCTTCTGCCGGTGCTGGCGGTCGACCTGGCGCTGATCCCGCTGGAGATGGCCAACATCGTGGCCTCGTATCTGCGCGAGGTCTTCGCCATCGACGCGCGCATCAAGTGGCCGAACGACGTGCTGGCGGGCGGCCGCAAGATCGCCGGCATCCTGATCGAGGCCCGGATGAACGAGGAGCGCGCGTTCGTGCTGATCGGCACCGGCATCAATGTCGAGCCGGTGAAGGACGATCTGCGGCCGAATGCGACGTCGATCTCCGAGATCTCGCCGCGCGATTTTCGCGGGATCGATGTAGCCACCGAGGCCTTCATCGAGCATCTCGATCAGCGCCTCGGGCGCAAGCTCGATCGCGAGGCGGTGCTCGACGAATGGCGCCGTTACTCGATCCATCAGCCGGGCGATCGCATCCAGGTCGTCGTAGGCGAGCGCCAGATCGAGGGGACGTGGGACGGGATCGACGAGCACGGACGCGCGCTTCTGCGCAGCGGCTCAGAGACCATCGCCGTGAGCGCGGGCGACCTGATTCTGGTCTGAAAACGACAATCCACGATTCGTGGAGCACCTGCCGGAACCTCGATCCGGCCAGCCGAGGCGGGACCGGCGTTAAAGCAGTAAGTAACGGCGGTTACTGGACAAGACATCAGTAGCAATTGTTACTTCCACCCGTGCCGAAAGCGCGTGAAGCAGCAATTTTCGGAGCGGTCGTCCGCAGCGCCCGCAAAGAACAGACCTGGACGCAGGAGGATCTCGCCGAGCGTTCCGGCCTGACCACGACCTACGTCGGCCAGGTCGAGCGCGGCGACAAGGTCCCCAGCCTGACGGTCATCCTCAAGCTGGCCCACGCGCTGAACATCCTGCCGTCGGAGTTGCTGGAGTCGTTTGGACATGTGGTGCAGCGGGGGTTGTGGAAGTAGTAACTGTCATTCCGAACCCGGCGGCGCCCCGGAGGGGCAAAGCACGGTGAGGAATCCCCGGCTGAAACCGCGAACGTTCGGTCCGAGGCTATCGGCCGGGGATTCCTCGCCGTCCTTCGGCCCCTCCGGGGACTTCGGCGGCTCGGAATGACAGGCACCCGTTACACTTCCGCCCCATGCCCATCCGCACCATCCTTCTCTTCGGCGGCCGGAGCGCCGAGCACGAGGTGTCGATCCTCTCCGCGCGATCGGTGGCCGGCGCCGCGCCGAAACCGAAAATTGAGATCGTGCCGATCTGCATCGCCAGGGACGGCCGGTTCGTCACGCCCGAGCGGAGCGCGCGCATCCTCGATGGCAGCGAACGGAGCGATCGCGGCGATGACGGCTTCTCGTTCGAGTCGTGGGCCTGCGGCACCACCATCGACTGCATTTTTCCTCTGATCCATGGCACGGGAGGCGAGGACGGGACGCTGCAGGGCTATCTGGAGATTCTCGGCTTGCCCTACGTCGGCAGCGGCGTCACGGCGTCGGCGATCGGCATGGACAAGGGAAACATGAAGCACGCCTTCGCCGCGGCCAAACTGCCGCTGGTCGATTTCGTTCAGGTGCAGGAGAACGACTGGCGCACCGAGCGCGAACGGATCGTGCGCGCCGTCAACAACGCGCTGCGCCTCCCGTACTTCGTGAAGCCGGCCAACGGCGGTTCCTCTGTCGGCGTGACCAAGGTCAAGAGCGACGCAGACCTCAGCGCGGCCATCGAGAAGGCCTTCACCTTCGACGAAAAGGCGCTGGTCGAGCGCGGCATCGATGCCCGCGAGATCGAGGTGGCCGTCCTCGGCAATGACGATCCGCAGGCCAGCGTGCCGGGCGAGATCATCGCCGGCCGGGAGTTCTACGATTACGAGGACAAGTACGTCGACGACAAGACCCAGCTGGTCATCCCGGCCAAGTTGCCGAAAGAAAAGATCGACGAGTTCCGCCGCCTGGCCATCACCGCGTTCAAAGCGATCGGCGCCGCCGGCTTCGCGCGCGTCGACTTTTTTCTCGAGCGCGGCAAGAACCGGCTCTACGTGAACGAGATCAACACCATCCCCGGCTTCACGAACATCTCCATGTACCCGAAGCTGTGGGAGGCCACGGAGATCAAATACCCGAGGTTGATCGAGAAACTGATCGAGCTGGGGATGGAGAGGTCGAAGGCGAGAATGGCGCGGCAAGAGAGCGCGATGAAGTGGTTCGATGAGGTGAAGGGGATCGTGTAGGCGGTCGCGAGGTCGCGAGGTCTCGCGGTATGTGGGTTGCTGAGTTGCAAGGTTGGTTGGGGTGACTCAGCAACCCAGCAACTCAGCAACCAAAACAACGCGAGACCGCGTAACCTCGCGACCGCGCGACCAAACATGCTCTGGCCAATACGAATCACCGCAGCCAAACTCCGCCCCTTCAACGCGGCGACGATCACGCGCACCTCGATCGTCATCGCCCTCTTCGCGGCGTTTCTCTACGGTGACTTTGCCCTCTTCCGCCGCCTTTTCGCGGCGATGGCGCAAGTCGAGGCGTCTTCGCCGTTTCTGGCGCTTGGGCTGTTGCGCAATCTGCTGGCGCTGGTGTTCCTGGCAGCGTTCGTCATGCTCTTTTCCTCGGCCATGACCGCGGCGATCGGGGCGTTTTTCAGCGACCTCGATCTCGACACGTTTCACGCCGCGCCGGTCTCGAAGACGCGGCTGGTGCTGGCGAGATGGGGGAAGACCTTCGCCCAGAGCGCCACGATGATCTACATCTTCATCGCCCCGATGTTCATCGCCTTCGCCCAGCGCTATCAGACGCCGGCGCGGCTCTATCCGATCGCCATGGTGAATCTGGCGCTGCTGCTGGCCATTCCGGTGACGCTCGGCGCGCTGGTGATCGTGATCCTGGTGCGCTATTTCCCGATTCAGCGCGTGAGCCAGATCGTGGCCACGATCGCCATCCTCGTGCTCACCGTCGCCGTCGTGGCCTTTCGCATGAGCCGCCCGGAGCGGCTGTTCGCCAGCATCAACACGGACGACATCACGCGGGTTCTTCGCTCGATCGAGTTGCCGTCGCTCGATCGCTATCCCGGCACGGCGCTGGCCGACACGATGGTGGCGCTGGCGGAAGGGCGGCCGGCGCCGATCCTGCTGCCGAAGATTGCCGTGACGGCGATTGTTCTGTTCGCGGTCTTCGTTTTCGTGGCCCGGCGCATCTACTTCACCGCCTTCGTTCGCGCACGCGAGAGCATGGCCCCGGCGGCCCTCGGGGCGAGCGGATTGACGCGTCTCACCGATCGCCTCCTCGCCCCCTTCTCCGCGCCGACGCGGGCGATGATCGGCAAGGAAGTGCGCACTCTCACGCGCGATGTTGCGCAGTGGTCGCAGCTCTTTCTGATGATCGCGCTGGTGTTTCTCTACCTCTACAACATCCGCATGCTGCCGCTCGGCGGCGACGCCCGGGCCACGATCGTGGCCTACGCGAACCTCGGCATG
>Ga0157378_10002075_pt1 | contig 17926 bp, 16 predicted proteins | sample M65metaG_FD_115309 | JGI IMG/M metagenome (GOLD analysis project Ga0157378, IMG submission 115309) | Miscanthus rhizosphere microbial communities from Kellogg Biological Station, Michigan, USA - M6-5 metaG | ecosystem: Host-associated > Plants > Roots > Rhizosphere > Soil | place: USA: Michigan...
CTGGAGGCAGGCGGCCACCGCGCAAAGTGGACGAATCCACAATGCGGCATCGAGCACTTCCCGCGCACCGACCCGGCGATCATCGTCATCGTCGGCCACGGCCAACGTTGCCTGCTCGGGCGCGGCCCGCAGTGGCCGGAGCGGCGCTACTCCACGCTGGCCGGATTCGTCGAACCGGGCGAAACGCTCGAGGATGCAGTACGGCGCGAGGTGTTCGAGGAAGCCGGCGTGCGCGTCGGCGACTGCGACTACCACTCCTCGCAGCCGTGGCCATTCCCGGCGTCGATCATGCTGGGTTTCACGGCCGAGGCGGAAGACCCGACGATCCGTCTCGGCAGCGAGCTGGCCGAGGCGCGTTGGTTCGACGTGGATGAACTCGTCGCCGGATTGCGCGCACGCACGCTCGGGCTTTCGTCGCCGCTGTCGGTGTCGTACCGCCTGATCGAACATTGGCTGCGCCAGACCGCGGGTCTGGAGTTGAGCGAGTTCACGCAGGACGATCCGCTGTTCGGTAGGAAACGCTGAGTCTGCTAGAGTTTGCGCATGGCCATCAAACTCGTCGCGATCCTGCTCGTCTTGGTGTTGTGCCGCTTCCTGCCGGATGCGCCGCGACTGCGCAATTTCCAGTGGTGGCACAGCTGGGTGGAGCGCATGTCGGCTTCCGCGCCGGATGCCGCGTTGCTCGTGTCGGTAGTCGTGCCGGTGCTGCTGTGCGCGCTGCTGCAGTGGGTGCTGCGCAGCAGCCTGTTCGGCTTGAGCGCGTTCGTGTTCGCCGCGGCGCTGCTGTTCTACTGCTGGGGACCGCGCGATCTCGAATTCGATGTCGAAGCGGTCGAGAAGGCACCCGACAGCGACCGACGCGTCGCCGCCGCGCAAGCATTGCGCCCGGAAGGCCAGATCGGCGAGTTGCCGTTCGAGCCGGCGGCACTCGTTGCCGCGACATTCGAAGCGGCGCTCAAGCGCTGGTTCGGCGTGTTGTTCTGGTTCATTCTGCTCGGGCCCGCGGGCGCGTTGCTGTATCGATTGCTGCAATTGAGCATTGCCACGCCGGCGCTGGCCAATCGCCCGGGCGCGGCTCAGGCGCGCCGCTGCGCGATGCTGCTCGATTGGTTGCCGGCGCATTTCGTCGCGCTCGCGCTCGCCGTGGCGTCGAACTTCGACGCTGTGTTCAAGACCTGGCGCGACTGGCACGCCGCGCACGCCGATCGCTTCGAACTCAATCCCGGCTTCCTCGATGCGATCGCGCGCGCCAGCGTCGACGCCGATGTCGCCGACGAATACGGCGACGCGCACAACCCGTTGGTCGCGCTCAGCGATGCGATGGTGCTGGTGCGGCGCGTGCTGGTGGTGTGGCTGACGATCGTCGCGCTGATCGTGCTGGGTGGATGGTTCAGCTAGTCAGGCGGCATCGCCGCGCAGTTCGCGCACCCTCGCCTCCAACACCTCCGCCGTCGCCTGCTCGGGCGGAATCGCCGGCGCCGCGACCAGGTCGATGCGCGACCAGAAGCGTCGCGGCAGCCGCGCGCGGCCGAGGGCGGAATCGCGCCGGCTGAAGATGCTGCCCCACAGTCCGCGCAGCGCCATCGGCACCACCGGCACCGGACGCCGCGCCAGCGCGCGTTCGACGCCGGGGCGGAACGCCTGGATCGTTCCGTCGCGCGTGATGCCGCCTTCCGGAAACACCACCACGAGGTGTCCGGCGGCAAGCTCGCGATCGATCTCGTCGAACGCCTTGCTAAGAATTTCCGGATCCTCCTTCTGCCCGGCGATCGGAATCGCCTTGGCGGCGCGGAACAGCGGTCGCATCAGCGGCAGGTTGTAGATCTTGTAGTACATCACGAAGCGCACCGGACGGCGGATGCTGCCGAGGATGATCAGCGGATCCATGAAGCTGACGTGGTTGCACACGAGCAGTGCCGGTCCTTGTTCCGGGATGTGCTCCAGGCCTTGGGTGCGGATGCGGTACAGCGTGTTGATCAGAATCCAGTCGATGAAGCGCAGCAGGAATTCCGGGACCAGCGTATAGATGTATACCGCGACCGCCGCGTTCAGCAGCGCGGTGGCGAGGAACAGCTGCGGGATGCTCAGCCGCGCCACGTTCAGCAGCACGCCCGACAACACCGAGGCAACGACCATGAACAACGCGTTGATGATGTTGTTGCCGGCGATGATGCGCGACAGCTGGCTGCGTTCGGCGCGGCTCTGCACCAGGGCGAACAACGGCACGATGTAGAAGCCGGCGAACACGCCGATGATTGCCAGATCGAATGCGATGCGCCAGTTACCCGGCGCCTGCAGGAAGGCGAGTGGGCCGAGGTCGGTCAGCGCGCTCGGCCGCGGTCGCGCGAAGTATAGATCTATACCGAACACGGTCAGGCCGATCGAGCCGAACGGCACCAGGCCGATCTCGACCTTGTGTCCGGACAGCCGCTCGCACAGCAGCGAACCGATGCCGGTGCCGATCGAGAACAGCGCCAGCGCCAGGATGTAAACCGCGCCGGTGCCGCCGAGAAAGATCGCGGTGTAGTTCGGCAGCTGCGCGGTGAACACCAGGCCGAAGAACCAGAACCAGGAGATGCCGAGCACCGCGTTGAACACGGTGCGGTCGCGCGCGGTGAAGCTGACCACGCGCCAGGTTTCGCTCAGGAAATTCCAGTTGAACTTGAGGTCCGGTGCGGCCGGCGGCGCCGGTGGAATCGCGCGGCTGACCAGATAGCCGAGCGCGGCAATCGTGACCACCGCAATTGCCGCATACAGCGGCCCGTCCGCGCCGGCGGCTTCGATCAGCGTGCCGCCGAGCAGCATGCCGAGCAGGATCGCCATCGAGGTGCCCATCTCGACCAGTCCGTTGCCGCCGACCAGCTCCGCCTCGCTCAACGCCTGCGGCAGGATCGCGTACTTGATCGGGCCGAACAGCGTCGAGTGCACGCCCATCAAGAACAGCACCGTGAGCAGCACGGTCGCGTCGTGATGCAGGAAGCCCCAGGCGGCGATCGACATCGCCGCGATCTCGAACAGCTTGACGAAGCGGATGATGCGCGTCTTCTCGAATTTCTCCGCGATCTGTCCGGCTGAGGCCGAGAACAGGAAGAACGGCAGGATGAACAATGCCGGCGCCATGTTCGAGTAGGTCGTCTTTTGCTCGACCGACAGTCCCATGGCAAAGCCGAGCAGGACCACGGTCGCATTGCGGAACACGTTGTCGTTGAATGCGCCGGAGGCCTGGGTCAGGAAGAACGGCAGGAAGCGCCGTTCGCGCAGCAGTCGGAACTGATTCTTCTCGGCCATGGTCTGATTCCCCGATTCTCGCGAGCGTAGCAAAGCCGCGGCACCGCGCGCGACTGGCCGCTGACTGGCTGGCTCGCTACACTGCGCAATCCCACGCCGTGCGCCATCGCGCGCGGCCCGAACCTCGACGAATCCATCATGATGCCAACCCGATTGCTCCGCCGCGCTGCCTGCGCGCTGTTTTGTCTGCTGCCGCTGCTGGCACATGCCGAGGCCTTGTTGCGACCGTTGCCGACGCCCGACACGAGCAAGCTCGCGCCCGATCTGGCCAAGGAGGTCGCCGCGCAACGCGCGGAGTTCGACAAGGCCAAGCCGAGCCTGGTCGGCGAAGGTCTGGCCGGCGCCTATGCGCAGATCGGCGCGGTGTATATGAGCGCGGGCCTGCTCGATGCGGCAGCAGTGGCGCTGTACGACGCCTCGCAGCTGTCGCCGAACGACAGCCGCTGGCTGTACCTGCGCGGCGTCGTCGCGCGCCAGCAGAAGCTCAACAGCGATGCACGCGCCGACTTCGAAGCGGCGCTGGCGCAGGACCAAGGCTACCTGCCGATCCGCTTGCGCCTGGTCGACACGCTGTCCGAACTCGGCGAACTGGACGCGGCGCGCAAGATGCTGGACGCGGCAACCGGAACGGCGCGCGAGCAATCGGCATTCCTCGCGGCGCAGGCGCGCCTGGACGCGAAGCAGCGCCGCTACGCCGAGGCGGTGGAACACTTCAAGCGCGCGCTGGCCGCCGAGCCGGCGGCGACCGCGTTGTATGCCGATCTTGCCGAAGCCTACAACGCACTGGGCAAGTCGGCCGAAGCGGCCGACGCGAAGACGAAGGCCGGCAACGCGGTCGCGCAACCGACCCTGGCCGATCCGCTGATCGCCGGTATCTTCCTGCACGCGCCGGCGCTGCAAGGCCCGCCGCTGGAGCAGGCGCGCCAGCTGATGGCGCGTGGCGAAATCGGCGCCGCCTACACGCGTGTGCAAGAGGCGCTCAAGGCCAAGCCCGACGACGTCGAAGCGCTCGCCTTGGCCGCGCGCATCGACGCGCTGGTCGGCCGGCACGAGGTCGCGCAAGACGAAGTGGCGCGCGCACTCAAGCTCAAGCCGGACAGCGCCGTGGCGAACCTGACCCAGGCGATGGTGTACGAATTCGCTGGCGACGATGCCAACGCCTACACCTGGTATCAGCGCAGCGTGCGCGCCGATCCGCGCCAGGCCGACGCGCAACTGTTGCTCGGCAACGCTGAGATGCGTCGCGGCCACTATGCCGATGCCGCCGAACATTACATCCAGCTCGCCGCGCTGACCGACGAAACGATCGAGATCACCGGCCGCCGGGTCGCGGCGCAAGTTGCCGCCGGGCGCTGCGGCGATGCGTTGGCGCACGTCAACCAGTTGCTCGCCAAGCGCTCGAAGGACGGCGATCTGATGCAGGTCTTCGTGCGCCTCGCTAGTACCTGTGCTGCCGCGCAGCCGCAGGAACGCAGCATGGCGCTCGACTATGCGACGGCGCTGTACAAACAGCGGCCGAATGCCGCCGACAGCGCGGCGCTGGCGCTGGCCAATGCGGCGCAGGGCAAGTTCGACGAGGCGCAGAATTACCAGGCCGAGGCAATCTACGAAGCGGTGCGCAGCGGCAACAAGCCGCTCGCCGACATGTACCGCGCGACGATGGCGCAGTTCGTCGCCAAGCAACGCCCGGACCGCCCGTGGCCGGCGGAACACGAGTACTTCAAACCGGAGCGGATGCAGGTATTGCAGGCGCAGACCGGTGCGAATCCGCCGGCGAAGTAACCCGGCAATATTGTCCGTTGCCAAGGCGCGGGGTTTTCGTCACCATCTGCGCCGATGGCCGGATGGCGCGAGCGCTTGTTCAGCTGGGGGCGTCAGGCTTCGAATGGAGCCGCGTCGACGGGCGTCGTTTGGCAATTGCGCGTTGAGCGCGAGCGCGGCGCGGTCGGCAAACTCAACGACCGGCTCGAAGTCACGCTGCGGCCGAGCGTGCCCGAAACCGTAGTGCGCGCGCTGCAAGTGGCACTCGATGAGCTGCTGACCAACGTGATCATGCATGCGCGGCAGGCGTCGGGACCGATCGAGTTGCGCCTGGCGCGTTCGGCGCGTTCGCTCGATGCTCAGATCAGCTATTTGGCCGAGGAATTCGATCCGACCGCGCTGCGCGATCCGAAGCGCGCCAGCTCGATCGAGGATTCGAAGGTCGGGGGCCTCGGCGTGCCGCTGGTGCGTGCGCTGATGGACGAATTCCGTTACGAATATGTCGACGGGCGCAACATCGTGCACTTGCGCAAGAAGTGTTGAGGCTTGTTGCTCAAAGGCATTTCACGCGCAGTACGCGCACGAAAAATGTCCTCGTTCGCGATCTTCGCGCTTTCGCGCGAGATCGATCTTCCGGCCCGAGTCCGTCAATTCTCGCCGCGCTTCACGGCGCGATGGCCGATGTCGCGCCGGTAGAACATGCCGTCGTAGCGGATCTGCTTGGCGGCGGCGTAGGCGCGGCGCTGCGCGGCGGCAATGTCCTGACCGAGAGCGCAGACGGTCAACACGCGGCCGCCGTTCGTCAGCACCGTTCCATTTTCCACTTTTGTACCGGCGTGGAACACCTTCACTTCCGGGCCGAACGCGCGGTCGTGGCCGCTGATCGCATCGTTGGTGCGGACCTTGCCCGGATAGCCTTGCGCCGCCAGCACGACGCCGAGCGCGACGCGGTGATCCCACGACACGCTGATGCGGTCGAGCCGACCGTCCAGCGCCGCGTCGACCAAATCGACCAAGTCGGACTTCAGACGCAGCAAGATCGGCTGCGTTTCCGGATCGCCCAGGCGCACGTTGAACTCGATCACGTGCGGCGCGCCGGATGAATCGATCATCAGCCCGGCATACAGGAAACCGATGAACGGCGCGCCTTCGGCAGCCATGCCGGCGAGCGTCGGCTCGATCACTTCACGCAGCACGCGCTGATCCACCTCGGGCGTCACCACCGGCGCGGGCGAATAGGCGCCCATGCCGCCGGTGTTCGGGCCGAAGTCGCCGTCGTCGCGGCGCTTGTGGTCCTGGCTGGTGGCCAGCGGCAACGCGTGCCGTCCGTCGCACAGCACGATGTAGCTGGCTTCCTCGCCGACCAGGAAGTCCTCGATGACAACTTTGGCCGATGCGGCCCCGAGCATGTGTGCGCCGAGCATGTCGTGCAGCGCCTGCTCCGCATCGGCCAGCGTCAGCGCCACCACCACGCCTTTGCCCGCCGCCAGGCCGTCGGCCTTAATCACGATCGGCGCGCCGCGCTCGCGCACGTAGGCCAGTGCCGGCGACAACTCGGTGAACGCCGCGTGGCGCGCGGTCGGAATGTTGTGGCGTACGAGAAAATCCTTGGCGAACGCCTTGGAGCCCTCCAGCTGCGCGGCGATCTTGCGCGGGCCGAAGCAGCGCAGGCCTTCGTTGCGGAAGCGATCGACCAGACCCTCGACTAGCGGCGCCTCGGGGCCGACCACGGTCAGGTCGACATTTTCCACTTTTGCCAATTGCAGCAATGCGTCGATGTCGGTAATCGGCACGGCGACGTTGCGCACGGCCGGCTCGAGCGCTGTGCCGGCGTTGCCCGGCGCGACGATCACTTCGCTCACGCGCGGCGACTGGCGCAGCTTCCAGGCCAGCGCATGTTCGCGGCCGCCGGAACCGATGACGAGGATTTTCATTGTGCAGCGGAGCTTGAGGATTGGAGATTGCAGACTCGGAAAACGATCAAGCGCGGGTTGGCCGAATCTGCAATCTCGAATCTCCAAGCGCGCATTTTCGTCGCTAGTCAGTGGCGGAAATGGCGCACGCCAGTAAATACCATCGCCATGTCGTGCTCGTTCGCGGCGGCAATGACCTCGTTGTCGCGCATCGAACCACCCGGCTGGATCACCGCACGGATGCCGGCCGCGGCGGCGGCGTCGATGCCGTCGCGGAACGGGAAGAACGCATCCGAAGCCATCACGCTGCCACGCACCTCGAGTTGCGCTTCCTCGGCCTTGAGCGCGGCGATCTTCGCGCTGACCACGCGGCTCATCTGACCGGCGCCGATGCCGATCGTGCGGCCGGAACGCGCGTACACGATCGCATTGGATTTGACGTACATCGCCACGTGCCAGGCGAACAACAGATCGCGCAACTGGTCCGTGTCGGGCACGCGCTTGCTGACCACTTTCAGGTCCGACAGCAGCAGCGTGTCGCGATCGGCGTCCTGCACCAGCAGGCCGTGCGCGATGCGCTTGAACTCGACCGACGGCGGCGCCTGTTCCGGCCAATGGCCGCAGGCGAGCAGGCGCACGTTCGGCTTCTTCGCGAACACGGCCTGCGTTTCGGCGTCGACTTCCGGCGCGATCACCACCTCGACGAACTGGCGCTCCAGGATCGCCGCCGCGGTGGTCGCGTCGAGCGGCTGGTTGAACGCGATGATGCCGCCGAACGCGGATACCGGATCGGTCGCGTAGGCGCGTTCGTACGCCTCGAGCGAGGTCGCGCCGAGCGCGACGCCGCACGGGTTGGCGTGTTTGACGATCACGCAGGCGGGCGCCTTGTGGAACGCCTTGACGCATTCGAGCGCCGCGTCGGCGTCGGCGATGTTGTTGAAGGAAAGTTCCTTGCCGGCCAGCACGCGCGCGCTGGCGATCACGCCCGGCGGCGTGTCGCGCTCGACGTACAGTGCGCCGTTCTGATGCGGATTTTCGCCGTAGCGCAGCACGGCACGGCGCTCGAACGCCAGATGCAGGCTGGACGGGAACTGCGCGGTGTCGTCGCCGCCGCAACGCGCGCCGAGATAGTTCGCAATCGCGCCGTCGTAGCGCGCGGTGTGTGCGTACACTTTCGCGGCGAGGCGGCGGCGCAACTCGAGCGAGGTGCCGTTCTGCGCGCTCAGGGTCTGCAGCAATTCGGCGTAGTCGGACGGGTCGACCAGCGCGGCCACGTGCTCGTGGTTCTTCGCCGCCGCGCGCAGCATCGCCGGGCCACCGATGTCGATGTTTTCGACTGCTTCGGCGAACGCGCAGTCGGGCGACGCGGTCACTTGCTCGAAAGGATACAAATTCACAATGAGCAAATCTATACCGGCGATGCCGTGCTGCGCCATCACCTCGTCGTCGGTGCCGCGCCGGCCGAGCAGGCCGCCGTGGATCTTCGGGTGCAGCGTCTTGACGCGGCCGTCCATGATCTCGGGAAAGCCGGTCACCTCGCTCACGTCGCGCACCGAGATGCCGGCCTGGCGCAGCGCGCGTGCGGTACCGCCGGTGGAAACCAGAGCCACGCCGAGCGCATCGAGGCCGCGCGCCAAATCGATCAGGCCGGTCTTGTCGGAGACGCTCAGCAGCGCGCGCCGCACCGGCACCAGGGTGGCATCGAACATGGGGATTCCCGCAACGTGGTTATCGCGAATGGAGCCAGGCGATTATAGCCAGCCGGAGCGGCCGGCGCGATCAGGCGATGCCGCGTGTGGCGAGCTTCTTGCGCAGCGTGGCGCGATTGATGCCGAGCGCGGTGGCTGCCTTGCTCTGGTTACCACCGCTCCAATGCAGTACCTCGCGCAGCAACGGCAGCTCGACTTCGTGCAGCACCAGTTCGTACAGGCCTTCCGGCATCTGCGCGTCGAGATCGGCGAGGTAGCGGCGCACGGCGCGGGCCACGCACTCGCGCAGCGCCGGCTGCAGGACAGTGTCACCCGCAGGGTCGGCATGCAGAACGGGAACGGCATTCACAGCGGCACACAACCCTTCAGAAAAAGCGCTCACTTCCTTGCTCGATTCCGCCGGATAAAACCGCAGGGCGACGGCGGGGGCGAGAGTCTAGCGCCAAGTTTGCGCGCGCGCCAGCGTCGCCAACGATGCGCCGCGGCGCGCGCGATTTCGGTGACTGCGATCACAGGAACTTGAATTCGAACGCGACCGCGTTCTTGCCCGGATCGGCGACTTCGAACACGAGCGCGGCGGTTGCGCCCGGCTGCATGCCGCTGCCGAGGCTGCGACTGTCGCCGAGATATTCCTGCGGCTGGAAGCGGCGCATTGCGATGCGGTTTTCGTCCAGGTCCGACAGCGTGATCTCGACCGCGGGAAACGCCTGCGCGAAGTCCGCGTCGTTGCGCAGCGTGGCGGAGATGATCAGTGCGTTCGGCACCGATGGATGCGGCCGGATGTCGCGCGACAGCAGGCGCAGCTGCGCCGGATCGTGACGCAACGGCAGGCGGCAGCCGAGCGTCGCGCAGGCGCGATCGAGCAGCGGACGCGCATGTGCGTCGTCGAGCAGTTCGCTGCGCCCGGCCCAGGCCAGTTCGCCGATCAAACTGAGCAATAGCGCGGTTGCGCCGAGCGTCCATGGCCAGCTGCGTGCGCGCGGCGCCGTGCGATGCACGCGCGCGAATGCGGGCGTATGCGGCCGCTTCGGCGGCGTGCCGCGCTGGCGCTCGTCCGGGTCGAACAACGACACCTGCGCCTGCGGATTGCGTGGCGGACGCAGCGCCGGCACGGTCAACTGCGGCGGCGCGTCGCCGTTGCCGCGGCGCTCGAGCTGCTGGAACGGCTCGCCCGGCAGCTGTTCGGTCAGGCTGCGCAGCATGTCGAACACGGCGGCGCAATGGCCGCAGCGCGCGCTGCCGTGGCCTTCGCTCAGGATGTTCGCGCCGACCTTGTAGATGGTCAGGCATTCCGGGCATTGCGTGTACATGCGGGGATTGTAGCGGAGGGAGCGGTGGTCAGGGACGAATGGACTCGCGCGCGGGGGCACGACTCATCGCGCCCGGCTCTTGTCGCGTCAAGTCGGCGATGACGAAATCGGCAGGGCTGGCGATCCTGAACAGCGTAGCGAAGCGGAGCTGGCCGAAGGGCGCAGCACAGTGTGCGACGCGCATCGCACCGCTACGGTCGCCGCGTACCGGATATCCGCACCCAGTCCTCGCGCGTCGCGACTTCCAGCACATCGAACCATTCGGCGTAGCGCGCCAGCAGTTCGTCTTCCTGTCCGCGCAGGATGCCGGATAACGCGAGCGCGCCGCCGCTACGCACGGCCGCGGCAAACGTCGGCGCCAGTTGCGCGAGCGGCCCGGCCAGGATGTTCGCGACCAGCGCATCCGCTGGCATTTGTGGAAAATGCTGCGGAAGATACAAATCCAGTTTTTCCGCCACGCCGTTGCGCTGCGCATTGTCGCGGCTTGCCGACAGTGCTTGCTCGTCGTTGTCGACGCCGATCACGCGCGCCGCGCCGAGCTTGAGTGCGGCGAGCGCGAGCACACCCGAGCCGCAGCCGTAATCGACGAGCGTCTTGCCGGCGAGGTCGGCGCGATCGAGCCACTCCAGGCACAGTGCCGTGGTCGGATGCGTGCCGCTGCCGAACGCAAGGCCGGGATCCAGCCGCACGTATACCGCATCCGCATCGGCGGGCGGTTCGATGTTCCACGGATAGATCCACAAGCGCTGGCCGAACTGCATCGGCTGGAAGCGATCCATCCAGACGCGCGTCCAGTCCTGTTCGGCGATCTCGCGGAACACGAGCTGTTCCGGCGCGAGCTCCGGCACCAGATCGGTCAGCACGTGCACCAAACCCGCGCGATCGGAGTCGGCGGCAAACAATGCTTGCAGCACGATTGCGTTCCACAGCGGCGTCTCGCCGACGCCCGGCTCGAAGATCGCGCGTTCATCCGGCGTGTCGACGTCGGCGTCGGACAGCGTCACCGCCAACGCGCCCGCGTCCTCCAGGGCCGCTTCGACGCGCGCCTGATGCTCGGCGCGCACGGTGAGGCCCAACTCTAGGTACGGCATGGTGTCGCAGACATCAACGTCGGCTCCCGACATGGCGCCATTCCCGCGCAAGCGGGAATCCATCTGGATTCGCACTTCCGCACGAGGAGCAAGATGGATGACCTGCTCGTTGCAAGGCGCTTCCCGCTTGCGCGCGAATCATGGCGGACAGAGCTTGATCGACACGGGAAACCACATTCCTCACGGCTGTGTTGCGCCTCACAGTGCACGATCAACCGAGAGCGATATTCTTTTCGCGCTGCTCGGCGATGCGCTTCTCGAGGTAATGAATGTTCTGTCCGCCCGACTGGAACCCGCCGTCGGCGACGATGCGCTGCTGCAGCGGCACGTTGGTCTTGACGCCATCGATCACCAGCTCGCTCAGCGCAATGCGCATGCGCGCAATCGCGGTGTCGCGGTCGCGGCCGTGTACGATCAGCTTGCCGATCATCGAATCGTAGTTCGGGGGGATGCGGTAGCCGTCGTAGATGTGCGTGTCCATGCGCACGCCCGGACCGCCCGCAGCGAGGAAGCGCTTGACCGTGCCCGGCGAGGGCATGAACGTGTCCGGATCCTCGGCATTGATGCGGCACTCGATCGCGTGGCCGGTGAGCTTGATGTCGGACTGGCGCAGCGACAATTTTTCGCCGGCGGCGATCAGCAGTTGCTCGCGCACCAGATCCACGCCGGTGATCAGTTCGGTGACCGGATGCTCGACCTGGATGCGCGTGTTCATCTCGATGAAATAGAAGCGCCCGTTTTCGTACAGGAACTCGAACGTGCCGGCGCCGCGATAGCCGATGCGCAGGCAGGCCTCGACGCAGACCTTGCCGATTTCCTCGCGCTGCTTTTCGCTGATGCCCGGCGCCGGCGCTTCCTCGACGACCTTCTGGTGGCGCCGCTGCATCGAGCAATCGCGCTCGCCGAGATGGATCGCGTTGCCCTGGCCGTCGGCCAGCACCTGGATCTCCACGTGACGCGGATTCTCCAGGAACTTCTCCATGTACACCTGATCGTTGTTGAACGCGGCCTTCGCTTCGGACTTGGTCATCGCCACGGCGTTGTTCAGATGCGCCTCGGTGTGCACCACGCGCATGCCGCGTCCGCCGCCGCCGCCAGCCGCCTTGATGATCACCGGATAGCCGATCTCGCGCGCGATGCGTGCGTTGTCCACCGCATCGTCGCCCAGCGGGCCGCCGGAACCGGGCACGCACGGCACGCCGGCGGCCTTCATCGCCTTGATCGCCTCGACCTTGTCGCCCATCAGACGGATCACGCTCGCGGTCGGACCGATGAAGATGAAGCCGGATTCTTCGACGCGTTCGGCGAAGTCGGCGTTCTCCGACAAGAAACCGTAACCGGGATGGATCGCCTGCGCGTCGGTGACTTCCGCCGCGGAGATGATCGCCGGCACGTTCAGATAGCTTTCGGCGGCCGGCGCGGGGCCGATGCAAACCGACTCGTCGGCCATGCCGACGTGCTTGAGGTTGCGATCGACGGTGGAATGCACCGCCACGGTCTTGATCCCGAGCGTATGACAGGCGCGCAGCACGCGCAGCGCGATTTCGCCGCGGTTGGCGATGACGACTTTGTCTAGCATGGCAATTGCTGCATCCGTTTGCGACGTGCCAAAAATATCGGCGTCATTCCCGCGCAAGCGGGAATCCATCGTGATCTTCTATAGTTCTCAATGGTGGCCATGGCAGTCAGAGCAAAATGGATTCCCGCTTGCGCGGGAATGACGGCTGGGGAATCAACCGATGACGAACAGTGGCTCGTCGAATTCCACGGGCTGGCCGTTGGTGGCCAGGATCGCGACGACCGTGCCGGAACTGTCGGACTCGATCTGGTTGAACATCTTCATCGCTTCGATGATGCCGAGCGTGTCGCCGCTCTTGACCGCCTGGCCCACCTTGACGAACGGCGGCGATTCCGGATTGGCGGACGCGTAGAACGTCCCGACCATCGGCGAGCGCACGATGTGTCCGGGCGGCAGCTCGCGTCCGGCGGCGGCGGCCGCCAGTGCGTGATCGGCTGGTACCGGCGCAGTGGCTGCGGCGGCACGCGGCGGCTCCATGTGCACGTGCGTGACCGGTGCCGGCGCGGCCATCTGCACGCCGCCTTTTGGAATGCGGCTCAGGCGCACCGACTCCTCGCCCTCCTTGATCTCAAGCTCCGCGAGGTTCGACTCTTCCAGGATGTCGATCAGTTTTTTTATCTTGCGCAGGTCCACGGCAATATCCTCAAGGGAATTCTTTTTCTTGTCGCTTAGCGCGACTGCTGCAGGCGTTCGATCGCGGCGCTCAGCGCCAGGCGATAGCTGCCCGCGCCGAAGCCGGCAATCACGCCGACGGCGAGGTCGGAGAAGTACGAGACGCGACGAAACGCTTCGCGCGCATGCACATTGGAAAGATGCAGTTCGATGAACGGCACCGCCACCGCGGCGAGGGCGTCGCGCAATGCAACGCTGGTATGCGTAAACGCGCCCGGGTTGATCAGGATGAACGCCGTACCGTCGTCGCGCGCGTGTTGTACCCGCTCGATCAACGCGTGTTCCGCGTTCGACTGGAAACTGATCAGCTCATGGCCGGATGACTGCGCGATCGCAGCGAGTTCCGCGTCGATGTCGGCAAGCGTGGCGCGCCCGTAGATCTCCGGCTCGCGTGTGCCGAGCAGGTTCAGATTGGGGCCGTGCAGGACGAGCAGCTTCGCCACGTTTGACGTTCGCAATGGGCGCCAGTGCCCGGTCAAGGCGCGCAAGTGTGCGTCAGAACACGCGCCTTGTCCAGCGCACGATCCATTCAAGATCGTGGAAGTTCGGCGACGTTAGCCGGAAGGTTCCAGATGTGGCTGCAGCCAGTCGGCGAGCGTGCCGGAGGTGAAACTGCCGGCGCGCTGCGCCAGGATGCGCCCGTCGCGACCGATCAGCACGCTGTACGGCAGCACGCTGCGCGTGTCGCCGAACAGCAGCGACGGATCCGGGTCCAGGCCGTCGCCGATCAGGATCGGATAACGCACCGGATTGTCGCGCAGGAAATCGTGCACCGCGGCCGCATCGTCGAGCGCGACGCCCACCACCGTCAGGCCGGTGCCGGCCAGCTTCGTACCCGTGTGATCGAGCAGCGGCATTTCCTCACGGCACGGTCCGCACCAGGTCGCCCAGAAATTGAGCAGCACGAGCTTGCCGTTCCAGTCGCTCAGGTGATGATCGCTGCCGTCGGCGCCGGGCAGCGCCAGATCGCTGCGCATGTCGCCGGGCTTGAGCACGGCCACGCCGGCGGGGACCTCGCGTTGCGGCGGCAGGCCGAGGCGGCTGCCGGCCAGCAAGCCGAGCGCGGCGCCGGCGATTGCGACCAGCACGATCAGCAGGTTGGTGCGATTGAACATCGAGACTGTCCTGTGGCCGGCTACTTTGCCGCGGCGGCGAGACGCTTGAGGAATTTCTCCGCGTCCTCCGGCCCGGTCAGCTGCAATTGGTGGCGCTCCGCGCCGTCGGCGCCGAAGAACAGCGTATCCGGCGGCGCAACGATGCTGAAGCGCTGCATCAGCGCCTTGTCGGCGTCGTCCTGCGCGGTCACGTCGGCCTGCAGCGCGACGAAGCTGGCCAGCGCGCTGCGCACGTCGGGTTTTGCAAAAGTAAACTTTTCCATTTCCTTGCACGACACGCACCAGTCGGCGTAGAAGTCGAGCAGCGCCGGCTTGCCTGCGGCTTTCGCCGCGGCCAGCTCACGTTCGACGTCGGCGACCGACTTGACCTTGCGGAACAGCACTTCCGCCGGCGCGGCAGAGGCAGATGTCGCGCCTGTAGCAGCGACGCCGCGCAACGGCTGCAGCAGGTCGCCGGAGCCGGTAGCCGCGCCGAGCAGTTCCGCGGCGCCGCCGATCAGCAGCATCACGCCGAGCGCTTTCCACAGCCGCCGCCAACCCGACGCACCGTCCGGCAGGCGCTCGAGTGCGCCGAGATACACCGCGCACGCGACCGCAAGCGCGCCGGCCATCAGCATCACCAGTGTCGCGTCGATCACGCGCGACAGCATCCAGATCGCGAGCGCGAGAAAACTCACCCCGAACACCGCCTTGACCGCATCCATCCACGCGCCGGCGCGCGGCAACAATTTGCCGGCGCTGGCGCCAAACACGATCAGCGGCGCGCCCATGCCGAGCGCGAGCGCAAACAGCGCGAATCCGCCGAGAAACGCGTCGTGCTTCTGCGCGATGTACAGCACCGCCACGGCCAGCGGCGGCGTCACGCACGGGCCGACGATCAGCGCCGACAGCGCGCCCATGATCGCCACGCCAGTGAGCGAACCGCCGGATTGCTTGTTGCTCACGTTGGCGATCTTCGACTGCCACGAACTCGGCAGCTGCAATTCGTAGAAGCCGAACATCGACAGCGCCATCAGCACGAACATGCCGGCGAAGCAGTACAGCACCCAGGGCGTCTGGAACGCCGCCTGCAGATTCTTGCCGGCCAGACCCGCGATCACGCCGGCAACGGTGAAGATCACCGCATTGGCGAGGATGTAGACCACAGACAACACGATCGCGCGGCGCGTGGAGATGTTGTCGCCGGCACCGGCAATGATGCCGGACAGGATCGGGATCATCGGAAACACGCAGGGCGTGAACGCCAGACCCAGCCCGGCGAGGAAGAACGCGCCGAACACGAACCAGAGCGAACCGTTGAGTGCCTTCTGGAATTGGCTGTCGCTGCCCTCCGCGGCCGCCGGCGTGGTGCCGACTGGCGCGGATGCGGTCGCCGGTTCCGCCGTGGACGCAGCGACCGCGGGCATCGCAACGTTCACCGTACGCGCCATGACCGGATAGCACACGCTGCCTTCGAGGCAACCCTGGAACTCGGCGTGAAACGCCAGCGCCTGCGCGCCGCCGTCGCCGCGCGTCAGCGGCACGGGCACGCTGACTTCGTCGAAGTACACCGTGGTCGTACCGAAGTTGGCGTCGGTGTGATCCTTGCCGGCGGGCCAGCGCGGCGTACCGGTGGCGGCGCCATCGGCGCTGAAATGTGTCTTGTCGCGATACAGGTAGTAGCCTTTCGGCATGCGGAAGCGTGCCAGCACCTCATTCGCTCCGCTCGCGATCGCTTCGAACGCAAACGCCTGCTCGGCCGGCAGTGGCGTGCCTGCGGCGAGCAGACTGGAACCCGGAGCGTTGCCGAGCGCGGGACTGAGCAGCGCGGCCGATGTATCCGCGCGCGATGCGGTGGCCGAAGCGCTCGGCAAGTCGAGCGTGAGATTCACTTTCTGCGGCGGGAAGCAGATCTTCGGATCGACTTGATGGCAGCCCTGGTAACGCAGCTCCAGCGCCAGTTTGTTCTGCTGCGCGGGCACGCTCACGTGCTGCGTTGCCTGGAAGCCGTGGTGATAGACCTCGACGTCGCCGAGAAATTCGTCGTGCTTCTTCTCGCCCGCGGGCAGGACGAGCGCACCGAGCGTCGCTGCCGCGTCGCTGCTCTTCACCTTGATGCGTTCGCGGTACAGGTAGTAGTCGTCGGCGATCTTGAAGTCGAACTGCACGCTGTCGCGATCGATCGCTTTGGCCTCGAACTTGAACGCCTGCTCGACCGGCAGAAGATCCGGTTCGGCGGCGTGGATCTTGCCCGCAGCGGCGAGCAGTGCGAAAAGAACTTTCGGCAATCGGTTCATGCGGCAATTGTGGCAGGTTGAATCGGACGATACAGCTAAGACCGCCGAGCTCACGGCGCGCTTGCGCGCGCGGTCTCGGCGGCGATCCATTCCAGGTACGGCGGCAATCCCAGCGCGATATCGACCGCGATCACCTCGGGTAGTTCATACGGATGCAGAAAGACGATGCGCTCGCGCAGCGCATCGAAGCGCGCGCGCGTGGTCTTGATCAGCAGCAGCACTTCATTGTCGCGCTGGACCGAGCCTTTCCAGCGATAGGTCGAAGCAATGCCGCCGATGCGGTTGACGCACGCGGCGAGGCGTTCCTCGACCAGCGCCGCGGCGATGCGGTCGGCGACGTCGTCGTCGGGGCAGCTACACAGGGCGAGTAGGGCGCTCATCGCCGCGCATCGTACCGAACGAGAACGTGCAGAAAGTGCATGTGCCCCTTGAAATCGACCGTGCAGGGCCTAACTGGCTTATTCATCGCGCGGGCCCCTTTGCAGGAAGGTTCGTCGCCGCTAGAATTGGCACTCACCGGGATTGAGTGCTAACAGCCCGAAAAGTTTCTTTATTTTTCAACCAGTTGAGGAAGTCACCATGAAGCTGCGTCCGTTGCACGACCGCGTCATCATCAAGCGCCTGGAGGCGGAAACCAAGTCCGCCGGCGGCATCGTCATCCCCGACAGCGCGACCGAAAAGCCGATCAAGGGCGAGGTCGTCGCCGTGGGAGCAGGCAAGATCCTGGAGGACGGCAAGGTGCGCCCGATCGGCGTGAAGGCCGGCGAAAAGGTGCTGTTCGGCAAGTACTCGGGCACCGAGATCAAGATGGACGGCCAGGAACTCCTCGTCATGCGCGAGGAAGATCTGATGGCCGTGATCGACTGATTCAGGCAATTGGATCGATCCGGTCCGACCACAAGAATTTGCACTTTGCGCATAAGTATACTTTGAGGAGTTTGTATCATGGCTGCTAAAGAAATCCGCTTTTCCGAAGATTCGCGCGCGCGCATGCTGCGCGGCGTGAACGTTCTCGCCAACGCCGTCAAGGCGACGCTGGGTCCGAAGGGCCGCAACGTCGTGCTCGAGAAGAGCTTCGGCGCGCCGACGATCACCAAGGACGGCGTGTCCGTCGCCAAGGAGATCGAGCTGGCCGACAAGTTCGAGAACATGGGCGCGCAGATGGTCAAGGAAGTCGCTTCCAAGACCTCCGACGTGGCCGGTGACGGCACC
>Ga0157378_10002077_pt1 | contig 17920 bp, 15 predicted proteins | sample M65metaG_FD_115309 | JGI IMG/M metagenome (GOLD analysis project Ga0157378, IMG submission 115309) | Miscanthus rhizosphere microbial communities from Kellogg Biological Station, Michigan, USA - M6-5 metaG | ecosystem: Host-associated > Plants > Roots > Rhizosphere > Soil | place: USA: Michigan...
CGTGCTGATGCTGGTGGTCATCTCTTACTCTCCACTTTGGACGACCGTCGCCGTTCCCCGCCCATCGAGCACCTCGGCGAGGTTGCCGGCCTGGCGGATGTTGAACACGACGATCGGAATATTATTGTCGCGGCACAGCGCGACCGCGGCCGCGTCCATGACCTTGAGGTCGTCGCTGAGCACGGTGTTGAAGGCGATGGTGTCGTAACGCTCGGCGCTGGCGACCTTCTTCGGATCGGCGGTGTAGATGCCGTCGACGCTGGTACCCTTGAACAAGGCATCACAGCTCATCTCCGCTGCGCGCAGGGCCGCGGCGGTGTCGGTCGTGAAGAACGGGTTGCCGGTTCCGGCGGCGAACAGGACGATCCGACCCTTCTCCAGATGCCTGAGCGCCCGGCGCCGGATGTACGGTTCGGAGACGCTCGACATCGGGATCGCGGACATCACGCGCGTGTCGACGCCGATTTTCTCCAGCGCCATCTGTAGCGCCAACGCGTTCATTACGGTCGCCAGCATGCCCATGTAGTCGGCGGTCGCGCGGTCGAAGCCTTTGGCTGCAGCAGCCATGTCCCGGATGATGTTTCCGCCGCCGACGACGAGGCAGAGCTCGTGCCCCTGTCCTTTAGCCGCAGCGATCTCACTGGCGAGCCCGGCGACTGCGTCCGGATCGATGCCGAACTGGCCCTGGCCCATAAGCGCCTCGCCCGAAAGCTTCAGCAGGATGCGGTTGAAGCGCGGGAGAGTCATTCGGCTCGGCTGTCCTCTAGATGTAACAAGGGCGGCCACGCCTTTATGGCGCAGCCGCCCTGTTGCCAACTGCAAAGCAGTCGGATGGGTTAGGCGACCGGCTCGGCCTTGTTCGTGCCAGCAGCGGCAGCGACCTCGGCAGCGAAGTCGTCGACCTTCTTTTCGATGCCCTCGCCAAGCTGGAACCGAACGAAGCCAGCCAGCGTGATCGGCGAACCAGCGTCCTTGGCGGCCGACGCAACGACCTCGGCAACCGGGGTCTTGCCGTCCATGACGAACAGCTGCGACGTCAGCGCGCTTTCCTTGCGGAACTTGGCGAGACCGCCTTCGACCATCTTTTCGACGATGTTCTGCGGCTTGCCGCTTTCCTTCGCCTTTTCCATGGCGATCGAACGCTCACGCTCGATCAGGTCGGCGTCCAGATCATCGGCATTGAGCGCCAGCGGGTGAGCTGCCGCGACATGCATCGCGATCTGCTTGCCGAGCTGGGTCAGAGTCTCGGTCGCTGCGGCGCTCTCGAGAGCAACCAGCACGCCGATCTTGCCGAGGCCGGTCACGACCTGGTTGTGGACGTAGGGAACGACGGCGCCCTGCGACACCTCAAGCACCGCAGCGCGGCGCAGCGACTGGTTCTCGCCAATCGTCGCGATATTCTCGGTCAGCTTCTCCTGGACCGTGCCGCCCTCCGGGTACGAAGCCGCGGCCAGAGCCTCGACGTCGTTGCCGGTCTGAAGCGCAATCCTGGCGACGTTGCGGACGAAATCCTGGAAGGTTTCGTTCTTCGCGACGAAGTCCGTCTCCGAGTTCACCTCGACCACGGCGCCGCGGTTGCCCTCGACGGTCACGCCGACGAGGCCTTCCGACGCCGTGCGGCCAGCCTTCTTGGCGGCTGCCGACAGACCCTTGGCGCGCAGCCAATCGATGGCCGCTTCCATGTCGCCATTGGTCTCGGCGAGTGCCTTCTTGCAGTCCATCATGCCGGCGCTGGTGCGCTCGCGCAGTTCTTTCACACTCGCGGCCGTGATCTCAGCCATGTCTCGCTTCCTCTGATCTCCCCCTCCCTCCCAGGAGGGGCCGGGGGTGGGTATATCCATCGGGGAGAAGTGGGAATTCAGATCCCACCCCTCAATCCCCTCCCTTGCAAGGGAGGGGAAGTGCTTAGGCTTCCAGAGCCACTTCCGCCGGCGGCTCGGCCATCGCACCGACATCGACGCCGCGCGACTGAGCTTCACCGGTGCGGCCCTCGCTGACCGCCTGCGCCACCGCATCGGTGTAGAGACGGATTGCGCGGCTGGCATCGTCATTGCCCGGAACCGGGAACGCGATACCGCTTGGGTCGCTGTTCGAATCAAGGATCGCGACGACCGGAATGCCAAGGACGTTGGCTTCCTTGATCGCCAGCTCTTCCTTGTTGGTGTCGACGACGAACATCACGTCTGGAAGTCCGCCCATGTCGCGGATGCCGCCAAGGCTCTTCTCGAGCTTGTCGCGCTCGCGGGTGAGCTGGAGGACTTCCTTCTTGGTGAGGCCGGCGGCGTCACCCGAAAGGCGCTCTTCAAGCGTCTTGAGGCGCTTGATCGAGTTCGAGATCGTCTTCCAGTTGGTCAGCATGCCGCCGAGCCAACGATGATTGACGAAATGCTGACCCGAAGCCTGCGCGGCCTCGGCGATCGGATCCTGCGCCTGGCGCTTGGTGCCGACGAACAGGACCTTGCCGCCACGGGCAGTGGTCTGCTGGACGAAGTCGAGCGCGCGCGCGAACAGCGGTACGGTCTGCGACAGGTCGATGATATGCACCCCGTTGCGGTCGCCGAAGATGTACGGCTTCATCTTGGGGTTCCAGCGGTGGGTCTGGTGGCCGAAGTGCGCTCCGGCTTCGAGCAATTGCTGCATGGTGACGACCGTGGCCGCCATAGTCTTTCTCCTTCCGGTTCTGCCTCTGGGAAGCGTTAGCGGGCGTGGCGAAAGGCCCCGACCGACCGGTGTATGTTGCTTCCCATGCGGGTTGAGGCGCGGCCCCTAGCGGAACCGAACCATAGTTTCAAGCACTTGGACGCCCACACAACAGCGCAGTTGACAAACAAGAACAAAGAGTGAACATTTCATCGTCCAAGGAGGACGCGATGATGATTGCAGTTCTAGGTACCCTTCCCTTCCTCGCCACTTTGTGGCTGCTCGTGGTGCTGGGTGCCAGAGTTCTTGAGGAAAGCGGCGCCAAGATCGCCGCTGCCCTCAAGGGCAAGCCGCTTCATCAGCCGGTGATGCAGGGCCGGACCGTCAGGATCCGGATGCGGCATTCGCCGCGCGTTATGCGCGCGGAGCCGAAGTGGCGCGCCGCTGCCTGACCTTGGCGTAGCTCGTCAGAGCGACCGGGATCATCAGCAAATAGAGCACCGCGAGCGCAAGCAAGGTGTGCCACGGCGCCGTGAGCAAGGCAGCGCCAAAGAGGGCGACGCCAGCAAGCGCGAACAGCCGCCATTCGCGGCGAATGCGGATCGAGGCCCAGCTGTATGTGGGCAGGCTCGAAATCATCAAAGCCGCGATGAACAACGTCCACCCCATCACCAGCGGCCATGACTCGAACACCGGAGCGTGGTCGCTGACCAGCCACAGGAACATCGGGATGAACGCCAACCCCGCCCCTGCCGGCGCCGGGACACCCGTGTTGAAGCCCGCGGACTTATGCGGCTGCTCCGCGGCGTCGAGGCGGGCATTGAAGCGCGCAAGTCGAAGAGCACAACAAACCGCCAGGGCAAGCGCCGCCGTCCACCCGAACTTCGGCGCATTCTGAAGCGACCACAGGAACAGGATGATCGCCGGCGCGGTCCCGAACGCGATATTGTCGGAGAGGGAATCTAGTTCCGCCCCAAACTTGCTCTGGGCGCGTAGCAGGCGGGCAATCCGCCCATCCATTCCATCCAGAACGCCGGCGAGGATGATCGAACCAATCGCCTTTTCCCACTCGGCCCCGATAGCGAAGCGAACGCCCGTCAGTCCCATGCACAGGGCCAGCGCGGTAATCGCGTTGGGGATCATCGCACGGAATGGAATCCGCCGCGGACCTTGGTCGCTATTATTGTCCTCGCTCACTGGCTGGAGCCGGTCACCGGAATATCGAGCCCGACGATGCCGAGGATCGTCTCACCGGCCACGGAACGTTGGCCGAGCAGCACCCGCGGTGCGACTCCCGCCGGCAGATAAACATCAACGCGGCTGCCGAAGCGGATCAGGCCAACGCGCTGCCCGGCTTCGACCGCATCGCCTTCCTTCACGAAGGCAAGGATCCGGCGGGCGACGAGACCGGCAATCTGCGTAAACCCGACGCGTAGCCCATCCGCGCCCTCAACGAGGAAGTGCTGACGCTCGTTGTCCTCGCTTGCTTTATCCAGGTCGGCGTTGACGAACTTACCTGGGACATAGGCCATGCGCCGAATACGCCCGCTGATCGGCGACCGGTTAATGTGAACGTCGAACACGCTCATGAAGATCGACACCCGCGTGTAGTCACCATCGGCAAGCCCGTCGGCGCCCCGCAGCTCCGGAGGCGGCGGCACCTTGGCGATCAGGGTGATGAGACCATCCGCCGGCGCGACGATGAACTTGTCACCGCGCGGTGTCGTCCGGACAGGATCCCGGAAGAAAGCCGCGACCCACAAAGTCAGGCCAGCAGCGAGCCAGCCCAAGGGGTGCCACAACCAATAAAGGATCAGCGCCGCGAAGGCTGCACCGACGACGAACTTGCGTCCTTCAGGGTGGACGGAAGGGAAGCGCCACTTCACCGTGGTCGTCGGAAGCGAGCTGTCGTGCTTGTCGAGTTCAGGCATGGCGGCGATCCTTAGAGCCGCTCCGCGGGAGGCACAACGCCGCGGTTGCGCACGTTCCTGACGCATCCTAAGGCCCGCCCAACTCCAAAATCGCAGGAACACGCATGCCCAAGATCAAGGTGAAGAACCCGATCGTCGAACTCGACGGCGACGAGATGACCCGCATCATCTGGCAATGGATCCGGGAACGCCTGATCCAGCCCTATCTCGATGTTGAGCTTCTCTATTACGACCTGTCGGTCGAGCATCGCGATGCAACCGACGACCAGGTCACAATTGATGCCGCCAATGCGATCAAGGAACAGGGCGTCGGCGTTAAGTGCGCCACGATCACACCCGACGAAGCGCGCGTCGAGGAATTCAAGCTCAAGAAGATGTGGAAGTCGCCCAACGGAACGATCCGCAACATCCTCGGCGGGTGCATCTTCCGCGAGCCCATCGTGATCTCGAACGTGCCGCGCCTGATCCCCGGCTGGACCGATCCGATCGTCGTCGGCCGTCACGCCTTCGGCGACCAATATCGCGCGACCGACTTCAAGGTCCCCGGCCCCGGCAAGCTCACCATGCAGTGGGTTGGTCAGGACGGCCAGGAGCTCGATTTCGATGTATTCGACTTCCCCGGCGCGGGCGTCGCCATGGGCATGTACAATCTGGACGCGAGCATCCGCGACTTCGCGCATGCCTGCTTCAACTACAGCCTCGACCGCGGCTGGCCGCTTTACCTCTCCACGAAGAACACGATCCTGAAGGCCTATGACGGGCGCTTCAAGGATATCTTCCAAGAGATTTATGAGAGCGAATACAAAGCGAAGTTCGAAGCTGCTGGCATCGAATATCAGCATCGCCTGATCGACGACATGGTCGCCTCCGCCCTGAAGTGGAGCGGGAAGTTCGTGTGGGCTTGCAAGAATTACGACGGCGACGTTCAGTCGGACCAGGTCGCGCAGGGTTTTGGCTCGCTGGGGCTCATGACCTCGGTCCTGATGACTCCGGACGGCAAGACCGTCGAAGCCGAGGCAGCGCACGGCACCGTCACCCGCCACTACCGCATGCACCAGCAGGGCAAGGCAACCTCGACCAACCCGATCGCGTCGATCTTCGCGTGGACCCGCGGACTGATTTACCGTGGCAAGTTCGACGATACGCCGGACGTGGTTCGCTTCGCCGAGACGCTCGAGCGGGTCTGCGTCGAGACGGTCGAATCCGGCAAGATGACCAAGGATTTGGCGCTCCTCGTCGGGCCCCAGCAGGCGTGGATGACGACCGAGCAGTTCTTCGAGGCGATCGTCGAGAACCTCGAAGCGGCTATGGCTTCGCAGCAGCCGGAGAGCGAACCCGCTCGCGCCTGACGCCGAGGCCGATCAGCCGGCCCGGAATACGTCGTAGAAGGGGAAAGCGGTCGAGCAAGCGCACGATGAGCGGCGCCTGCGTGATCGGTGCTGACGATTGGAGAACGCGGCCGATGACCCGCTCCTGGGCGAGCTTCTGCGCGCCCTGGATCATCCTCGTTGGGAACATCCGCCGATCCTGAACCTCGTGAAGCAGCGGATCGATGTTCTCGCCTCTGGCCAGTGGGCCGGCCAGCGCGTTCGCGGCAGCCACTGCGTCCTGAATGGCGAGATTGATGCCGATGCCCCCAATCGGCGACATAGCGTGGGCGGCATCGCCAATCGCTAGCAGGCCGGGACGGTGCCAGAGCGTCAGCCGGTCAAGCTTCACCGTGAGCAGGTGAAGGTCGCTGATTTCGTCGAGCTCGGCGAGATCGAGCTCGGCAGGCGCCGCTTGCCGCACTTCCTCGCGGATCGCCTCGATTCCCCGTTTCTCGTAGGTCTCCGCAGCGCCCTTCGGAATGACGAAGGCGCATTGCCAGTAATCGCCGCGGTCGATCATCACGAGGATGCGGCCTGGGGCAACATTGCCACGTAGCCCCCCAGCTTCGGCGCTCGCCTTTCCAACCCGGAACCAGAAGACGTCGATCGGCGCACCGAGGTCTTCCAGCGGAAGCATCGTCCGGACGAGCGATGCCCGGCCATCGGCGGCGACGGTCAACTTGGCGCGCAGCTCGCAGTCATCGCCAACGCGGACACCGGCAATCCGGCCACTCTCCTCGATGAACCCCGTGACTGGCGCTTCCATCCGAAGGTGGAAGCCGGGAAAGGCCTTCGCTTCCTCGCGCAGGAAATCGAGGAAATCCCACTGCGGCATCATCGCGATGAAAGGCGCAGGCGTGTTGAGATGTGACAGGTCGCCGATCGTCCAGTCACGGCCGGCGATCCTCAACTCTGCCGAGTTCACCCGGTTGTGAGCCCGCTTGAGAAAGCGACCAAGCATTCCGAGCTGGTCGAGGATCTCCATTGTCGATGGGTGAACGGTATCGCCACGGAAATCGCGGAAGAAATCGGCGTGCTTTTCCAGCACCTGTACCTGGCATCCAGCGCGGGCGAACAGCAGGCCGGTCAGCATCCCCGCCGGACCACCGCCGACAACGATCAGGTCCAGATCTGACGTCATGACGTCACCGTCGCAGAGGTGACATTCAGCGTCAAACCTTCGTCAGCGCCGTGACCTTGTGGCCTTTGATGTTGGTCTTAGACGTCAGTTTCTTCAAGATCTTCCCATGCGCGGTTCCGCCGTGCGAGCTTCAGCTCACCCTTGTCTCCGGCCTTCAACTGCTTGGTCATACAATCCTCCAGCCCCGACCAAGGCTTGGCGGTGACAGCGGTCCCCTCACCTGCTCTAAAGCATGTATGGCGGGCGAAACCTCGATTGGTGGCCACGGGCTAAGCGATGCGCTGACCATCCTCGGTGCCGCCGGCATCGTCATCCCTGCCTTCGCACGTCTCAAGGTGTCGCCGATCATCGGCTTCATCATCGTTGGCGTGATTGCCGGACCCTACGCGCTCGGCGCGCTCGCTCCGACGCACCCGTGGCTGCACGCCTTCTCGATCAGCGATCCGGAGGCGATCGAGCCTTTTGCCGAGCTCGGGATCATCCTCCTTTTGTTCTCGGCCGGGCTGCACATCAATTTCCGCCGGCTGCGTACGATGCGGGGCGCCGTGTTTGGGGTCGGAAGCGCGGAGCTACTCGGCTGCGCGATCCTGATCGGGGGCGCCCTGTTCGCCTTCGGGGCTTCGCCGTCCATGGCTATCGCTCTGGGGCTGGCGCTGGCGCTCTCTTCCACCGCCCTGGTATTGCCAAGCGTCGGGATCGAGGGGCCGGTCGGCCGCTCCGCCTTCGCCATGCTCCTGTTCGAAGATCTGGCGCTGGTCCCGATGCTGTTCCTGATCGAACTGATCGGCGGCCACGCCGAGACAGGAGAATTCGTCCGCACGGCCTCGCTCGGCGTCCTGGTCGTCATCGGCATGCTGGTCGCGGGACGCTTTCTCCTTCCGCTGCTGTTCGCCCAGGCGGCGCGGACCAAGAGCCCGGAGCTGTTCCTGTCGATCAGCCTGCTGACCGTGATCCTTGCGAGCCTTGCGACGAGCGCAGTGGGGCTCTCTCCAATCCTCGGTGCGTTGATCGCCGGAATCCTGATCGCCGAGACCGACTACAGCGCGGAAGTCGAGGCGATCACGACGCCGCTGGCGGGCCTTGCACTCGGAATCTTCCTGATCACGGTCGGAATGCGGATCGATCTACCCGCTCTGTTGCTGCATTGGCCTGCGATCCTGGCCGCGGCCGTCGCGCTTCTGCTGGTCAAGGCGATCGTCACGGCCGCCTTGCTGCGCTTCTCGGGTATCCGGTCGGGAGTTGCGATCGAGACCGGCATCGTCATGGCCAGCCCGTCGGAAACCAGCCTGATCGTCATTGGTGCCGCCGCTGCCGCTGGCATTGTCAGCCGGGATAATGCGAGCTTCTGGTCAACGGTGACGGCCATCGGGCTGACCGTAACACCCGTCCTCGCGGCGGTCGGGCGGCGAATGGGCCGGCGCGTCGAGCGCGTGACCGCTCCAGAAGAGGTGCCGTCGGGGAAAGACCGCACCATCATCTTCGGCTTTGGCCGCGTCGGACAGATGGTCGCGGACATGCTGATCACGCACAAGAAGCCCTATCTGGCGATCGACAGCGACGTCGACGGTGTGCGGCGGGCTCGAGAGGCCGGCTATGTGGTGACGTTCGGCGACGTCCGCCGTCCTGAGCTGAGCGATAAATTGCATCTCGGCCATGCGTCGGCCCTGGTCCTGACCATGGACGATCCAGTGCTGGTCGCCCAGATCACGCGCCGGGTTCGCGGCTGGGTACCGAAGCTGCCGATCATCGCCCGCGCCCGGGACACGAACCATGCCGCGGTTCTTTACAAGGCCGGGGTGACGGACGCGGTGCCGGAAACGCTGGAAGCGTCCCTGCAGCTCGCGGAAGCAGTGTTGGTGGACGTCGGTGCACCGATGGGACCGGTGATTGCCTCGATCCACGAGAAGCGATCGGAGCTCCGGGCCGAGATCATGGCCGATGCCGAGCTGGAGTCCGAGCCGCGCCTCGGCCGGCGCACGCTTCGCGACGCTGCCCCCAAGACAGAAGGCTAGCGCGCCGGCCAATCGTCCTTCGCCAGTTCCTCCAACTGTCGGAATCGACTGGGCGCAAGGCCTACTTCCAATTTATCGTCAATGGCTTGCGCTTCAGTCCATGGAAGGCGTCTGAGCGTCTCACCGACACCGGCGAGACCGCCTTCGGATACGACGACATAGGCCAGTTTCCCGCTCGAACAGCCTGCCATCGCATCGACACAGGTACCGACCCGCTCTCCGCCGCACTCGACCGGCCCGTGGGTCAACAGGGAAATCGGGAACAGGGCCTCCCCGGGAGTGTGTTCGCTCTGCTCTGACGCGGTCCGGGCGCCCTCCTCCACTCCTGCCTGGCGGCCGAGCCAGCGCCACACGCCGAAGATGTTGAGCAACGTCAGGGCGACATTGGTCCAGGTGAGCGCCGGCTGTCCGGTCAGAATTCCGACTGTCAGCCAGCAAAGCGACCCAAGCAGGAACACCGCGAAGCCGTAGCCGGTGATCTTCGAGCCGAGGTTCGAGGCGGTCATGAAGGCCGCGACGATCGTCGCCGCGGTCGCGATCCAGGAGATGGTATCAGCCATGACCGCGACAATGCGCGGCTCGTGGCGATGGTTCAGATTTCGACCTGGCTTCCGAGCTCAACGACGCGGTTGGTCGGAAGCTTGAAGAATTCCATCGCACTGACCGAATTACGGAGCATCCATGCGAACAGGCGCTCGCGCCAGATCATCATGCCGGGGCGCTTGCTCGAGGCGATCAGGGTCTGGCGAGCAAGGAAGAAGCTGGTGTCCATCATCCGGCATTGCGGGCCGCACGCCTTGAGGTCGGACAATGCGTTCGGCACATCCAGCTCATCCATGAAACCGTAGCGCAGGACAACCCGATAGAAGCCGGCCCCGTAGTCGTGGACGTCGAGGCGCTTCTCCTCGGGGACATAGGGAACGTCTTCGATCTTCACGGTCAGGAGGAACACGCGCTCGTGAAGCACCTTGTTGTGCTTCAAATTGTGCAGCAGCGCATGCGGCACGCCGCTCGCCGAGCTGGTCATGAAAACCGCGGTGCCCGGGACCCGAGCCGCGCTCGGCGCTGCCGACTTGATGAAGATTTCCATCGGCAGGCTGGCTTCGTTCATGCGATCGATCATGAGCTGGCGGCCTTTGGCCCAGGTCGTCAGGAACATGAAGGCGATGCCGCCGACGAGCAGCGGGAACCAGCCACCGGCGGGGATCTTCAGGAGGTTTGCCGCGAGATAGGTGAAATCGACGGTGAAGAAGAGCGCGAGTAGCCCGGCGACGACGAAGCGGTTCCAGTTCCACATTTGGCGCAGCACGACCGCGATCAGCACGCTGTCGATCAGCATCGCGCCGACCACCGCAATGCCATAGGCCCCGGTCAGGGCCGAGGAGCTGCGGAAGCTCACGACAAGTAGCAGGACCATCACCATCAGCGCCCAATTGACGAGCGGGATGTAGATCTGGCCCGCGGTGGTTTCGCTGGTGTGCTCGATGCGCAGACGCGGGACGAAGCCGAGCTGGATCGCCTGTTGCGTGACCGAGAAGGCGCCGGAGATCACCGCCTGGCTGGCGATGATAGCGGCTGCAGTGGCGAGAAGGACGAGCGGCAGACGGAAGGCGTCCGATGCCATGTAGAAGAACGGGTCCTTCACCTTGGCAAGCGCCGTCGCGGAATCCGATGACAGGATCATCGCGCCCTGGCCGAGATAGTTCAGCAGGAGGGCGGGAAGGACGAAATAGATCCAGGACACGCGGATCGGCTTGCGTCCGAAGTGACCCATGTCGGCATAGAGCGCTTCGGCGCCGGTGACGGCCAGTACGACCGAGCCCAGGGCCACAAAGGCCCGGACGAAGTCGGAGGTGAAGAAATAGACCGCGTTCAGCGGGTTCAGCATCGCCAGGATCACATCCGGCTTATCCATGATGTGGATGATCCCGAGCACCGCGAGCGTCGCGAAATAGATCAGCATCACCGGCCCGAACATCAGGCCGACGCGAGCCGTGCCGCGCGATTGGATCAGGAATAGCCCGACGATGATGACGACCGCGATGGGAATGACAAGATTGCCGAAAATCGGATTGACCGTCGTCAGACCCTCGACCGCGCCGAGCACCGTAACCGCCGGGGTGATCATCGAATCGCCGTAGAAGAGCGCCGTCGCGAAGACGCCGAGCATCACCACGCCCTTCGTCCATTTCTTCTTGCCGCTCAACGTCCGGTTGATGAGCGCCAGCAAGGCGAGGCTTCCGCCCTCCCCCTTATTGTCGGCGCGCATAATGATCGTGACGTACTTCAGCGTCACGATGATCATCATCGACCAAAAGATGAGGCTCAGGACGCCGAAGATGTGGAGCTGGTCGACCTTGAGGACGTGGTGCCCGGCGAAGGTCTCGCGGAACGCGTAGATCGGCGACGTACCGATGTCGCCGTAAACGATGCCGATCGCGCCGATGACCAGCTTGTAGAGAGGTCCCTGGGCGTGGCCGTGCGAAGCGTCCGTCGGGGCGTCAGCTTCGGCGCCCCCTGTCGCGGTGATGTTCATGTCTTGAGATACTGCTCGAACAGACTGCGGCTTCGCATCCTATGCGCCGGCGCCGACATGCTCGGCCACGGTCGCGGCCAATTAGCACTGCCGTTACGGCCCTGCAATCGCAGGGGACAGACCGGGAATCCCCGTCTATAGGCCCGCCCGAACAACATAGCTGGAGCCAACGTTTAAATGCGCATCGGGGTGCCAAAAGAGATCAAGGTCCATGAGTATCGGGTCGGACTGACCCCGGCGTCGGTCGCCGAGCTGATCGCCCATGGTCATGAAGTGGTGGTGGAGACCAAGGCCGGCAACGGCATCGACTGCCCCGACGCTGCGTATGAGAAGGCCGGCGCGACCATCCTGCCCGACGCCAAGTCGGTGTTCGCGGCAGCGGACATGATCGTGAAGGTGAAGGAGCCGCAGCAGCAGGAAATCGCCCTGCTGGAGCCGCGGCATATCCTGTTCACCTACCTCCATCTCGCGGCGGACAAGCCGCAGGCGGAAGGCCTGATGAAGTCCGGCGCGACCTGCATCGCTTATGAGACGGTTACGGCGCGCAATGGCTCGCTGCCGCTTCTGAAGCCGATGAGCGAAGTCGCTGGCCGAATGTCGGTCCAGGTCGGCGCCCACTATCTCGAAAAGGAACAGGGTGGCCGCGGCGTGCTTCTGGGTGGTGTCCCCGGCGTCGCTCCAGCCAAGGTCGCAATCCTCGGCGGCGGAGTCTCCGGCGTGAACGCGGCGCAGATGGCGACCGGCATGCGCGCCGACGTCACCATCTACGACATCAACAATGATCGCCTGGCCGAGCTCGACATGTTCTTCTCGAGCCAGATCAAGACGGCCTATGCCTCGCGCGCGGCGATCGCCAATGCGGTCAAGGAAGCCGAGCTGGTCATCGGCGCGGTGCTGGTGCCGGGTGCCGCAGCGCCCAAGCTGGTCACCAAGGACATGCTGAAGACGATGAAGCGCGGATCGGTTCTGGTCGACATCGCGATCGATCAGGGCGGCTGCTTCGAGACGTCCCATGCGACGACGCACGCCGACCCTGTCTACGAAGTCGACGGCATCATCCATTATTGCGTGGCGAACATGCCGGGCGCGGTCGCGCGGACCAGCGCCTTCGCGCTCAACAATGCGACCCTGCCCTTCGCACTGAAAATCGCGAACCTCGGCGCCGAGGAAGCGATGCGGCAGGACCCGCACCTGGCCGAGGGCCTCAACGTGTCGGGCGGCAAGATCCGGCACCAGGCCGTCGCCGAAGCGCTCGACCTGGCTTACGAGCCGGCCTGACGTTTAGGGGTTAGGCGGCTGCCGACTGAATGGCCGATTCGATCCATTGCTGGATCTGGCTGCGCGGCGCCGCCCCGACCTTCTGAGCGATCGGCTGACCGCCCTTGAACAGCAGCATCGTCGGGATTCCGCGCACGCCGTAACGGGTCGGCGTGTCGGGATTTTCGTCGATATTCAGCTTGGCGATCGTGATCTTGTCGCCAAGCTCGTTCGAAATCTCATCGAGCGCCGGCGCGATCATCCGGCACGGACCGCACCATTCGGCCCAGAAATCGACGAGGACGGGTCCGTCGGCGCCCAATACGTCGGACGAAAAGCTCTGGTCGGTGACGGTCTTGGTACCCATGGGAGCGACTCTCCTGCAAATCGTTAACGGCCATATGGGCGCTCGCCCTGCCCCGCTCAAGGCATCAGTTCGATGAGTTTCGGGCCGGATGTGTAGAGCAACGCGGCCTTCACGGTGCGATTGGGGAAGATGACCTTCAAGGCATCTGAATAGGCCCGCATCTGGGCGAGATGCGAAGCGGGGATCTTGTCGTCGGTCTCCGGCACGCGCCCGGTCTTGAAATCGATCACCGAGATCTGGTCATCCTCGACCATCAGGCGGTCGACGGTACCCGCGATTACGCGGCCATCGGGCAAGGTCGCGGCGAGCGGTGCTTCGCCGAGTGAATTCGGTCCGAAAAGTTGCGCAAAGGCGGGCTTGGAGATGACGTCGCAGACGGTCGTGGCGATCTCATTGCGCTCGCCGTCGTCGGCGACGCCCGCAGACTGCTCGAGCCAGCGAAGTGCGCAATCGAACCGGTGCCCAGGATCGACCGGCGATAGCCGCTCCAGCAACTGGTGGATCAGCGACCCGCGCCGAACAGCGGCGCGCATCGCCTCGCTTGGAGGCGGAGCGGCTTCATCATCGGCCGCGATCGCTGACGGCGCGAGCGGCCGTGGCGGACGGTCTTCGATCGGAGCTTGCCGCCATGCCCAATCGGGAACGTCGATGGATGGGAGCTTGACCTTGTCGCGGCGGCGCTTCGATAGCTCGGCTCCGCCCGAAGCATAACGAATGTTGCCGCCTTCCAGAGGCTCGGCCCCCATCGAAAGCATCGCTCCCTCGACGATGACATGCCAGCTCTGCGCCGGACGCGGGTCGGCGCCATCCTTGCGCTCGCGGGGCCTCACTCCGCTGACGATTAGCCGGTCGGCCGCGCGGGTCAGCGCGACGTAGAGAAGCCGCATATGCTCCTCGAGGTCGCGCCTCTCGTCTGCCACGACCCGCTCCTCGAACAAAACAGTTCGCTCGTCCTTCTTGGGGCGAAGCATCGGGACCTTGGGCCCGTCGAGCTCCATGTCGATGGTGATTGGCCGCCGACCAAGCCGATAGGGATCCGCCGTCGCATCGGCGAGGATGACGACCGGCGCTTCCAATCCCTTGGCTCCGTGGACGGTCATGACCCGAACTTCATTCGCGGGCGCACCGGGATCGCGCTGGACGTCGACAGTCCCGCGCGAGAACCAGGCGAGGAAGCGGTCGAGCGAGGCGATCTCGTTGCGCTCGAACTCCAGCGCGCTGTTCACCAGCTCGTCAATCGGGTCGCGAGCCGCCATCCCGAGCCGCGAGTAGAGCTTGCGCCGGCCCTGCATCGGACCGGACAGGATCGTCTCGAGGAAGCGCGACGGCGTTGTGAAATCGGCAATCCGAAGCAACTCAGCAAGCGCATCATGCGCGTCGGGGAAGTCGGCTGAGCGTTGCCGAAGCTCCCGCCAGAGCGAGCTTTTTCGATCATAAGCGAGCTCGCGAAGCTGGTCCTGGTCCCACCCGATAAGTGGCGACACCAAGAGGCACGCCAAGTTGAGATCATCGTTCGGCTGGACCGCGAACTTCACCGCGGCGATCAAGTCCTGAACCGCGAGCGGCTCGTGCAAGTGCAGGCGATCCACGCCCGCAACCGGAACGCCCGCTGAGAACAATCGCGCGACGATCAGCGACGCGAGCTCTCCCCGGCTTCGAACGAGGACGAGGATGTCACCGGGCGCCAGCGGACGGCCTGTCGACGCGAGGACCGGTGCATCCGCGATCATCGCCTTGATTCGCTCGGCCAGATCCTCCGAGTAACGGCGGTCGCGAAGGCTAATCCAGCGCTCCTCGCCTTCCTCGGAATCATCGTCGAAATTCTCGACCGCGAACGGCTGCCACAGCTCGACCTGGCCCGGTCGCTCTAAATGGTGCGCCACATGCCGCGGCGGCGGTTCGGCCAAGGCCAGCTGCTCATGGCCCAGGGTGTCGATGACCGCATTCACGACATCGAGCACGGGCTGCGCGGAGCGGAAGCTGGCTGCGATCGACAGGTCGCGAAACTCACGCGCGCGCCGCTGGTAACTGAACAGGTCGTCGCCATCGAAGGTCAGCGAGTCCGCGCGCTTGCGGAAATGCGCTCGGGCCTCGTGGAAGCGCTGCGGGTCGGTGCCCTGGAAGCCGTAGATCGCCTGCTTGAAGTCGCCGACCATGAACAGGGTGCGGTGCCGCTCGTCGGCCTCGCTCGACCCACTAAAGAATTCGTCGACCAGGCGTTCGATGATTTCCCATTGGGCGGCGTTGGTGTCCTGCGCTTCATCGACGAGCACATGGTCGATGCGCCGGTCGAGCTTGTAGCGGATCCAGTCGCCCATTCCGGCTTGCGCTAGGAGATGTCGAGTCCAGTCGATCAGGTCGTTGAAATCGGCGACGCCGGCGGCTCGCTTAGCCTGGGCATAGGCCCTGGCAAATGCCTGCCCCGCACGGAGACCGGCGGCGATATCGGCAGCGAGACGGGCGCCATTCTGGATCCGCAGCTGCTCGCCGATCAGGGTGGCGAGCCTACCCGCATGCTCTTCATAGTGCGGCTCTGCCTTGGTCTGGCCAGCGTATAGCTTCGGCGTTCCTTTGTCGGTCAAAACAACCTTGCGGAGTTGATCGAGTTTAGCAGCCCGCTCGATTGGCGTCAGGGACAGCCATTCCTCGATTGCTTCGGCATTCCCGATGCCGGTCTGCGCGCCCCACTTGCGGTTGGCGCTGGCGACTGCGCGCAACAGGTCGCAGTCGAACCCGTCGTCTCCGCACTGGTTCGCAATATACTGCTCGGTCGATTCTTCCGGCAGGTCGAGCATCTTGCGAATGCGCGGCTCGATGCCTTCCGGCGGGCCAAGCGCAGCAATCGCTTCAGCCTTGCGCGCGCAAATCTGCAGATACTCGACCGCGCCGGCTTCGCCCAACCGTCGGCTGAGGCTTTGAACGTCAGAGATTAGCTCGCGATCGCCCCGCTTCTCGGCATCGCTGATTAAGTCCGCTAGAGTCCGCCGCACCAATTCCTGTTCCGCCCGGCCCTCAATCGGCTGGAAGCCCGGCGTGATGTCAGCCTCGGCCGGAAATGCCGCGAGCAAACCCTGCGCGAAGCTGTGGATCGTCTGGATCTTCAACCCGCCGGGGCAATCGAGGACCTTCGCGAAGAGCTGGCGCGCGCTTTCGATCAACCGCTCGTTCGGCCGTTCGCCGAGCGCTTCGAGGTCGGCCCATAATTCTGACCGCTTCAGCCGCACCCAGGCAGCGAGCCTGGCGCCAATGCGATTGGCCATTTCGGCCGCTGCCGCCTTGGTGAATGTCAGGCACAGGATCGATTCCGGACGCGCTCCGCCAAGCAGCAAGCGAAGCACGCGCGCGGTCAGGACCTGCGTCTTGCCCGTGCCCGCCGAAGCCGAAAGCGAGGCATGCGCGACCGGGTCCGCCGCTTTCGCCTGCTCATTCTTCAGCGCGGGATAGGGACGGAAACGCTTGCTCATGCGTTCGCCCGCGCAATAGAGGATCGGTCATGACTGATAACAGCGATGACGAAACCGAGCGCGCCAGTGAGCAGCGCCGTCAGAAATTGGTGAAGGCCGGCGTTGCGGTCGGTATCGGATCGGCCGCGATCGTTGCCGCCTTGCTCTACGCGTCCAAGGTCAAGAAGAAGCCGCGCCAATAGCGTCATTTGCGGCCGTACCATTCTTCGAGCCGCATCAGTTGATCATAGTCGCCATAAGGCGCGTACGCCGGATTGAGTTTCGCGGTGAAAGGCTCGTCGCCGGTCAACCACCGGCGCGCCGCTTCGGCAAAATTCGTCCCCGCATGCTCCAGAAACTCACCCGGCTCCATGTCCTTGTCCGGACACATCAGCTTGCCGAAGCTGCCCTTGTGGCGGGTTAGCGACCAATATTCGAACGCATCCGGATCGCCGGATATTCCTTCGAACCCGCCGCCGCGACCGATCAGACCGAGCAGCCCAAGCTGAAGTGCGAAGCCTTCGTTCACCGCTTTTTGCGTCGGCGGAGCGCCGGTCTTGTAATCGATGATGGCGAGTGAGCCGTCGGCGAATCGGTCGATACGGTCGGCGCGGCCGTGGACGGTAACACCGAAGAGCCAGGCTTCGCCCTCGACCTCGGCCATAAACGGCCGGCGACCTTCTGCGCGGTTTGTCCGCTCAAGCGCCGCAATCCAGTCGATCGCTTCCAAGAGGCGCGGCGCCCACAAAGCCCGCACCATCGGATGGACCGCTTCGTGACTCAGCAGCTGTTCGGCGCGCGGCCGCAGCTTGTCCGGATCGCACTCGTCGTTTTGCAGCCACTCCTGCAATGCCTGATGAACCGCGATGCCTTTCCAGCGCGCGGTGTGGTCGTCATCGACCTGGTCGAGCGCTTTGAGTCGAAGGATGGCCTGCGCGTAAAAAGCGAAGGGATCGGCCTTCAGTCGATCTACGGCCGTTACCGAAATGCGGTCCGGACGCTGCTCCGCCGGTGGCCTGGGCTCTGGGCGCGACACTGGATGCGGGAAGCCCGGATCGTCGAGGACCCGCACCAGTCGCTCCAACCGAAGGTCCCGAGGAAGTCCCCCGCTGATCGCATCGAGGCGAAGCAGGAAACGCGAAGCCACCGTGGGGGATCGCGCGTCGCGCCGGGAGCGGGTGATGAGCACTTCTGGAGCACCGAGCGCGCTCGCGAAATCATGC
>Ga0157378_10002079_pt1 | contig 17909 bp, 24 predicted proteins | sample M65metaG_FD_115309 | JGI IMG/M metagenome (GOLD analysis project Ga0157378, IMG submission 115309) | Miscanthus rhizosphere microbial communities from Kellogg Biological Station, Michigan, USA - M6-5 metaG | ecosystem: Host-associated > Plants > Roots > Rhizosphere > Soil | place: USA: Michigan...
CTGGATGCGCGCAAGCTTTGCAGCTGAAACATCCGTCTGGAACTGCAGCAGCTGTAACTTGATCTTCAGCAAGTCGCCCTCGCTCATGGCGCCCGCCCTGGCCCGCTCCTCGCTGATGTCCAGGGTTTGCTGAAAGCTTTTTAGATCCGTGTCGGCCAGCTCGACATTCGATTGCGCCAGAATTGCGGTAATAAACTGCGAGGCCACGTTAAACGTCAACGTCCGCTCATTGTCCCCTACTTGCGCCGACGTTACCGCGGTCTGATCCTTAGCCGCTTGCAGGCGATGTTGGCGCTTCTTCCCGCGTTCGAACAGATACCCTACGCCCAGATCGAACTGGGCGCTGTTGTCGAAATAGTCGCTGGTGAAATTGCTGGGTGTAAACAGCGGAAGAAATTGAGCATCGCCGTTCAACGTCGGATTGGGCCGCAGATTGGCTGTAATTTCCTGAGCCTGATTCTGCAGGATCAGGGTGCGCGCGGCTTGCAACGAATGGTTGTGCTTGAGCGCCAGGTCGATGGCCTCATCGAGGGTGATTCGCGCCGGAGCATTCTGCGGCGCGGCTGGAGGCGCGGTTTGCCCGACGGCGGCGGCTGGCGTCAGCAACGCCAGAATCCCGAGCGCGATGGGCGGCCAGAATTTCAGGACCCTAGACCCTATGTCCATTGTTTCTCTCCTGCAAAGAGCGGTCGAAACTCTTGATTTGGATTTCCCGAAAATTTGCACAGCGGGAAGAGCTCAAGAGGCCCGAATTAATTAAATTTAAAATAAGGAAAGCGCCCGAATCGGGAGGCGCTTGAACGAATGGACTATAGAGCGGGAGGCGCGCGTGGCGAAGTCTGCGAAAAAAGAGGGCCTGAGGCTAGGACAGTGTCCTGGGGAAGCGGCAAAGAAGCAACCGGCTTCAGGAGAGTGGCGGATGGGGATGCGACAAGCTGCGCGGGAGCTTGGTGACCCAGGTGGCAGTACGGGCAGCGGACGTCGTCGTTCGCGCTCCGATGATTCCAATCGCTGACCACACCGGTGGCAAACACCAGCAGCGCGATAAGCGCCAGCGATACCCCGAGTATTCGAATCGTCTTCTGCACAGTCTGTTGGGTAGAGTCCGCCGGCTGGCACGAACCCCTGCCGTGAATACTATCTTGATGTAAGACGGAGGTAAAGCGTTGTCCGTTTCAAGGTCCCGAAAAGTAACGGGTTGAGTAGGACAGGCTTCAGCCCGTCCGGTTTTCTGCCTGGGTGCGTCGCGTGCGCGCAAGCAGACGGGCTGAAGCCTCTCCTACGCGGTCTGTTTCAAGGCTCGTTCGAGAATGGTCAAACACTGCTGGGCGCGCTCGCGCAACGCGTCGTCCCGGTGGCCGGTATCCTGCTTTCCGGAGTGCAATTCGTCCGCGATCGCCATCGCCGCGAGCACCGCAACGCGCATAGAATCAACCGTTTGGGTCGCCTGCGCCACGGCCACCATCTTTTCGTCCACGTAGCGCGCCAGTTTCTGGACGTAGGCCTCGTCCAGATCGCCGCCCAAGGTGTAGTGCTGACCGTAGATTTCCACTTTCACGCGATTCGCCATTCGTTATGCTCCCTGCTGGACGCGCCTATTTTCTTCTGTTCCGAAATGTGTTGCAAGAGTCAATCTGGACCAGCAAAAATGACACTCCTGCCATAGAACTGAAAAACTCTCTATTGGTATTGAGCTGGCTCAACTTTAATGCGCACGAATTTCCGTTTTCCTAGTCGCACCTCGTACGATTGGTCTGCGCTCGTATTGAGCTTCATGGTAGGGTCTTTCCGAATCTCGCCGTCAATCTCCAGACCACCTTGCTCCACGATGCGTGTAGCTTCCGAGACGGACCCTGTAAGGGTTAGGGTCTTTAAAAGTACTGGCCACTTCGGATTCGCAGCGATGGTCACCGGGATTTCCTCGGGCGATCGTCTCAACTGTACAGTCCCGTCGGGCTGCCTCGTCAACGTTATCTCCTCGATTTGACTGGGAGCCTGTCGATCGCGAAAGACGCGTTGAAATTCCCCGGCGGCCTTGTCTGCCGCGGCTTGCCCGTGAAATCCGGCGATGATTTCCGTGGCCAGCGCCATCTTCACGTCCATCGGATGCTTTGCGCCCGATTTAACTTCATTCGCGAGCGCGGCGATTTGTTCCGGAGTGCGGTCGGTCACCAGATCAAAATACGGCCACATCATTTCGTCCGAAAGAGACATCAACTTGCCGAACATGTCCGAAGGCGCTTCCGAAATGCCCACGTAGTTGCCGAGCGATTTCGACATCTTGCGCTGCCCGTCCAGCCCGACGAGGATCGGCATGGTCAGCGCCACTTGCGAAGTCTGTCCATATTCGCGCTGAATTTCGCGGCCCACCAGCAGATTGAATTTCTGTTCGGTGGCGCCCAGCTCGACGTCGGCCTCCAGCGCAACTGAATCGTAGGCCTGCAGCAGCGGGTAGAGCAATTCATGGATGGCGATGGGCAAGTTGCCCGCGAGGCGCGAGCGGAAATCCTCCCGCTCCAGCATGCGCGCCAGTCGATAGTGCGCGCAGAGGTGAATCATATCGTGTCCCGATAATTTTCCGAGCCACTCGCTGTTGTAGCGGACCTCGGTGTTTTCCCGGTTCAGGATTTTGTAAACTTGCGCGAGATAGGTCTTCGAATTGGCATCCACCTGCTCGCGCGTCAATGGCGGGCGCGTTTCGGACTGTCCCGTGGGATCGCCAACCATGGCCGTAAAATCGCCCACCAGAAAAATCGCGGTGTGTCCCAGATCCTGAAAATGTTTCAGCTTGCGCAGCACCACGGTGTGACCGAGGTGCAAGTCGGGAGCCGTGGGGTCCACGCCCAGCTTTACGCGCAGCGGTTTCCCGCTTTTGAGCGAAGCCGCGAGTTTTGCCCGCAAATCCTCTTCGCGAATAATTTCCGCGGCGCCTTTACGTAAATAGGCCAGCTGTTCGTCGACGGGCTTGAATGAATTGGTCATGGTCATGACGGGTTGGGGACCGCAATCACGCGACGCCCCTCGATCCGGTATTGTCCCGAAAGCACCAGCCGCACGGCCTCCGTGTAGATGCGGTGCTCCTCCACAAGAATGCGCGCCGAAAGTGTTTCATCCGTGTCTCCGTCGCGCACCGGCACAATGGCCTGCGCGAGAATCGGCCCGGCATCCAGATTTTCGTCCACCAGATGCACCGTGCAGCCGCTGAATTTTACCCCGTATTCCAGCGCCTGCCGCTGCGCTTCGAGCCCGGGAAACGATGGCAGAAGCGAAGGGTGAATATTCAAAATACGCTGCGGAAACGCGGCCACAAAATAAGGCGAAAGCAGCCGCATGAAGCCCGCCAGGCACACAATTTCGACCCCGGCTTTGCGAAGTTCGTCCACCACCAGCCGATCGTACTCTTCGCGGGGAAGGCCCTTCGAAGGAATCGCTTTTGAGGGAATTCCACGCGCCGCCGCGAGCGCCAGTCCTGGCGCATTTTCGCGATTGCTGACCACCAGAGAAATCTCCGCGCCCGGAATTTTTCCTGCCGCGATGCTGTCTGCCAGCGCCACGAAATTTGAGCCGCGCCCGGACAACAGCACGCCAATGCGATGTGACATAAGGAAAAGACGTTAGCACAACCGCGCGGTCCATCCAATCCCGGCGACCAAGCGACCCGGCGATCAACGTAGGCGTCCGATTTAATACTTCCAATTCCGGACACCAGACCAAATACCGACCTGCGAACAGGTTGTTTCCGGGTCCATTCAGTCTAGAATGGTGATTCCCCGCCAATCCATCGTCGTGGTCCACTTTTTGCATCAAAGTTGCAGACGAATGAGGACGGGAGCTTACGGATGACCATAGGACGTAAATCACGCCGGGCTTGCGGAGCTGCGTGGTTCGCGCTCCCGCTCGTGTTGTGTGGCTGCGCCAGTTCAGGTGTCACACTTGCACCTTCGAATCCCACGGCCCCAATGATTGCCACCCAACCTGTGAACCAGAGCGTTGCGGTGGGGCTAGCTGCAACTTTTTCTGTCATGGCCACGGGAACAGCGCCACTCACCTATCAGTGGCAGAAAAATAACGCCAACATTTCCGGCGCAACCTCGGCGAGCTACACAACTCCGCCCACGGTTTCTGGTGACAATGGCGCGACCTTCCGAGTGGTCGTCACCAACTCGGCCGGGATCGCGATGAGCAACTCGGCTACTCTTACCGTCAACCCTGTGAGCGTTTCAACGGGAACCGATGTCACCACCTATCACAATGACGTAGCTCGCACCGGCCAGAATATTGCGGAGTCGAAGCTGACCCAGGCCAACGTGAATTCCACAACGTTCGGCTTGCTTCGCAATCTTTCCGTAGACGGCAAAGTTGACGCCGAACCGCTGTATCTGTCGCAACTCTCACTGGCCGGCACTGCGCACAACGTAGTGTTTATCGCTACGGAACATGACTCGGTCTACGCTTTCGATGCGGACACCGGCGCGCAACTCTGGAGAGTCTCTCTGTTGGGATCGGGCGAAACGACCAGCGACAACCGCGGTTGCGGCCAGGTTTCGCCGGAAATCGGCATTACTTCGACTCCGGTGATCGATCGGTCCGCCGGTGCACACGGGATCCTGTACGCCGTTGCCATGTCCAAGAATGGCTCGACCTATTTCCAGCGCCTCCACGCCCTCGACGTTACGACGGGCGCGGAACTGGAAGGCGGACCAGTCGCTGTCCAGGCGACCTACCCGGGGACAGGCGACAATAGCTCCAGCGGCCAAGTAGTTTTCGATCCCAAGCAATACAAGGAACGAGCGGCTTTATTGCTATTGAACGGCGTGATTTACACGAGTTGGGCGTCGCACTGCGACTTCAGTCCCTACACGGCTTGGGTCATGGGCTATAACCAGACGACACTCTCGCAAACAAGCGTGCTCAACCTCACTCCCAACGGTCACGCGGGCTCCATCTGGCAAAGCGGGGGCGGAATGGCGGCCGACCCTCAGGGGAATATCTATCTCCTGATGGCCAACGGCACGTTCGAAACAACGCTCGACGTGAACGGGTTCCCGAACCAGCAGGATTACGGCAACGGTTTCGTCAAGCTCTCGACCACCGGCGGGAATCTAAAGGTCGCCGACTATTTCGATATGTCCAACACGGTGAGCGAATCGGGCATCGATGCCGACCTCGGTTCCGGCGGTCCAATGGTGCTGCCCGATTTGAACTTTGGCACCGCGGGCATTCTGAATCTGGCGGTGGGCGCGGGGAAAGACGGGAACATTTACGTCGTTAACCGCAACAACATGGGCAAATTCAGTCCGACAGCGAACAACGTGTATCAGGAATTGTCCGGCGCGCTGCCGAGCGGAGTGTGGGGCGTGCCCGCGTATTTCAACAATACGGTTTATTACTGCGACCAGAATTCCACACTGAAATCGTTTTCCATCCTGAACGGAAAACTTTCCACCGCGCCGGGCCACACAGGCGCGTCGTTCACCTATCCCGGTGTGCTGCCCAGCGTCTCGGCGAACGGCGCATCCAACGGCATCGTCTGGGTAATTGAAAATACCGCCACCGCGGTGCTGCACGCCTACGTCGCAAGCGATTTGGCGCAGGAACTCTTCAACAGCAACCAGGCGTCCGCGGGCCGCGATCATTTCGGCGCAGGCAACAAATTCATCACGCCAATGATCGCCGACGGCAAAGTCTTTGCCGCAACCACGAACAGTGTGGCGGTCTTTGGATTGTTGCCGTAACCAAAAAAAGCCCCGGGTCTGAAGAACCGGGGCTACAACACGCTGCTGTAGCCCACCTCTTCAGAGGCGGGGGGTTTCGTGCGACGCCGCTAGAAAATTACCTTCGCAGCACCACCGTCCCGGCAATGAAATCATGCAGCGCCTGCTTTTTCTCTGTGAATGCGGCCATGATGTACCCAAGAGCAAGCGGCACCATACCGCTCACAATTTTTGCGAAGAAGCGTCCTGTCGCGTGGCCGAACGAAATGCGCTGCCCTTCATAATTGGTCACGCGCAGGGACATGACTGATTTCCCGAATGTAGCCTGTCGCTCTGAGCTTTCCATTCCCGCGAAGTACAGCCACTGTAAGATCAGGAAACCCATTATGCCGAGAAAAAAGATCGAAAACACCGGAGCAACCAGCGCCATGGCAGCATCTGGATCCGCGGCCCGGCGGTGCAGCAATACTCCAAATCCTCCAAACATAATGATCAAGACCATCACCACTGCCCCGAATGGAATTCCCAGGATGAGACCGTCGATCAGATAAGCACCCACGCGCTCCCAGAAACCGCCGTAGGGCAATGATGAAGGAGCGCTTATATTCGCAGAGACGGGGCCGGCTATGGCGGCGGAGGGCGCTGGCGTTACGATTACCGCGGCGCCAACCTCCTGTCCGCAGGACTGGCAAAATCGATTTCCTTCCTCTACGCGCAACCCACAACGTGAGCAGAACATGAGCACCCTCACTTGGAGAGCCGCGATGGCTGCGACTCAGACTGATGCGGACTTATAGCGCGGGCCGGAGCGGCGGTCCAGAAGAAAAATGGCACCCGTGGTTCCCGGATGGTGGGTTTCATCAGGGCGGCAAGACGCGCTTGGATCTTCCGAAGGTTCCTGCATTAGTTTTCTGGCCCGCTTTCCATCCGGCGACATGGCCCAGCCTGTACGGCGGGCCAGCTATTTCTTTGAGCAGTCCCGTCCTACGGAGCTACAGGCGAGCCAATCCCATGTGTGTAGTATGGATTTCCCTGCCCCACAAAATCTTGACAGGAGGAAGCACGCGATGGCTACCGCACCCACGTACATCGAAGGCGAAGCACTCCCCCGGGAAAACGGCCTGATAGAAAACCTGATGGATTTGTCGTTTCAGAGGATGGTGACGCCGCGAATTTTGAAACTGCTATACAGCGTCCACCTTCTAATCGGATTCGTCGCAGCGGTCTGGTTTGTGTTCAGCGGCTTTCAAACGTCCACGTCCAATGGCCTCCTCGCGCTTATAGCGGGCTTCTCGGCCATGCTGTTGTGGACGGTGTATTGCCGAGTGGTCGTGGAACTCCTGGCCGTCGTGTTCCGAGCCGCCCAGGTAATCACGAATTCGCAAGGTTAGTCGAATGTCGGAAGCTCCCAGTAGCGCAGGCTTCAGCCTGTGGGTTTTATTTCGGACGCGCAGCTAAGACCCAATAGCCTGAAGCCTGCTCTACCCCGCATGGCGGAGCGCCGGAGTTTGGACAAAACGCGCATAACCGAGCAAAGAATTCCAGGTCTAGTACTACAGCAAGTTCCCGAGCGAACAAACCCGGCCGCGGCACTAACTTCCTGATCCCACCGAGTTTACGCGAAAGCTTCCGACACATTATTAAATGGAAGCGTTCGTGCTCCTCCACATCACGATGCGAGATTTTGATTTCTCCCGTGCGTGGGGGAAGAGCGGGCCCGTGACAATTAATTTACTTTCTTCGAGCGGCCCGCTCGCGATTTTAAATTCCGCGAATCATCGACGAGCCGCGGAAGGATTTCCGGAACAGCCATGAAAACGGATTGGAACATTGTCGAGACGGGAGCGCTGGCGAGCATTATTGCTGCGGCACCCTCCGTTGATTCGATTTCATGGCCCGGTTCGACGGCGTCTTCTCATTTTCCCTCCAACACCTCCTCGACTTCCTCCTCAACTTCCGCGACGACATCTCGGGAACTTAAGCGACCCGTGGACTGACGACGTCGGACCTCCATCACCGTGCGGGGCCGGCTCCTTCGGGAGCGGGCCCCGCGACCTACCTCAAAGCAGAGCAAGCTTCCCATGCTGCAAGAAAACTTAAACGCCGTCATTCTGAGCGAAGCGAAGAAAGTCTCCGTGTTGTTCTCTTATACTTAAATCGAAGAGAGATTGTTCGCTTCGCTCAGAATGACAGAACAAGGATTTTATCCGCACCCTATTACCCCTGTGGATCTTCAGTAAAATAGAATTATTCGATTGAGGGATTAAAACGTGAGGTCGATCAGGAACAGAATCTGCCCGATGAAAAGAAGCGCTACCCCGCTGATGAGCACCGCTGCGCCTGCCGGGCGCCGCGGTTTTACCCGGCGGTAGAGTGGATCGGAGAGATGGGGGTCGCGGCCGGAAACTTCTCCGCGCCAAATTTCAAGAAACTCGCGCACCCAGTCAATGGCTTGCGTGCGATACGTCCAAAGCAGGCCGAGGCCCACGAGAGCCATCGTTTCACCGATCGCGCCGAGCATGCCTATATTGGTCATCGACATCGGAACCCCAAAACCGGAGTGCGCAGCACAATCCCGTTACTCTTCTTCGTGTATGGTTTTCAAGCGAATGATTTCGAATTCCTTGATGCCGGCCGGGGTCTGAACTTTCACTTCATCGCCGACATTTTTTCCGAGAAGCGCTTTTCCGATCGGAGAAGTGGTTGAGATCAACCCCTGGGCGACATCCGCTTCTTCGGTGCTGACCAGCTTATATTCGATCTCCACGGATTTCTTCACATCCAGAACCCAGACGCGGGAGCCATAGCCTGTGCGGTCGGCTGGAATGTTATTCAAGTTCAGCATCCCGATATCGCCCAGCCGCTTTTTGAGCTGCCCGAGCCGCGCTGACACGTATCCCTGGCGTTCCTTGGCGTATTTGAACTCGGCGTTTTCGGATAGATCACCGTGTGCGCGCGCCTTCATGAGCTCTTTGGGCAACTCCACGCTCATCTCATGTTCAAGGGCCGTGATTTCGTCCTGTAATTTCTTTTTGACTTTTGATAGTGCGTCCGTCATGGCTCGTTTTCTGCAGTAAAATTTTTTGGGAGACTGCCGGTCAATCGAAGTCCTGTGCCTTTACGCCTCTCAGATCCGGAAGCGTATCCTACACTAGTTATGGCGGAGAGGGGGGGATTGTAACCCGAGTAGACTCCCGGACAACTCCCGTTGACCTCCGTTGGTATGTCTCCTGTTCTCAACGCCGGAAACTAATTATAGCTGATCCACTGAGTTTCAGAGCCCTTCGAACAACCCCTAATCCATCAAAAGTAGAGACAAAATTAGGTACAGAGGACCTCACCCCAGCTTCGTCCGGTATCTATATTATACCTTCTTTCGCTGTTGCGCCCTCTGTTCCTGTTTGGCTAATTTCCACCGGCGCCGTTGGGCTTCTGCTATTTTTCGACGGCCGCTGGCGGACATTGTTCTACGCCGCCCCGTTCCGTTTGAGCCTCTTCCATCAACCGCGTGTAGCGAGGCTATTGCTCGATCCAAAGACGCAACGCGTTCCATTGCCGCGGCCCGCTCTTTTTCTAATTGGCGCAGCATCAAGGCTGTATTCAAGGTTTTAATCTCCTTTCGAAAAAATCCTAACACAATCCGAGCCGCCGTCAGCCAACCCGTCAGCGTGAATTGCGCTACCTGCAAATAGGCTTGAGTTCGCTAGCATTTCCTTCGCAGCAGTGAGTCTTTGCTGCCATTTGGGTGGTCGGTGGGAGAGACACATCCCTATAGCGCATGTCGTGAGGTGCTTGCAGTTTCTAAACCGGCATCGTTTGAGTTTCTTTCGAAGATCCATCATGAGTCATCGGATAGCTATCGGCAGTCTTTAGTAAGAGCGCGGGGTTTTGCTGAGTCAGCGCCAGCTTCTCCAGTTTTCCCCGCGCCCCATCAGACGTTCCTCTACCCTCGAATCCGACGACGCCTCCATTTGTGGGATGTACTTCTGCTTCTACAACTTCGTAAAAAGTGAGAGGTGGTACCGGTAAAATTGCGCCGAAACCGCGAGGGTCACGTTGAACTCATTCAATTGCCCAAGCCGAACAGCCACCACAGACCCTCTGAGTTTGCAGTGTCGAAGCAGAATCAGAGGATCCGCGATCGTCTTGAAATTGCGCTGGATCCCTACAAACTCAGCCCACGGACACGTACCAACGATGCGACGGGCATAGTTATCAAGCTCGGCGCCGTTGAGTGGAAACGCTAAGAAGCCAGCAATTCGCGGAAGTGGTTGATTTGTGCTCATTCGTTGTCCCCTTGTCTCGCCTTACGGTTCGGCCGCATCAATCCCGCCTGCCGCAATATGCGAAAATTCCTGAGAATTGAGTGCCAACTTCCATCGCCTTCTTGCGCTGAGAGCTCGTACCACGCGATCGCCGAGCCCGATATGTCCCTCGGCTTCGTTTCAATGACTTCGTGCATGGCAATGCTCCTTGATCGTGGGATTCCTTAGCGGTTGCTTCGCGTCCGTGCTTCCACAAAGCGCTGTTTGCTTTCTTGCAGTTTGGCTCGAACGTTATCGATGGTTACTTGGCTGACTTTGAGAGACAGGGTGGTGTGATCGTCTTTATCGTTGAACAAACACATTGGCTCGATGCCGAGGCTAGCGTCTCCGGCCTGGATGCCTATAAACTCACCGCCAGCTACGTCAATGATGGAGGCAAAGAAGGCGCGGCGGACACAACCGGCAATGATGGAGTCGAGGGAATGGGCCGGAGGAGGAGGAGCACACTCCCTAATTCTCTGTGGACGTAGCGAGGAGGAAACCTTTATTGATTTGTCGCAAGAAGACGGGTATTTTCTTCCGCAGCCCATAGACGATCGACCTCGTTTGTTGGGTTAGGCCCTATTGGCTGCTTCTAACAGTCAGTGGGGCCGACTTACTTGATGCTCTGCATTCTCAGTGGATCTGGCAGTCGTCCTTAATCACTGATTTCGCAAGGTCATAGGACTTTCGTCATCTGGCTGAATTTCCGATTCAGGCTTTCCGAGTTTGACCCAGATGGCGTAGACCAGGGCAGTACAGAGTTCATTCGTGCCGGCTAAAGCCCTGTATCCGTAATGAAACAAAAAACAATTCATGGCCGTGACCACGACAATCCCAAAGCTAGCCGATGCCGCACGTTGCTCTCTCGATATAACGCGCCTCATGGAACCCTCCTTTTTAGATCCAACGAAGTGACTATCCGTCTCGCTACTAGACCGCTTCCCACTTTTGGCAAAACAGAGCTGCCTGCTCGCTCGCGGCTATAAAGATGTTCAAGGCGAAATTGTAGACTAGAGCCGGGCGCCGAAGTCCCTTCGCAACCGTGAACGACACAAAAGGCCCTAAAACATACGCCAGTCCATATGCCAATATGACAACCGGAACAAAACATGCCACAGGCACAAACGCCAGAATGCTCGTAAGTCGATCGATGGCTCGAAGCACTAAGTCCTCCTTGTGGACAGCGGGGCAATATAGAAACAGAAGCGGACACTTACCATAGTACTTTGGACTTTTGTCTGGTAGTACTTGGACTTAGACACGGAGCCGCGGTACACGCTTTAGACTTATGGAGCATGATGAAGACATGACTAACGCAACGATAATGCAATGCTAAGACATATAGAGTGACAACGCCAATGTATGGCTAATTTAACAGATATAGATAGGACATACTTAAACGATGATAGGCATGGTGAGTGACTATCGTACTGCTTGGTATATGGATTTATATTTAGAACGAAATGTTTTAGGAAGAATGATGATCTGTAGTCCGTTGTTAAGGACTAGTGCATACACATCAGCTTTAGTGACGCGACATGCTACTACTTTGCCTCTGGGAAGTGTCTGATCCAGATTGGCGGAAATATTGGCAGCCTCAAGGCTCAGCGCCCAGCAGAGACCTACACGGCGATATCCTTGATATCCTCGATAAACCATAAATTCATTAGGTAATTCATCGAGTCGCTTTCGTTCTTCTGGCAACATAAAATCTATGGGATCAATTGTGCTGAAGATTTGCGTCCATTCCTCTTGCTGGGCATGGGTATCCAAGCAGGAAGTCCAAGCGGCGCGTGCCTTACGTGCCGCGCGTTTTTGTGCTGCGTTGCTCATCTTGGAAGATTAAACCCGAGCCCTATTTTATCCACCCAGAAGCGGCGATCGGCAGAATTGGATCCATACGAATTGTAGCGCGAGGTTATATCACCACCAGAGGAATGGCCTAAGAGGCGTTTGAGAATGTCGTCGGGCATTGCGTTGGCCCTGTTGTGGCTCACATAGAAACGGCGGAAGGCGTGATAGCCAATGCCGCTTCCAATCGCTCTGTCCAGGGCTTCGCGAGCGGTTGTTGCGTCGAGACACTTTCCATTACCGAACAGAAAGCCCTTTCGGTCAACTGCGAATTCTTCGATGAAAGATGCAAGGTGGCGCGGAATTTCCACTTCTCTTGTGCCGGCTTCGGTTTTGGTAGTTTGCTCTTGACCGCGCCACATGGTACGACGCACACGAATCACTGCGTTTCTGGCATCAAAGAATGTACTTGTGCCATCTTCGGCCAGCTTAATACTCAATAGCTCACCAATCCTGAGACCACTACCACCGGCCAGACCAAAGAGGCACTGATACATTGTGTTTGACTTGGTAAGAGCGCCTTCGATGTCCTCGCGGCTCACAACCGGAGTGTGTTGCTCTGAGTGCTTCACGACGGGCAAATCCAACCTTTCACCGCTCCACATCTTCGCGGCCGGATACAAAGGATTTCCATCCGCATCGGAGCAATGGGTAATTATTCCCTTAACGCAAGCAACTAGTTCGTTCTGAGTCTTCGCAGACAAGCCCGCTTCATCTAACTGCCTGATGAAATCTCTGAGGATGGCAATGCCTATACCACTGACTTCAAGGTTTCCCAAGCGAGGCACAATCCATTTGTCGATGTAGGATTCGAATGTCTTTGCCGACGACAGCTTAATAGGTCGGCGGCGTCGCGTCTCTAGGTGATTTAGCCATACCTGGGCCGCATCTTTAACGGTGATAGTTTCCGCAATCATGATTTTGCGCCTTTGAGCTTTCCCCGCTTCGTTAAAAATTCGTCAATCAACGCACGAATCAAATCCACCTCGCTAAAACCATCGCGAATATATGGATTTTCTTCTCCCATTTCTGCGACGACTTCTTGAAGCATTTTGTATCGTGAGACTTTGATGCGAACACCGACAATCTGCGAAGGCTCAGAGTCTCTCTTCTTAGCATCTTTACTCTGACGGTCCTTAGTTTTCTCTTTTGCTGATTCAGACATCCCGAACCTCCCGAACGACATTCTGATGCAACACACACTACATGAAACAGTATCGTATGCACTGTTAACACTGTCAAGAGCCTTCTTTTATTAACGGCGTTACTTGTACTATTGCCCTTCGGGTTGATCTTGCTTCCAGTGCTTGCGCTTGAATCCGCCTTTAGGCTTGCGTTTTGGGCGTGCGGCAAGCTTCGCGTATAAGAAATCGACTGTCTCGGAAACGTGAATTGCGACCAGCACATACGGCGGTCGGCGCTTTGGTTTCTTAGGCGCCTGGACGAGCTTTTTTAAGCTTGGATCTTCGAGATCATAGAGCATACTTTTCCTCCCATTGGAATTCGGCAATATCAATGTTTAAGCGCGTAAGGGATCGCTTCTAGAATCGGCGCTACCCGTACTGATTTCCGTATGCAGTTTTTCGCCTAGACAGGCTCCGCGTCCGACTGTCCGAGTTAGTACGATGGCAAACCGGAAGCTTGACGCACGGACTCAGATACCGTGCGTTGCAGCTATCGCTTACCCGTTCGCAGGCACGCGCTATCGTGCTCCGCGCCGTACCAAGATCGGTCAGTACAATCGCATTCTGCGTATTCCTCTGTTGTTTCGGCTACGTGGTGATGGCGTGCTGCATCTAAGGTAACGTCAAAGTCTTGATTGTTTTGCTGGCAGTAGTGCATCAGATCGCAAAGCAAATCTTTGACGGCGTCGCGGTCATCGGTCTTGGTAATGGATTGGAACGCGGCCAGGGCTACGCCTGCCCAGATTGCGCGGTCCTTGTTCTGACCGTCCGGGTCTGGGACTCGTTTCGTAACGGGCCTACTGGACTTCACTTTTTTAATTTTCGTTTTCATAGGGCTCTCCTCAACATTTGTGGCTAGCGGTACTCGTTTCCTTACGCGCATTTCGCGCGTCGATGGACTCCCTCGCGATGTCCGGAAGACTCCGTCTGTCTTACCGGACACATAGACCGGACGAACGGGAACGCCGCGCACGCCGCAGAGCGCGAGGTGTTGCCTCTACTAACTGGACGGACTACTCCGCGTCCTCCTCGTCTGACTCTTCCGCGTCTCGCGTCACCTCGTCCTCTGCCATACGCAACGCGTCTGTCTTGCATCCGAGCACGGACACGTTGTCCCGCATGTAGCAACCTGAGCGACCGCTAGACACGATGTAGAACGTAGCGGGCATAGATTCGCTTGCCTCTGCAAGAACGTCTTCCCATTCGCGGTCTGATCCATCGAAGCAATCACGCGCATAGTTCGCGTCTGTCGTTTCATCGACGGACACGCAACACCCTCCCGAAATAGATTCCCAGAAAATCGTGCTCATGCTTTCACCTCCCGTATGTGAACTTTGTTTAGGTTTAGGACGGTCTTGCGGGCTTCTTGGCAGACGTTGGCAACCATATCGGCGAAGTAAGAGCCACACTTCGCAGTCTCGAAAATTTCGTAGGCTTCGCCGTTGGCCTTTGCCCATGCTTCAGCGCGAACCCGGGTAGCAAAGCCACGCTTACGGAGTTTGTCGGACGCGGATAGGCAATGCTCGTAAAGTCTTGCCTTGCGATATATCTGGAAACGCCCTTCACGCTTAATGCGCTTGCGATTCTGCGCGGCACACTCTTTGTGATCTTGGAAATCTTCCAGGGACTTATAAATACAATTGCCCAGATAATCGGACGCGACCTCAAAACCTCGGAAGAAACAGCGGGCACGGGCACAGAAGGCAATGTACGTGCCGTCCTCAATACCGCGTGCGGTCTCGCCTGATTCATCCCACGATAGATCAAGGTCACACTCTTCTACCGCGTCAACTATTACGTGGAACTTTTCTGTTTTGAATTCTCGAATGGTTCCAAGCTTGTACATGGCGTCTCCTCTGGGAATGTTTCCCATTGAACCGTCAACCCGGAGACTGACGGCTCTAGCGAAACACTCCCGCTTATGCTTCCGTTTCAGAGACAGCCATTGATTCGAGAATCAGGGCAATGCGCTCAATTTCCGCGTATGGAATGACGTGGCAGCCCGCGTGTAGCGTGCCGTCCGCCTCTATGCGGTCTATGGCGTAATTGCCGAGGTGTAAGGTGTGGCCGTTGCGCTGGTACGGTTCGCCTTTAGCAATTACAGCCCGGACAAACTTTAATCCGCGTAAGGCGTGACTTACTGGAACGCGGGCGCCGCGAGACGTTTCAACTTGCGCTACAGCGAATTGTGCGGATTCATCCGCGTTGAATGTGCGGACTCGGAGCATTACGGGCATATTGTGGAAATAGCCGTTGTATGTGCCGTTGCGCCATTCTTCGGCTAACTTGGCATCGCGTTTTTCTTGTTCGATTCGTTCTAGACGGGTTTGCTCTGCCCGCTTTGCCGCATTCTTAGCTTCGCGGGCTTTGACTTCTTTCATTTCTTTGGAATCAAGCGCGGGCACCACTGGAAGCTTAGGAAGCTTCAACGAAAAAAACGCGGCGTATGCTTTAACTTCACAGACTAGCTTGATTGCATCCGCGTGATTGCTTTCCTTTGTCCAGGAAGACCGGCCACGGGCAGACGCCACAATCGCGGTATTGATCCGCTTAATGTAGTCCGCGATATTTTCTTCGTGCCGTAACTTAGCCGCACTGTCTGCCGAAACTATTACGTTGGGAACGTGGAAGACTTGTACGTTTCGAGGGATTGCAGAGCGAACATGGGAACAATGCTTGGCTGTCGTAACGCTATAGCTGTTAGTTGTAAAAGTTACAGCCGTTTTCCGTCCGCTTTTATTCGTGATATGTCTGGCTATTGCAAAATGTGATCCATACGAAAAAATGGTTTCATTTTCGAAATACAAAGACCGGTTAGAATTCCGTGCGGCTGATTGTGTTTTGTGAAACCACAGATGTGGAATTTCGGCGGAAGGAAATATATGTTTCACTGGCGTACTCCGTTTCTCACGATGAAACCAAAGAGGCGCGGGTCATCGTGGACAAACTGACCGAGTTTGAAAGATAGGAACGTGGCGAAGAGAAGCCACGAGGCGATAGCGAAACAGATAGCTTGCAGAAAGTGAGCGTGTGTCATTACCATTCACCTCTCGCAAGCCTCTGCAAGTAGTCCTGTCCGCGTTCACCGGGAAGCGGAGACATATAGCTATCCAATTCGTCTAGTTCAGCGATGGAAGGACGAAGCGACTTAAGAGAGATAGAGGGTTGCGAGGAAACATAGGAAGGCGCGCCAGGTTTACCGTCTGCGAATTCTCTTAGATCACTTTCGAAAGTGGCTTGAGATGAGACACCCTCGTTTAAACGTCCGAAGCAATTGCAATGGAAGTCTTCAGGATGCCCGCAATCTACATATCTTCCCTGAACTACCCATGCCTGATTTGAATAATCGAATCCATTCCACAGCCTGCCGTTTTTGTAGACATCGTTGCTTGCGCGTGACATGTGATATCCTTTCGTCTGCCGTTTGGGATGTCGCAACATCCGCTGTGCGTGTTAACACTGTTCACGTCTTATACACTAGCAACATTACGGCCAAACGTTGCGGAAGCGTGCGAGTTGAATCGAAACGGCTTAAGGTGAATCAGGCGATCAGAGGCTTAGGTGTGTGGGCGAAAATGTGGAAAAGATTGCCCGAAATGTGAAAACACTGTTTGCTAGTGTATCTACACAACATTAGTGTTAACACTGTATACATCTGACATAAAGCACAAGTGCAAAAATTCATTCGACTAGGATAAAAAGAGCGACCGCGAGGAAATATGTAAGAAAGTTACAACATACATGAGGTATTCAGTAATCTGCTTTACTACCCTGCTTTGTTTTCAATTACTTACGGCAAGCAATCGCAAGCAAACGAGGATCGATTCGAGGGGGTTGCGTCCGGATTATGGCGTTTGACGGGTTTCAGGAGTCTTCGAGGTCTGCACAGATCATACGTGTGCGTCTGATTTTTGGCCGTTTGTATCTTGCTGATACGTATATGGTTAGGGACCCACTTTTGCCACCGGGGGCCAGGGGCCTGCTTAAGGTTCCGTGACCGGCAGTTCACCTGGTGCCGCGGCGCATCTGGTTAAAAGGTACCGGAAAACGTACAAACAAGCGCATCAGCTGAGGTACCAGAGTACGCTAGAGTGCGCACCTCGAAATCCCGTCATAGGGGATCCTGGCCGGCTCGGAAATTCATGGATTTTGGGTCCCCATATGGATCCGGAGCGAGTCCGGCCTTCAAGGTACCATCGGGAGGGCAGACGCCGACTCGGAGATCCAGGTTCCGTGACCGACCGACGACGCTGCCACGACGCTGTATCGAGCATGATCGATCGCCGCGGGGTGTCCGGTACCTGACTGGCCTGCCGCTCGGCACGAGGAGAAGCTCAAAATCAGCTAATCCAAATATTCGCTTTTTGTTCGCTTTTTAGGTAGGGGTAATTTCTACACTGTGAAAAATACCCTGATCCCTGGCCTGAAACCCCGAAATGGCATTTGTATTTTTCACAGTTCACAGTGGGGGGGTGCGTCCTCATTTTCACTAAAAATAGCCCACGCGAGCAAAGACAAAGGGTATTTTTCACAGTACAGTTCTAACCTGCTATTTTAGATATTTATTTTATTCAATAAGTCCTTTAGTTTGTGTGGACAGCAGTTCTGAAATGTGGATGTACCCCGGTACTGTGAACTGTGAAAAATACAAAATACCCCAATTTTGCTTCCAAATTTGCCTTCATTTTGGCCCCGTCTCGCTGCTTTTAAATATCGCTCGCCGGAATGAACTGTGGAACTGTGATAAATACCCCTGCCTCTGGGTAGGCCGAACCGATCGACATTTTGTATTTTTCACAGTTCAAATTACACCCCCTTTTTCGTTCCCGATTCCACCACTTTGGGGCGTCGCC
>Ga0157378_10002080_pt1 | contig 17906 bp, 15 predicted proteins | sample M65metaG_FD_115309 | JGI IMG/M metagenome (GOLD analysis project Ga0157378, IMG submission 115309) | Miscanthus rhizosphere microbial communities from Kellogg Biological Station, Michigan, USA - M6-5 metaG | ecosystem: Host-associated > Plants > Roots > Rhizosphere > Soil | place: USA: Michigan...
GCAACTCGACGAGCTGTTGACGCAGTGGCCCACCGATGTGCTCGCCCTCATGCTCGGTCATCAACTCGACTTCTTCCTCGGCGACGCAGCCAACCTGCGCGATAGGCCGCTGCGATCGCTGCGCGAGATCGCCGACGACGACCCGCACATCGACTTCGTCCGCGGCATGGCATCGTTCGGGCTGGAGGAGGCGGGCCACTACGGCCAGGCCCTCGACACCGGTCTCGCCGCGGTCGACGGCAACCCCGACGATGTGTGGGGAATTCATGCCGTGGTGCACACGTACGAGATGCAGGGCCGCATCGACGAGGGGATCGGTTTCTTGACCGGTGACTCGACGCGATGGGAAGCGGGCAACCTCTTCACCGTCCACAACTGGTGGCACCTCGCGCTCTACTTCCTCGAGGCCGGCCAACCGCAACGCTCGCTCGAGATCTACGACGCCGAGATCCACCACACGGCGTCCGCCGGAGTGCCGATCGAGATGCTCGACGCGTCGGCGTTGCTGTGGCGGTTGCTGCTCGACGGAGCCGACACCGGCGATCGCTTCGATGTGCTGGCCGAGGCGTGGGCGGTGAAGACAGCAGTGCCGTGGTACGCGTTCAACGACCTCCACGCCGTGATGGCATTCGCCGGCGCCGGCCGATTGGACGACGCTCGCACGCTGATCGCCGACCGCGAAAACTGGCTCGGCACCGCCAAGGGCAGCAACGCGGCGATGACGAGCGAGATCGGGCTGCCGGCATGCCGGTCGGCGTTGGCGTTCGTCGAGCAGCGGTACATCGACGTGATCGACGAGCTGATGCCCATCCGGCGCGTGCTGCACCACTTCGGTGGATCGCATGCGCAACGCGACGCCCTGCAGCGGACCCTGCTCGAGTCGGCCATCAGATCCGGTCGTTACGAGTTGGCCCGCTTTCTCGCGTCGGAACGCCTCGGCGTGCGCGACAACGGCGTCTACAACTGGACACAGCGCGCCCGGGCGTTGCGAGGACTCGGCGACACCGCAGGTGCAGAGGCCGCCGATCGTCGGGCTGCGGCCAACCGCGACAGGTTCGCGAATGCGTGAACCGCGAAACGTACTGTTCGCGGATGAACACCAATCATTTGTTGACGTGCGAGGCCTGTCGGGTCATCGATCGCTCCGACGGTGTCGAAGACGGTCAACTGTGGAACCCGGATCACTACGCGACGCCTTTGAGGCGGGACCTGTTCGGCCTCATGCGTCGGGTCCAAGATCACACCGCCGACAGCATCACGGCCGTCGCCGGTTCGATGCGGTTCGTGTACATCCACATGATCTGGTTCGGCGTGTGGATTGCCCTGAACGTCGGCCTGGCCGGCATCAACCACGAGTTCGACAAGTTTCCGTTCGGTCTCTTGACGATGATCGTGTCGCTCGAAGCAATCTTCTTGTCGACGTTCGTGATGATCAGCCAGAACCGCCAGGCGGCGCGTTCGGACCTACGTAGTGACCTCGACTTCGAGAACAACATCCGCGGTGAGATCTGGTCCGTGCACATCGGCCAGGCGTTGGGTCTCGATGTCGATCATGTCGAAGACGTCGTTCGGCGCGCCATCGAAGGGGCCCAGGAGGCCATGCGCAATGCATCTCAGGCCGGGGGGCGTGGTTCGACGAAGCCGGACTCGTAGGCGATCACGGCGTGGGCGTGTGCGCTGACCTACGTCGCCGTGCGCGTCAGCCTCAGCCGTGAGGTCGCCTCGTCAGCCGGGCAGGCTGGCCTCGATCGCACCGACGAGCGTCGGATCCTCCGGCGTGACCATCGGGCTGAAGCGGGTGACGGACCCGTCGGGGGCGATGAGGAACTTCTCGAAGTTCCAGCGGATGTCACCGGAGTGGCCCTCGGAGTCGGCCACTTCGGTGAGCTCCGCGTAGATGGGATGGCGATCGTCGCCGTTGACGTCGATCTTCTCCATCATCGGGAACGTGACGCCGTAGGTGGTCGAGCAGAAGGTCTCGATCTCCTCGGCGCTCCCCGGTTCCTGCGCACCGAATTGGTTGCACGGGAACCCGACCACGGTGAAGCCCTTGTCGGAGTACTTCTCCTGCAACGCCTCGAGACCGGTGTACTGCGGAGTCAGGCCGCACTTCGAGGCGACGTTGACGGCGAGGATCGCCTTGCCGCCGAACGAGGCCAGCGAGGTCTCTTCCCCGCGGAGGGTGTGGATTGGTTCGTCGAGAATGGACATGGGCCCAGTCTGGCGAGCTACGACAGGTCGCGACGAAGCGCGCCGCGCACGCTCGAGCGGATCGTCGCCACTCGACCGACGCGGTCGACTGCACGGGCCGCGACAACAGCGGGAGCGGGAACGGCTCCCTCGGTGAGGTCGTTCCAATAGATCGCCCATGTCGATGCGATCGACGGACCGATCCCCGGTGCGGTCAATGACGCGGCGACCGCGGAGATTCCTCGCGGATGACGAACCAGAGTCGCGTGAAACGGAGACGTCACCGACGCCCATCGTCCGTATGTCGCACCGATCCATCGGCGATACGAATCTGCGGCTGCGCCCGGTCGATCGAGAATCGCATCCGCTGCGGCCCGACCACTGGCGAGGGCCTGAGAGATCCCCTCCCCCTGCAGCGGGTTGACCAGACCGGCGGCATCGCCGACCAGGAGCACCTTGCCGGCCGCAGGGCGCGTGCCGACGACACCCATCTTCAACCATCCGCCGAGTTGACGGACGGGCAACGGCGGTGACTGCAGGACGCCGATCCGCACGAGATGCGCGCAGAAGGCGTCCAACTGCTGCTGGGCCCGTCGTGAGTCGAGCCTGCTGTGTCCGAGCCCGAGCCCTAAGCCGAGGTTCGCGCCGTCGGGACCCGGGAACAGCCAGCCGTAGCCGGGAAAGCCGCGGCGCGGAGCTTCGTTCCGCAGCGAGATCACCGGTGTTGCGACGTCCGCCTCTACGTAGCCGCGTACCGCGAAGCCCCACAGGACCCGCGTCTCGTCGACGAGGTCGGCGGACCGCGCCGTGATGCTCGTCGCCCCGTCCGCGCCGACGACGAAGTCAGCGGTCAGAACAGCGCCGCCGTCGAGGGTGACCCGGCCGTCGTCCACCGCACCGACCCGACCGTCGACAGCAACCGCACCGGCTTCCAACGCGGCCGTGCGGAGCATCATGTCGAATCTGGCGCGTGGCACGACGACGGCATGCCCGGGATACGTCGAGCCGGCGCGTGCGGGCAGGAGCATGCGTCGACCGGATGGTCCCACCACGATCATGTCGCCGACGGTGGGTGCATCGACCATGCCCAGTCCGAGGTCGTCGAGCAGTCGAACGCCGCGCGGCCCGATCAGGTCACCGCACGCCTTGTCACGCCCGATCGGGGCCTTGTCGATCAATGCGACGCTGGCACCGCCCCTCGCGAGAACGAGGGCGGCAATGCTCCCGGCCGGACCCGCTCCGACCACGATCACGTCGTAATCTGCCTTCGACACTGACACCTCACGGTCACGTGTTGTGTCGCTGAACGGAGCGTGTCGATGGACATCACTCGATCCCGGACACAACCGAATGTGTTCGCTCGCCGGTTGTTCGCTCCACTCCCCGACCGCTACGACCGGCTCGCCGAGATCTTGTCGATGGGCCAGAACCGCCGTTGGCGTACGGCGATGGTCGAACATATCACCGGCCCCGCGCTGACAACATCGGGGTCGCGCGTGCTCGACGTGGCATGCGGGCCGGCGCGGGTCAGCAGGGCGCTGGCCGATGCGACGTCGGCGCACATCGTCGGCATCGACCTGACCGACGAGATGTTGATGCAAGGTGTCGACGCAGTCGCCACGGCCGGTCTGCAGGATCGGATCAGCCTGCTGCTCGGTCGCGGCGAACAGCTGCCATTTCCGGATGCGTCGTTCGACGGACTGACCTTCACCTATCTCCTGCGCTACGTCACCGATCCGGCGGCGACGATCGCCGAGTTGGCCCGCGTCGTCAAACCGGGTGGTCCCATCGCCAGCCTCGAGTTCGCGGTACCGACGGCACCGTGGTGGCACGGGGCGTGGTGGATCTACACGCGTGCGATCCTGCCCGTGGCCGGCCTCCTCACTGGCGGCCGGGCATGGTTCGACGTCGGACGGTTTCTCGGGCCGAGCATCTCGACTCACTACCGCAACTACAGCGTCGACTGGACCATCGATGCATGGCACGACGCGGGGATCGATGACGTCGGGGTTCGCACGATGAGTCTGGGTGGCGGCCTGGTGATGTGGGGTACGCGTCGGACATGAGCGATCCCGAGCCGACCAGGGAGCGCCTGCGCCCGTTGCCTCCGGCGTTCTACGCCCGACCGGGCTTTCTCTCCGGGCCCGGCGTCGGCGACTGGTGGACGCTGCTGCATCCGCCGTACACGCTGTGGCACCTGTCCTACGTCGTGATCGGAGCGTGTCTCGTCGGCCCGGTCGACGCCGGACGTCTGGCGTGGACGTTGCTCGCCTTCTTCCTCGCGGTCGGTATCGGCGCCCATGCCCTCGATGAGCTCCACGGCCGTCCGTTGCGCACGTCGATCCCTGATCGAACCTTGATCGCCGCGGCAGTTCTCGGGATCGGCGGGGCCGCGGCAATCGGCGTCATCGGGATCAGTCGAATCGGTGCCGGCTTGGCGGTGTTCATCGTGGTCGGCGTGGCGTTGGCCGTCGGCTACAACCTCGAGCTGCTCGGCGGCAGGTTGCACTCGGATCTGGTGTTCGCGCTCGCCTGGGGCGCGTTCCCGGTCCTCACCGGTTACTACGCGCAGCACGAGCGCCTCGAACTCGCCGCTGTGGCCGCCGCGGTCTTCGCCACCTTCCTGTCGAATGCGCAACGCCAACTCTCCACGCCCGCGCGTGCGCTGCGTCGCAAGACCGCACACGTCGACGGCACGATCGAACGCACCGACGGGACCATCATCGACATCGATCAAGGCGTGTTGCTGGAACCCCTCGAGCGAGCCCTCCGCGCGCTGAGTTGGGCGACGGTTCTGCTCGCCCTGACTCTCGTGCTCGCCCGCCTGCACCCCTGGCCCTGATCAGCCGGAATTGCGGAGACCGGTGGCGACGCCGTTGATGGCGAGGTGGATGCCGCGCTGGATCAGCTCGGTCTGCTCGCCGCTGCGCCAACGCCGCAACAACTCGACCTGCATGTGGTTGAGCGGCGCGATGTACGGGATCCGGTAGCGCACGCCGCGGGCCAGACCGGGATTGTCGTACAGCAGATCCTCGTGGCCCGACACGGCCTGCGCCGTCCACACCGCCCGGGCGTGCTCGGCCGTGACCGCTTCGAAGAACTCCGCGGAGTGCTCGACGTCGCTCGCCAGCGCCTGATAGCGAGCGGCGATCGTCAGGTCGCTCTTCGCCAACACCTGCGCCATGTTGGAGATCACCGTCCGGAACCAGGGCCACTGCTCGTGCATCCGCTGCAACTCGGCCAACCGTGAGTCGTCGTCGCCGACCCAGTCGACAACCGCCGTCCCGACCCCGAACCATCCCGGCAACATCAACCGGCACTGGCTCCAGCTGAACACCCACGGGATCGCCCGCAGGTCTTCGATGTGATGCGAGTTGGTGCGCGATGCAGGTCTCGAACCGATCTTCATCGTCGACAGCTCGTCGATCGGTGTGATCGCCCGGAACCAGTCCTCGAACCCGGGCGTCTCGTACACCAGGCGGCGGTACGCCACCTGGGACGACGCGGACAACTCGTCGGCGATCCGTTCGAATTGCGGGTCGACGTGGTCGGTGTCGTACCGACGCAACACCGCGGATTCGACCGCGGCCGACACGAGCGCCTCGAGGTTCTGGCGGGCGCGTTCCGGGTCGGCGAACTTCGCCGAGATCATCTCGCCCTGCTCGGTCATGCGCAGGCCCACCTGCACGCTGCCGGCAGGTTGGGCCATGATCGCGTGATAGCTCGACCCGCCACCGCGACCGACGGTTCCGCCGCGGCCGTGGAACAGCCGCAACCTCACATCGTGCTTGTGGGCCGCTTCGACCAGCGCCTCCTGACAGCGATAGAGCTCCCAGTTCGACGTGAGGTAACCGCCGTCCTTGTTGCTGTCGGAGTAGCCGAGCATCACCTCCTGCAGGCGCACGCGATGATCGAGCCAGTCGCGGTACCTCGGATGCGACCACAGCTCCACCATCACATCGCTCGCCCGCTCGAGGTCGGCGATGGTCTCGAACAGCGGCACGATGCCGATCGCCAATTCCGTCGGCACCACTGCGCCATCGCCGCAACGCAACAGGCCGACCTCGCGTAGCAACACCGCGACCTCGAGCACGTCGGACACCGACTCGCACTTCGAGATGATGTAGTTCTCGATGGCGTGCGCTCCGAACGTTCGCAGCACTTCGGCGGCGCGCCGCAGGATGGCCAGCTCACTGCCCGCAAGATCGCTGACTGCCGAATCGACACCGAGCAGCGGACGGGTGGTGCCCAGTTCCGCCGACAGCACGTCGATGCGACCGCTCTCGTCGAGTGAGCCATAGTCCGTGCACACGCCGGCAGCTCGCAGCAGTTCGCCGACGACCGCTTCGTGCACGACCGAGTTCTGGCGCAGGTCGACCGTCGCGAGGTGGAATCCGAACGTCTCCACGGCGCCGCGCAGCGCGGCGAGCCGCCCGTTGGCGACGGCGTGGGCTCCGTGCCCGCGCAACGCGACGTCGATCACATCGAGGTCGGCGAGCAACTCCGCAGGTGCGGCATAGGCCGTCCGGTCGCCGATCGGCGGCACACCCGGCACGCGTCCCACGAGGTTCAGCGCCGTCGCCGCGAGCCGGGCGTGCATGCCGCGCAGCGCCTGTCGATACGGCTCGTCGAGCCGATACGGCGAGGTGTCCATGGCCAACTCGGCCAGCCGCTGGACGTCAGCGTCGACAGTGATCAGTCGCGACGACATCGACAGCTCGTCGGCCAGCCTCCACAACTCGCGCAGGTGGTGGCCCAACGCCAAGGACGCCTGCTGTTGAAACGTGTCGACGAGCACGTCGGCGGTGACGAACGGGTTGCCATCGCGGTCCCCGCCGATCCACGAACCGATGCGCAGCAGCGGTCGTTCGCGATCGGCGCGAGCCCCGAACGCGTTCGTGACCGCGGCATTCAGCTGAGGAACCTGCGACATCAACGACAGCTCGAAGTAACGCATCGCGTCGTTGACCTCGTCGCGCAGTCGCAGCTTCGTGAGCCGCAGCATCGCGGTCTGCCACAACGTCACGACCTGGCGCCACAACTCGTCGCTCCACTCCGCTTCCTCGACATGGTTCATCTCGACGCGATCGCGTTGTTCCATCAACTCAGAAATTGCCGACTGGATCGACTGGATGGTTCGCCGCCGGATCTCCGTGGGATGAGCCGTGAGCACCGGCACCACTTCGCTCACCGCAACAGCGCGGCGGGCATCGTCGTCGCCGATCCCGGACTCGCCGATCAGGCGAATGGCCCGCTCGAGCGTGGCCGGCGGTGCAGCCGTGCCGCTGTCGACCAGCGTCCTGCGACGGCGGGAGTGATCCGTGTCTTCGGCGATGTTCGCCAACATCGCGAAGTAGCTGAAGGCCCGGATGACGTGCAGCGCGTCGGCGATGGGCAGCGGGCCGAGCAGATCGATCAGTCGCGCCGGATCGGGGTCGAACACCGCTGCGCGGCGGATGGCCTCGACCAGATCGAGGGTCGGCGTGCCGCACTGGTCCGCGATCACATCGCCCAGCGTTCGCCCGAGGAGGCGGATGTCGTCGTTCAGCGACGCTGGCGGGCGCATCGATTCAGACTACGAGATGCTCGCCGACCGCCGGCCGCAAATCACCGGGGCGCTACGGTCGGATCCGCACCATGACACTCGGTTCGATCCGCCATCACACGGTCATCCGCCGACCAGCCGCCACGGTCTGGGAACTGGCCGGCGATCCCACTCGTCTCCACGAGTGGTTTCCTGGCATCACGGCCTGCCAGGTCGACGGCAACAGCAGGGTCATCACACTCGGCTCCGGCCTGCCGATGCCGGAGGAGATCCTCGTCAAGGACGACGTGCATCGACGCTTCCAGTATCGAATCACTGCACCGGTCTTCAAGTACCACCGCGGCACGATCGACGTTCTCGACATCGGCGACGAGTGCTGCCTCGTCGTCTACTCGACCGACTGCGACCCGCGTGCCATGGCGTTGATGATCGGTAGTGGAACAGCGGGCGCGCTCGACGAACTGCGACGCCAGATGGAGACGTCCTGATGGGACGCAAGATCCTGTTCATCACCAGCGATCAGCAGCGCTACGACACGTTGGGCTGCAACGGCGGCACCGTCGCGCGCACGCCGGTGCTCGACGCCTTGGCGGCGGACGGCTACCGATACGAGCGAGCCCACCCGCAGTCGGTCGTGTGCATGCCGTCGCGCTCGACGATGATCACCGGCCAGTACCCGAGCACGCACGGCGTGTGGATGAACGGAGTCGCCTTGCCGGTCGACGCGCCATCGGTGGCCGCGGAACTGCACGACAACGGCTATCGCACGGCACTGGTCGGCAAGCCGCACTTCGAGCCGTTCCTCGACCCCTTCGCCCGCTTTGCGGAGAACCGCTTCGCGGCGAACGGCATGACCGGTCTGCACCGCGGCTTCGAGCACTTCGAATCGGCCACGCACGGCGCGCTCGGTCCGCTGCACTACGCACGATGGCTCGCCGCCAACCATCCCGAGGCGGTGGGGATGTTCTTCCAGGTGCTCGACATGTCGCTGGAGGTCAGCGCGGCCGGTGGCGGCGAGACCGGCGCCCCGCAGGTGCACGACAATGCCGTGCCGCGCGAGTGGTACCACACCGATTGGGTGGCCGATCGCACCATCTCGTGGCTCGACTCGCTCGCTGCCGACGACGACTGGTTCTGCTGGATGAGCTTTCCCGACCCTCATCACCCGTGGGATCCACCGGCGTCCGAACTCGGCCGGATCGACTGGCGCGACGTGCCGCTGCCGGCCGGCTACATCGAAGATCGCGAGCGTCGTGAGGCGGTGCTCGACACCAAGCCGCGTCACTGGCGGGCGTGGTACGACGGACGGCTGGTCTCCAACTACGAGGCTCCCGCCAGTTGGGTGCCGGCAACGCTGACCGCCGATCAAGTGCGCGAGGTGAACGCACGCAACGCGGTGGAGTGCGAGTTGATCGACGAAGCCATCGGACGAGTTCTGGCGACGATCGACGCACGCGGTTGGGCCGACGATGTCGACGTGATCTTCACCACCGATCACGGCGAACTCCAGGGTGACTTCGGCTTGTTGTTCAAAGGGCCGTATCACGTCGACGGGCTGATGCGCATCCCGTTGATCTGGCGACCGGCTCCGTCCTCGGGATCCACTCCGGCTTCCGTCAGCCGCCCGGTCGGTTTGGTCGATCTGGCCCCGACCTTCTGCACGATCGCCGGCGTCGCGGTGCCCGACTGGATGGAGGGCGCGGCACTGCCCGTCGACGATGCCGACGCAGACCGGCGGGGATTCGAGCGGGTGCTGACCGAGTGGGACAGCGAACTGTTCCGCGTCGACGTGCACCTTCGGACGATCACCCGTGACGGATGGATGTGCAGCACATACCAGCCCGGCTTCAGCCACGACGGCAGCGAGGGCGAGCTGTACGACCTCGTCGACGATCCGCTGCAACAGGTCAATCGATGGGACGACCCGTCGCTGGCGTCACTGCGCAGCAATCTGCTGGCCGACCTGTGGGATCACCAACCGCAGATGCATTCACCGTTGCGGCGCGTCGAGGCACCGGTGTGATGACGAACTCGTACGACGTTCTGGTGATCGGTGGCGGGATCGCCGGCGCGTCGATCGGCTACGAACTGGCCGACGACAGGTCGGTCGGGCTGATCGAGATGGAACCGACGCTCGCGTACCACACGACCGGTCGATCGGTGGCGACATTCCTGGAGAGCTACGGAGGTCGCACGATCCGTGTGTTGACGACGGCGAGCCGGGCATTCATGGAGAACCCGCCCGAGGGTTTCACCACACCGCTGTTGAAGCCGCTGCCGCTGATCTGGGTCGCGCCGCATCACGACGTCGAGAACCTGCACGCGATGTACCAGAGCGTGGTCGAGCTGGTGCCCGCCATGCGCGAGATCGACGCCGCCGAAGCCGCGGAGATGACGAAGGTGATCCGACCGGACTGGGTCGGCGCCGGTCTGGTCGAGCCTGGGGCCAGCGAGATCGACGTCGCCGCGATTCACGGCGGCTACGTCGGTGGTCTGCGCGCCCGCGGCGGCGAGATCCACACCTCGTCGGCCGCCGTCACCATGCACCGCATCGACGGTCGGTGGAGGGTCACCGATCGCAACGGTGCGGAGTACGACGCGGGCGTCGTGGTCAACGCCGCTGGTTCGTGGTGCGACATCGTCGCCGGCGCCGCGGGTGTCGAGCCTGTGGGAATCCATCCGTTGCGGCGAACGGTGTTCACCATCGGCGCGCCGACCGGGGTCGATGCGAAGTCGATCCCGCTCGTCGCCGACGTGGCCGGCACCTTCTACCTCAAGCCCGAAGGCCCGCAGATCCTGTGCTCGCCGGCCGACGAGGTGCCGTCGGAACCGTGCGACGCCAGACCCGACGAGATCGACATCGCCAAGGCCATCGACGTGATCAATGCTGCGACGACCCTCGAGATCGCCCACGTGCGTTCGTCGTGGGCGGGACTGCGCAACTTCGTCGCCGACCGCTCGCCTGTCGCCGGTTTCGACGACCGCGTCGACGACTTCTTCTGGTTCGCCGGACAGGGCGGCTACGGCATCCAGATCTCGCCCGCCTTGGCAAGAGCCGGCGCATCGTTGATCCGCACCGGTCAACTGCCCGCGGACCTGCTGGACCGCGGCTTGGACGCAGCGTCACTCGGCCGCGAGCGGCTGGTCGGTTTGTCCGGCCTCCACGGTCACTGAGCGATCTTGGTGACGATGCTGGTGCCGGCGTCGACGGCGTAGGTGCCGAGTGAGGTGACCTCGCTGTCGGCATTCGACACGTCGGCGACGAAGCGGTAGTCGGCGACCCACCGTTCGGGCGTCACCGTGTGCAACACGTAGCCGCGGTGGGTCAACTCGGCGTCGACGAGATGAGGGTACGACTTCAACACATCCGTGAACTGATCGTTGATCAGACCGTCGGAGCTGATCGATGTGGTGATGAACTCGGCACCGACCGGTGTCCCGGTGGCCCGGTCGCCTGCTCGCAGTTGGGCGACGGCGGCGAGGTGGATGTCGCCAGTGAGCACGACGACGTTCGGCACGCTGTTGTCGGCAAGGTGTTGGAGGATGCGCTGACGCTGCACCGGGTACCCGTCCCACTGGTCGTAGTTCAAGACCGCGCCGTTCAACGTCGCGTCGGCGAACACGACCTGGTTGCCGATCACGTTCCACGTCGAGGTCGACGCGGCCAGGCTGTCGTACAACCACTGCTCCTGCGCGTCGCCGAGCATCGTCCGATCGGGCGCGACCACATCGGCGCACGGCGGATCGAGGCTCAACACGGCGTCGCCGCACGCCTGATCGGTGCGGTACTGGCGGCCGTCGAGCAGGGCGAGGTCGATCAGCTTGCCCCACCGCATGTCGCGGTAGATGCGGTACTCCTGATCGGCGGCGACCGGCGGGTCGAGGCGCACGGGTTGGTGCTCCCACCATGCCTGGTACGCGGCGAACCGCCGGTCGACGAACGTCGCCGCATCCGCGGGATCCTGCGGCGTCAGACCCGCGTAGTTGTTCTCGACCTCGTGGTCATCCCAGATCACGAACCACGGGCAGGTCGCGTGCGCGGCCTGCAGCTGTGGATCGCTCTTGTAGCGCGCATACCTGTTGCGATAGTCGACGAGCGTCGTCGGCTCCGCACCGATGTGCACGCGCTGACTGGGATCGGCGTCGGGCGGGCCCGGGTCCTCGTAGATGTAGTCACCGAGGAACACCACGAAGTCGGGCGAGTGCTCGGCCAGATCGCGATGCGCGGCGTACCGACCGTTCGCATAGTTCTGACAGTTGGCCACCGCGAACGTCGCGTTCGTCGCGTCGGCCTGCGGGTCGGGCGCGGCGCGCGTCGTGCCGACCGGGCTCGTGTACTGACCGGCACGGAATCTGAAGTAGAGCGGGCCGTCGTCGACTTCGGCCACCGCATGCACCGTGTGGCCGTGGGCAGTCGTGGCCGTCTCGACACCGGTGGCGGTGATCGTGGCGAAGTCTGCAGTGCCGCTGACCTCCCACACGACGGGCACGTCGGCTTCGGGCATGCCGCCGCCGGCCAGCGGATCGGGCGCCAACCGGGTCCACAGCACGACGCTCGTTGCGTCGGGATCGCCCGAAGCGACACCGAGCGTGAACGGGTCACCCGACAGCTCGAGCGGTGCCAGCGTCGACGTCGTCGTGGTCGCGGGAACCGTGGACGGTGGAACGGTGGTAGTTGTTGCGGCGGTGGTCGCGGGCGTCGTTGCGCCGGAGGTTGCCGCGCTTTGGCCGTCGCTGTCCGAGCAGGCCGCCACCACGGCCGCCGCGCCCATCGCCAAGAACACTCGCCGCGACACCGGTCCCATCGACGCAGTCTGCCGCATCGTGAGCGGTCGAGGTCGACCACTACGTTGCAGGTCATGCCGCACGGTCTCCCCCTGTTGCCGACGACGGTGGTCGGCAGCTATGCCCACCCGTCCTGGTTCTACGGAGCCAAGGAGCTCATCGAGGCGGGACGGTTCGGGCCGGTCGACATCGAGGAGACCTTCGACGACGCGGTCGATCGGGCGATCCTCGACCAGGAGCAGGCCGGTCTCGACATCATCAGCGACGGTGAGATGCGTCGGGCCAGCTTCGTGTGGGCGTTCGCGTCACGGATGACCGGCCTGCGCGACGGCGGGGCACCGCGGAAGATGGGCCCGATGTCACTCGACATGCGCAACGTGCAGGAAACGACGGGCCCCGTCGGCGTGCCCAACGGAATGGGCGCGGTCGAGGAATTCACCTATGCGTCGACGCGCACGACGAAACCCATCAAGGTCCCGTTGCCCGGCCCGTTCGCGCTGACCACGTTCATCCGCCCGGTCGAGCACTACGCCGACCGCACGGCACTGGCCGAGGCGTTCGTGCCGGCGTTGAACGACGAGATCCGCCGGCTGGCCGCGGCTGGATGCAAGTGGATCCAGATCGATGAACCGGCCACCCCCGGCTACGCGGCGAACGATCCGCACACGCCCTCCGACATCGCCAGGTTGTTCAACGCGTGCGTCGACGGCGTCAGCGGGGTGCATCTCAGCCTGCACATCTGCTTCGGGTCGTTCCGCAAGCTGCCGTACGCCAAGAAGACGTACGCCGGCTACTTCCCCGACCTGCTCGAGGCGCGAGCCGATCAGTTCGTGTTGGAGTACGGCACGCGGGAGATGTCGGAGATCGACCAGTGGATGAAATGGGCTCCGGATCGCGAGCTCGGCGCGGGGATCATCGACATCCGCACGCACTACTGCGAGACACCCGACGACGTCGCCGAGCGGGTGCGCATCTGCCTCGATCACGTGCCCGCCGACAAGCTGTTCCTCACCACCGACTGCGGTCTGCGGTACGTTCATCGAACGCTGGCCCGCCAGAAGATCACCAACCTCGTCGCCGGCGTGCAGAAGGTGCGTGAGTCGCTGTGACCACCTCACGGAAGATCGTGATCGACACCGATCCCGGCATCGACGACGCCATGGCCATCTTCTACGCACTCGCCTCGCCCGAGCTCGAGGTCGTCGGTCTCACCACCATCTTCGGCAACGTCGAGACGGAGCTGGCCACCACCAACGCATTGCGACTGCTGGAGATCGCCGGCCGCTCCGACATCCCGGTCGCCCACGGCGCCGACAAGCCGCTGGCGATGCCGTATCGCGGCGCGGTCGCGTTCGTACACGGCAGTGACGGACAGGGCGACGTGTTCCTGCCGCCACCGACCACGGCCCCGGTCGACGCCGATGCCGCCGATTTCCTGATCCGCGCGGCGATGGAGTCGCCCGGCGAGATCACCTTGGTGCCGCTGGGGCCATTGACGAACGTGGCACTCGCGATGCAACGCGAGCCCCAGTTCACGTCGAACCTCGCCGAGATCGTGCTGATGGGCGGCAGCGCGTTCGGCGGAGGCAACGCCTCGCCGGCCGCCGAGGCCAACATCCTCAACGATCCCGAGGCCGCCGACATCGTGTTCGGCGCCGAGTGCCCGATCGTGATGGCCGGCCTCGACGTCACCGAGCAGACCGTGATGACGACGGACGACCTCGCCCAGATCGACACGTTCGACAATGACCGGGCCCGGCACCTCGCCGCGATCGTGCCGTACTACGCCAACTTCTACCTCGAGCGTCACGAGTTCCACGGCATCTTCGTGCACGACTCGTCGACGATCAGCTACCTCCTCGCGCCAGAGCACTACAGCTGGGTCGAGTACCCCATTCGCGTGGATTGCGGCAACAGCTTCTGCCGAGGCAAGACCCAGACCGCCGTGCACGTCAGCGATCACGAGTCGCCGTGGAGCGAACGACGTGCCACACGAATCCTCACCCAGGTCGACTCCCGTGCCGTGGTTGCGCTGGAATTGGAACGACTACGGGGTTGAGACGACTCCTCGACGCACACGAAGGGAACGGAACATGCCACTCGATCCGCAAGTAGAAGGTCTGTTGAACCAGATGGCGGAGCTCGGCGCCCCGCCGTTGCACCAGCAGTCGGTCGAGGAGGCGCGGGCCACCTCGGAGGGGATGGTCGCGCTGGCCGGCGAGAAGGCCGAGGTCGGATCCGTCCGCGACATCAAGATCCCCGTCGACGATGCCGAGATCGCCGCTCGTGTGTACACCCCGGAAGGCGAAGGTCCGCACCCGGCCGTGGTGTTCTTCCACGGTGGCGGATGGGTCATCTGCAGCCTCGACACCCACGACAACCTTGCTCGCGACATCTGCCGCGCTGCCGACGCGGTCGTCGTCTCCGTGGACTACCGCATGGCTCCGGAGTACCGCTACCCGACGGCAGTGCACGACAGCTTCGCGGCCACCAAGTGGGTTGCCGACAACGCCGCGTCGTTGAACATCGATGCCACACGGCTCGCCCTGTGCGGCGACAGTGCCGGCGGCAACCTCAGCGCAGTGGTGTCGCAGATGGCGCGCGACTCCGGCGGCCCGGCAATCAAGTTCACTGCCCTCATCTACCCGGCGGTCGACATGACGGCCAAGGGTGGCTCGATGGACGACAACGCAACCGGTTACTTCCTCGACATCGAGAGCATGGACTGGTTCACGAACCACTACATCGACGAGCCCGACAAGGCGGAAGCGAAAGCGTCACCGTTGCTCCACGGCGACCTGTCGAACCTGCCCGCCGCGTTCATCGCGACGTGTGAGTTCGACCCTCTGCGCGACCAGGGTGAGGCGTACGGCGACGCATTGCGGGCCAACGGCGTGCACGTGGTCACCAAGCGGTACGACGGCCTGATCCACGCCGTGGCCAACATGACCGGAGTGCTCGACGGCGGCCGTCAACTCGTCGACGACGTCGGCGCCCAGCTGCGCGCCGCGCTGCATCCGTAGCTCGGGCCGGCAGGCCCTCAGCACTCGCCCTCGTCGAAGCCGTACGGTCGCTCAACACCGTTCGTCGTGTACGCGAAGATGTTGGTTGCGCAATCGACGGAATAGACCGTTGAAACGTTCTCATCGGTTTCATAGCGCGCTGGGTCATCGATCACCCTCGTCGCCGGAACGAGGTTCGTGTTCGGACCCGGGCTCATGCCGAAGTACCAGAATTCGCTCTCAGCCTGTGGAGACGGGTCGCGACAAAGTTTGAATCCGACGACGTTGCCACGTCGACCCTCCGCGCTGCCCTTGAGGATCACGATCGCGTCCGCGGTAGGTACGGGATCGCCTGGCTCGAGGCTTGTCGATGTTCGCGGACATGCCACCGGGTCCGGCGGAAAGACCTTTGAGACAACGTGGTACCTGTCGACTCCCGCACCCACGAGTGCACTCGCCACTACCCCGACCACGCCAGCCACGACCCCACCCAATCCAGCCATCGGAGAAGTGTCGCACACTGTGAGAACGTCGATGAGCGAGCCACCTTCTTGTACCTGAAGACAGCGCGAACTTACAGCGGTGCTAGGTCGACACGCCCACGGTGACGTCGGTGATGATCTGCACTTGACGGATCATCGCCGGCGCCGAGATGCGGAACGGGTGCCGGGGACCGACGATGCCGTCGTTCTTGATCGGCGCCAGCGCCACCTCGGCAAGGCACCGACCGTACTGAAGGGTCTCGAACCACTCGACGATGTCGAGGTTGATCGGCGCCTGTTCACGGTAGGCCTTGATGAATCGTTGCGAGAGCGACGTCGTCAGGGCCCGGACCGGAGCTCGAGCGATGCGTGGGACGTCGAGCGGCGCGCAGTTCAACAGCGCGGCCGTGCAGCCGACGTCGAACTCGCGCCGGCACAGGTTGGCGTTCGTCCAATCGAGCAACTCGAATGATCCGTAGCCCGTTTCGAGCATGTTGAACGGATGGATGTCGCCATGGCAGACGACGACAGGTGTCATCACGGGTCGTCGGGAACGTAGCCATGCGGCGAGCTCGGCGAACCCGGTAGATCCTGCCGCCGCGGCGTCGATCTCCGCGAGCCGCGCGTGGACTCCCAGCGCGGCGACGTCGACGCCGACATCGCGGAGCCGGTCGATCAACGGCTGCGGGTCGAGTTCGTGCAGTTCGACTGCGGCCCGGCTGAGTTGGGCAGCGAGGCGACGGGCGACCTTCGGGAACTGCAGCACCATTCGCGTCAGGCCCAGATCGTGCAGGAGATCGTCGCCGTCGACGCGCCGCATCACCATGAACGCACCACCGAGTGCATCGTCGACGCCGTCGAGCACGACGCGCGGCGTCGCGTACCCCTGCTCGGCAACAGTGCGTTGCACGATGCTCTCGCGTATCCCCGCGTTCTGGTTCGGCATCACTCTCAACACCAACGGGCCGGCCAGATCAGCCGGCGGATCGTCGAGCTCGAACCCGTAGATCGCCGCCCAGAATCCGCCGCTCATCGGGGCGGGCGGCGTCGAGAAACGCACCGGCCGGCGAGCATGAGCAGACAAGACTCGCAACAGGTCGTCGTCAATCACGTTCGACACGCTAGAACGATCGGATGAATTCACACATCGAGCTGCGCAGCGACAACGCCGCCGGGGTGGCGCCCGAGATCGTTGCCGCGATCAGCGATGCCAACACGGGGTCGGCGTTGGCGTACGGCGAGGACGACTGGACCGCACAATTGCGCGACAAGGTGCGCGAGGTCTTCGAGCACCCGCAGGCGGAGGTGTTCCCGGTGATCAGCGGCACGGCAGCGAACTCCATCGCCCTCGCGGCACTGTGTCCGCCGTGGGGCTCGGTGCTGTGCCATCACACCGCGCACGTCCTGCAGAGCGAGTGCGGGGCGACGTCGATGTTCGGCGGCGGGGCGATCATGCGCGGGGTCGGCGGCGACGGCTTTCGGATCGGTGTCGACGAGCTGCGCGCCGCCTTCGACGCGACGAGGTGGGGCGACCCGCACCACTCGCAGCCTTCCGTGCTGTCGCTGACCGAGCCGAGCGATCACGGTACGGTGTACAGCGTCCAGCAGGTGAGCGAGCTGGTGGCCGTCGGCAAGGAGCGTGGGCTGAGGGGTCATCTCGACGGCGCACGAATCGCCAACGCACTGGCCGCCCTCGGCTGCACCCCGGCCGACCTCACGTGGCGTGCGGGCATCGACGCCTTCTCGCTCGGTGCGACGAAGAACGGCGTGTTGAGCACCGATGCGATCGTCTGCTCCGCCCCCGAGATCTCCTCTCAACTCGTCTACCGCACCAAGCGCGCCGGGCACGTCGCCTCGAAGATGCGGTTCCAGTCCGTTCAGCTGACGACTTATCTCACCGAC
>Ga0157378_10002081_pt1 | contig 17905 bp, 17 predicted proteins | sample M65metaG_FD_115309 | JGI IMG/M metagenome (GOLD analysis project Ga0157378, IMG submission 115309) | Miscanthus rhizosphere microbial communities from Kellogg Biological Station, Michigan, USA - M6-5 metaG | ecosystem: Host-associated > Plants > Roots > Rhizosphere > Soil | place: USA: Michigan...
GGGCGATCGAGGGCATGGAGATCGAGTGCCCGCGCCACGGCGCGCGGTTCGACATCACGACCGACGCAGTGCTGTGCTTGCCCGCGACGGCGCCCGTCACATCGTATCCCGTGCGCGTCGTGGGCGGCGAGATCCAGGTGAGGTGGTCATGAGCGACGAGCAGAAGCACGACGATACGCCGCCCGCGGCAGCGGAGACGCCGGCCGCAGCGCCCGCGAGCGGGGAGACGCCGGCGCCGAGCCAGCAGGAGTTCGCGGTGCGCGCGGCGCTCGAGAGCGTGATGGATCCCGAGATCAATTTGTCGGTGATCGACCTCGGGCTGATCCGCGAGATCCACTTCCTGCCCGGCAACACGCACATCAAGATGATGCTGACGACGCCGTTCTGCCCCTACGCGCCGCAGCTCATGGAAGACGTGAAGAACGCCACGATGGCGGTCGTGCCGTTGCCGTGCGACGTCGAGATCATGCCCGACGCGTGGAGCCCGGAGCTGATGCCCGACCCGGGACTGCTCGGCTACAGCTTCTAGGGCCCGCCGCGAGCGAAGCTGGCCGTGTCGCTCACCTCAGCCAGACGATCCGCTGCGTGAACGCGTTTGCGCCGGCTTGGAGCCGTGCGAGGTACACGCCGGGGCGCGCGGCGTCGCCGCGATCGCTGTTGCCGCGCCACACGATGGTGTGCGGGCCGCCTCCGAGCACCTGATTCGCCAGCGTCGCGAGCCGGCGACCGCTCACGTCGAGCACCTCGAGTCGGACCGCCGCCGGCTCCGGCAGCGAGAAGGACAGCGACGCGAGGCCGCGACTGGGCGTCGGAGCAACGGGCGCGAACGTGACCGTCAGGTCGGGAGCTGAGTCCTGGGCATGGTTGCTCTGGAGTGGCAGCGGCACGGCCATGTTGTTCATGAATGTGATCTGGCCATTGTCGACCCTGACGACCACCGTTCTACCGGTGCCATCGATGGGCGCTACCATGCCGCCCCCGAGCCCGCCATAACCTGAGTGGAGGATGTAACTCCCCGCAATGGGTCCGGGGTTGAGGACCCAGCTCCCCGCGATCAGATCGAGCCGGCCGTCGAGGTCGAGGTCCCGAAGCACGGGGCCGCTCAGGCCCAGACCGATGAAATCATTGACGGGGAGCGCTTGGAATGTTCCGTCGCCCAACCCGCGCAGGACCCCGATCGTGGTCTTATCAATGGAAACGCCACCATCGGTGGAGGTGGTGTTGCCGTACACGAGATCGACGATGCCATCTCCGTCGATGTCACCGACATCGTCCGCGCCACCCGGGGTCTGGGATTTCTGCGTGAATGTGCCATTGCCGTTGCCGAGGTAGCACAACCCGTTCTGGTACATCCGGTACAGGAAGTCCGGCTTGCCGTCGCGATTGAAATCGGCGACGAACATCCCCTGATTATAGGTGTTCGGCATTTGGAGCGGGGCAACCCCCGTGAATCCGCCTCCCGCCTGTCCGAGAAAGACGCCGAGGTACGTCGGCCCGCCGCCGTTGTTGACCGTACTGAGATCGATCACGTCCGGATACCCATCGACGTTGAGATCGGCGACGTGGATGTCGGTGACGGTGTACGGCCCGGTTCCGATGAAGATCCCAGGCCCGAGCTGCCCCCCGCCCTGATTCCGGAACCAATGCAACTTCGAGCCGGTACTGCCGACGAGCACGTCGATCCGGCCGTCTCCATCGACGTCGCCGGTGGCCAACGCCGTGGGACCGTACGACATGACTCCCATTTGGCCCGGCACGAGGAACTCGCGAGGTGACTCGAAGAAACCATCGCCGCGACCCCGCTCGACGCAAAGTCTCGCGGGTCCAAACCCGACATTGGCATCGATGGAGTAAACGAGATCGGTGATGCCGTCGCCATCGAGGTCTGCCAGACTTGCCCCCTTGATGTTGGCCGACGTCACTCGGATCGCAGGCGAATAGCCACCGAACCGGCCCTCTCCCTGCCCGAGGAACACGGCGCACGCTCCCCCTCCCCGGTTGACCTTGACGATGTCCGCGACTCCGTCGCCATTCATGTCGGCCAGGAGTAGCGGGCCCGTGGGGGGCGAGTAACTCGAGACGTAGTCGCTCCGCTCGATCACGCGCCAGGGCGGCGACCCAGGGCTCTGCGTGACGAAACTCGTGATGTGAGTCAGCTCGGTCATCACGACGAAATCGGCGGACGCGTCGCCGCCGATGTCACCTGCGGCGATACCCACCGGTGCCTGGAAATCGCGGAGGAACTGCCGTGCGCCCAGCGAGCCATCGGCGTTGCCATGCCAGCAGAACACCGAGTCCTTGGCCGAGCAGCAACCGCTGGTGATCTTGGAGGTAATGAAGTCCCACTGCCCGTCGTGATCGGGATCTTCCATGTCGAACGCATCCGTGTTCGCCGGGATCGGGCTCTCCGACCACGCGGCTCCCAGCGTGCCGTTGCCGTTGCCCAAATGAACGGAGACGCGCGAATCGACGGGTCGGACGGCGAACAGGTCGATCTTGCCGTCGTGGTTGAGATCGCCCAGCCCGATGCAGCGCGCTTGGCTCGGCCCGCTCGAGATCGCCGCCATGAACGAGCCGTTGCCATTGCCGCGGAGCACGGCGACCTGTGCCGCGCTCGCGAAGCCGACGACGATGTCGAGCTTGCCGTCACCGTTCATGTCAGCCACCGCGATTCCGCGCGGCAGCGAACTCACGGCGATCGACACCGGGGCCTCGAAGCTGCCGTCCCCGTGACCCCGACAGGTGACGATCGCTCCCGTCGCGGGTAGCGTGGCGGCGAGGTCGGGCTTGCCGTCTCCGTCGAAGTCGGCGAGCGCGATCGCGCCGATTCCGGCCGCCAGGGTTCGCGAGTAAGGGCTCGAGTAGGTGCCATCGCCGCGCGCCAGGATCGATCGCACGATTCCCGTGCTCTCGCTGGCCGCCACGATGTCCATGTCGCCATCGACGTCGAGGTCGGCCACGGCGAGGGCGGTGGGGAACTTCCCGGCGGGGGCGAGAGCGCTCGTCGCGGGCCCGAGCAGCGGTGTGGCGCCCGCGTGGTGGGGCGCAAGCGAGGCGATGATCGCGATCACAATCATCGCCAGCACGGGGCGCGGAGGCGCCGATGACCGAGAACGCGCGGGCCTGATCACGAAACGATGGTACGCCCGTTCGCTCGAGTCCGGCAAAAGAAACTCAATGCCTGTCCGCTGGCAGATGTAGACTCACTTGCGGACAGCGGTGCGCGACTTCTCTGGGGAATTGCGCCAATGCTCGAGACGACGCCGGTATCGTTACCTTCCATCCGGCGAAGTGGCTGGCTGATCGCGCTCGTCATCGTCACGGCGGTCATATTCGCTTCGCCGTCGGATGCCGCCGATTCCGCAGTGACCATCGACGGTACGTGGCTGCCGCTTCACTTCTCGGCCCGGTTTGGTCATGCCGCCGTCTACGATCCGCTTCGAGATCGGATCATCGTGGTGGGCGGCCAGGGGACGGACCTCTCGAACGATGTGTTCGCAGTCACCCTGTCCGACCCGCCGAAGTGGATTCCCGTCGTGACGTCCGGTAACGCCCCGCCGGTGAGGGCCGGTCAGAGTCTCGTTTACGACGCCGCGCAGGATCGCCTCCTCTTGTACGGGGGGCAAGATGCATCGTTTACCTTTCTCAAGGACGTATGGGCCCTGTCGCTCTCCGGGAATCCGACGTGGACGTCACTGGGTAGCGCCCCGGTGGCGCGAGCCGGTCACCTGGCCATCTACGATCCGGTGCGAAACCGCATGGTTGTCTACGGCGGTCAGACCACCAGCATTCATCCCGGCCCGGAGTGTCGAAACGACCTCGCGTGGCTCGACCTCGGAACCATGACATGGACCACGGTCACGACGGGTCAGGGCCCGGCGGCCGTCTGCTATCCGGTCGGCGGGTACGATTCACTCCACGACCGTATGGTGGTGTACGACCCGAACGCGCGAACGGTGTGGCAGTTCAATTTCGCGTCGACCTGGTTCCAGACCACGGTCAGCGGCGGGCCATCGTCGCGAACGAACACCACGGCGATCTTCGACCCCGTGCGCAGCCGTCTGATGCTATTCGGAGGGCAGGGTTCCTCCGTCGATCTCGGAGATGCATGGGCGCTGTCACTGTCGGGTACGCCGGCCTGGTCGTCGGTGACGCTCTCGGGTGATGCGCCGGGTCCGCGGCACCAGTCCGCATCGGTCTACGATCCGGTACGGGATCGCTGGATCGTGATCGGAGGGGCCTCCACGCACTATTTGGCGGATTCGGTGAATACCGTGACCGAGAACCAGAACGACGCGCGGTCGCTACCGTTGGCGGATGGTTCCACGTGGTCCGTGCTGGCGCTGCCCGGCGCGCCACCCGCCGCGGGATCCGACGCCGTGTTCTACGATTCACCACACGATCGGATGGTGCTGGTCGCGAACGCCGGATATGAAACTCAGCAGAACGAGGTGTGGGCGTTCGCCCATTCGGGGGCAACCCCCTCGACGTGGTCGCGGCTCGACGCGGGTGGACCCTCGCCCTCGCGCTGGGGTGCGGCCGTCGTACTCGACCCGCCGCGCAATCGCATCCTGCTGTTTGGGGGCGGAACCAACACGGGAGGTCCCCAGCCCTACTTCAACGACGTGTGGGCCTTCCCGCTCACCGGCGGCGGCGGTTGGACGCTCGTCTCGACCGTGGGCACGCGGCCGCTGCCACGGGCGTACGCGATCGCGGCGTACGATGCCGGGCGCGATCGCATCGTGCTGTGCGGCGGCAGGGACGACGCTGGCCAATTCTACGAGGTTTGGGAGCTGTCGCTCGCGGGATCTCCCACATGGAACGACATCACGCCGGCGGGAGCGTTTCCGAGCGTGACCACGTGGGAAACGGCCCTCTACGACGCGACACGCGACCGCCTGCTCGCTCTCGTATTCACCGATCAACGTCACGCCGAGGTATGGGGGCTGCCGTTCACCGGGCCGCACGTGTGGTCTCAGCTCGGGTCGAGTTCCACGCTCCCGACGACCAACTCCCGCAGCCTGATCCTGGACCCGGTGCGTGACCGGCTCGTGTCCGTCGGAAATGCCGGGACGTACTACGTCCTACCGCTCGGCGGTCCGGCCTCGTGGACCCAGTTCATTACCCAGAGCTCCTCGTGGGGAAACTACGCTCCCAAATACGGAAGCCCCGCGGCGTACGACCCGCTGAGGGATCGGCTGTGGATACGATCGTTCAACCAGAATCAAGGGACCGTCAGCGAGAGGACGTTCGGTCTCTACTGGGGCCAGACGCTCGGAGTGCCCTCTGCGGCGACCGAATCGCGCCACGCGATCGAGCTCTCGGCTCTGTTCCCGAACCCTGCCCGGTCGAGCTCGGAGATCGCGTTCCAGCTCGGCGCGGGTGGCATCACGAGCGTGTCGGTGCTCGACGTGTCGGGCCGTCGTGTGGCCGACGTGCGGAACCGCGCGTGGCTTCCCGCCGGGGCGTACCGCCTGCGCTGGGACGGCCACGACCAGTCTGGACGCGCCGCTGCACCCGGCCTTTATTTCGTGAGCGTCGAGTGCGGCACTGTGCGCGCGGCGCGCCGACTCGTCGTCGTACCGTAGGTCGTGGGTTCGACGCCCGGTCGGTGGGACGCCGCCACCACGTCTACAGGTGGAAGCCCAGCCCCCAGTTGATCTTCAGCTGGCGGTAATCGGGGATGTGGTGGTACTCGAGCTCGATGAAGTTGTCGAGATTCGGCGTCAGCGTGAACGTCATCCCGCCGAGCCCCGAGAGCCCGCCCTTCGTCACCGAATCGGTCGCGTTGTTCAGCCCGAACGCCGGTGCGTCCACCTTGCTCGACAGAAAGTGGATGCCGTAGCCGAGACCCGCGTACGGGTGCATGGTCTTCCACTCGAAGTTGTAGCGCATCGCGATCGACAGCGTCGCGTCCTTCCGTTGCGTGTGGATGTCGTACGGCGACACGGTGCTGCTGTTGCGCCAGTACTCGATGCCGGGAAGCAGCTCGAGCTCGTTGATGAGCCGGCTCGGATGAACGCGCGCGCGAGCGGCGAGACCGGCAAACGAACTCTGACCTTCCTGCATGACGGTGGACGACATCACGTCGATCGCGCGGAACGCGCTGTCCGCCGCGTGCGCACGCGGTGTCACGGCGAGCATGGCCGCGAGCACGAGAGCGATGATGGGTAGCTTTCGCATGCCGACTCCTCGAGGATCCTTCCTCGGTGTGGGGTGGATCGCGGCCTTCCGTGTCCGTGGGAGCGGAACGGCGAGACTATAGCGGGCGGCCACGGGCGGGCGCCATAGGCAGCCGGCCGCCGCGGGACAACTCCCGAACGTCGCGTGGCGCATGCGATTCCGCGCCCAGGCGCAATCAGTGAACGACCAGCAGCCTGCCCGAGACCTGCGTGTTGCCGGCTCGCACGCGGACGAAGTAGATGCCCGACGGCGCGACACGGCCCGTGTCGTCGCGCCCGTCCCAGTTCAGGCGAGGCTCACCGGCGGCGAACGGTGCAGTGGCGAGCGCGCGCATGCGCCGTCCCGACGCGTCGTAGATCGCGACCGACACCTGCGCCGGGCGTGCGAGCGACAATGCGATCGCGGCGCCGTGCGCGGTCGGGTTCGGAGTCAAGGCTCGCAGCTGCAGGTGGGCAAGGCCGTTCGCGCTCGCGCCGACGCCGGCGATCGCCGGATGGTTCGTGTCGGTGCACACGCTGCTCGGATCGACGCCGGCGATCGCCAGGCTGTCGACGGTGAACCACTCGTATGCCCGCCGCCCGTTGCTCTGCCGGTGCGGCTCGGTGTCGCCCTCGGGTACCACGATGTACGCGGGTGCAGGCACGCTCGCGAGCGCGACGCCGGCGCCGGCGTCGTCCGCGGGCGCCGCGAGCTGCGGCGCCTGCGCGTACCGGGTTCGGTAGATGCTCGCGAGCGACCAGAACACGACACTGGTCCGGATCACCGACGAGTCCGCGCTGCCCCACGGATAGATCGGGTCCGTCTCGGCCGGGAAGTAATCCCATTTGTCCGGGAACACGCCCCGCGGGCCGAGCGAGTAGAGACGGTCCACCACCGCGGCATATTTCGGCGTCTCGAAGTGGTCGAACACCATGGCCGTGTAGCCGAGCTCGTTGATCCAGCCGCGCGTGTCGTAGTCGATCGTGCAGCCGGAGCGATAGCTGTCGAAGTAGTCGTAGCAGTCCTGATCGTCCGAACACGCTCGCTCGTACGACGTGACGCCATCGACTCCGACACGGCCGTCGAGGAACGTGTCGATGCCCTGCAGCATGGGATCGATGTTCGGATCGTCGACGTAGCGGCGGATGTGGAGCAGCTCCATGCCCATCCAGGCGCTGTAGTGCACGTCGGCCGTCCACGTGCAGTAATGCGGAAAACTGCCGTCGGGATGCTGCCAGTAGCGACACGACGCCAGGATCGCCCGCGTCTTCCTGAGCGCACCGGTGTCGCCCGTCAGCGCGTAGTACTTCGAGATCGCCATCGCCGCCATCAAGCCCCAGTTCAGTGTGTTGTTGAACCCGCCGAGGCCGCGGCAGTAGTTCACGATCGGCAACGCGGCGTCCATGTACTTCTGATCGTGCGTGACGTCGTAGGCCTGGAGCAGCGAGTACGCAGCCATGCCATCGAACGCGGAGTGCCCGAGGATCTCGGAAATGTGCGCGCTGACGAAGTCGGCGCGATCGACGATGTCCTGGTAATAACCGGGGCGCGGATCAGCGGCATAGAGATCGCAGAAGCCGAGCAGCTGCGACACGATCGACAGCCGGATCGTCTCGGCTGGATTCTTGTCGTAGCGCGGATCCTTCGTGATGCCGGCGAGCTCGTGACGGTGGAAGTACTCGTCGATTCGGTTGATCAACGGGATCAGTGGATCCGGGGGATCCGCGGTGGCGGGCGGCGGGACAGCAAGGATCACGCCCAGGAAAAGGGCGAAAAATACGAACGCGCCACGGCCGGCGACCATCGCCTACCTCTTGGGGACGAACGCGGCGCCGGCGGGGTCGGGTGGCGCCCGTGTCATGAGTTTAAGGACTTGTCATGACGGTCTCCTAGGCAATTCGCAACTCGAGGCGGGCTAACGAGCTGAGGGCCTGCTCTCCACCGTCCCGAGGTCGAGCCGGCGCCAGCGCGTCACCCGGCGATAGTCGAGGCCGACACTCGCGGCGAGGCGTTCGCCGTCACCGCTCGGCGTCAGGAGCCACACGCGGCCGTGACGCCGCGCGAGTGGCGGCAGCGAGTCCGCTGTGATCAGAACCTCGTGCCGCGCATTGCCGGGCGTGAAGAACAGCTCGCGCTCGACATCGAGTAACCGCACGTGCTCGCCCAGATAGAACGGCAATCCCGAGTTGAAGCGCTCGTACTCGACGATCGGCTCGCCGGGCGAACGGCTCTCGGCGAGCACGCGCGCGAGCGGTCGCGGGCTGCCGAGCGCGCCTTCGTAACGCGCGAGGCCGCTGACGACCGCGACGTAACCGGCCAGCACGAACAACGCCGCGTGCGCCGTGCGACCACCCAGCATCCACACCGCCGCGCACGACCACAGGGCGAGCGCCGCCCATACGAGCGGGGGCAGTGGCGCCGCCGCGTCCTCGACGCCGGCGCTGCGCGCGAGCGCGCGCGGGCCGAGCGTCGCGGCGGCGACGACGAGCGCGGCGAGTGTCGCGGCCACGGCGACGCGAATCGCGCGGCGTCCGCCGTCGAGCCCCGCCGCAGCGAACAACGCGATCGCGGGAAAGCACGGCAGCAGATAGGACGGCAGCTTCGATCCCGAGAACGAGAAGAACACGAGCGGCGCGAACACCCAGCAATACAGCAGCCGCGACTCCTCGCGCGCCGCCGAGCTCGCCACGCGGCGAAATCCCGCGATCATCGCCGCGGTCCATGGCAGCGATCCCGCTGCGAGCACGCCGAGGAAGTACCATGGCGGCCCGCTCCGGTGATGCACGTGGGTCGCGTAGCGCGCCCACAGCTGGTTCTCGAGCAGGTAGCTCATGAGGCCGGGCACGCGCAGCGTCACGATCACGTACCAGGGCAGCGCGATCGCGACGAACGCGAGCCATGCGCGGGCGGGCCCGAGCAGCCGCAGCGTCCCGCGATCGCGGCCCCACATCGCCGCGACCAACACCGGCAACAGCGTCGGCACGAAGACGACGGGGCCCTTGGCGAAGAAGCCGATAGCGAGCCACACGATCGCCCACGTCGATGGCGCGAACGCCCAGAACGCTGCGACGCTCTCGGCGAGGAACGGATCGGTCGCAGCCGTGCGCCCGAGCAGGAACGGCAACACCATCGTGCCGAGCGCCCACAGCGCCAGCACCGGTGGCACGCCGAGCGCGCCGAAGCGGCGGCGGAACGCCGTCCATGCGAAGAACAGCGTGCCGAGCGTCGCGAGCGCGACGGGAATGCGCACGCCCCAGCCGTTGTCGCCGAGCAGCGCCTGCCCGAGCGCCACGGCCCAGTACGCGACCGGCGGCTTGTGCAGGTGCGCGATCCCGTCGAGGTGGGGCACGAGATAGTCGCCGGTCACCCGCATCTCGCGCGCGATCTCGGCGTAGCGCGTCTCGGTCGGCTCGAACAGCCCCATGATGTTCGCCGTCGCGAACAGCGCCGCGACGAGTAGCGCGAACGCGACCGCCGGGCGCTCGAGTGTGCCCGGCGCGCGCGGCGGTGCGGCCGCCGTCGCCGGAGCGGTCGTCACGTCGCGGCGTTCTCGGAGCCGTAGTGCAGCATGAGGTTCCGCACGTAGACGATCAGCCCGAGGCCCTGGCCGACCGCGAACACGGGGTCCTTCTTGTGCAGCGCGTACACGAGCAATGCAATGCCGCCGACGAGGCTCAGATACCAGAACGACTGCGGAATGACGACGCGTCGCTTCCGCTCGGACACGAGCCACTGCACGATGAAGCGCGATCCGAACGCGATCTGCCCGCCGAACCCGATCACGTACCAGTAGGCGGGGGAGTCGAACCAGTGCGTCATGTCTCGTTCTCCGGCGCGACCGGCGGCACGAGCCGCTTCTTGAGCCAGCGCACGCCGATCACGTCGTCGATCCCGCGCCACAGCCGATTGCCGACGCCGTACTTCGACACGCCGTGACGGCGCGCTCGGTGCGACACGGGGACCTCGGCGAGCCGGGCACCGCGGAACTGGCACAGCGCGGGCAAGAAGCGATGGACGCCGATGAACGGTGGCAGCCCGACGAGCGTCTCCCGCCGGTACGCCTTGAACGAGCAGCCGATGTCGGTGACCGAGTCACCGATGAGCGCGCGTCGCACGTTGTTGGCGATCCGCGACGACAGCTTCCGCATCGCCGAATCGTGGCGCTCGGCTCGGATGCCCGACACCACGTCCGCGCGCTCCAGTGCGGCGAGCAGCTTGGGCAGGTCGGCTGGGTCGTTCTGCAGGTCGCCGTCGAGCGTGACGATGATCTTGCCCCTGGCGCGCACGAGCCCGGCCGCGAGCGCTGCGCTCTGGCCGCTGCGTGTCGGCAGCACGACGGCGCGGATCCGGTGATCGCGCTGCGACTCGGCCTTCACGAGCTCGCGACTGCCATCGCTGCTCGCGTCGTCGACGAGCACGATTTCCCATTGCAGCCCGGTCGCCTGTAGCGCCGCCTGCAGCTCCACGAGCAACGGCGGCAGGCTCTCGATCTCGTTGTAGATCGGGACGACCGCCGACAGATCGAGTGTTCCGCGCTCGGGCGAGATCATCGGGGGCGAGAGAATTGCAGAGCCGGCAAGAAAGGGCCAGTACGCGTGGCCGCCCACGCCCGAGCCGCTCCAGCCGTTGTCCGCGCGGCGGCGCTGTGCTACACACGACTTCCGTGCACGAGCCCCGCCCTCAGCGTTCGCCCGGCCCACCACGGTCCGGGCGTCGGCGCGTCGTCGTCGCGCTCGAGCAGCTCGCGCTGGACTTCGCCTCCGGCGCGCGGCGGTGGACGTTCTCGCGAAACATCGCCGGCTCGCCGCACCAGGCTCGCATCGTCGAGCGACTCGAGTTCGTGCGGCGGTTCTTCCCCGAGCTCGATGGCGTCACGATCCATGTCGGCCAGGCGATGAAGCGCGGCATCCTCGGCTGGGGCTCGATGGATCCCGAGCGCCCGGGCATCTGGGTCCGACCGCGCCGGCTCGCATATTTCACGATCGCCCACGAGCTGACGCACTTGCTCCAGGCGCGCGGACTCGCACCGGTCGGGGAGCGGGCGTGCGATCTGTGGGCGCTCGCACGCTCCGCGCTCGTGATCGACGTGCCCCCATGCTACCTGCGGCTGCCGCGCGCGATCCGCAACCGCCGCGCGCTCGATCCCGCCATGTCGTCGCTGCTCCATCGCGTCGCGTGCGCCGCCCTCGAGCGCCGCGCCGCAGGCAACCGCCGCTACCTGACGAGCTTCGAGCGCGATGTGGCCGATGCATTTGCGGCGCGCCCGTGGCGCCGCCGCGCGCCGGGTGGTGCAGGCGACCGCTCCACGACGCAGCTGGCGCTCGTCGAATGAGAACCGCGGTCCCACTGCGCGTCGTCGCCGGCGTGTCGTGGCGCGGTGACGAGATCCTCATCACGCAGCGGCCGCCCAACGGCCGCTTTCCGCTCGAGTGGGAGTTCCCGGGCGGCAAGATCGAGCGCGGTGAGACGCCCGAGCTCGCGCTCGCGCGCGAGATTCGCGAGGAGCTCGGCGTCGAGGCGACGGCATTGCGCGCCCTCACGACGCACCGTCACGACTACGCCGGCGGGGTCCAAGTCGAGATCGTGTTCATGGAGTGCACGCTCGCCTCGCACGACTTCACGCCGAGCGCCGCCGTGCACGCAACACGGTGGGCGACGCCCGCGGACATCGATCCGCTCCAGATGCTCGAAGGCGACCGGCCGTTCCTCGCCGATCTCGCTCGTGGCCGGTTCCGCTCCGAGGCGCGATCCCGATAGACTGCGGCCCAAACGCGCGCGTCCGCGCGAGGAGGACCGTCGATGTCGAACCTGCTGCCGCAGGGGCTGCGCTTTCTTCAGATCGGCTGGTGGCTGTCTCACGCCCTCGCCATCTGGCTCATCTATACGTACGCCTACCGGCGCGGTCGCCGCGACGAGCGCAACGCCCGCCTGCACGACTGACCCAGGGCCGTCGCGGTGCCGTATAACGCCGGCGTGGCCCATACACGTCCCGATGACATCGCGGTCTACGCGGTGCTCGCCCTCTTCGGCACGCTCCCGATGATCGTCAGCTCGACGGGAACGATCATGTTCGCGCGCGCCCTGCGCGATCTCCGCAGGCGGTGGCGCATCGACAACACGCCGCGTTCGCACATCGGATCGATGGCGATGGGGGTGGTCGAGGTCGAGGCCAAGATCGTCCACGGCAGCGATCATCGCGCGCCGTTCTCCGGCCTGCCGTGTGCGTACTGGGACGTCACGGTCGAACGGTTGCTGATGCCCGGAGTCTGGCTCGTGGTCCATCGCAATCGTTCGGACCATCCATTCTTCGTGCGCGACGACACGGGCGTCGCCCTCGTCCTTCCGAACGGCGCCGAAATCCGGGGGCTCGAGAGCTTTGGCGAGACGTGCTTCGGCAATGCGTTGCCTGCGTACTACGCGCAATACCTGAAGGAGCACCACCTTGGGGCCCGCCACCGATGGGAACTGTCGCAATTCCGCTTCACGGAGCGGAGGTTCGAAGAGAATGCGGGACTGTTCCTGCTCGGCACGGCGGTGCCCGGGTCGATGACCATCGCCGTGTCGCAGGACGCCGACGTCGCCGCGACGGGCACGGACGGCCCACACGAGCGCCACATTCGCGAGCTGCAATCGCAGACGGTCGCGACGATTCGGCAGGGCGAGAGTGACCGGCTGTTCATCATCAGCCAGCAATCCGAGCGCTACGAGCTGGGGCCGGAGTGGTGGTCCCGAGTGATCGGGGGCCCGCTACTCGCGCTCGTGGGGCTGTGCTGGTGGCTCGGGCTGGTCTCCGTGCTGCAATGGCCCGCCCTCTGAACCGAAGCCGGCCAATGGGGCGGCCCCTTCAGCGCGCCCCGAATTCCCCCTGAGCAGCCGCCCGGCCGGGGCCGATAACTCCGCGGCATGCTCTATCACCATCACGGCGACGTCCGGCTGCCCGTCTACGCGACCCTCGCGCTCTGCGCGGGGCCGGTGTTCTTCTATCGCGCGTTTCGGGACTTCCGCACGCGCCAGCTGCTCCAGAACACGCCGGCCTCGCACATCCGCTCGATGGCGATGGGCCTGGTCGAGGTGAACGGCGAGGTCGTGCCGCGCAGCACGCACACGGCGCCGTTCTCGGGACGGTCGTGCGCGTACTGGGAGATCGACATCGCGACACAGGCGAAGCGGTCGTGGAACATCGTCCACCGCAACTCGTCGGGCAGCCCGTTCTTCGTCAAGGACGAGACCGGCCTCGCACTCGTCTATCCGAAGGGCGCCGAGTGCAAGGTGCTGAATGGCGTCGAAGAGATCTGCAACGGCATCAACGTGCCGGATTGCTACAACCATTACATGGACGACGAGCAGCTCGGCTTCCGTCTGGTGTGGCGGTTGTCGAGGTTGCGATTCCGCGAGCGCATTCTGGAAGAAGGCCAGCGCGTGTTCGTGATGGGCACTGCGATGCCGCGGCCGCAGTCGCTCGATGTGTCGCAGGATGCGATGCTCGAAGCGACCGGTACGGACGGTCCGCACGAGCAGCGGATTCGCGAGCTGCAATCGCAGGCGTCCGCCACGATCCGCCGCGGCCAGAACGAACCGATCTTCCTCATCAGTCAGCAATCGGAGCGCGACCTGGCGCTGACGCTCGGCTTGCGCGCATATGCGGGAATGTTCGGTGGCCCGGCGCTCACGTTGTTCGGAATGTCGTACTGGCTGTTGTGGCTCGCATCCCTGGGGCGTCTCTCGCTCTGATCATCGGTCGGCGGGGCGGCCCGCCCCATCAGGAGAGGTGATTCATGCACGTTGGAGAAATCCTCGTCACCGCGGCGATGCTGTTCATCGTGTTCGGCACGGTGGGCTACGCGCTGTCGATCTATAACGGGCTCGTCTCGCTCAAGAACAACATCACGCGCTCCTGGTCGAACATCGACGTGCTCCTCAAGCAGCGGCACGACGAGCTGCCGAAGCTCGTGTCCACGTGCGAGGCGTACATGCAGCACGAACGAGCCGTGTTCGATCGGCTGAGCGACGCCCGCCAGGGGCTGATGAAGGCGCGTACGATTCCGGAGCGCGCGCAGGCCGAAGGCGCGCTGACGCAGGCGCTCGGCCAGTTCTTCGCGGTCGCCGAGGCGTATCCCGACCTCAAGGCGAACCAGAGCTTCGGCGTGCTGCAGAGCCGGATCAGCGAGCTCGAGAACCAGATCGCCGACCGTCGCGAGTTCTACAACGACACCGTCACGACGTACAACACGCGTATTCAGCAGCTGCCCGACAAGTTCGTGGCCGACTGGTGCCAGTACGAGCCGGCCGAAGTGTTCCGCGCGACCGATAGCGACCGACAGGATGTCGAGATCAAGTTCCGCATGTCCGCGTAGGCGGTTGCGGGTCGATAGCGCCCCGTGTAGCGTACCTCGACCGGCACGCGATCCCGGAGCCGCTCACGTCGTGGGCGGCTCTCGTGCTGCCGGTTCGTCCCTGGAAGGAGCCACGGCGACCTCGTGACTACCGTCGTCGAAGCCATGCGGATCGGCGAACGCGCGGAAATCGGCACCCCGTTGCGCCCGGTGCGAGTGGGCGTCGTCGGCCTCGGCCGCGTGGGCATCGTCCACGCGTCGGTCGCCTCGGCCATGCCCAATGTCGAGATCGTCGGGCTCGCCGACGCGCGCTCCAACGCTCGCCGCGAGGCACACGGCGTCGGGTTCCGCGCGCCGATGTTCGACCGGATGTCGACGCTCATCACCAAGACGAGCCCCGAAGCGCTGATCGTCGCGGTGCCGCACGATCTGCGTCCGCGCCTCGTGCGTGAGGCGCTCGAGTCCAAGGTTGCGGTGCTGACGGGTCGGCCACTGTCGCCGCAGCTACCCGAGTCCGAGGCGCTCGCGCTGCTCGCACAGGGCAACGACACGCCGCTCGCGTGCATGCACGCGCTGCCGTTCCATCCCGTGTTCGCCGAGGTACGCTCGATGATCTCCGCCGCGCCGCTCGGTTCGATTCGCCGCGTGCGCGCCTCGAGCTATCGCTCGCTCGTGTTCGATCCCGCGCGCCAGGCCGCGTTCGCCGCGGAGCACGCCGCCGGCGGCGTCGTCGCGCACGAGGCGATGGATGCGCTGTTCTACCTGATCGATTGTTTCGGCATGCCGCGCGAAATCCGCGCCACGACGCTCAAGCTGTTCGGCCCCCTCGAGGACGAGTCGCACGTGATGATGACGCTGCCTTCGGGGACGGGCGTGGGGCTCGACGCCAGCTGGAGCGTCCCCGGCTATCCGTCGCCCGCGACCGTGATCGAATGCGACGGCGACAACGGGCGGCTACTGGCCTCGGACGACGCCGTCGAGCTGGATCTGCTCGACGAGCGCGCCGGGTTCCGCAGCGGACACGCGCGACTCGGCCTTGCGGACTTGCCACAGCGTGCGCGCTTCGACGTCGATGGCGAGGCGACATATCTGCTGATGGGCGCGTTCCTCGCGTGGGTCGCGGGCGGCGAGCCGCCGCTCCACCGCGCGGAGCGGTCGGTGCGAGCTCAGCGCGTGCTGGAGGCGATCTACACGTCGGCGAGCCGCAGCGGCGAGGCGATTCCGCTCGCCGCCACGCCATGACCGCGCCGCGGCTGCTGCTCAGCCTGCGGTCGCTCAGCGGGCCGACGCTGGCGACGCGCGATCGCATGCTCGAGATCGTCGCGCGCTATCGCGAGCCCGAGAGCCTCGCCGTGACGCTCGCGAAGGCGGCGGCGGTGCCAGTCGACGGCGTGCTGACGTGCGCGACGCCGATGTTGCGCGCGGCGCTTGCCGAGCTCGAGACCGAAGTGCCGCTGTTCGTCATGGTGCCGGCGATGAGCGAGTACGAGCGCCAGGAGCTGGGACCGGGACTCGAGACGGCGATCGCCGCGAGCCGCGCGCGCGTGCGCGGCATGGCCGGGCTGCGCGTCGGCTGGACCGAGCTGTTCCATCCGAAGTGGGCGGGCGGCGGCGATTTCGTCGCACGCATGCCGGTGCTCGTCGAGGCGGAGCTCGCGGGCCTCAAGCGCGACGCGCTGCGCGGCGTCGTGCTCGATGCGTGGTTCACCGACCTCGCGCTCGCGGCGGGACACGCGAAGTTCTTCGAGTCGTTCGCGCGCTATGTGCAGCGGCGCTGCCGCGCGGCCGCGGCCTTCGAGACACGCAACCTCGGCACGCTGCTCGCGCGGCTGCGCGAGTGGGGCGTGAAGCCCGATTTCGTGATCGGCCCGCTGAACCCGAGCGGCCTGCTCATGAAGCCGAACCCTGAAGAGCTGCTCGCCGAGGTGCAGCGGTCCGACATCCCCGTGATCACGGGCGAGCTGTGCGCGGGCGGTGTCGACGAGCTGGAGTCCGCCGCGGCCTATGCGCGCGAGCGCGGCGCCCATGGCGTGGCGCCCGACGTGGCGGAAGTGGACGACGCGGGAGCGGAGCTGCGAACGCTGCTGCGCGCGACCGCGACGGCGTAGCGCCCCGCGCGCGGCGTTCCGTTCAAAACTTCGCGCTCACCACCGCGAGCCGCAGCTCGCCATGCGCCGGCTCCGGCGGCACGAGGTGGGCGCGCAGCTCGGCGCCCCGCACCTCGATGAGCGCCGCGCCCGAAGGCCGGCGCGACACGAACCACAGGCCCATGCCGAGCCCGACGAACGTGCCACCGACGACGCCGTAGCGAATGTAGTCGTCGTCCTTGGACGTGTCATCGGTCGCGAGCGCGATCGCGCCGCCCACCATGAACCCGCCGATCGCACCCCACATGATCGACTTCGCGACCTCGCGCATGGGGTTCTCGTCGCTCTCGCGGTTGATGTTGACCGCGGCGTGCGCCGCAGGTGTCACGACCGACGACAGCATCGCGGCGAGTATCAGCGTGCCGACCCATCCATGTGCCCAGAACCGCATCGATGCTCCTCGAGCCGAGTGGCTGGTTGGTTTACTGCCTACGGCTCACGGATGCGCGCTCGACCGGTGGTGACGGTTCGTCATCGTCGTCGTCATCATCGTCGCTCGGGTCGTCCTCGCCGTCGCCTTCCGAATCGATCTCGAGCTCGCCGTCCGAGGCCTCCTGGACGATGTCCGCCACGGCTTCATCGCTCGGCGGCTCGAGCGCGAGCTGGATCGCCTGCTCGACGCGCTCGACCGGCGCGAAGATCATCTGCGTGCGCACCTCGATCGGCACGTCTTCGAGATCGACCTGGTTCGATGCGGGCAGGATCACCGTGCGGATGCCGGCGCGATGCGCGCCGAGCACCTTCTCCTTGATGCCGCCGACCTTGAGCACCATGCCGCGCAGCGTGATCTCGCCCGTCATGGCGATGTGCGGGCGCGCCTTGCGCGTCGTGAGCAGGCTCACCATCGCCATGCACAGCGCGACGCCCGCGGACGGCCCGTCCTTGGGGATCGCGCCCGCCGGCACGTGTACGTGGATGTCGGCCTGCACGAAGATCTGCGGATCGATGTTCAGCCGATCGGCGTGCGAGCGGATGTACGACAGCGCCGCGGTCGCCGATTCCTTCATCACGTCGCCGAGCTGCCCCGTGAGGATCAACCCGCGCTCGCCCGGCATCGCGGTCGCCTCGATCGTGAGCACCTCGCCGCCTGACGGCGTCCACGCCAGCCCGAGCGCCGCGCCCGGCTGATCGAGCAGCGCGGCCAGCACTTTTTCCTTGACACCACCGATTGGCAACACCAGGCCACGCAGCGATATCTCTCCGGTCATGGCGACATCGGAACGCACCGGTTTGCCCGCGCGCAGAGATATCAACGCCAGGAAC
>Ga0157378_10002082_pt1 | contig 17897 bp, 7 predicted proteins | sample M65metaG_FD_115309 | JGI IMG/M metagenome (GOLD analysis project Ga0157378, IMG submission 115309) | Miscanthus rhizosphere microbial communities from Kellogg Biological Station, Michigan, USA - M6-5 metaG | ecosystem: Host-associated > Plants > Roots > Rhizosphere > Soil | place: USA: Michigan...
AAAAGAGGCTCCTGCAAAAGTCAACTAGTGGCAATGAAGTCAGTACCGAAACGCGGTAGCGTCGGGTTGTTCTACGAATTGAGCCCAATAATTTCAAGCGGACCCGACGCTACCGCGTTGCGGTACTGACTTCATCGCCACGAGAGTAAGCGAATTTTGCAAGAGGCTCAAAAGACAAGAAGTTGTCGGTTTGTTGCACAGATTTAGGAACATTAAACCCAACTGATGAGAATGAAATCTTAGTCTAGTGTAATCCCCGAACTTAAGATGGACCTCGCGCCACGCACAAAACTAGGTCGTTACGAAATTCGTTCCAAGCTTGGTCAAGGTGGTATGGGTGAGGTGTATTTGGCCCAGGATATAAAACTCGATCGCACAGTCGCCATCAAGCTCCTGGCTCCAGATATAGCGACCAATAAGAATCGAATGAATCGGTTTGTGCAGGAAGCAAAAGCCGCTTCGGCTCTCAATCACCCGAACATCATCACGATCCACGAGATTGATGAAACTGGTCTGGGACAGTTCATTGCTACTGAGTTTATTGAGGGCGAAACCCTGCGCGAACTATTGCGGCGCGACTCGCTCAAGATAGACCAGGTTGTCGACGTTGCAGTGCAAATCGCCAGTGCGTTGTCGGCGGCCCACAGTGCTGGAATAGTTCATCGCGACATCAAGCCGGAAAACGTCATGCTACGTCGCGACGGAATCGTCAAGGTATTGGACTTTGGTCTGGCAAAACTCACTGAACAAAGTTCCTCCGTTGATCCTGAGGCGGCCACACGTGGGGTCATCAATACTGAACCAGGCGTAGTCATGGGAACGGCGATGTATATGTCGCCCGAACAGGCACGTGGACTTCAAGTTGATGAGCGGACAGATATTTTTAGTCTTGCCGTTGTGATGTACGAGATGCTCTCGGGCCGTTTGCCGTTTGAGGGAGCGAACACGAACGAAATCATCTCGTCGATTCTGAGTGACAGAGAACCGCAACCGCTTGCTCGTTACTCAACGGAGATTCCTCATGAGCTGGAACGCATTGTCTCGAAGGCATTGCGCAAGAACAGAGACGAACGCTATCAGACCAGTAAAGACATGTTGGTTGATCTGAAGACTCTCAAGCGGGAATTAGAATTTGAGAAGAAAGTCGAAAGCTCTTCTCCTCCTCGGGATCATTTAGGTACATCTCATGCAGGGGCAAGTGGTTCAGCCAACACACTAATTACTGATATCAATCGCCCTGCCGCTGACACGAATTCTGCGGTGAAAACGATCGGGGTTGTTGAGACCCTAACTCAACATAAAGCGGTCTCAGCTTTAATAGTCGTCGGTGTAACATTGGCAATTGCCGCAAGCTATTGGTTTCTTCTGCATCGTTACCAGAAGCAGTCCTTGAATTCGATCGCGGTCATGCCTTTCGAAAACGTGACTCACGATCAGAACATCGAATATCTTTCTGACGGCGTGACCGAATCGCTCATTAACAGTCTTTCACGGTTACCGCAGCTCAGAGTCATCGCGCGTAATTCAGTTTTCAGTTACAAAAATCAAAACCCGAACTTGCAGCAGGTTGCCCAGCAGCTAAACGTGCAAGCTGTGTTAACCGGCAGAGTCTTGATGCAGGGGGAAGTGCTAGATGTACGCGTGGAGTTAACGGATACGACTAACAACTCGCAAATCTGGGGTGATCATTACCAGCGCAAGGCCACAGACATTTTTGCCGTTCAGGACGAGATTGCGCAGCAGGTAACAGAAAAGCTGAGACTGAGATTGTCTGGTGACGAGAAACACCAACTCGCAAAGCGTGATACCTCGAACGCTGAAAGTTTCCAGTGCTACTTGAGAGGACGATACTACTGGAACAAGAGATCAGCGGAAGGAATCAAGAAAGCAATCGAACAATTTCAAGAGGCGCTTGATCACGACCCGAACTACGCCCTGGGATATGTGGGACTCGCTGACAGCTACTTAGCGTTGGAACTCTATGCCGGCCTTCCTGCGAGTGAAGTTGTACCTAAAGCGAGGGCAGCCGCTGATCGCGCACTGCAGCTGGATGACTCGCTGTCGGAGGCACACGCTACGTCGGCATTTATCAACCAGAAACTGTGGCGCTGGCCAGAGGCTGAACAAGAATTGAAGCGAGCAATTAGCCTTAATCCCAACTACCCGACGGCGCGCCATTGGTATGCCTATTATTTCTACATAACGCGCAACTTCGATGGTGCCTCGAGTGAAATCAAGCGGGCATATGAGCTTGATCCTCTCTCACCCGTCATCAGTGAGAATGTTGCGCTTGTGTACCTTTTGAAGAATGACCTTAAAGCAGCGATCGAGCAGTGTCTGCGAACTATTGAACTCGATCCAAACTTCGCAGACGCACATTACGTTCTGGGTTTTGCTTACCTGAAGGCGGGACGTATTGAAGAAGCGACAGCAGAGTTCCAGAAATCAGTCGACCTGTCGGGTCGAGCGAGTACATATTTGGGTAACCTGGGTTACTGCTACGCTGTGACAGGTAGGCGGGCTGAAGCTTTAACCATTCTGAAAGAGTTGGAAGAGAAGTACACGCAGGGCAAGTCTAGCGCACAGTTCTTAGCCGGAGTCTATGCGGGCCTCGGCGAAAAAGATCAGGCGTTCGCATGGCTCGAAAAAGATTTTCAGCAACGTAGCGGTCAGTTACCAACGATTGCATGGAGGCTCCATTTTGATGGTCTGCGTAGTGATCCGCGTTACCATGATCTCCTGCGTCGGATGGGACTCGATCCCTAATGTTCGATATGCTTCAGCTTGTCGGCAAAATCTACTTCATATGTTATGTAAAACTCAGGACCGACAAGCTGAAGAGGCTCTTGCAAAAGTAGAACAGGTTTGGGAGGGCGGTTTACCCCCGCTTGGCCTGGCTACAAGAACCTTGATGTAACTCTTAATTTAGGACAGCGGGGGTAACCGCCCTTACCAACTTGTTCTGAGCTTCAATAGCTTTTCTGCTTGTACTGACTGAAACCGTCTATTCCCCAGGCTAAAGCCAGTGGAGAATGAGAAGCTGGATTCGTCTACTGCGATTCACTTAGGTTACGTTCGACTCGGCTTTAGCGAGAGGAATCACGCATCGTGATCTCAAACCGGAAAACCTTTTCATAACGAGTGATGGGCACGCTAGGATTCTTGATTTCGGTTTAGCAAAGTTGCGTGCGCAGGGTGACGGTAGCGTCAGTTCAGAGGCAGCTACAGAAAAACAGATCCCTGACCCTGGCACCGTCATGGGTACCGTGATTAATCCTTATTATTCGGTCACAAAAGACGGTCAAAGTTTTCTGTTGAATACGATAATTGAACTCAGCCCGCCGCACCGTTGACAGTGATAACGAACTGGGGTTCAGGATTGAAGCGATGACGATGTAACGAGGTCATTATTGCAGGGAGATGAATCACATTCCACGCTCACCGACAAGCTAAAAGCGTATCGAACATTAAATCGCCGATTCTAAATCGACAATGTCTCTATCCCCCAACACCACTCTCGCGCACTACACCATCATTTCTAAGATTGGCGCGGGAGGCATGGGCGAGGTCTACCGCGCTCGTGACACGAAACTAGATCGTGAAGTTGCTCTAAAGATCCTCCCCGTCGAGTTCGCCGCAGATCGTGAGCGCATGGGGCGTTTTGTGCGCGAGGCGAAGGCCGCCGCCGCGCTCAACCATCCGAATATTTTGACCGTCTATGAAATCGGCGACACAAATGGCCAGAACTATATCTCCACTGAACTGATCGAAGGCCAAACCCTTCGCCAGCAGCTTTCGCAGAAGCAAGAGTCACCGCTGATCACGATCTTGAAGATTGGCGTGCAGGTGGCAGAGGCTCTTTCCGCCGCTCATGAAGCCGCCATCATCCATCGCGACATCAAACCCGAAAACATCATGCTGCGCCGAGACGGGATCGTTAAGGTCCTAGATTTCGGACTTGCGAAACTGACCGAGCGTCCACCCCCTCAGTCGATAGATGCTGAAGCGTCAACGTTCGTAGCAATTAATACCGAGCCGGGCGTAATCATGGGCACAGCCAGCTACATGTCACCCGAGCAAGCCCGCGGTTTGGAAGTGGACACACGCACGGACATCTTCAGCCTCGGTGTTTTGATTTATGAATTGGTTGCTGGGCAATTGCCATTTGCAGGCTCCAATCCGTACGAAATCATCGCGTCGATTCTTAGCGATAAAGAGGCGCCGCCGCTCGCCGGGTGTACGGAAGTTCCTGCAGAGCTCCAGCGAATTATCTCGAAAGCGTTGCGCAAGAATCGAGAACAGAGGTATCAGACGATCAAAGACTTTCTGATCGATTTGCAGAATTTGAAGCATGATTTGGAGCTTGCAGGAACAGAACTCGTGCCGCCGAACACGAAGAGCGCGGCCACTACGCAACGAGAGTCTGCTAACGCAAAAGAGACAGCTACGGATTCGCAGCGCAAATCTGTCACTGCGAGAGTCCGGCCCAACCTGCAAAGCGTCGCGATCCTTATCGCCGTGATGTTAATGGTTGCCGTTGGGGTTGGCCTGTACTTCTATAGCAGCACCCGCCAGAGACAGATCAACTCCATTGCAGTGTTACCGTTCGTCAACGCCAGCGGTAATACCGAGTTTGAATATCTCTCCGATGGAATGACAGAAACCCTGATTAATAGCCTCTCACAAATTCCCGACCTTTCTGTCAAAGCGCGCAGCACGGTCTTCCGTTACAAAGGCAAAGCAGCGACAGCGCAACAAGTTGGATCAGAATTGTCCGTGCAAGCTATCTTGAACGGTCGCGTCACGGAACATTCTAATCAGTTAACCTTGAGTCTGGAGTTGGTTGATGCGCGCACAGGTGATCAAATTTGGGGTGAACAGTATATCCGTGAAGCAACAGATCTCGTCGCTTTGCAGAATCAAATAGCCCGCGACGTATCCGGCAAACTACAAACCAAACTATCAAGAAGTAACGAGCAGAAACTGGCGAAGAACTACACAGAGAACACTGAAGCTTACAAGCTCTATTTGCAGGGCGTCTTCTATTCGAATCAGCTGAACACCGCGAAGGCGATCCCGTATTTCCAGCAAGCGATTGTCATTGATCCCAACTACGCGCTGGCCTATTCGGGTCTCGGTGATGCGTATCTATTCTCCTTAGTTGCTATCGGGCCCACCGCGAAAGCGAGCGAAGCATTACCGAAGGCTCGCGAGTGTGCAGCGAAGGCACTTCAGCTGGATGAGGGGTTACCAGATGCGCACGCACTAATGGGTTTGCTGTTGTGGATGCAGGACTATGATTTCGCCGGCTTCGAACGTGAATTAATCCGGGCGATTGAGCTTAATCCGAATTATGCGGAGGGGCATCGTCGTAACGCGTTGCGTCTGTTTTATCTCGGCAAATTCGAAGCTTCGCGATCTGAATTGAGCAAGGCATTGGCCGATGACCCATTATCAAATCTTAACAACTATCACTATGCTCAGACGCTCATTTACGAGGGCCGATACGACGAAGCTGAAGCTCGAGTCAGGCAAAATCTCGATTTAGATCCACGTTTTACGCTTTTCCACAACCAACTTTCCACACTCTATCGATTGAAGGGCAATTATTCGGGCTCGGTCGAAGAGAGTGCGAAAACCAGCGAACTGCAAAATAACCCGGAATTGGCTTCGTCGAAGCGGGACAGTTTTGCGAAAGGTGGTTGGCAAGGTTACCAGCACGCGCTCGTGAGTGAGCTCGAACAGAAGAAGTCTAATCCCTATACATTGGCGATTGCGTACGTCGAGCTGGGCGAAAAAGACAAAGCCTTCGCCGCTTTGGAAGATGTTTTCAACGCACACAGCAACTTTGTCGGATACTTTAAGATCGATCCGCAACTGAAGCCGTTACACGATGATTCTCGCTTTGCTGCATTGCTGCAGAAGTCAGGCTTTCCCCAGTGAGTTGAAGCATGGGACAAGGAAATAATATGACAAGACAGCCGGTTCGCTTAACCTTTGCACCACTGCTTTTGACTCTCTTACCCATTTTATCGATGGCTCAAACTGCCCAGTCCGATGCCGCAAAGATCGAAGAAGAAACGATGCATCACTTTCAGGCGATCTTACGCCTGGACACTAGCAATCCACCGGGTAATGAAAAGCTAGTAGTGGACTATCTGAAAAGCGTGCTCGAACGCGAAGGCATCGAGACAAAAGTGTTCGCGCTCGATCCGCAACGCCCAAATCTCGTAGCTCGTCTGCGCGGTAGTGGCAAGAAACGCCCCGTGCTGATCATGGGCCACACGGATGTCGTCACTGTTGATCCGGCTAAGTGGAAGCATCTGCCATTTTCGGCGACCCGCGAAGGCGGCTATGTCTATGGGCGAGGCACGTTGGATGACAAAACCGACGTGGTGGCCGGCCTGATGACAATCCTCCAACTAAAGCGGATGAAAACCGCGCTGGATCGCGATGTGATCTTTTTGGCGGAAGCGAGCGAAGAAGGCAACGGACCATACGGCATTAACTACATGGTTGAACATCATTGGTCTGAGATTGACGCTGAATACTGTTTTGCGGAGGGCGGCGAGGTCGTTCGTGCCGGTGGCAAGATTCAATACGCAACCGTAGTCACCACCGAAAAGATTGCGAATACCGTGAAGCTGATTGCCCGTGGTGTAGCCGGCCACGGTTCGATGCCGCTGCGCAGTAACGCGATCGTGCATCTATCACAAGCTGTTGCCAAAGTCGCGGCGTGGCAAACACCAATGCGGCTGAACGACACTACGCGCGCTTACTTTGAGGGCATGAGCAAACTCAGTGGTCCCGAAGGCGCTGCAAGGTATCAGAAAATCCTGCGACAAGAAGACACCGATGCCGTCCAGGAATACTTTGCGATCAACGAACCGCGCTTGTATTCCACGCTGCGGACGTCGATTTCGCCCAACATTATCAAGGGTGGCTATCTGCGTAATATCATCCCCTCCGAAGCCGAAGCTACGTTGGACATTCGGGCCTTACCGGATGAAGACATGCCTGCCTTACTTGAGCAGCTTCGCAAGATCATCAACGACCCCGCGGTTGAAGTCGTCAGGATGGCAGGAGTTACTACGCGCCCGGGCGCGCTGCCTACTCGGTTAGATACTGAAGCCTTTCAACTCTTACAAGAGATACACAAACGGATTTACAACGTCGAAACATTGCCCACAATGATGACGGGCGGGACCGACATGGCCCAGGTTCGGGCGCGTGGCGTGCAATGTTATGGCATTGGGCCGATGATCGACGTTGAAGACGGTCCCAAGGGGTTCGGCGCTCACAGCGATCAGGAAAGAATTCTGGAGGAAGCGTTGCACAAGTTTGTCCGGCTTCAAGGGGAGGTCGTGGTCGCCCTCGCAAGATCGAATTGACTGGCGCTGCAACCAGGCTGATTACTAATTCGATAGTAATCAACTAAACTGAAGAAGAATGACTCAAGACCTCGCGGTCGACACAAATCTTTCTCACTACCGTATTGTTTCGAAGATCGGTGCCGGTGGAATGGGTGAGGTGTACCTGGCTGAGGATACAAAGCTCGACCGCAAAGTGGCTCTCAAGATCTTGCCTGCCGAAGTCGCTGCCGATCAGACGCGGATGCGGCGCTTTGTGCAGGAAGCAAAAGCAGCGTCGGCACTGAACCACCCGAACATCATTACGATTCATGAGATCGAGCAGATCGACTCGCTGAACTTTATAGCCACCGAGTTCATCGATGGTGAAACACTCCGGCTACGGATTCGAGCGGGAATGAAGCTGGACGAGATTCTGGAGGTGGCGATCCAAACGGCCAGCGCCCTTGGCGCGGCGCATGCGGCGGGCATCATCCACCGCGACATCAAGCCTGAGAACATCATGGTCAGGCGGGATGGCTACGTAAAGGTCCTCGATTTTGGGCTGGCGAAACTGTCAGAACCGGAAGCGACACTGACCGGCTCGGATCCAGAAGCTGCAACGCGAGCCCTCGTCAACACAGATGCCGGCACAGTCATGGGCACCGCTGCCTACATGTCACCCGAACAAGCGAAGGGTGCTCACATGGACGCGCGCACAGACTTGTGGAGTCTTGGCGCAGTTCTTTATGAGATGGTCACCGGCCGTGTGCCTTTCATTGGCGAGACGGCCAACGAAACAATTTCTTTAATTCTGCAAAGAGAGCCGGCGCCGCTCACCCGCTACGCCCATGAGGTTCCGGCAGAGCTGGAGCGGATAGTTAACAAGGCCCTCACAAAAGATACTGAGGAGCGATATCAGTCGGCGAAAGATCTGCTCATCGATCTGCGCAACTTCAAACGCAAGCTCGAGGTAGACGCTGAAATTGATCGCACAGTTTCGCCCGAACTTCGCACGGCCTCGTCAACAAAGTCCGGCAAGGATCCCGGCACTCCAGCCACTGCTGCTGATGTTTCCGCAGTTGCGACGGCGAACGTCATACCTTCAGCTTCCAGCGCTGAGTTCATCTTCTCCGGCATCAAGCAACACAAACTACTGGCCTTGGCTGCTGTACTGGTATTGGTCCTGGGCACAGTTGCTCTTACCACTTACATGCGTGGCCGAAATACAGATGTTGCGATTGACTCGATAGCGGTGTTGCCATTCGAGAATCGCAGCGCGGACTCTGAGACCGAGTATCTTTCCGACGGTCTTGCCGAGTCACTTATTTATCGTTTGTCGCAGTTGCCGAACTTAAGAGTCGCTCCAACCAGCGTAGTCTTCAGATATAAAGGCAAACAGGTCGACTCCGCCAAAGCCGGCAACGAGCTTGGTGTCAGCGCAGTGCTCCTCGGAAGAATCATTCAACGTGGTGACAATCTCACCATCAGCGCTGAACTCGTTGATGTCCGCAATAACAAACTTCTCTGGGGCGAGCAGTACGACCGAAAGATGTCTGACTTGCTAGCGACGCAGCGCGAAATTGCGCGCGAGATCGTCGAGAACCTGAAGCTCAAAGTGTCGGGAGAAGAGAAAGGGCTCGCCAAGCGCTACACCGAAAGCAACGAGGCGTATCAACTTTATTTGCGGGGAAGGTTTTATTGGAACAAGCGAAACGAAGATGCAATGCGAAAGTCGCTCGAGTATTTTCAGCAAGCGATTGATAAGGACCCAAACTTTGCGTTGGCCTATAGTGGCATGGCGGACGCTTACATTCTTCTGGGAGCCGCTGATGCGTCTGGCGGGATGTCAGCGGATGAAGCGCTGCCAAAGGCGAAGGCCGCTGCCCTGAAGGCGCAGGAGATCGATGAATCGCTGGCGGAAGCTCACGTCTCGTTAGCTCATGTCAAATACTATTACGAGCGTGACTGGGAACCTGCTGAGCGCGAATACAGAAGAGCCATCGAACTTAATCCCAATTATTCGATTGCGCCTCAGTGGTATGCGATCTTCTTGATGTCAGCTGGTAGGTTTGACGAAGCCCTGGTACAGGCGAAACGAGCACAAGAGCTCGACCCGCTCTCGCTTCCTATTAACATGACTCTGGGTTGGGTCTTGCTGAATGCACGTCAATACGATCAAAGCGCCGAACAGTTAAATAAGACTCTGGAAATGGATCCGGGGTTTATGCTTGCGCATCATCGGCTGGGGATGGTTTACGAACAACAGGGAAAATATGACAAAGCGATCGAGGAGTTCAAGCAAGTCGTTAATCTGAGTATCGGCAAGCCGATGGGAATTGCTTCGCTGGCCCATGCGTATGCGTTGGCAGGAAAACGAGCGGAAGCGGAAAAGGGTATTGCAGAACTAAAGGGATTATCAGAAAAGCGTTTCGTCTCGGAGGCTTCGATCGCGATGATCTATGTTGCTCTTCGGGATAAAGAACAAGCCTTTGCGTGGCTTGAGAAGGCAGACAAAAGGCGCGACGCTTTATTGGCCCGCCTGAAAGTGGATCCAAGATTTGACGATCTTCGCTCGGATCCGCGGTTTCAGGACTTGGTGAAAAGAGTTGGTATTCCGTAGAGCGCTATTCCAAGATCCAACGTTTCGGGTTCTCCAGAAAATGATTTCAAAGCTTTACGACTGTTCCAGTAAATGTCGTTAACTCCAGGTACAAGACTGGGACGATATGAGATCCGCTTGCCCATAGGCGAGGGCGGGATGGGACAGGTGTACCTGGCGCAAGACACCGAGCTGAATCGCAACGTAGCGATAAAGTTATTGCCGGCTGATCTCGCTACCGATCCTAAATGGATGCAACGCTTCATCCGCGAAGCCAGGACAGTCTCCGCTCTTAATCACCCGAATGTTTTGACGATCTACGAATTCGGGCAAGAGGGACCTAGTCGCTACATTGTGATGGAATACGTTGAAGGGGTGACGCTTCGCGAATCCTTAGACGCGAATCGCTTGAACATCAACGAAGTGCTGGATATCGCAATGCAAGTTGCCGCCGCGCTGAATGCCGCCCACGAAGCTCACGTCGTGCATCGCGACATTAAGCCCGAGAACATCATGGTGCGCCGGCGTGATGGCATCGTGAAAATACTCGACTTCGGATTGGCGAAGCCGGTTAAGAACGATACTGGATCAGGAGACGATTCAGGTGCGGTGCTCAAGACGGAAACAGGCATCGTAATGGGCACCGTCAGTTACATGTCGCCCGAGCAATCGCTGGCCGTGAAAACGTTGGACTATCGCACCGATATCTGGAGCCTGGGTGTGGTGCTTTATGAAATGTTGACGGGGCAGTTGCCATTCCAGGGGAAGACCCTTTATCAGCAGATCGTTGCAATTCAAGAACAACCACATCTCCCGTTGTCGACTTTTGACGAACACGTACCCAAACGGTTTGAAGAGATTGTCAATAAAGCGTTGGCGAAAAACCCTGACGATCGTTATCTAACGGCGAATGACTTCCTGAGCGATTTACGAAGTCTCAACCGCCAACTCGAGGTTGACACCGCAAACAATCGCACAGCGCTTTTTGATCGGCGTACCTCGGCAGGTTCCTTTTCAGCCGGGCACACAAGCGGGCCGAATTCTTCCTCAAGCGCAGAGTACATAGTTAATCAAGTTAAGTTACATCGTCGCTTCGCGATTGCTTTTTTGGGAGTGCTGGCTCTGGTAGCAGCACTGACGTTTGTTTGGTATCTAAAACGAACGCACGCCGCTCTTCTCACTGACAAAGACACGATCCTGTTAGCCGAGTTCGAAAACAAGACTGGCGAAGACGTTTTCGACGGTACCCTAAGGCAGGGGCTTGCCGTGCAGTTACAACAGTCCCCGTTTCTCGACATCTTTCCGGCCCAGCGAGTTCGTGCGACGTTGCAACTAATGAGTCTTTCCCCCGACGAGCGCGTGACCCGCGAGCGGGCGCGCGAAATCTGTCAGCGCCAGGGGCTGAAGGCTTTCATCACCGGAACGATCGTAAAGTTTGATCGTAACTATTCGATCACTTTGGAGGCTCTTAACGGCCAAACAGGCGATGGGCTGGCACTGGTCCAGGTCGAAGCAGAAGGTAAAGACCAGGTACTTAAGGCGCTCTCGCGTGCTGCCAGTGAGTTGCGCGAGAAACTCGGAGAGGAGTTGAGCTCGATTCAGAAGTTTGATGCCAAGCTCGAGGTCACGACGTCATCGCTGGAAGCACTGAAGGAATATGCGCTGGGCAGAAATGAACAGGACAAGGGCCAATCGTTCAAGGCGATCGAGTTTTATAAGAAAGCGACGGCGCTGGATCCGAAATTTGCGACTGCCTGGTTGGGCCTGGGTTTGCAGTACTCGAATACCAGCCAACCGGGGCTAGGGGCGGACTGCTTATCTAAAGCATTTGCCTTGAGTGATCGGGTAAGTGAAGACGAAAGAGCGCGCATCACCCATTTCTACTATCAGATTGTTACCGGAGAAATGGACAAGGCAATCGAGGTGCAGGAGGCGTATGTGCGCAATTATCCTCGCGAAGCTCGTGGTCCAGGGAATCTCGGAAATCTCTATTCGATCACTGGTCAGTTCGAGAAATCTGTCGCAGCCACGCGAGAGGCGTTGCGACTGAATCCGAACACAACTATCTGGCCAGGAAATCTGGGTGAAGCGCTAATTGGTCTCAACCGCTTCGACGAAGCCAAACAAGTTTGCCAAAAGGCGCTGGAGCTAAAGTTGGATAGCTCCAGCATTCGTGAACGCTTATATGCCGTAGCTTTTGTGAGTGGCGATTCGCAGGGGATGCAAGAACAAATCTCGTGGGCTGGTGGCAGGCCTGATGAATATCGCGCAGTGAACTGGCAAACTCAATCGTCGTCATTCGCAGGTGACTGGCGTAGGTCGAACGAACTCTTGCGTCGCGCCACTGAGCTTGCTTTGCGCGCGGATGCAAAAGAAGTTGTGGCTGGGTATACCGGGGATCAGGCACTGCGAGCGGCTTGGCTCGGCCAGTTCACCCAGGCTGTTTCGCTAGCCGAGGATGCGTTGAAGATCGAGCATAATCGCACTGTGCTGACAAGTTCGGCGCTCGCACTGGCACTTGCGGGCGAAACCGCGAAGGCCCAGTCACTGGTCGCTGAGTTGGAGCAGAAGTACCCCAAGGACACTCGAGTGAATCAACTCTGGTTGCCAGAAATCAAAGCCGCGCTCGAACTGCAAAAAGGAAACGCCCAGGCCGCGCTCGACTTACTGGAAACAAACAAACGTTACGAGGGGGTCGGAGTCTTTGGACCACAAACACTGCGCACTTTGTCGTACCTGAAACTCAACAATGGAGCACAGGCCGCCACTGAAGCGCGCAAGATACTTGATCATCGGGGCGAGGGACCGCTCTCGGTGCTCTGGCCGCTCGCGCATCTTTCATTGGCACGGGCAGCTGCATTACAGGGCGACATGGCACAAGCGCGCAAGTCGTACCAGGAGTTCTTCGTCTTATGGAAAGGCGCGAACAGCGATTTGCCAGCCTTGATTGAAGCGAAAAAGGAATATGAAAAGGTGAAGTGAGCTTCAACCAGTATCGGTAAGGTGTATCGATTGATTCTGAGCCTGCGAAGCGGGCAAAAGCAGGTAGCCTAGGGTGGAGCGAGGCTTTGCGAGAGGAACCCTGGGACCCGTTGCGAATAACGTGTGTGAGCCCGCGAAGTGAGCGACAGTTTCAAAGCGATGTGCATCTGCCGCCCGCTTCGCGGGCTGAAATCGTTTGACGCCTTTTACATGGGGTTCGCTCGCAGAGCCTCGCTTCAACCCAGGCTTTATGCTGTTGCCTGCTTTTGCAGGCTCAGAAAGAGGCAAGGCTAACCGTTGACTGAAAAACTTCACGCCAACGACACCCTGTTGCACTACCGCATCGTTTCGAAACTTGGCGCCGGTGCAATGGGCGAAGTGTATCTTGCGGAAGACACGAAGCTGAATCGCAAAGTTGCATTGAAGGTCCTACCTGCCGACGTTGCAGCGAATCGCGATCGCATGGAACGTTTCGTCCAGGAGGCACAAACTGCTTCCGCGCTGAATCATCCAAACATCATCACCATCTACGCAATTGACGAAACACCTTCAGGCTACTTCATGGTTACCGAGTTCATTGATGGTGAACGCCTGCGCGATCGGATGCGATCGGGGATCATGAAAGTCGGTGAAGTACTTGATGTCGCGATTCAGATTGCGAGTTCGCTTTCGGCCGCTCACGAGGCTGGCATCGTTCATCGTGACATCAAACCTGAAAACATCATGCTTCGTCGTGATGGGATATTGAAGGTCCTGGATTTCGGTTTAGCGAAACTCGTCGAGCCTGCTGGTGATTACGTGGACCCGGAGGCGCCGACATCCGTTCCAATAAGAACTGAACCCGGTGTGCTCCTGGGAACGACTATCTACATGTCGCCGGAGCAGGCCCGCGGACTTCAAATAGACGGCCGCACGGACATCTTCAGTCTTGGTGTTTTGATCTACGAAATGTTGGCAGGACAGCTGCCATTCACCGGTTCGAGCAAAATAGAGATCCTGGCCGCGATCCTGAACGACAAAAAGCCCACGCCAATCAGCCGTTACACACATGAGGCGCCGGCCGAGCTCGAACGCATCGTTGAGAAGGCGTTGGCGAAGGAACTCGAGGAACGGTATCAGTCTGCCAAGGATCTGGTGATTGACCTCCGACAGTTGAAAAAGCGACTGGAGATTGACGCGGAACTCCAGCGCACGACTCCACCTGACTCATTTGAAGCTGCGACTTCAAGCCGAATCACCTCCGCTACCGGAACGACTACGACTGGAAACACTGCTCCACAACCGGCGGCGACTTCCAGCGTCGAGTACGTCGTAAACCAGGTCGGACTTCATAAACGAGGCGTGGTCATTGTGCTCGGCGTGTTGCTACTGGCGCTGGTCGTGACAGGTTTCTGGTACTTCAAACACGCTCCAGCCACTACGCTGACTGAAAAGGACACCATCGTCCTTGCTGACTTCGTCAACACCACAGGCGATCCCGTGTTTGACGGAACACTCAAGCAAGCACTTGCAGTACAGCTCGAGCAATCGCCGTTTTTGAATATCTTCTCAGACCAACGTGTGCGCGAGGCGTTGCGCTTCATGAATCGCTCGCCTGACGAACGCGTGACGAAAGAGATCGCGCGCGAAATCTGCGAGCGCCAGGGATTGAAAGCGTTTCTCGCCGGGTCAATTTCGAGTCTCGGCAGCCATTACGTGATCACACTGGAGGCGACGAACGCGCAAACCGGCGACACGCTTGCACGGCAACAAGCGGAAGTCGACAGCAAAGAGAGCGTGCTTTCCGCACTCGGAAGTACGGCGACGAAGTTACGTGAGAAGCTGGGCGAATCGTTAGCTTCTATTCAGCAGTACGATACACCGATCTCTCAGGCAACAACTTCATCGCTCGAAGCGCTCAAAGTGTATTCGTTGGGTGTGGAGCAGCAACTCAAAGGCAATTACATCGAGGCCATCCCGCTTCTTAAACGCGCAACCGAAATGGATCCTAAGTTCGCGCGTGCCTACGCTGCGATGTCGTCGATGTACTACAACAGCCGACAGTTTGAACTTGCGGCTGAAGCCTCGCGAAAAGCGTACGAGTTGCGCGATCGGGTCGGTGAGTCGGAGCGACTTTATATCACCCAGGTTTACTACGATAACGTAACAGGCGAACTGGAGAAGTACCTCGAAACGTTGGAACTTTGGAAGCGAACATACCCGCGCGACGGTGCGCCTCACAACAACCTGGCTGTCAAATATAACGATCTTGGTCAGTTCGATAAGGCCGCGGAGGAAGCACGAGAAGCGATTCGTCTCAATCCGAACTCCGCTTCGGGTCACTCGCTCTTAGCGACCAGCTTCGTAGGTCTCAATCAATTCAATGAGGCCAGGGAAGTAATCAATCAGGCCTTGTCACGCAAGTTAGAAAACCTGAGGATGCATCAAAACCTCTACCGGATTGCATTTGTTGCGGGTGATCTGTCGACGATGAAACAAGAGATTGGGTGGGCCACTGGACGACCCGATGAATATGCCGCTCAAAGTTGGCAAGGCGACGGTGCGGCGTTCCTGGGCCAAGTGCGGAAAGCGAACGAATTCTCGGAACGCGCCTTTGATCTGGCATTGCACCGCGACTTGAAAGACGTTGCCGGCCAGATCGCAGCGGCGACGGCGGCGCGGAACGCGCAATTCGGAGATTGCGGCAAGGTCAAAGAACAGACTCGGAAGGCGCTCGATACTTCGCACGGACAGTTGACGCTCGCGCTCGCAGCGAATGCGCTTGCGATCTGTGGTGATTCGGGCCAAACAGAATCCATAGTCAGTGATTTGGTCAAACGTTTTCCTACAGACACATTGCTTAATGAAGTCAGGCTACCGCTGATTCGAGCCCACCTTGAGATGCAGCGGGGCAATTCAACCCAGGCGCTTCAATTGTTGGAGCCGACCAGGCCGAACGGAAAATATCTCCTCTTTCCAATCGCATACCTGCGCGGTCAGGTATACCTCGCCGAACGAAAGGGACCAGACGCGGCGGCCCAATTCCAGGAGATACTCGATCACCGCGGCTGGTCTGCGCTCTCCTACTTTTATCCGCTGGCGCAATTGGGGCTTGCGCGCGCCGCCGTGCTGCAAGGCGACAACGGCAAAGCTCACAAAGCCTATGAGGATTTCTTTGCGTTATGGAAAGACGCCGATCCCGACACTGCACTTCTGGTTGAAGCAAAGAAAGAGTACGCGCAGTTGAAGTGAGAATCCCACACGCTGGAGTGCGGGGATATTTTCAGGGCCGACCTACCAAATGAGCGAGGTTGAAGAGTGTCACAATTCCACCAACGGCAGTTGGTGGATTGTTCAAGTCCAGCATACTGACCACCACTCTTCGAATCTGACGCTGTGCGCGGAGAACGAGCCCGGACTCTCGAAAACTCGCTGGAACTCCGCGCCAAGCGTCGGGACTTTTTGAGAGATTGCTTTCGTAGGCTGCACTTGAACAATCCATCAACTACCGTTGATGGGATTACGAGAGTTCTCAACGAGTGCTCCGTGTAGGTTGAACTAGAACTATCAAGCTCGGCAGTGCGTGGATTCCCCGACTTATTGTGCAAAGACAAAGTGAGGCAACGTCGTTGAAGACCGTTCGACTTTTATGGAGTTGGATCATCCTGCTCGCATTGTTGCTGGCGTTGCCCTTATCGAACTCCGGTCAATCAGTCGCGGTGCCCACGCGGCCTAACATCGTATTCATCCTTGTAGACGATTTGCGTTGGGACGAATTAGGCATCGCGGGTCATCCATTCATAAAAACCCCAAACATCGATCGGATCGCTCATGAAGGCGCGATGTTCCGCAATGCTTTCATGACCACGCCGCTCTGTTCGCCGTCGCGCGCCAGCTTCCTCACCGGCCAATACGCGCATACGCACGGAATCATTGATAACGTCGATCGGTCAGCTGCTAGTTATCAACTCGTGACGTTTCCTCAATTACTACACCAGGCTGGTTACGAGAGCGCTTTCATCGGCAAGTGGCACATGGGAAACGACGAGAAGCCACGGCCAGGATTCGATCGTTGGGTGAGTTTTAAGGGACAAGGCACCTACATCGATCCGCCGATTAACGAAGATGGCCGTCAGGTCAAACGTACGGGCTATACCACTGACATTCTTAACGGCTATGCAGTGGAGTTCATCAAACGCCGACACGACAAACCGTTTCTCGTTTACCTCGCTCACAAGGCAATTCATCCTGAAGTCACTCAGAACGACGATGGAAGCGTCGACCTTACTGCCGCTGAACGTTTCATACCTGCCCGACGTCACGAAACTGCATTTGTCGGCAAGCGCATTCCACATCGGCCAAATTACGGTCGAGCGCCGGAAGGAAAACCGGCGTTGCAGCGTCAGATCGGGAACCTGCCGCCCTTGGGTGCAGCAACGGTTACATCTGACCAGGCAATTCTTGAGCGTCAGCGAACTTTGCTGGCGATTGAAGATGGAGTTGGCGAAATACTGAAGGCGCTCAAGGCGACCGGACAACTCGACAACACAGTCATTGTGTTCACAAGTGACAATGGTTACTTCTACGGTGAACATGGTCTGAGTGTCGAACGCCGACTCGCATACGAAGAATCGATTCGCCTGCCTCTATTGATGCGTTATCCGAAGGTAATCAGGGCCGGCACAGTACGCGACGAGTTTGCCCTGAACATTGATCTCGCACCTACGCTGCTGTCGCTAGCTGGTGTTGGTGTTCCGGATAAAGTCCAGGGACGTTCACTGTTGCCGCTATTGAAAGGCGAGCGTCCGGCGTGGCGCGATTCATTTCTGATTGAGCTTTACTCAGACAAAGTTTTTCCACGAATCTCGCAGATGGGCTACAAGGCGGTACGTAATGGACGTTGGAAATACATTCACTATCTGGAGCTTGATGGTATGGATGAGCTCTACGACCTGAAGAGCGATCCTTATGAAATGAAGAATGTG
>Ga0157378_10002084_pt1 | contig 17884 bp, 15 predicted proteins | sample M65metaG_FD_115309 | JGI IMG/M metagenome (GOLD analysis project Ga0157378, IMG submission 115309) | Miscanthus rhizosphere microbial communities from Kellogg Biological Station, Michigan, USA - M6-5 metaG | ecosystem: Host-associated > Plants > Roots > Rhizosphere > Soil | place: USA: Michigan...
CCATTCGCTTATCTTACTCTCATCTTTGTAAAATGCATTGGCATAAGGGTCTTTGCGGATGCATGCAGCCTGCCGGTTAATAACTCCCGCAATCAATTGCTGTAGTTTTTCATCGCCCTTTATTAGAGAAAGATAAGGCCAAACCTGGGCGGTGCTGTCGCGCAACCACATGGCATTGATATCGCCTGTGATGACATAGGTATCCGGCTTTCCGTTCTGCATTTCAAAATCGACGGTGGTATCGAGCGTATTCGGAAAACAATTTTCAAACAACCAGGCAATCTCTTTTCCAGGCAAAGATTTTTTTATTTCTTCAATGGCAGACTCCACGTGCACGCTGGTAAATTTTCTTTGTGCCAGCGGGGGACGTTTACTTTCGAAACCGGATACACCTGCAAATAAGGTCGTGTTGTGTAACAGCATGCCAGCGCCGATGACTCCGCCGGTTTTTAGAAATTGTCTTCTGTCTGTCATTTTTTGAATACTTCGCGTTAATGATGCCGATGGGGTTTTTCGGAAACAATAGAAGGGTTGCAATTTACTGTAATAATTTTACCGCATCTCTTGCAAAATAGGTTGCTATCAGATCGGCGCCGGCCCTTTTCATAGAAGTCAGGGTTTCCAGTATGGCTTTGTTTTCGTCTATCCAGCCCATTTTTGCCGCCGCTTTTAACATGGCATATTCACCGCTGATATTATAGGCACTAACGGGTACCTGTACGGCATTTTTTACTTCCCTGATGATGTCAAGATATGATAACGCTGGTTTCACCATTACAATATCAGCACCTTCCTTTACATCCATAAGTGCTTCCTTGATAGCTTCTGTGCGGTTGGCATAGTTCATCTGGTAGGTCTTTTTATCACCGAAGCCTGGTGCACTGTCCAGCGCGTCCCGGAAGGGGCCGTAAAAGCAGGACGCGTATTTGGCGCTATAGGCCATAATTCCTGTTTTACTAAAATTATTTTCTTCCAGGGCTTTGCGGATGGCGCCGATACGTCCATCCATCATATCACTGGGTGCTACAAAATCTGCGCCGGCGGCGGCATGACTAAGGCTCATTTGTACCAGCGCATCCACCGTTTCGTCATTTATGATCTCGCCATCTTTTACAATCCCGTCATGGCCATAAATGGAGTAGGGGTCCAGTGCTACATCCGTCATAACCACCATTTCCGGTACCGCATTTTTAATAGCATGGATGCTGCGTTGCATGAGCCCATCTTTATTCCAGGCTTCCTTACCCGTGTTGTCTTTGGTTTCGTCCTTTGCTTTTACAAACAATAAAACGCATTTGATGCCCGTACTGAATAGATCTTTTACCTCCTTTACAGTAACATCAAGACTATTGCGGTAATAACCCGGCATGGAAGCAATTTCGGTGCGTACATTTTCGCCTTCGTCAATAAACAAAGGAGCAATAAAATCATTGGGGGTCAGGGTGGTCTCGGCCACCAGGCTGCGTATGGATGGGGAAGCGCGGAGAATTCGGGGACGATTTTGTAGAATCATAAAATATTATTGCTGATTTTTCGATTTAGTGATTTTGAGATTCGATTGATCCCGACGCCTCTTGGCGGTTATGTCTGCTGCATTAAAAATACTGACGAGTTCATTTGCTTCTTTAATCAAATTATTCAATAGGCCGTGTTTATCCTGGGGGAACAAGGTTGCTTCCTTTGTAACCTCCAGCCAGTATAAAGACTCATCTGATTCCTCCAGCACTATTTCAATTTTATAGATGAAATCTGCTTTTGATTTCCCCCTGCAGGCCGCTCTATAATTGGCCCCCACAGAACCGGCCGATCTTATCAATTGTTTGGCCGTTTCAAATCCGGCCGCATTTTTTGGAAAAAAGGCACAACAGTTAATTACATCAACATGAAATTTTTTTGTGCGTTGTTGTAGTTCATATTTTGTCATGGCAGTTTGCGTATTTGCTATGACCAAAAGTCTGAAAGTCGGGCAAGCACTCCAAGTTGTTTATGCCATCAATCTATAGTTCTTTAACATCGCCTATAAATTCCGAAATCACCGAATCGCAAAATCAGCAATCAAGCCCATTCCTTCGGTTGCAAACAAACTTTCAGCAGTCTTTCTTCTTCACTACCGGGGGCGGGCTGATAATTGTATTCAAACCGAACCGTAGGCGGCAAACTCATGAGTATGCTTTCTGTTCTGCCATTTGTTTTTAATCCAAACAAGGTACCCCTGTCGTGCAGCAGGTTAAATTCTACATAACGCCCTCTTCTTATTTCCTGCCAGTGTTTTTCTTTTTCTGTGAATGGTAAATCTTTTCTTTTCTTCACAATGGGCAGATAGCCCTGCAAAAAAGAATTGCCATTGGCTTCCTGGAATTTTCTCAGCCGTTCGGCGGATGCCTCGTTGTCTGGCCGCAGGTGATCATAGAAAACGCCGCCGATGCCCCTTGTTTCGTGGTTTCGGTGGTTGTTTACAAAATATTCATCGCAGCGCTTTTTATATTGCGGATACAGTTCCTCCCCAAAGGGATCCATCGTGTTTTTTATGGTTTGATGAAAATGCCGTGCATCCTCTTCAAAAAGATAATAGGGCGTAAGATCCGTGCCGCCACCAAACCAACGATCGCACACGTTGTCATTTTCATCGTACAATTCAAAATAACGCCAGTTGGCATGTACGGTGGGAACGAATGGATTAAATGGATGCAGTACCAGCGATAAACCGGCGGCAAACCATTTGGCAGCGCCTTCTACCTGCAATTGCTGTTTCATTTTTTCCTTTACATGCCCATACACCACCGAAGTATTAACACCTCCTTTTTCAAACACATTTCCATTGCTGATAACCCTTGTTTTACCGCCGCCACCGCGGCCTTCAGCCCTTTCCCACTCGTCTTCAATAAAAACTGCTTTACCGTCAACTGCTTCAAGCGCAATGCAAATGGTTTCCTGCAGGTGATAAATATATTCAATCCATTGCTGCCTGAATGCAGCTGTAGATGTTTTATAATTAGGAGCTGTTTCCATCTTTTTGATTTTGAGTGCGGTGCATCTTCGATCCTGATTCAATAGAAAGCTAATGATTATGATTTTTACGATATACGGGATTTAATTCTACATAAAAAATCATCGTAATCATAATGATCCGCGTTCCATATTGCTAAGCGAAGCGCCGGTATTCTTTCACTGTATCCACAAACGCCTTTGCATGGTCAACCGGTACATTGGGCAAAATACCATGGCCAAGATTGGCAATATAACTACCATGACCAAACGCATCCAGCATTTCCGTTACTTCTTTTTTTATTACCGGTATGGGTGATAAGAGTTTAGCCGGATCAAAGTTACCCTGCAACGTAATATTCTTACCGGCAAATTTTCTGGCCAATGCGGGTTCAATGCACCAGTCAATACCCAGCCCCTGTGCGCCGGTGGCGGCCATCCTATCCAGCGAATGCCAGGCGCCTTTGGCAAAAATGATAACAGGTGCCTGGTCTTTCAGGGCGGTTACGATTTGCCTGATGTATTGCAATGAAATATTTTCAAAATCGCCGGGACCTAGTAATCCCCCCCAGCTATCAAAGATTTGCACTATATCGGCGCCTGCCGCTACCTGTGCCTTCAAATAGGCAATAGTAGTATCGGTAATCATTTGCAGCAGTTGATGTGCCAGCACCGGTTGGGTATAACAAAACGCCTTCGCTTCGTCGAAAGTCTTAGAACCCTTACCCTGTACCATATAACAAAGGATGGTCCACGGCGCACCGGCAAAACCTATCAGGGGCACCCGACCATTCAGTTCCTGTTTGATTAACTTAATGGCATCAAAAACATACTGCAATGTCTCCTGCACTTCGGGTACACGCACGCGTTGCAGATCCGCTGCTGTTTTTATCGGGTCCGGTAAAACCGGTCCCCTGCTTTCTATGAGTTGCACCTCAAGCCCCATGGCCTGTGGTACCACCAATATGTCTGAAAACAAAATCGCGGCGTCCACACCAATAATATCCACCGGCTGCAGGGTGATCTGGCAGGCGAGTTCTGGTGTCTGGCAGCGTTCAAAAAAACCATATTTTTCACGCAAGACCATATATTCCGGTAAATAACGGCCGGCCTGGCGCATCATCCACACGGGCGGCCGCTCTGTTGCTTCACCACGAAGTGTTTTTAAAATAAGATCATTTTTTAATGTAGTCATAATGTTGACCTCAGCCCCGGCCCTCTCCGAAAAAAGAAGGGAGGCTTTTTGATTGTTATCTTTCATTGTTCACGAAGTAATTAATAGCTTTTTCCACCAGTCTTTCTTTGCCCGGCATGTCACTGGTTATAATGCTGCCGGTAGTATGCTTTTTAATAGCCGCTGCTGTTGTATCCCCAATGGCAAACAACATGGTTTGCTTTCCTGTTTTATTTTTATTAAAAAAACTATCCACTGCGCTCGGACTGAAAAAAAGTATACCATTGTATTCTTTTTTTACAACCTGTGGCGTGGCTATGGTGTGATACACTATTACTTCAGTCATCTCAATGCCGTTACTGTTTAGCATATCCGGAAGTTCATCCCGCCGCTGGTCACCACAGAAAAAAATAACTTCATCATCGCGCTCTTCACCTACTACCAGTTGTGCCAATTCAGCAGCATTGTTGGCGGTAGCAGCAATAGCCGCCGCGCCAAAATATTTTTTTACAAGATCCTGCGTGGTTTGGCCCATGCAATATATTCTCCAGTCGGGTACTTCTTCAGTGATAAATAATGCAACGGCCTCCACCGCATTCATGCTGGTAAAGATAATAGTAGCCGATCTCAGCAATGCCTGTTCAATTTCCTGCTGTACTTCTATGGATTGAATCGGCTCCGTTTCTATAAACGACTGAATATCGATATCAATTCCCTGCAGGGCCGCTGTTTCAATGATAGGTGCCGGCATGGGTCGCGTAGATAATATGGAAATTCTATTTTGCTGCATGGCGAATCTTGTCGGCAATGGCCTTTCCTCCTTTTTCTAATATGTCAAGCGCTGAATGAACGCCCGTATTGTGCGCATCCTTTATTGGTACGCTGGCTGATGTTTCAATTTTCTCTTTGCCATCGGGCGCAACAATATTTCCTTTAAAAAGAACTGTATCATTGTCTATTTCTGCCAGGGCACTGATGGGTGTAGAACAGCCACCCAATAATGTTTTCAAAAAATCGCGTTCAATTTTTACACAAATCGCGGTGTTATTATCATTAAAATGTGCGCAGGCCGATGCACAAAAATCGTCCTGTTCCCGGCAGACGACCATAATCGCTCCCTGGGCAGGCGCGGGCAGCATCCAATCCAATTCAATACAGTTTTCCGGACGAAGTCCTATCCTTTCCAGTCCCGCAGCCGCAAAAATGGCTCCCTGCCAATTACTATCTTTCACTTTCTGTAGCCGCGTGTTTACATTGCCCCGCAGGTTTTCTATAAGATGTTGCGGATAACGGTGAAGCCACTGTGCTTTTCTGCGGATGCTGCTGGTAGCAATGGTGGCCACAGATTGTCTATTCTGTAAAAAAGAATCATCATGTTTTAATACCAGCAAATCTTTGTAAGAAGCTCTTTTTAAAACAGCGGCCTGTACGATGCCTTTTGCTGGAAGAACAGGCACATCTTTCATGGAGTGCACCGCGATGTCTATTTTATCATTCAGCAATGCGATATCCAGGCTGCGCGTAAACACACCCTGTACGCCCATTTCGTAAAGTGGCGTAACAAGGTCAATGTCTCCTTCGCTTTTAATATACAGCAGTTCTGATTCAAATCCGGCTGCGGAAAGTAGCTGTTGCACGGTCCTGGCCTGCCATACAGCCAGTTGGCTTTCCCTGGTGCCAATCCGTATTTTCTTTCTCATTAAAAAATTAATTTGTACCGGTAGCCATAAAATCATTGATGGCTTCAATGTACTGGCATCCGCGCTGGTCACGCTGGCGCATTTTTACCGCCATGGTAGTAATGATTTTCTGAATCCTGGCTTCCGGTTTTTCAGCCGCAAAGTTAATAAAGGCGGGAGCTGTATATGGGCCTGTTCCAGGCTGGCTGGCATGTATCTGGTGTAATTTGTCTTTTACTGCTTTTAATACAGGAACATGCCGGCGGTGGGCATGCCACTCAGCAAATTCCGCTGCGTGTAATGCTATAATGGCTTTCGCTTTGGGTACTTCTGCTTTTCTTTTCTGAAGGGTTTCATCTTTCATCCTGGAAAGATCGTCCACATTGACCAGCGTAATATTAGTTAACCGCTGTGCCGTCGCCTCAACATTATAAGGGATGGACAGATCAATAACCAGTTTGTTGCCCCTGACATCCAGGTGTGATGTCAATACAGTTGGTTCGGTGGCATTGGTAGCTACCAGTATGATATCGGCCTCCGCAAGTTGTTCTGGCAATTCAGCTAATGATGCATGCTGCAATCCCAGTTCGGCGGCCAGTACGGCTGCTTTTTCAGGACTGCGGTTAATGAGCGTAATATTATTAGTACCCAGATAATCTACCATATTTTTGCAGGTATTACGGCCAATTTTGCCGGTACCCAGCAATACTATTTTCTTGTTCCGCAGATCCGACACATTTTCCTTAATATATTGTACGGCTGAAAAGGATACAGACACAGTTCCCCCGCTAAGCGCCGTTTGGTTTTTGATAGCTTTTGAAGCTTGCAATACGGCATTAACCAGCCTTTCCAGGGTAGCGCCAATAAAACCCCGTTCTCTGGAGCATTTAACGGCCTGTTTCAGTTGACCCACAATTTCATAGTCACCTAAAATCTGAGAATCCAGTCCTGCAGCTACATTGAATAAATGATTTACTGCATCCTGGCCACTTTTAATATATGCCAGCTCATTAAACACCTCAACAGTACCGGTAGTTTGCGAACATAACAACTGAACCAATTGCTGCACATGTTCTGTTAGGCCATAGATTTCTGTGCGGTTGCAGGTAGAAAGAATAAAAAGCTCATGCAGACCATAGGAATGTGCAACTGAAAGAATGTTGTGGTATTGGCCCGCTCCAACAGCAAACTGCCCTCGTATCGAGGCATCGGTCTTTTTATAATTAATACCGGCTATGCAGAAATTCAATATGCCGGTATAGTCGTTTCCTTTCATGTAAACAGTTTCTGTTATCAGTACGGCGAAATTAGTTTAGCGGCCCTCAAAAAACGAAAATCAGTGTCACCAGACTGTCATTTTTTGTCATGAACCGTATCATTGCGCCAATTGACTTGTGTTAGCCTCCTTTGCATTGATGCAAATTGATATTTGCCACGCGGAGTAATTACATTTGCACACATTTAATAATCTATGGGCGAAACAGTAAAAAGAGGCATCATGCTGATGAATCTCGGTTCTCCCGATTCAACGGAAGTAAGGGATGTTAGCCGGTACCTGAAACAGTTTTTAATGGATGAAAGGGTGATCGATTACCCTTATCTCCTGCGCAGCCTGCTGGTAAAAGGACTGATTGTTCCATTCAGGGCTTCCAAATCTGCGGCAGCTTATAAAACCATCTGGACAAAAGAAGGATCGCCCCTGGTAGTGCTAACCCGGCAATTAGAACAGGCATTGCAAAATGCCGTTTCTGAACCAGTAGCCATCGGAATGCGTTATGGAAATCCTTCTCCGGCCGATGCTTTTGAAGAACTGCTTCGCAGGGAACCCCGCCTGGAAGAGGTCATATTGGTTCCGTTGTACCCACACTATGCTATGTCGAGCTATGAAACAGCCGTGGAATATGCCAGGGAGATTTATATAGAAAAAGGGTATTCTTTTAAGATATCGGTTGTGAAGCCTTTTTTTGAGGAACTGTATTATATAGATGCTATGGCTGCCAATATGCAGCCTTATTTACAGGAAGGGTATGACCATATTCTGTTCAGTTACCATGGCATACCCGAACGGCATATCAGGAAAAGCGATATTACCGGTCAGCATTGTCTTAAAATAGCGGATTGCTGCAATATCACCTCTCCTGCGCATGCTTATTGCTACCGGCACCAGATATTTGTTACAACGAAGAAGCTGGCTACACAATTAAATATTCCGGAAAAGAAATACAGTGTCTCTTTTCAATCGCGGCTGGGAAAAGGATGGCTGCAGCCTTTTACGGATATCCGTTTTGAAGAGATGCCCGGAGAAGGAATAAAAAAATTGCTGGTGATTTGTCCGGCCTTCGTCAGCGATTGCCTGGAAACATTGGAAGAAATAGATGAGCGCGGAAAAGAAGCGTTTTTAAAAGCCGGTGGCGAAAGTTTTACCATGATTCCATGCCTGAATACGCATCCATTGTGGGTTAAAGCCATTGCAGGCTGGATCAAAGAATATTCGGCTGGTAGTAGTAAGTTGATACAATAATCGCGGTTGAAAGCTGCATAGAATTATTCGTATTGCCTGGCCGCAAGTCAACCAATAAACCGGTCAACTGATTAACCAATCAATATGTATCTCTATATAAAAGCACTGCATATTATTTTTATTGTAACCTGGTTTGCGGGTCTTTTTTATATTCCCAGGCTATTTATTTATAATACAGAAGCGCTTGAAAAGCCGGCAGTGGTCAGGGATGCTTTGCAGCAGCAGTTCAATATGATGATTAAACGTTTATGGTGGGGTATTACCTGGCCTTCTGCAATACTCACGCTCATATTTGGCGGCGCTACCTGGTATCTTATGAATAGCGTGCCCACCTGGCTGCTGATAAAACTATGTTTTGTGCTTTGCCTGTACGGTTATCATTTTAGCCTGCATTTTTTAGTGCAGCAGCAGCTAAAAGGTATCTTTCGGTATTCTTCGCAACAACTCAGGATTTGGAACGAAGTAGCAACGATTTTCCTGGTGGCCATTGTAATGCTGGCGGTGGTAAAGCAAAATCTCAGTTTTTTATGGGGACTGGCGGGTCTCGTTTTATTTATAATACTGCTTATGAGTGCAGTGAAGATTTACAAGATGATGCGTAACCGGGAATAGCTGTTAGCTATAAGCCATAAGCTGTTAGTTGATTCCTCAGACGAAACACCCTGGTTAAAAATAAATGTATGCGAAAATAATTGTATTTTCTAATGGCTAGTGGCTCATAGCTAAAAGCTTCTGCCATAGTAAATACAAAAAAGCCTCTCACCAAAAAATGATGAAAGGCCAATATGGTTTCAGCTACTTGTCTGAACCCGGGCTTGTCGTAGCATTGGATAATAAGTAGAATTAATTTGACGGTTTTTACAAATGGTCACCGGACATTAAAACGGGCTGCCAAAATCAAAAAATTTTTATAAAAGGAAGGGGAGTAGGAATACTCCCCTTTTAACCCCTAAACCCTAAACCGTAGAAAGAGGTATAAATAATATATTGTACTGGTTCGTTATTTTACTAGCTTGGAAATCGTATAATCAACAGCTTGATTTTCACCGCTCTCTAACCTCATATTCTGCGCTACAAACTTTCAGAAATTATGCCAAATAAATAAAATGTGGATAAGTGAGGCCGCAGATAGGCGTCTATAATGTTTTTTTAATGTTTTTTATAGAAAAATGCATTTCGGGTAAATGGATATATGTATGTGTCTTTAGCTGTCAACTATATCAATACTAACCCGCTATGTTACCGCATTAATTATGCTAAAAATTGTTAAAGTGGCCGACTGCAAATATAATAAGGAGGCAGAAGCCTCCTTATTTTCGCTTCATATTTACCGTACCTTTGCACACCATTAAAAAATCCATTACCGCTCTTCGCTAATGGTCCGTAGTATATGTCATCCAGATATAAAGAATATAAAAGTCTGCATTTACCTTCTATAGAGAAGGAAATATTGTCCGCTTGGGAAGAAAACCAGGCTTTTCAAAAAAGCGTGGATCTCAGAGCGGGCGCTTCCCCGTTTGTATTTTACGAAGGTCCGCCCAGTGCAAACGGACTTCCGGGTATTCATCATGTTATTTCAAGAACACTGAAAGACTTGGTATGCCGCTACAAAACCATGAAGGGCTACCAGGTAAAACGCAAGGGCGGATGGGATACACATGGCCTTCCCATAGAATTGGGGGTAGAAAAAGAACTGGGTATTACGAAGGAAGATATCGGCAAAAAAATATCTGTAGAAGAATACAATCGTAAATGCCGCGAGGCCGTAATGCGGTATAAAGACAAGTGGGATGATGTGACCCGGAAAATGGGTTATTGGGTAGATCTTAAAGACCCCTATGTCACATTCAAAAACGATTATATAGAGACATTGTGGTGGATATTGTCGGAACTATATAAAAAGGGGTTCTTGTATGAAAGTGTAAGTATCCAGCCTTACTCACCTGCAGCCGGTACCGGTTTAAGTTCGCACGAACTGAATCAGCCGGGTTGTTATAAACTGGTGAAAGATACCAGTGCGGTAGCCATGTTTAAGGCGGTGAAAAATGAAAAAAGCCGGTTTTTGTTTGATGCCGCAGAGGATGCCGGGCAAACGATTCACGACTCACCACTCACGGCTCACGAAGTTTTCTTCATGGCATGGACCACAACCCCCTGGACGCTTCCTTCTAACCTTGGGTTGACTGCAGGACCCAATATTGACTATGTACTGGTAAAAACATTTAACCCCTACACGCATTTGCCCATCAATGTAGTACTGGCAAAAAACCTGGTAAGCAGGTATTTTAAACCGGAAGATGAGAACGGAGACTTCGAAAACTATTCAGCCAGCGTAAAATCATTGCCGTGGAAAATCCTTGAGCAGTTTAAAGGCAGTTTGCTGGAAGACATGGAATACGAACAGTTGCTTCCATTTGAAGCAAGCACTCTGCAAAAGATACAGGAGATAACACCGGGCGCAAAACCGTTCCGTGTATTGCTCGACAGTTTTGTAACCATTGAAGACGGTACAGGCATTGTACATACTGCCCCTGCGTTTGGTGCAGACGACTATAAAGTAGGTAAGAAATATAATATTGGAATATTGACGCTGGTAGATCGCCAGGGAAAATTTGTAGATGGGCTGGGAGAATTTAGCAATCGCTATGTAAAAAATTATAAAGACGAGAAAAACTATGTTGATGTAAACGTAGACATCAGCGTGAAACTGAAACTCGAGAACAGGGCTTTTAAAATAGAAAAATACGAACACAATTACCCGCATTGCTGGCGTACAGATAAGCCTGTTTTATATTACCCGCTGGATGCATGGTTTATCAAAACAACGGCAGTTAAAGACAGGATGGCAGAGCTGAATAAAACCATTAACTGGAAACCCAAATCTACCGGCGAGGGCAGGTTTGGTAACTGGCTGGAAAATGTGGTAGACTGGAACCTGAGCCGTAGCCGTTTCTGGGGTACTCCGCTTCCTATCTGGAAGACAGCAGATGGCGCAGAAGAAAAATGCATTGGCAGCGTAGCAGAACTGAATGCCGAAATAAGAAAAGCAACGGAAACGCTGGGAGGCGATACCAATAAAAATTATTTTCACGATGGTATCCTGGATCTGCATAAACCGTATGTAGACGAAATCATATTGGTGAGTACGGGTGGTAAACCCATGAAACGCGTTCCGGACCTGATAGATGTATGGTTCGACAGCGGCGCCATGCCATACGCACAGTGGCATTTCCCATTTGAGAACAAAGAAACTTTCAAACAAAATTTCCCGGCCGATTTCATAGCGGAAGGAGTAGATCAAACACGGGGCTGGTTTTATACCCTGCATGCACTTGCTGTAATGCTGTTCGACAGTGTTGCCTATAAAACCTGTGTGTCTAATGGACTGGTGCTTGATAAGAACGGCAATAAAATGAGCAAACGGATCGGCAATGTGGTTGATCCTTTTGCTACGATTGAACAGTTTGGTGCAGACGCTACCAGGTGGTATCTTATAACCAATGCATCTCCCTGGGATAACCTGAAATTTGATCTGGATGGCATCAAAGAGATCCAGCGTAAATTTTTTGGTACCTTATATAATACCTACCAATTTTTTACACTGTATGCCAATGTAGACGGATTTGCTTTTAAAGAAGCTGCCATACCGCTTGATCAGCGGCCCGAAATAGATCGATGGATACTTTCTTCACTCAATACGCTGATAAAAAAAGTAACGGCGCACTTCGATGACTACGAGCCAACTGCCGCCGGCAGGCTGATAGAAGATTTCGTAGATGAACAGCTCAGCAACTGGTATGTACGGCTTTCCCGGCGCCGGTTCTGGAAAGGGGAATATGAAGAAGATAAGATATCGGCTTATCAAACGCTTTGTGAATGCCTGGAAACGATACTTCGGTTAATGGCGCCGGTTTCTCCTTTTTTCAGCGATGCCATTTTTCAAAACCTCAATGCGGTTACCGGCCGGTATAAAACGGGGTCGGTTCACCATACTGATTTTCCGGTAGCCGACGAAATGGTGATTGATGCTTTGCTGGAAGAGCGAATGCAACTGGCCCAGGACGCGTCGTCGCTGGTATTATCGTTACGAAAAAAAATAAATATTAAGGTGCGCCAGCCATTGCAAAGGATCCTGGTGCCTGTATCTAATGCCGGCATAAAACAACAGTTCCGGAAAATAGAAGATTTGATAAAATCCGAAGTGAATGTAAAAGAGATCGATTACATGGAAGATAATAACGGGTTTATCAGCAAGAAGATAAAACCCAATTATGTGGCGCTGGGCAAACGACTGGGCCCCAAAATGAAGGCTGTGGCAGCCGCACTGGCATCATTTACGCAGGAAGACATTGCCAAATTAGAAAAAGAAGGTTCTTATTCATTGCTGATTGAAAACGAACCCGTAATATTACAGGTTACTGACACGGATATCAGCAGCGAAGATATTCCGGGCTGGATGGTGGCTAATAAGGGTAGCCTGACAGTAGCCTTGGACGTAACCGTTACACCGGAACTGGTTGAAGAAGGCAACGCCAGGGAAATTGTCAACCGCATTCAAAAAATCCGGAAAGACAACGGTTATGAGCTAACGGACAGGATTCTCGTCCAACTGACCCAGCAGAAAGAATTGGCTGCATCTGTCAATAAGTATAATACCTATATTTGCGCCGAAATTCTGGCAGATAAATTGGAATTTGTGCCTGAAATCAGCCATGGCACCGAAATTGAAGTGAACGACATTCCGCTGAAAGTGTTTGTCACAAAAAAAGTATAACAAGTATGGCAGTTAAGAAGAAAGCAGTTAAGCCGGCAAAAAAGGCGGCTGCTAAACCTGCTCCGCCCAAAGCGGGGAAGCCAGCTCCGGCTAAAAAGCCGGTTGCAAAAAAGCCTGCGCCCAAACCTGCACCTAAAAAAGCTGTAAAGCCTGCCGCCAAGCCAGCACCTGTAAAGACACCTGTGCCTGCCGCCAAGTCAGCAAACAAGCCTGTGACAGCCAAGAAATCTGTACCACCACCATCGCCCAAATCGGTTATAAAACCAAAGTCGGAACCCACACCTGTAAAAAAGGAAGTGAAAAAGCCGGAACCAGCGATCACGGCGCCGGCCAAGCCTTATGTACCGCCTAAGCCGAGTTTTAAACCGGTCACTAACACACCACCGCCTGTTCCAAAAAAGCAGGCAACCAATGACAAACCGGCGAAAGTGGTGATGCCGGAAATCAAAACAAAAACGGTACGAAAATATCAGCCAGACTTTACCAAATCAGTATTAGATCAACCAACAGAACAAATATCCGGACCGACTATGAGATACAGTGATGCAGAATTGTTAGAATTCAGAGAGATTATTACGAAAAAATTAGATGCTGCAAAAAAAGAACTTGCTTACCTGCAGGGTCTTATTACACGTAAAGATGAAATGGGCGGCGACAATGATGACGGCCGTTACATGACCATGGAAGATGGCGGTATGAGTATGGAACGCGAGCAATTGAGCCAGATGGCCAGTCGGCAGATTTCATTTATCGACCATTTGGAAAAAGCGATGATGCGCATCGAAAATAAGACTTATGGTATTTGCCGGGTAACCGGTAAGTTGATCGACAAAGCACGTTTACGCGCAGTGCCGCATGCTACCTTAAGTATTGAAGCCAAGCAAATGATGAACAAGTAAGTAAATTAATTTCTATAAAAAGAGCCGGGAATAATCACCCGGCTTTTTTGTGTTTAAATTTCACTATTTAAAACATTTTTATTTGTTGAAAGGAATAACAAATAAAGGAATCTTGCTATGGTGCAGCACTTTTTCGGCAACGCTTCCCATTAATATTTTTTCCAGCCCGCGCCGGCTATGCGAACCGAGTACAATAATGTCTGCCTGTAAATCCACCGCTGCATCAATGATTGTAGTGGCGGGATCTCCCTCTTTTATCAAAGTCTGAATACTGTTGCCTCCACCTAAGTCCTGCTTTGTTTTGTCAAGAAATACCTGAACGGCTTTTCGTATTTCCTCCAGTGTATCCGGTATAAATACATCTGTTGTATTGAGATTATTAAACCCCGTTACCGGCGAATATTCGTAAGTGGAATAATAACCGGTTTCTGCCATTACATGTAACAACACTATCTCTGCATGCATAGAGATGGCAAACTGGTGACCTTTTTCGGCCACTTGCTGCCCATTCGAGTTAAAATCGAGTGCAATTACTATCTTTTTCATCGCCAGATATTTTATAACTGATTATGTATGTTAACAGAGGGATAGCTACCCTGAACAGGTCACACAAATAGTGCCATTAAACGTGTCCGGGATTGTTAAACAATACATCGTCGGCGTTATTCAACAGGCTATATTTTAGCATTATAAGGCCATAAATAACCTGTAAATTTGCCGCTTACTCACAGTATGTATTATGGAAGAAGGAAAACGACAGAAACAGGTTGCAGGACTTTTAAATGAATACCTGACGGATATATTTCAGCGTCTTGGCTTAAATATGCTGAATGGAGGAATGGTATCCATTTCTTCCGTGAAGATAACGCCCGATTTGCTGGAGGCCAGGGTGTATCTCAGCCTGTTCCAGGTAAAAGATAGTGAAGCCGCACTTAAAAAAATTGAAGACAGGGCCTGGGAGATAAAGAAGGAGCTGGTCTCGCGCGTAAAACACCAATTGCGCCGGATTCCGGAAATCAGGTATTTTATGGATGATACGCTTGACAATGTTTTTAAAATGGAAGAACTGTTTAAAAAGATTAACGGGGAAAAGAAAGGGGAATAGAAGCTGCCAGTAATTAGCTGTTGGCTTTTAGCCGTGGGTACCTGGTCATTGATACAGTTAAATGAGCAAAATACACTCAACATCTGATCTCAGCATTTAATTTTGTTCGCGATAAAATTGAGTTACCTTAATCTACTAACAGCTAAAGGCTAATAGCTAATAGCTTAATTTGTTCAGCTTGAATTTTCTTTTTGCCTGGCGATACTTTAATGCAAAAAAATCTACTACTGCCATCAATATCATTGCATGGATAAGTGTAGTAGCCATGGGTACCGGCACCGCAGCATTGATTATTTTATTGAGTGTATTCAATGGGTTTGAGGACCTAGTGAAATCATTATATGCCGATTTTTATACTGATCTCCGGATAATTCCCGCTGCAGGAAAAACTTTACAGTTAACAGTTGAACAGAAACAAAAGATTGCCGCCTGGCCGGGTATAACTGCTGTTTCGTTTACTGTTGAAGAGAAAGCGCTCTTAAAAAATGGAGATTACCAGGCGCTTGTTTTTATTAAAGGTGTAGATAGCAACTATCAGAAGGTTAATAATGTTGCAGGCCGATTGACCAGGGGTAAATTTTTACTGGGAGATGCAGATAAGCCAGCCATGGTAATGGGTGCCGGTGTTGAGTATTCGATGCGGACCGAAAGTGACCGGGCCATCCTGCCGTTAACGGTTTATCTTCCCAGGAAGGGTATGAATATTGAATATGCGGACCCACTGCAATCATTAAGCGCTGATAATATTGTTACGGCCGGCGCCTTTGCCATACAACAGGATTTTGACAATAACTACGTGATCACCAATCTTGGTTTTGTAAAGCGCATGCTGGGCTTGCAGGAAAATGAATATGGTGCCGCGGAAATAGCAATCAATAACAAGGAAGCATACGAGTCAATCAAAAAGGGATTGCAGCAATGGTTAGGCAAAGATTACCGGGTAGAAACCCTATACGAGCAGAATCGAAGCCTATATGCCACCATGCAGCATGAAAAATGGTTTATTTTTATTTTACTGTCGTTTATACTGATAGTAGCGGCTTTTACTATGATTGGTGCGCTGACCATGCTGATTCTTGAAAAGCAAAAAGACATCCAGATATTGAAAGCCATGGGCAGTACGCGCAACAGGGTGCAAACAATATTTTTAAGTGAAGGATTGTTACTGGCTGCTATTGGTGCTACAGGCGGTATAGTGTTGTCTTTTATTATTGGATGGATGCAGGTAAAATTTAAGCTGATAAAATTGCAGGGAAGTACTTTTCTGATTGATCATTATCCCATCAAATTTTTACCGCAGGATGTCTTGCTTGTATTTATTACAGTTATAGTAATTGCCTTAACCGCATCCTGGTTTCCTTCCCGTAAAGCAGCATCGCAGCCGATAGCGTTGAAGGCGTGAGTTCGGAGTTCGGAGTTCGGAGTTCGGAGTTCGGAGTTCGGAGTTCGGAGTTCGGAGTTCGGAGTTCGGAGTTCGGAGTTCGGAGTTTTTGGGTTGTGCAAGTTAAGAGATTTTCTTTCCGGGAAAGAAAGCCTGTTCGTTCCCGCAGGGTTTAAACGGATGAGCAGTGATATGCAGTACAGGTGTGCGACGCAAGAATGATCCTATTGTTTGTATCGTCTGGTCAAAACAAAAAAGCCCCGTTACAGAACAGGGCTTTTTATAAAAATTATGTATCAGTAATCGCCCAAGGTTTCGGACAATTGTGCCAATGCCTTTGCCAGTTGCTCATCATTGGGCGCCACTCCATGCCATTCGTGGTGTCCTTCCATAAAATCTACACCACTGCCCATAACTGTTTTCATCAGTATAACAATGGGCTTTCCTTTGCCCACAAATGTTTTTGCTTTTTCGAGTGTATCTAAAACAGCGTTGATATCATTTCCTTTTTCGAGATGTATGACTTCCCATCCAAAGGCTGCAAATTTTATGTCAAGGTTACCAAGGTTCATCACGTGTTCGGTGGTTCCGTCAATTTGCTGGCCGTTCCAGTCGATGGTAGAGATAAGGTTATCTACTTTGTGATGGGCTGCAAACATGATGGCTTCCCAGTTCTGTCCTTCATCCAGTTCTCCATCGCCGTGCAAAGAAAAAACAACATTTTTTTCATTGTTGAGTTTTTTGGCGATGGCCGCACCGATGGCAACACTCATGCCCTGGCCTAAAGAGCCGGACGCAACCCTGATGCCTGGAAGATGTTCGTGCGTGGCCGGATGTCCCTGCAGGCGACTGTTCAGCTTGCGGAAAGTTGCCAGTTCCTTAATATCAAAATAGCCTGAACGGGCCAATGATGCGTAGAAAACAGGGGAGATATGGCCGTTCGACAAAAAGAAAACATCTTCATTGGTAGCATTCATATTAAACTGCGGATTGTGTTTCAGCACTTTAAAGTAGAGTGCCGTAAAATAATCCGCGCAACCCAATGAGCCGCCGGGGTGGCCGCTGGCCGCGCCGTGCACCATGCGAACAATATCCCTGCGAATCTGTGTAGCGATTTCTTTTAATTCAGCCATAATAATGAAATTTCCTGGTTGGCCGCAAAGCTAAATGAATTTTAAAAAGGAAAACCGGAATACCCTAAATTTTTGTAGCGTACCGGTGTTTTTTTACCAATAAAAAGGGCTTTTGGTGAGAATATTGTTTATCAAAAAGATACGGTATCTTGCACGCCGGTAAGCGTATAATGCATGCCTGTAACGGGTATAGAACATTATTCAAAACACCTAATCATTATAAATGTTTGATA
>Ga0157378_10002085_pt1 | contig 17882 bp, 14 predicted proteins | sample M65metaG_FD_115309 | JGI IMG/M metagenome (GOLD analysis project Ga0157378, IMG submission 115309) | Miscanthus rhizosphere microbial communities from Kellogg Biological Station, Michigan, USA - M6-5 metaG | ecosystem: Host-associated > Plants > Roots > Rhizosphere > Soil | place: USA: Michigan...
CATCGCCGTTGCGCGCCGCGTTATAGAACGGAGTAGATCCGACGAAGCTCAGATAGTGGCGTCCGAGATTGATATTGGGCGGATTCTTGGTGGTGCCCAGCCCATTGAACAACGGCATCTCTTTCCAGGCGATGCGGGCGTTGGGATCCGCACCCTTATCCAGCAGCTTCTTGGCCAGTTCCATCGCGGTCATCTTCTGGCCGGTTGCCCGGGGTACCGGAATCGGATCCGAGGCCGTAGCGGCCGCTTCCCACGAAGTGCCCGGTTTGCGCATCCACACCAGCGAGTGCAGAGGCGTTCCGTTGAGATCCTGGATCTTCGGATTGGCGCCGTAATCCAAAAGAACCGAGGCCATATCGTAGTTGGCGTTGATGATCGCCATGTTCAACGTGGTGCTGCCATCCAGCGCAGTGTCGCCGACGTTCGCGCCGTGTTCCAGCAGCATTTTGGCGGCGGGGATCTGGTTGTTCAGGACGGCGAACAGCAGCGCCGTAAACCCGGCTTTGGATTTGGCCTTGACGTCCGCGCCCAGCTCGACCAGATACTCCACGGCGGGCGTATTGCCTTCGCCGGCGGCCCACATCAGCGCGGTCTGACCCTTGTAGGGCTCAACGGCATTGACCTTGGCGCCATGACTCAGCAGTACCTTGAGAGCGTCCACCCGGCCATTGAGAGCCGCCGTCATGAGCGCTGTCTGGCCTTCTTCGGAGGTGCTGTTGGCATCCGCTCCGGCCTTCAGCAGCCGTTCGATAATGGCGGCGTTTCCGTTGGAAGCAGCCAGCGAAAGCGGAGTGATCTTGTAGCGCGTTTCGGCCTTCACGTTCGCGCCCGCGTCGATCAGCAAATTCGCGATTTCGAGGCTATTCGCCTTAACCGCCAAATGCAGCGGCGTGGAGCTATCCACCGTGGCCGCGTTCACATCCGCCTTCTTGGCGAGCAGAGCCCGGACGGCGACAACGTTGCCTGCCTTCGCGGCATCGGCCAGTTGGGTTTCGAGCGCGCCTGCGCCGGCAGTGGTCGCCATGAGTATCGCCGTCAGGATCCAGGTGTGAGAACGTGTCATATGCGTGTAACCAAGCTCCTTGCTATCGCGCCATCAAATATATCACACCGACGCCTGGAATGCGTGGCAATCACTCGGGAACTGGTCTAGTAGCCTAACGCGCGACAGGTACCCTTGCATTCCTGCATGCAACGCATCATACTGGCTGAGGACCTAACCTAAGGATGTTCGGAAATCGCAAAAAAATCACCCTGCTGAGTGCCGTTGTGATGGCGGCCGCTTTTTTCTTGATGGCGCGCCAGGCACGAACACAAGTTCGACCCCCACAGCAGGATTCCCGGCAGGCATCCGGATCCCAAGCCGCCGAAGCTGCCGTTCGCCAGTATTGCGCGGGATGCCATAACGCAAAATTGAAGACGGGCGGGGTGGTTCTCGATCCTGCCGCGCTCGGGCAACCCGCCGCGGACGCCGAAACTTGGGAACGAGCCATCAGGCAGCTTCGAGCCAAGTCCATGCCGCCCGTGCCGATGCCACGGCCGGATGCTGCGACCTACGACAAACTCGCGACGTATCTGGAGACAGAACTCGACCGTGCTGCCGCAGCCAAGCCGAATCCCGGCGATCTGCCCAATCTGCATCGTCTGACCCGTACTGAGTATTCCAACGCCATCCGCGACCTGCTGGCCGTCGACGATCTGCCCAAGGAAATGGATTTTACCCTGCTGCTGCCGTCCGACAACGCCTCCAGCGGTTTCGACAACATCGCGGACCTGTTGTACGTTTCGCCGGCGACCATGGAACTCTATCTGGACGCCGCCACCAAGATCAGCCGGCTGGCCGTGGGCGATCCGCAGATGCCTCTGATGGTCAACATTTATCGGCTTCCGCAGGAAGGTCCGCAGGACGCGCAGGCCGAGGATCTGCCGCCGGGCACGCGCGGCGGCACAGCCATTCGCAGTTACTTCCCGCTGGACGGCGAATATGACATCAATGTCGAGCTGGCGGGCGCCGCACGCGATACACATCAGCTTGAAGTCAGCATCGATGGCGAGCGCAAGGAGCTCGTTACGCTCAACGCTGTGGGTCGCGGTGGAAGGGGAGCCGGCGGCGGCGGTCGAGGTGGTCGCGGCGGGCCGAGTCCCACGGATTTTCGTATCGCGGTAAAGGCCGGACCACGCACTATCGGCGTCACGTTTCTGCAAAAGACCGAAGCTCTGGACGAATCCACGCTTACCCCGCGCAGGCGCAGCCGGGGATCGCAGCCGGCGGTTGCCGCGGTCACTATTCGCGGACCGTATAAGGTCACTGGTTCCGGCGAAACGCCCAGCCGCGAACGGATCTTCACCTGCCATCCTGCCAACGCGGCGGCCGAAGCGCCCTGCGCCAGGCAGATCTTATCGACGCTGGCACGGCGAGCATACCGGCGTCCTGTAACCGACGCGGACGTCGCCACTCTGCTCGCGTTTTACGAAAAAGGCCGCACGGAGCGGAATTTCGATCTGGGAATCCAGCGCGCTTTGGAACGCCTGCTGGTAAGCCCGCAATTTCTCTATCGCATCGAGCGCGATCCGGCGGGTGCGGCTCCCGGCTCGGTGCATGCGGTTAGCGATCTGGAGCTGGCCTCGCGCCTCTCGTTCTTTTTGTGGAGCAGCATTCCGGACGACGAACTGTTGAACGTCGCTGCGTCCGGCAAGCTGAAACAGCCCGACGTTCTAGAGCAGCAGGTAAAGCGCATGCTGGCCGATCCGCGTTCGGAATCGATGGTGTCGAACTTTGCGGCGCAGTGGCTGTACCTGCGCGATATCGACATCAAGGCTCCCGACCTGTTCCTGTTCAAGGACTTCGATGAAGGTCTGCGGGCAGCCTTTGAGAAGGAAACCGAGCTGTTCCTGGATAGCATCCTGCGGGAGAACCGCAGTGTGATGGAATTGCTGACCGCAAAGTATACCTTCGTCAATGAACGTCTTGCCAAGCACTACGGCATCCCGAATATTCGCGGCAGCGAATTCCAGCGGATCACGTATCCGGCGGATAGTCCACGAGGCGGATTGCTGGGGCAGGGCGGCATCCTGCTGCTGACGTCGTATTCGACCCGGACGTCGCCGGTGTTGCGCGGTAAGTATGTTCTGGAGAATCTGCTGGCATCCGCGCCGCCTCCGCCGCCGCCGAATGTTCCTTCGCTCAAGACGGAGACCGGGAAGCCGGAAGAGGTTCTCTCTTTGCGCGACGCGATGGTGCGGCATCGGGCCGATCCGGCCTGCGCCAATTGTCACGCGCGTATGGATCCCATTGGATTTGCGCTCGAAAACTTCGACGCCGTCGGTAAGTGGCGCGATCAGGACGCCGGCAAGCCTGTTGAAGTCAAGAGCACGCTGGCGGACGGCACCGTGGTCGATGGCGTGGCGGGCGTAAGGCAGCTGCTTCTGAAAGACCCGGAGAGATTCGTAGGCGCTGTGTCCCAGAAGCTATTAATGTATGGCCTGGGCCGCAACGTGCAGTATTTCGATGCGCCGGCTGTACGGAAGATCGTACACGACGCGGCTGCGAATGACTATAAGTTTTCATCGCTGGTGCTGGGCGTAGCCAAGAGCGCCCCATTTCAAATGCGAACCGTTAAGGCCGAAAGGAAGAACCCATGACGTTTATCACCAAAAAGGCGTTGTCGCGGAGAACCCTGCTGAAGGGTCTGGGCACCACGCTGGCGCTGCCCATGCTGGATTCGATGATGCCCGCGCTTTCGGCGGCAGCCAAGCCGACCACAAGGCTGGGGTGGGTATACGTTTCGCACGGCGTGATCTGGGATCAATGGAAGCCCGCCAAGATCGGCCATGGTTTTGAGCTGACGCCCAACCTGAAGCCGCTTGAGAAGGTGAACGGCCAGTTCAATATCCTGACCGGGCTTTCGCATCTGGAAGCCGATACCAAGGGCGATGGCAGCGGCGATCATACGCGCGCCTCGGCTGCCTGGCTGACCGGCGTGCACGCCTATGACCGGACTCGTCCCGGCGTTGAAGTGAAACTCGCCACCACAGCCGACCAGATTGCCGCCCAGGTACTAGGAAGGAATTCGCCCATTCCTTCGATCGAGATGACCGTCGATTCCGCATCGGCGGGCTCCTGCGATTCCGGCGATTGTTTCTACGTCAATACGGTTTCCTGGCGCAATCCGTCCACGCCCAATCTGCCTGAGAATCAGCCGCGCGTGGTGTTTGAGCGCTTGTTCGGCGACGGCGGCAGCAGCGCGCAGCGCCTCGCTCGCGCCCGGAATACCAGCAGTATCCTGGATTCGGTGGCCGAAGAGGCCGGCAGCCTGGCAAACACTCTGGGCAATAGCGACCGGTCAAAGCTCGGCGAATATCTGGATTCCGTCCGCGATATCGAAACGCGTATTCAAAGCGCGGAAAAACAGGGCACGCAAAATATCGAGCTGCCGGATCGTCCCGTCGGCATTCCCGACAGCTTCGAACAGCACACCAAGCTGATGTTCGATCTGCAGCTGATGGCGTTCCGCGCGGATCTGACTCGCGTGTTCAGCCTGATCATGGCGCGCGAGCTGAGCGGACGCACGTACCCGATGATCGGCATTCCCGGACAGCACCACTTGATCTCGCATCACCGCGACGACGCGGATCTGATGTCGCAGAAAGCTCGCATCGATACGTATCACGTGCAGATGCTCGCGTACCTGCTGGAACAAATGCAGGCTACTCCCGATGGCGACGGAACGCTGCTGGACCACAGCCTGATCATGTACGGCAGCGGCATGGGCAACGGAAATCTGCATCGCCATTCGGATATGCCGGTGCTTCTGGCCGGCAAGCTGGGCGGCAAGTTCAAGACCGGCTATCATCTGGATTACAAGATGGACACGCCCATGGCGAATCTGCTGGTAACGCTTCTCGATAGCGCCGGCGTGCCCATCGAAAAACTGGGCGACAGCACTGGTCCGCTGAAGATGGAAACGTTGTCGATCTAAATTAAGGAGACACAGTCCATGTCCGAGCAAACTCGCCGGGAGTTGTTGCAGAAGACCGCCTTGGTGGCTGGAGCCGCCGCACTGGCCTCTGGCACCCGGGTACTGGCGCAGGATACTCCCGCTGCCGAGGACACCTCGGCATGGAAGAAGTTTTTCCCCGAAGGTTTCCGCAATGAGCGTATCAAGACCTCGGGCGCCGAAATCAACACCGTGATCGGGGGCTCGGGTCCGCCGCTGCTCCTGTTCCACGGCGCTCCCGATTCGCTCATCACATGGCGCCTGATCGCTGCGGATCTGGCTAAGGAGTACACGCTGGTGCTATGCGACCTGCGTGGCTACGGCGATTCCAGCAAGCCCGCCGATAAGCCCGATTTTTCCCAGCAATCCAAGCGTCCCATGGCCCTCGACGGGGTGGAAGTAATGGAGCACCTGGGCTTCCGCCAGTTCCGGATGGTTGGGCATGACCGCGGCGCCCGTGTCGGGCGAAGAATGGCTATCGATCATCCCGATCGCGTCCTCAAGCTCGCCGTGCTCGATATCGTACCGGCCCATTATCTTTACTCTCACGTTACCCTGGAGTTCGCGCGCGGATACCCGCATTGGTTTAGTTACCTTTTGCCGGCGCCTGGCCCCGAAAACGACCTGGTCGCCGCTGCCAAACGCCAGGCCGCGCAAGCCACCAACGATGTCCAGCGCGAGTACCTCCGCCACCGCGTGAAATTTGAGATGGAGCACTGCATGTGCGAGGACTATCGCGCCTCGGCATCCGTCGACCTGAAGATCGATCATGCCGATATCAAGGCCGGTAAGAAGATCACTTGCCCTTTGCTCGCCCTCTGGGCGGGCCGTGGCCTCTATCCGCGGCTGTTCGACGACGTCCTGGGGATCTGGAAAGAGGAAGGCACCAAAGTCAGCGGCAAGGCTGTTGACGGTACCCACAACCTCCAGGAAAGTGCTCCCAAAGAAACACTGGCTGAGTTGCTGGCCTTCTTGAAGTCGTAAAAGATCTACCCGGTCCGGCTGCCATAATAGGAAGTTCCGGCATGCCCACCGCCCAATCTGACACTCCCACCGTCGATCGGCTGCTCGACACTGCCGCGGACTTGTTTTGGGAGAAGGGCTTCGCCGCCACCACCACCCGCGAAATTGCTGCCGCGCTGCGAATCCAGCAGGCCTCGCTGTACTATCACATGGCAAGCAAAGAGGATCTGCTGTATCAGATCTTCGGCTCCTCTCTGCATCGGTTTCTGACCGACGTCCCCAGGGCCGTCCAGCAGGTCGCCGATCCGCGGGAGCGAATTCGCGTGCTCATCCGCGTGCACGTCGCCACGCTGTTGCGCTACCAGAAGCGCAACATGACCATGCTTACCGAGCTGCGTGCGCTGTCTGCCCGGCATCGGGCCGAGGTGGTGGCGCTACGGGAACGATACGCGGCGTTTGTGCGATCCACCCTGGAAGACGCGCAGGCCAACGGTGGAATTCGGCGCGACATACCCGCGGCCTACCTGACCCTTGGTCTTTTGAATATGCTCAACTGGGCGGCCCGATGGTACCGCGAGAATCGGGATCCCTCGCCCGATCAGGTCGCCGAGCTGTTTTTCAAACTGTATTCGGACGGGGCGGCCTCACCTCGCGCGCACAAGTCTCTTCGAATGCCGGATTGGACGGCTGCAGTTCCGGGCAAGGCGGCCGCGTCGCGTCCGAAACGGCAGTCCAAGCCCGCCGATTCCACAGTGCAGCGCTTGCTGGAGGCGGCCGTGGCATTGTTCTCGCGGCAAGGCTACGCGGCCACCAGCACTCGGGAAGTAGCCGCTCTGCTGGGGATGCAGAAAGCGTCGCTGTATTATCACATCGAAAGCAAGGAAGACCTCCTCTACTTTATTTGCAACTCCGCGCTCGAGCAGGTCCGCGGCGATGTGGAATCGGCCGTGGCTGGAATCCAGGACCCGCTGGATCGCATCCGTATCCTGATCTGCGCTCAGGTGGAAAGCATGCTGCGGAGCAAAGACGAGCACGCGACGATGTTGACGGAGATGTATTCGCTTTCGAAAGACCGGCTGGCGTCCATTGTGGCCCTTCGCGAAGCATACGTGGATCTTGTGCGGTCCAATTTGCGCGATGCCCAGGAGGCCGGCGCGCTGCGTGAAGATATCGATGTACGGTACCTGACGCTCGCCTTGCTGGGACTCTTGAACCGGGTATTGGTCTGGTACCGGCGCCGCGGGCCGTTATCGCCCGGCCAGTTGGGACAGTTGCTGGCAGTGATATTCCTGGCCGGCGTCGCGCCCGTACGCGACGAATCCCGCGTTACTTCTTAACGTACCGCTTCAAGCCCTTGGGGCCGACTTCGGCTCCATAGATCACGCCCTGGGCATCCGCGGCGACTCCCTCGGCTCCGCTCGTCGCCGACCGATCCTGATCGGGCTCGGGATCGGGAATGAAGGCTTGTACGGTGCCGTCCTTGGCGCTTCCCACGCGAATTCCGCGTTTCCAGCCGGGATGACGCGCAGTGTTCGATTCGGAATCCGCGACGTACAGCACGTCGTTCTTGTCTATATAGAGGCCGCTCGGACGGCTGAATTGCGTCCATTGGTCGAGAAACTTTCCATCCTGGTCGAATATCTGGATGCGGTTGTTGGCGCGGTCGCCGACAAACAGACGTCCTTTAGAATCCAAAGCCAGCGCGTGGGGCGTATCGAAGTCACCCGGCGCGGTTCCTTTTTTCCCCCACGTCTTGATGAACTTCCCGTCTTTTGAGAACTTCACGATGCGCGCGTTGGTGTTTCCGCCGTGTCCATCCGCGACGAAGATATCGCCATTGGCGGCCACGATCACATCGGAGGGCTGATTAAACGTGTCTGGCCCGTCTCCGGCCACCCCAGCCTTGCCCAGCGTCATCAGAACCTTTCCATCCGGGTTGAATTTGAAGACCTGCTGGCCCTTGCCGTCCTTGCCTTGTCCGTCGGTCACCCAAACGTTTCCCTGTGGATCGACGTAGATGCCGTGCGGAAACACGAACATGCCTTCGCCGAAGCTCTTGAGTAACTTGCCGGACTTATCGAACTTCAGAATCGAGGGAAGATTGGATCCGGCGCACGAATTGGCTCCGCAGCGTTCGGCCACCCACACGGTGCCGTCGCGATCGATCTCCACCGCGCTGGTAGATCCCCACATTCTGCCGTCGGGCAGCTTAAACCAGTTTTCAATCGTCCGGTACGGATTGGGCAGGTCGGTTTGCGCATATCCGATGGCAACTCCGGCCGCGAAGCCCGCCAGGCAAAGACCAACGATTCTTACTCGCATCATGTCCTCCCGTCACCGGGCCGCGACTCTTATGGAGCGGCCTTCAGAGCGCTGTCGTAAACCACCCTGCCGCCGACCAGCGTCATCACGGGTTTGATGTCCTTGATCTGGTCCGCGGGAATCGTCAGGTAGTCGCGATCCAGCACCAGCAGGTCCGCCAGCTTGCCCGGCTGGATCGAACCCAGATTGTTTTCCTGAAATACGAAGTACGCGTTCTTGCGAGTGTGAGCGATCAGCGCGTCTTCTCTGCTGATGGTCTGCCGGATCACTTTTGTGCCCCCCACCATCTTCCCGGTGACCGCGAAATACAGCGTCGTGAAGGGCAGCGTCTGATTGGCCGCGGTCCCATCGGTTCCCAATCCCCAAGTGATGCCGCTATTTTGCAGCGTCGCGAGCGGAGGCATGTCATTGGCGCCGTCCCCGAACATGTCGCCCTCGTGCATAATAGCGCCGTTAATGACCGCCCACGGATGCACCGCCGCATATAGGCCCAGCTTCTTCATCCGCTCGATTTGCGACGCGTTGATCTGATTCACGTGAGCCAGCTGCCATCGCAGGTTCTTGATGGGATGTTCCTTGTTTACGGCTTCGATCTGATCCAGAAACGTATCGATCGTGCGGGTCAGTTCGGCGTGCACGTGCAGAGGCAGCCCGGCCTGCGCGATCGCCATCGCCATCTTCTTCCACAGATCGAGCTGCTCAGGCGTCGGGTCCGATTTCAGCGCGAACATCGGGTCGTGCAGAGGTGAGTACACGCTTTCGCCGAAAGATACGTTGTCGATAAAACTATCGCCCTGAAATACCTTCATCCGCGACAGCTCCTGAATAGACCGATCGACGGCTTGAGGATTTCCTGCCGCCGCGCCGCTGATGCAGAATACCCGCACGTTCAGATGCCCCGCGGCCTTCCACTTCTCAAATATAGAGAGAATGTCGGCATCGCATCCCGGCACACCCACCGACGTCAGGCCCGCCCGGTTCATGTCTTTGACCAGTGCCAGAGCGCTCGCCTCCAGTTGCTCCGGCGCGACTTTCGGGAGTTTGTTCGCCACCACCCGAGTGCCCGCGATGTCGCCTCGAATCACGCCCGTTGGCTTTCCGGCGGCGTCGCGCAGAATCGAGCCTTTGACGAACTCCGGTGGATCTGGCGCGTTTGCCGCGATCTTCAGAACCTCCAACGCTCGCGTGTTCAAAAAGACCTGATAGTACGATTCCTGCAGCGCGACAGGATTGCTCGGTGCAATCTGGTCGAGTTCCTCACGCGTGAACGGTTTAGGATTGTCGGCGAACTGCTGATGCGCCCAGCCGCCGATGTTGTAGATCCATTCACCCGGCCCGGCCGATTTCACCCGCGTGCGCAGCATCTCCACAGCCTGCTTGCGCGATTCCACACCGTCGTAGCGCAGCTCCTTCGTCCAGGTTGCCGCCGCGCGCAGCAGGTGCATATGATTGTCGATCAGCCCCGGTATCGCCGTTCGGCCCCGCAGGTCGATCCGGCGCGTGTTCGGCCCGGCCAATTGCCCGATCTCTTGATTTGTACCCACGGCCACCACACGGTCGCCTCGAATCGCCACCGCTTGCGCAATCGTGAAGCGCTCATCCACGGTCACGATCTTCCCGTTGGTGAGAATCGTGTCCGCCGCCGGGGTTTGCGCGTAGAGTCCAACACCGGCCAGCGCGATCAATGTGATCTTCTGCATCGCTATCGCCCCGCCTTATACGTCTTGCTGAAGCTATTGCGCGCGTTGGTCACAGTGAACGATCCATCCTGTTGCGCCGACAGCTTGATCCAATATGCCGTGCCGTTGTGTACCGGAGCCGGAGTCGCACCCGGTCCCGGCGGCGGTGCTGGCGTCGGAGCAACCGGCATCGCCGGCTGCTGATCGTCAAACGTATTGGCGATGAACATCCCCGGCACCGTGTATTCCTGGCCGCTCAAAGTTGAAAAGTGGAGTTGCCAGAGATCTTCCAGCCCCGGCGACGAATGCACCGTCTTCATCACGTCCGGATCGCCGCCCTTACGCGTGCCGTTGTTCATGATCGCCACCCGAGGACGCAGCGCATGCACCAGTACTTCCGAATTGGAGCTCGGCTGTCCGTGATGCAGCCCCAAAAGCACGTCCACCGTCCCCAGGCGATTGTTCGGACACATCAGCTCGAATTCCTTGTTCTTGGTCAGGTCGCCCAAATGAACTGTCCGAAATTTCCCAAACGTAACGTGGATACCCACCGACTGAGGATCCTCCGCATTGTTTTCCGCAGCCTTGAACGCCGCGCAATATGGATTCGGCTGGCCTGCCCCCGGCAGCGGCGACTTGATCGTCTGACCCGCCGATGTGACTACGCGTACATCCACGCCTGTCATCGCAATCTTATCGCCCGGTTTCGCCACCGTGTGCTTGACCTTGGCGGCCAAAGGCGCATACGTCTTCTGCAGAAATGTGTCCGCCGCCTCGCCCGGCTGGACGTTCGGGCCGTGATCGATGAACTCGCCAATCGGAACTTTCGCGGCCAGTTCCGCCAGCCCGCCAAAGTGATCGCCATGCCAGTGCGTGATGATCAGATGGTCGATCTTTTGCAGCCCGGCATCTTTGACTGCATCCATAATGCGGCCCGCATCGCGAACCGCCGCCGCACCCGCATTGCCCGTATCGATCAGCAACGATTCACGCGAAGGCGAAACGAACAACGTCGCGTTGCCGCCTTCCACATCGATCACGTACACGTCCAGCGTGCGCGAAGCTGGCGTTTGCGCCCGCATCATCCCGGCCGCCAGCACCGCTGCAATTGCAATTCGCCTTACTTCCAAGAGTCCATCGCCTTTCTCGGCAGCGAATCGGGAAGAAAGTCCAGCAATTCCAGCCGCACCCCGTTGGGATCCGTCGCATTCGTAATGGTCGTCTTGGTCGCGCCGGTTCGCGGATCATCCACTTTGATTCCGCGCTGCCGCAGCGACGCAACCGTCTTGTTTAGATCGTCCGGCCAGATGCCGACATGGCTCAGCCCCGCGGGACGATCCGCAGTAGCCGGAGCAATCTCCAGGAACGTGTCCTTGTTGATCTGCAGATACGTCAGCGTCGGTTTTCCGTTGGCGTCCTTGATGGTGAATGCTTCCCGCAGCCCGATCGTCTGGGTGTAAAAGCGCATCGACTCGTCGTAATCTTTGGCATAGATTCCGACGTGATTCAGCCTCAGCCCCGGATTGGGAGCCTGCTGTGCGGCGCCCGGCTGCATGAGAAATACTCCCACGCCAATCCCCGCCGCAAAAAGAGACAAACTGCGGATCATATTCCTCATAGTTCTATTTCCCCTCCATCCATGGCCCGATGCGGTCTTACTTGCCCAACACCATGTGCGGCATGTCTTTTTCGTTCTCATTGCAGATGAATTCCAGAATGTCCGTCCCCAACTGCAGATTCATCGTTTGGGTGGTAGTCGTCCACGGTTTGGCGAACATTTTCGGATCGTCGATGGTGGCCACCACTTCCAGCGTTCCAAAATTCTTCCGCCGGAACCGTTCGGTTACATGCAGCGCATCGCTCGCGGGCCGGCCCTTCTGTGTGTCCAGCCATGCCTTCCCGTTCAGACCCGTCGTCTCGATCACCAGCGTGTCGCCCTCCCACCGTCCGGTCGAATACCCCAGCCACGTCGGATTCACGTCCTTCGCCAGCGTGCGGCCGTCGGTGAAAATCTGCCGGAAAAGATTCATTTGTTCGTACAGGATCACCACCAGCCCGGGCGTCTGGATAATCTTAAACGGAAACAGCCCGTTGGTGTTGATGCGCGGAACCCCGTGCGGCAGGCAGTGGCCCAGCGGATCCTCGCCGTGTTCGTTATCCACGTGCTGCTGTTGCAGCGCCTTTGCCGCCGGCAGCATCACCACGTCTTCCGGCTTCAGACCCGCCGCCAGATCGAAAAAATAGGTTTGACCGTCGGCCATCCAGACTCCCGAAAGGTCCGGCTTCCCATCCGATGTTTTGGGCGCGGGCGCCGCCAGATTGGGCTTGCCATCCTTCGTGCGCGGGATTCCGGCTGAAGGATAGTTCAGCCACTGTGCACTCATCGCCGCGGCCAGCAGGAGCCCCAGCCCGATACCTGCCATTTTGATCCTCATGCCGCTCCTTAGCTTATCCCATTATTTGGAGATAGAATACCGACATGACCAAGAGCTCCCTGTTCGTACTTTTGACCGCTGCGGCTTTCCTTCAGGGCCAAGCTAAGCAACGCCCTCTGCCCGCCGGCCCCGCCAAGTCCATCGTCGAAACAGCTTGCACCACCTGCCATGAGCTCACGCTGATCACTGGCGGCTTCGGGCACACTCCTGCCGATTGGAAACTTCTGGTCGAGCGCATGGTCGCCGCCGGTGCCGACGTCCCCAAGGCTCAGATCGCGACGGTCACCGACTACCTCGCCAAGAGTTTCCCCGAAGGCAATATTCCCAAAGCCGTCATCGTTCCTGGTCCGGTGAAAGTGAGCTTCAAGGAATGGACCGTTCCCACCATCGGCTCGCGACCGCACGATCCCTTGGCCACGCGCGATGGGTATCTCTGGTACACCGGCCAGTACGCCAACGTGCTCGGCCGGGTCGATACCAAGACCGGCGAGATCAAGGAGTTTCGCCCGCCCACCAAAGGCTCCGGACCTCATGGCCTGGTCGAAGATAAGGACGGCAACGTCTGGTTCACAGCGAATTCCAAGGGCTACATCGGCAAGCTGATTCCCCGCAACGGCGAGTTCGCCGAATACAAGCTCCCGCCCGACGCTAAAGATCCCCACACCCCTCTGTTCGACCAGAAGGGCATCCTGTGGTTCACCGTGCAGAATTCGCAGAAGGTCGGTCGCCTGGATCCCAAAACCGGCGCGATCAAAGTCGTGGATGTGCCCACCAAGCCGTCGAATCCCTACGGCATGGTCATCGATTCCAAGGGCACGCCGTATTACTGCGCCTTTACCGCGCCCAAAATCGCCGCCATCGATCCCAATACTATGGCGATCAAGGAGTGGACTCTGCCCAACCCTGGCGCACGTCCCCGCCGCATCGCCATCACCAGCGATGACGTCATTTATTACGCCGATTACGCCCGCGGCTACCTCGGCCGCCTGGATCCCAAGACCGGCGCCATGAAGGAATGGCCCTCGCCCAGCGGCAGAGACTCGCAGCCCTACGGGATCACGGTGGTCGATGGAGCCATCTGGTATAACGAATCCGCCGTGAAGCCGAATACGCTGGTGCGCTTCGATCCCAAGACTGAAAAATTTCAGAGCTGGGCGATTCCCGCCGGCGGCGGCGTGGTCCGCAACATGATGACCACCCGCGACGGCAACATCGTCATGGCGGAAAGCGCCCTGAACATCGTCGCGCTGGTTACCGTCGCCAAGTAAAACATCCCCACCGTTGGTTATTTCTTGCCGGAGCTCATGAATCCGAACGATCGGCGAGGCGCCAGTGGCGGAGGCTCCAGCAACTTTCGCAGCATAGCGAGTATGCCCTGGAGATCGACGTCGTGCTTCCCGACCTTCTTCTCCAGTGCTTCGATCTTCCGTGCCAGCTGCTGGTTGGTGGCAAGGAACTGACGCAGGTGGACGAACGCCCGGACGACTTGAATACTGGCACGGATCGCAACAGGACTCTTCAGAACATTCGCGAGCATCACAACGCCGTGTTCGGTGAAGACATACGGCAAGTACTTGAGATGTTGCCCACGCTTTAAGATCACAATTTGTGATCTTAAAGATAGAACGGCTTTAGCCTCCTCCAACGTGAGTTGGAACATGAAATCCTCAGGGAAGCGATCCTGGTTCCGTTTCACCGCCTGATTGACGGCTCGGGTCTCGACCCTGTAGAGTTTCGCAAGGTCGCGGTCGAGCATTACCCGATGACCGCGAAGGATGAAAATCTTCCCGTGATGACTTCCACCGGGATCAGGGCGTGCGCTGTCTTTTTTGCCATGAGTCTTAAGTGATAGCGGAAGTGAGTAGCCAGAAATATCTGGAAAACTTTGAGCTGCGACGGCAACACCGTCGCCCTGGTGACAATCAGCAAGTTGGCTAGAAGGGCGGGCTTTAGCCGGCGCGGGACTTCGGTCCCGCACTCCCTTCCATATGCCGGAGTGTCGATGGGCGAAGGCCCCAGCTTTATGGGCTCCATGCCGCCGAGAATACGGGATTCAAATCGCAAAAGCGATCGCAGGCCGTTTTTAATGCGAATGACGTAGCACTCCAATCGAAGAAGCTCAGATGAACTCTCTTCCCGAGACGCTTTACCTCCTCAACAAGCGGCAAGTAATCGCCGTCACCCGCCATGAGGACAGCGGTGTCGTAGTTGTTGAGGTAAGCATGACTGAGCATATCCTTGGTTAACGCGATATCGACGCCCTTTGCCTTCTGGTCGCGTCGAGCCTTCTTGAACACAGCAGGGCTAAATCCCAGTTCCCAGAGTGTTTCGCTGGCAAGTCTGATCGCCTCGTCATCGCCGACCATGCTGGTGTAGTACATCGCACGAATTGGAGCGCCCGCTATGTACTCGTCATGCCATTGCATGAGATTGCATGGCGAGAAATCGTATATGCCAAGATCCCGTCGAGTTGAAAACCATAGAAGCACATCTCGGCGGTAGCAAGCACCTTCCGTCAGCGTCCAATTCCGCTCCTTCGCAAGTTCTTGGCCTCGGATCGTCGGATTCTCTCCATCACGAAAACCATGTAGCGAGGAGCCATATGGGTCAGATTACGATACCGCAGATCAATCATGTCATCTGCCAGTTTTCGGCCAGAGTCCCGAGGTCGAGTGGCCATCCCGCCCGCGCGGTGGGCCAGGGATCAGAAGTGGCTTAGGTTTAATGTCTCTTTTCCAAACTCTCGCGGCTTTAAGATCACAATTTGTGATCTTGAAGCCAGAACAGTTCTAGGCTCTTCGGACGGATCTGGCAAACCTCGAATCACCCGATTCCCACGCCACCAGCCCCATCAACTCCAGCGACTTGCCGTTCCGCCGAACCCTTCTACCGCTCGCTGCCCACTACCCTCTCGGCGGAGTCCATCATGTCATCCGACCTCAAAACCCAATCCGCCCGCGCCAACGGCGCCAAGTCCCACGGCCCCACCACCCCGGAAGGCCGAGCCATATCATCCCGCAACAGTCTCACCCACGGCCTCTCGGCGCAATCCATCGTGCTGCCTGCTGAATCCACCGAAGATTTCCAGACCCTGCTTGACGCCCACGTTCGCCAGTTCCACCCCGCCAACCACGTCGAGATGGAGTTAGTTCGCGTCATGGTGATCGCTCGATGGCGTCTTCGCCGCACTCTGGCCATCGAAACCAGCCTGCTCGCCAACGAACTGGTCCGCCGAGCCGAAGATATCGACGATGAATTCTCCGACATGACCGGCGATGACCGTCTCGCCTGGGTTTTCCAGCGCCTTGCCGACAATGGACAGAGCCTCGCGCTGCTGGCACGCTACGAAGGAACACTCGGTCGCGCTTTCGACCGTGCCTTCAAACAGTTGCACCTTCTCCAGTCCGCCGTCCCCCCTCCCCCGCGCGAATCTCCACTACAAAACGAACCCAAGCTCGAATGCTCTACACTGGCCAAGGAGCACAAACTACTGCCGTGACGCTTCGCGCTCTTCTCATCCTGGCCATCGCTGCCGGCGCTGCAGCCGCGCAGACTCCCGATTCCGTATTCCAAACCAACTGCGCCGGCTGCCACAATACCGGTAATGCCGTGGGCGCGCCTTTGCCCCAAACCCTTCGCCAGATGCCCTGGCAGACGATTTTGGCCGCTCTCGAATCCGGCAAGATGAAGGCTATCGGCGGCCGCATCAGTGCTGCCAATCGCGAAGCTGTCGCTAAGTACCTCGGCACCAGCGACTCGGCGGCGCTTTTCTCTGCTGCCCGATGCGCCGCGCCTCCGCCCAAGGCGAACGCCACCAGTTGGGATGGCTGGGCCGATGCCGCCAACACTCGCTTTCAACCAGCCCGCGCCGCCGGACTCACCAGCGCCACCACGCCCCGGCTGAAACTGAAATGGGCGTTCGGCTTTCCCGGCGTTACCACCGCCTTTGGAAGTCCCTCGGTGTACGGCGGCAGGATCTTCGTCGGTGCGGCCGATGGCACCGTCTATTCGCTCAACGCCCGCAGCGGATGCGTCTATTGGGCCTACACCGCTGCGGCCGGCGTCCGCGTCGCGCCCGTGCTCGACAGCAAAGCTGTCTACTTCGGCGATCTTCGCGGCAACGTCTACGCGCTCGATTCCATCCAGGGTTCTCTGCTCTGGAAAGTTCGCGCCGACGAGCATCCCTTGGCCGTCATCACCGGGTCCCCCAAACTCGACCGAGGCCGATTATATGTCCCCGTCTCCGGTAGAGACGAATCCATCGCCGCTATCAATCCTTCTTACGAGTGCTGTACGTTCCGGGGAAGCATCGTCGCGCTGGACGCCGCAACCGGCAGGAAGATCTGGCAGGCGTATACGATTCCCGATGAGCCCAAGCCAACCGGGCAAAACGCCAAGGGCACAAAGACTTGGGGACCCTCGGGAGCCGTCCCGTGGTCCTCGCCCACCATCGATGCGAAGAAGCGCGTGTTGTACATCGGCACCGGCGTCAACTATTCCAATCCGGCCACGCAAACCAGCGATGCCATCCTCGCCTTCGATATGGAATCCGGGCGCCTGCTGTGGTCGCGCCAGTTCACCACCCAGGACAGCTATAACTTCGCCTGCGGTGCGGATGACAAGACCAATTGCCCCAAGCTCCCGTTCGTGGATGCCGATTTCGGACATTCCCCCATCCTCCGCAACGGCATTCTGGTCGCCGGCGACAAGGGCGGCATGGTCTATGGAATCGATCCCAATCAGCAGGGCAAGATTCTTTGGAAGCAGAAGGTCGCCTCAGGCGGCGTAAACGGCGGTTTCATGTGGGGAGGCGCCAGTGACCCGCAGGGTATCGCCTACTTCGGCATCTCCGATTTCACCGCCGGCAAACCGGAAATCGGCGGCGGCTTAGTGGCGTTGCAGATCGCCACAGGCGAAAAACTGTGGACCGCCCCCGCTCCCAAACCCACGTGCCTGGCCGTCCCCGGATGCAGCGCCGCCCAACCCGCTCCGGTGACGGTTATCCCCGGCGTGGCATTTCTCGGCTCCTGGGACGGGCACATCCGGGCTTATGAGACCGGCAAAGGAAAGATTATCTGGGACTTCGACACAGCGCGAGATTTCGAAGCTGTGAACGGAGTCAAAACCCGTGGTGGCTCCATCAACAGCATGGGTCCCGTGGTGGCCGGGGGAATGGTCTATGTGACTTCCGGTTACTCCGGCAATGCGATGCCGGGGAATGCGCTGCTGGGGTTCTCGGTGGAAGGTAAGTAGCGTCCCCGGGAGGGGCCCTCCTCCGAGGATCTTACGATCCCCTTTGGGCCCCTACCGAATTTCCTCCGACGCAAACTATTAACTTGAAACGAGTATGCCGCGTTTAGATTCGTAGGACGTGAAGGTTCCGTTGATTTAACGTGTAGTCAGCGTGGAGTCTCTGTGACCTGTACAATGAACATCTTGAGCACTGAATTCACTCATCGGGTCTTTCCGCCCTTCCGGCTGGATCC
>Ga0157378_10002086_pt1 | contig 17870 bp, 12 predicted proteins | sample M65metaG_FD_115309 | JGI IMG/M metagenome (GOLD analysis project Ga0157378, IMG submission 115309) | Miscanthus rhizosphere microbial communities from Kellogg Biological Station, Michigan, USA - M6-5 metaG | ecosystem: Host-associated > Plants > Roots > Rhizosphere > Soil | place: USA: Michigan...
AGCGCTGTCCCGCGCGTATTCGCTGCGCGAGACTCGCAACTATTTCAAACGCCGGCTCATCGCGCTGGCAGCAACGTTTTTTGCCGCCTGCCTGCTGATCGCCTGGTTCGGCATCTGGACCGCAGGCCGCACTCTCATGACGCTGGTTCTCGCCAGGATCAATTACACGCCGGAATCTGAACTGCCTTTCCTGGTGCTTCGCTGGCTGATGACGCTGTTGATGCTCGCCGCCGGCGTCTATCTCATCAATCATTTTTTGCCTGTGCGGCCGAAGGAGAAACATCAGATCACTCCGGGAATGATCCTCACCGTTCTCAGCCTCAGCGTCATCACCAGCGCTTTCAATTTCTATATGAAGCACACCTCGGAGATCTCTCAGGTCTATGGGGCGCTGACTGGGTTCATTGTGATGATGCTCTGGATCTACCTGGCCAGCTTCAGTCTGATTCTCGGCGCGGAAACAGATACTGCAGTCGCCGAACTTTCAACCCAGGAAGGGCCGCCGGGCAATTCAAAAAGGGCCGAGAACGGCGATGGATGAACGCCCATTCGCAGCACGCTGACTAGGTGAAGATCGAGATCTCGCGCGACGTTGACGCTAACCCCCGACCGTTTTGTGCGTTCCGTCAAAGCAGCGTTCTTCATTGCTGCTGCTCGCATCAGGAACCCAGCAGTACAACCAGAAGACTGATCTTCGCCATCGCTCTAGCGTCCGACGAGCCCGCAAAGTGATCGCCCAGGAACCGCACGCAGCCGCCGTTTCGGGAATACCAGCCATGCCAGTAAGATTCCGCTGAGCTTTTCCATGAACGTCCATCCGAGACGTCGCGCCAGAAAAAACCCCGAACCAAAATCGCAAACCATCGGGAGGGAAACCGCGAGCGGCACCTCGAGTGCCGGCATGCTGCCGAGTGTAAGTGTGCGTCAGCCGCACGTGCAATCGGCCGTAGCTAACGCAGAGACGTTCCGCTCAGTCGCCAAACCGGGCAGCGGCCCGGGCTTTGGCCTTAGCCGCCTCTTCATCACGATTCTTCGGGGGAGCCGCCGTTTCCAGTGCACGCAGCAGCTTGCTCGAACTCGCGGCAATCTCTTCGATCGCCAGTTGAAATGCGCCTTCGTTAGCCTTGGAAGGTTTGTTGAACCCCGTAATCTTTCTCACAAACTGCAGCGAGGCTGCCTGGACTTCTTCCGGCGTCACCGGCGGCTCGAAGTTGAAGAGGTTCTTGATGTTTCGGCACATTGCTCTTGCTCCGGCGCGGCGACGTAGCGGCCGTCTCCGCGTAATCGGAAAATCCTTGATCTGCAAACCTAGTTTACCAAGCAGCATGCCGTATTGGCCCCACCGTTTGTTGACAACTCCGATGCAATCTCTTAGCCCGTAAGATACCTATCTGCGCGCATCGAAGTGCACAATAGGGGCATCCATCCATACATGCTGCTTGTTTGCTGATTCTCTTGGTTCGCGCACCACTTCGACGGAGGCAATCGAGCCTGATGAACGACAAAACCGATGTGTTCGTGGTTGGCGGAGGACCTGCGGGTCTGGCCGTAGCCATTGCAGCCAGGCAAAGAGGAATGAGCGTCATTGTGGCGGACGGCGCAGTGCCGCCGATTGACAAGACGTGCGGCGAAGGCATGATGCCGGAGACGCTGGCGGGGCTACGTTCGTTGGGCGTCGCGCTTGATCCGTGCCAAGGCTTCAGGTTCAAGGGGATTCGCTTCGTGCAGGAAGGCGCAAACGTCGGCGCCGCGTTTCCGAACGGCCCGGGGCTCGGATTGGCGAGGCCGGTCCTGCACGAAAAACTGATCGCGCGCGCCGAAGATTGTGGCGTACAGTTACTTTGGAAAACTCCCGTGACGGGAATCGAAGCGGACGCGGTGCTGGCGCGCGGCCGAAGGATTCGAACACGCTGGATTGTCGGCGCAGACGGCATCGCTTCGCGCGTGCGCCGCTGGGGCAGCCTGGAGCCTGCGCGCTGCAGTTCGTTGCGGTTTGCGAACCGGCGGCACTATCGAATCGCGCCGTGGTCGGACTTCATGGAGATCCACTGGGGCAAACGCGCGCAAGCCTATGTGACGCCGATCGCGCGCGACGAAGTTTCTGTGGTGGTTATCGGAGAACGAAGCAAAGACGCGGAGTTCGCCGAGGCTCTCGAGTCGATGCCCGGGTTGCGCGAGCACCTGCGTGGAGCCGAACCGAACGGCCGGGAGCGCGGAGCCGTCACATCCTCCCGCTCCTTGAAAGATGTCCAGCGAGGAAATGTCGCGCTGCTCGGCGACGCCTCGGGCAGCGTCGACGCCATCACGGGCGAAGGGCTCCGCCTCGCGTTTCGGCAGGCGTTTGCCTTGCGCGACGCGATGGAGTCGGGAACACTCGAAAAATATCAATCGCAACATCGCGAACTGGAAAAGCGGCCGCTGTTCATGGCGGGTTTGATGACGCTGCTGGGCAGGCATCGCGTTTTGCGAACTCGTGTGTTGCAATCATTTGCTAGAAAGCCGGAGCTGTATGCCAAATTCTTGGCGTTTCATGGGGGCGAAGGAACTCCGGTGGAAATGTTGTCGACTGGAGCGGCGTTGGGATGGCAGCTACTTGCGGCCTGATTCGGCGGACCGGGGCGCGATGCGAACTACAACCCTGAAAAGTGCCACGTTTGTGGCCGTAGGCCTGGTGGGTTTGCGGCTCTTCCTTTCCGCGTCCGCGGCTCCTCCGCTAGAAGACGCCCAGACACCCGCCGCGACACCCGCCGCAGCCTCGCTTTCGCTGACCCTGGATCCGGCGCAATCCAAAGTGCATTGGACGCTGCCAGGTTCGCTCCACACAGTTCACGGAACCTTTGCAGTGACGCGCGGTGCCTTGAGCTTAGACCGCGACTCGGGCAAAGCCGGTGGCGAAATTGTTGTGAACGCAAGGAGCGGAGAGAGCGGAAACGAATCTCGCGACGCCAGAATGCATAAGGAAATTCTTGAAACCGCGAAATATCCGGAAGTGCTGTTTCGCCCGGCCCAGGTGGAAGGAAAAGTCGCGGCGAGCGGACCTTGCGATGTCAAAGTTCACGGCACGCTTTCCGTTCACGGAACCGACCACAAAATCACGGCGCTGGTGCATGCCGAACTCACCGGTGAAACCTGGAAGGGCACCGCGAAATTCGATGTGCCATACGTCGAATGGGGCATCAAGAACCCGAGCAACTTCCTTCTTAAAGCCGGCAAAGTCGTAAGCATCGAAGCCGAAATGGCCGGCCGCTCGCAACCTTCGAAGTAAGGTCTTTATAGTTTCGAAAGGTTCGCAGCAGCGCCGTGACTTCCGCGTTTTTCTTTCCATCCGTCTTCAGGTAAGGTGCGTGGTGTCTTTTCGTACGGAAAAACCGCCGACTGCCGGGTGATCCACCATGCCCCGATTCCTTCAAGCCGTAAGAAAAGTCTCTGCCTTGCTCTCTGGAGCCACGATTTTCCTGGCAACTGTCGCCGCGCAGGAAGCCCAAGCGCCGTTCCCCGTAACTTCCGTCGTGAATGAACCAGCCATCGCCGGCCGTGCCGTCGCTCTCGATGAACAACACAAGCTACTCCCTTGGCCAATGCCGGACAGCACCGGCTACTCCTATTCCGGCTACTTCCTTTCGCAGTGGACCATCCTCTGGGATCAGTACAACCGCCAGCGCCTGCCTTATTTCTACTGTTGCTTCGATTTTGACCGCACCACTTTTGAACTGGTTCCCGACCCCAAGTGGGTCAACTCCACCGGCTATCTCCGCGCCATGATGCAGGGCTTCATCGAACGCCTCTATCCCTACACCGGCGATGCGCGCACACTCGAATTCCTCCAGAGCCTTGTGGACTACGAACTCGAAAACGGCCGTACGCCCGAAGGCTATGCCTGGGCGCAAGTTCCGTACCCGTCTGCGAATCCTGGCGCGAAAAAATACAGCGGCTGGAGCCAACACGGCGAAGACTTCATCGAGCCCCACGTCGTCGGCGAAGACGGCTACGCCTATCTCCGCCTCTATGAAATGACCGGCAACTCCAAATACCTCCGCGCCGCGATTCTCTAGGCCGCCGCGCTTGTAAAAAACTTCAAACCCGGCGACGAAAAGAATTCCCCCTGGCCCAACCGCTGCTTCGCGCGCGACGGCAGCCTCGGCACCAACAAAGCCATGTTCCCCTATTCCGCCAACGTCATTGAGCCGATCATGCTCTTCGACGAACTCATCCGCATCGGCCAGGGAGACGTCGCCGCCTACAAAAAAATCCGCGAAGGCGCCTGGAACTGGTTCGTGAAATATCCCCTGCAAAACAATGTCTGGGTCGGCTACTTCGAAGACGTCCAGGGCAGCTACGAAAACATGAACCAGGTGATTCCGCTGGAGTTTGCCCGTTACGCCCTGCTGCATCCTGAAAAGGACCCGCAGTGGCGCGAGCACGCGCAAAAATTAATCGAATGGATCAAAACCACGCCCAACTGGCCCAAGTACATCGTCCACGGCGCGACGGTTACCACCGAACAGGGGAACGGAAAGGACTTCTGCTGCAATCAGCCGAATCAGTGCTGCGACAGCCACAGCGCGCGCCTCGCAGCTGTCGAAGCTCTCTTCTATGCAAAGACCGGCGACGCGTCCTACAAGGAAGCCGCCTATCGCACCTACAACTGGGTCACTTATTTTCAGGGCCTTCCCGGCGGCGCCCACGCGCCCTACAGCACCCAGTGGTGGTGGACCGACGAATTCTCCGACGGTCCTCGCCGCATGATGGACGCCTTCTGGGCCGTCCCCGAATGGGCGCCCGCCGACGAGTCGCATCTCCTCGGCTCGCTCTCCGCCGTCACAAAAATCGCCTATGCCGCCAACTCCGTCACCTACTCGACATTCGATCCCGAATCCACCGACGTTCTCCGCCTCGATTTCACGCCTGAATCCGTCACCGCCGGCGGTAAAGCTCTCACGAGCCGCCACGATCTTTCCGGCGAAGGCTATACCTTCGACGGGAAGACGCGCGTTCTGCGCATTCATCACACTTCGTCACGAAACATTGATATTCAAGGCCGCGGTGGGACCACTCCGCCGCTTTACGTGACCTTCGACGACCCGCATCAGCCCGCTGGCACCGTCCTCAACGGCGAATATCCCTCCGGCGTACTCGATTGGGCCGATGCCCAGTGGCAAATCGGCGTGCCCGCTGGAAAATTCGGCACGTTCAATCTCATCCTGAAAAATCCCGAAGCAGGATCCGCCGAATTCCGCTTCGCCGCCCCGCGCATTTTTCTAGGCTTCGATGTCTCGAACAACGGCTCGGCCGAGGCCACTATCACCCTCCGCTCCGACTCCGCGCGCGAACAACGATTCACCATCAGGCCCGGCGAACTCCGCCGCATCCGCACCAGCTGGCGCGACCCCACCACCCACGTCCAGTTCCAAATTCAAAACGCCCGGCACCTCCGCTTTGACAACCTCGCCTACGCCCACCCATGAGACGCGTCAGCGCGACGCTTTTCTCTTCACCGTTAAATGGTGCGCCCGTAGCCGCCCTGTTTAGGGCGGGAGTTCCGAACCATTAGCATCCGCGCTCCACGTTGGAGTATCGTCTTGCACTGGACACGGTTCACGGAACACGGATCACACAGAAAATGCGCACCCAAGTCGCCATCATTGGCGCCGGACCAGCCGGTCTCTTTCTCTCGCTCCTCCTCAAGCGCCTCGGTATCGAGTCCGTCATCCTCGAGCTCCACACCCGCCAATACATCGAAGAGCGCGTCCGCGCCGGCCTGCTCGAATACAACACAGTCCAGCTCATGCACGAACTCGGCGTCGGCGAACGCCTTCGCCGCCAGGGACTCGAACACGGCGGCATCGAGCTTCGCTTCAACGGCCGCAGCCATCGCATTGACTTCCGCGACCTCGCCGCTGGCAAGTGCGTCACCATCTACGCTCAGCACGAAGTCATCAAGGATCTCGTTGCAGCCCGGCTTGCCGCCAACTGCCCCATCCTCTTTGAAACGACTGACGCCACTCTCCACGCGCTCGACTCAACGTCGCCCTACGTCACGTTCCGCCACAATAGCCAGAAGGAGGGCGCCGCCGAACGCCTCGACTGCGACTTCATCGCCGGCTGCGACGGTTTCCACGGAGTCTCGCGCGCTGCAATTCCCGCGGGCGTCCTCACTACCTACGAACGCGACTATCCGTTCGGCTGGCTCGGCATCCTGGCGCAGGCCCCGCCGGCTTCGAAAGAACTCATCTACGTGCACCACGATCGCGGCTTCGCGCTGCTCTCCATGCGATCGCCCGAAATAACCCGCCTCTATCTCCAATGCGCCCCCGATGAAGACCTCGGGCTCTGGCCCGACGACCGCATCTGGAGCGAGCTCCACAAACGCTTCGCCACCCGCGACGGCTGGCGGCTCACGGAAGGCCCGATCACGCAAAAAGCCGTCACCGGCATGCGCAGCTTTGTCGTCGAGCCGATGCAGTTCGGCCGCCTCTTCCTTGCCGGTGACGCCGCCCACATCGTTCCGCCCACCGGCGCCAAGGGACTGAATCTCGCCGTCTCCGACGTCGGCGTCCTCGCTGAAGCCCTCGGCTCCTTCTACTCGCGCGGCAGCTCCGATCTTCTCGCGCAGTATTCCGCCACCTGCCTCCGCCGCGTCTGGAAAGTCCAGCGTTTCTCCTGGTGGATGACCCAGCTCCTCCACCGTTTTCCCGACGACAATCCGTTCGACCATCGCCGCCAGCTCGCCGATCTCGACTACGTCACCACCTCCCGCGCCGCCTCGCAATCCCTCGCCGAAAACTATGTGGGTTTACCTTTACCGTGACGGCCGCTTGGCGGGGCAGAAGGCGTACCCGCAGTGACTCGCAGCGAACTTCCAGTCTCCGGATGAGATTAACGATTTATGTTGCGGGCGGGGCTCGAGTACGCACTTCTAGGCAGATGTCCCTACCTCCCTACCACGCAAGTCGCCCGACCAAGTACCATATCCGCTCGCAAAATTTCCGATTTGCATTGCTTTTCGCGAAAGGGCCGCAAACTTGACTACAATTCGTCGTCTCGCCTGCATCTTCTCCACCTGCTGCTTTCTGTCCCTCGCCGCATCTCCCAGCGGCGCCCAAAACTTCTCCGACATCAAACCCTCGCCGCAGCAAGTCGAATGGCAGGAACTGGAAATCGGCGCCCTCATCCACTTCGGCACTAACTCGTTTCTCGACCGCGAATGGGGCGACGGCAAAGCCGATCCGAAAGTTTTCAATCCCACCCAGCTCGATGTCGACCAGTGGATGCGCGCCATCCAGGCGGCCGGCGCCAGATACGTCATCCTGGTCGCCAAGCATCATGACGGCTTCTGCCTCTGGCCCAGTGAACAAACCGACTACAGCGTCAAAAGCAGTCCCTGGATGAACGGCAAGGGCGACGTCGTCCGCATCGTCTCCGACGCCGCGAAAAAGCACGGACTCAAGTTCGGCGTCTATCTATCGCCGTGGGACCGTCACGAACCCCGCTACGCCGACTCCAAGGAGTACGACAAATACTACGCCGCGCAGCTCGATGAGCTCGCGTCCGGCTATGGCAACCTGGTGGAATTCTGGCTCGATGGTGCGGGCAGCGGCGGGCACGTCTACAATTTCCCCAAAATTATCGAAGAGCTTCGCATGTACCAGCCCAACACGCTGGTCTTCGCCGACACCGCTCTATTTGAATATGGCGACATCCGCTGGGTCGGCAATGAAGACGGCACCGTCCCCTTCGAAAACTGGAATGTCGTCGACCGCCACGGCTATTTGCGCTGGCGCCCCGCCGAAGCCGACACTCCGCTCCGCGAAAAGCACTGGTTCTGGCATCCCAATGACGAAGCTTCGCTCAAGTCGCTGGAAAAACTGATCGCCACTTACGATGAGACGGTCGGTCGCGGCGCCCAGCTCGTTCTCGGACTGGCGCCGGATAATCGCGGACTTTTGCCGGAAGTCGACGTCAAGCGCCTCGAAGAATTCGGCGCCGCCATTCGCCAGCGCTACTCGAACAACTTGGTTCCCAAATCCCACGTCCCGGCGCCGGCCCCCTCCAGAAGTCAAGAAGCCGCTCTCGACGGCGACCCGGACACCTTCTGGTCCGCGCCCGCCGGCTCTCACCACTCGATGCTGGAAGTAAATTTCGCGAAGCCCGTGACCTTCGATCACGCTCTGCTGATGGAGCGCCTCCACAACGGCCAGCGCGTTCACGAATTCCGCATCGAAGCCTGGGACGGCAGAGAGTGGCGGTCGGTCGCCGCAGGAAGTGCCATCGGCCATAAGCGCATCGAAACTTTCCCCGCCGTTACTGCTTCCCGCGTCCGCCTCAACATCCTCTCTTCCACTGCCGAAGCCGAAATTCGCGAATTGCAACTCTTCCTGTTGAATCGAGCAAAGTGATATTTGCGGTAGATCGCTGCTTAGTTCAAGCCAACAACGGCCAGCGCCGGCAGGTTCGTTCCGCCACTCACCGTAGTGCTGGTAACCCGGCTCAGGTTTCCCGAGGTGCTATCAATGCTGTAGACAGAAAGCTGGCGAGTATCCTGGCCCAGGGCAAATAGATACTGCCCTGACGGACTGACTGCGAGAAACGAAGGATTGCCAGCCGCCAGGGACCCGTTCGCCGTTAAGACACCCGTCGTCTGGTCAATCTTGTAGATAGAAATGGATCCATCGCCTTCATTGCCCGCGTACAGATATTTTCCGTTCCCACCGATGGCTAGGCCCTGGGGAATGAATCCCGCCGAATATGGCGATCCGGACAATTCAGAAAGAGCGCCGGAACCGGTATCGACGGAGAGTCCGTCGACGCCTTCAGCATTCGAGAGCGTCGAATAAAGGAGGGATCCTCCGGAGCCAAACGCGAGGCCCCAGGGCTCGCTGTTCTGACGAAAGGTGAAGGGCGAACGCGGAATTGCAGCCAGAGCTCCGCTGCCGGGATCGATCGAATAGACGCAGTATTCCGGTCCGGAAGGGTCGCCGTGATTGGCGGCATAGAGGAATTTTCCAGATGGGGCAACCAGGAGATGGAGCGGCTGCGCGCAATCGCCAACAGCTGGATTGGACGTAGCGGCGAGCACACCGCTGCTGTTGATGCTGTACGAAGTAATCGAGCCAAAAGCATTCGAGTGGAAGAGGAATGTTCCTGCAGGATTGATGGCAATGGGTCCGCCATTTGAAGGTGAACCGATTTCCGGAAATGGAGAACCGCTTACGGACGAGAGCGCGCCCGTGGCCGCATCGCGAGAATACCCATATACGGAGCCGGAGTTGAAGTCGGCGGCGTAAAGAAAATTGGCAGCTGGATCGACCGCGACGTCCGACCCCCAGGGGGACCCACGATGGGAGCGGCTGCGGTCAGTTGCCCGCTTCCCGAGTCAAACGACAACGTGGCAACCTGACCGCTCGAGGCGCTGGACAGCACGTAAACCACGTCCCGCTCGGAGGGTGTGGCAGTTCCGCCTCCCGTGCTTCCGCCTCCTCCGCTGTAACTTCCACCGCATGACGCGGCAAGCAAACAAATTCCGACAATACCCAGACTGACACCGAGACTCTGCTTCATATTGGCCCACCCCGCGGACGCAGCATCGTTGACCGCGGACCTTGCCGCCCTGCAGTCCGTTTAGATAGCCTTTCTATCTATCGATGCGCCTGCATTTTATAGTATTTTTAGGGTACTGTAGAATGAATTAATGAAATCGGTGCGGAGCGGGCGAAAAAGAGCCGGCGCGGCTCTGATGTTCGCTGCCAGTGGCCACGCGCCACACTCGCCAGTGGTTCCTGTACAATGCGCCCGGCATCAGGGGTGCCAGCGATGAAACTCAATCTCGTTCTGCTGCGCAGCACGGTCGTAGCTGCGCTGGGTGGCCTGCTGTTTGGCTTCGACACGGTGGTGATCTCAGGCGCCAACGACACGCTCAAGGCACTTTTCCATTTAACCGGCGTGTCCCTGGGTGTAACTGTTTCCAGCGCCATCGCAGGAACCGTGATCGGCTCCATGCTGGCAGGCATCCCGGGCGAAAAATACGGCCGCCGCGACAGCCTGCGCATCCTCGCCGTGCTCTACCTGATTTCCGCAATTGGCTGTGCGCTGGCTCCAACCTGGTTCTTGCTGCTGGTCTCTCGTATCATCGGCGGACTCGCCATCGGCGGCTCCTCGGTGCTCGGTCCGATGTACATTGCCGAAATCGCTCCCGCAAAATATCGCGGCCGCTTGGTGGGCCTCTTTCAATTCAACGTCGTCTTCGGAATCTTGCTCGCCTTTCTGTCCAACTACGTGATTGGCACATTCAATCTGGGTGCTACGGAATGGCGCTGGAAACTCGGCGTCGCTGCGGTCCCGGCGGCATTCTTTCTGGTGATGCTGTTCGGCATCCCTCGCAGCCCGCGCTGGCTCGCCAAAAAAGGCCGCCTGGACGAAGCCCGCGAAGTGTTGCGTATCACCGGCGAAGAAAATTACGACCAGGAGCTGGCTGACATCGTCGCCTCCATCGACGCCGAGCATCACGCGGGCGAATCGCTATTCCAGAAAGCCTACGCATTTCCCATCTTCCTCGCTGTTTCGATCGCCATGTTCAACCAGCTTTCCGGCATCAACGCGATTCTCTACTACCTGAACACGATTTTCGCCCAAGCAGGCTTCAGCAAAGTCTCCTCGGACTTGCAAGCCGTCGCCATCGGCGCCACCAACCTCACCTTCACCATGTTCGCCATGACACTGATTGACAGAGTCGGCCGCAAGAAATTGCTACTCATCGGAGCGGTCGGTACGGCGCTATGCCTCGCCGGCGTGTCTTACGTTTTTCTATCCCATAGCCACGAATCGCTGCTGGTGTGGCTGCTGGTCACCTACATCGCGTTCTTCGCGTTTTCGCAGGGCGCGGTGATTTGGGTCTACATCGGCGAAGTGTTCCCCAATCGCGTCCGCGCCGCTGGCCAAAGCCTCGGCAGCCTCACCCACTGGCTCATGGCCGGACTCATCACCTTCGGCTTCCCGCAAGTCGCCGAAAAATCCGGCGGCTACCCCTTCGTCCTCTTCACCGTAATGACGATCGTCCAGTTCTTCGTCGTGCTGCGGTGGTACCCGGAAACGAGGGGCATCACGCTGGAGGACATGCAGAAAAAACTCGGCATCGCCTAGGTTCCTTTCTTGCGGGCGGGACCTGGCGAAAAATGCACGATGATTGTTTTACGAGGATATGGTTCACCTGGGTTGGCAGGAATCTCAAAGCGATAGCGAGCCGGTTGGTCTAATGTGGCACCTTCCACGCTTCGTATCTCGTCATCCGATCCCTCGAATTCGATTAAATGACGGGAACCTGGAAGGCCCGAAACTTCCAGTGTTAACTGATCGCGTGATTCTGACCATTTTTCAGAAAGGACTCGCAATCCTTTGCTCGGACTTCCCAGCGGTGGCAAAACTGCCTCTCCATAAATACCAAAGTCGTGAGCAAGCCAAATACGCAAGACATTCTTTACCGATTTAACCGCAAACTGAACAACAACATGTTGATCGGTATCATGCGACTCAATACGAAACGGTACCGTTTTCCCGTTCAGTTCAACCTTTTGAACTACCGTCCGCGGACTGATGGCCGGGCGAAATTCGAGCGTGCAATCGTCTGCTCCAGAACTGCGGAGGACTTCGAGCGCAATGCCGCCAGGGAATGTCGCGTCGACCGCGAGCATCCTCCTGCCGTATTTCAAAGAAAGCGTGTTCCCCCCAACCTTGAGATTCTCAATCGAGAGCCAGGGCCAGTTTGTTGCATGAGGTTCGAAGATAAGCGTTCGATTTATCGCGTCGGCTCTCAGTCCCAAAGCACCTCGGAGCAGCGGACTTATCACCATCGCAGCGGACCAAATCTGATGCGGCGACGCCGTGGAAAGCGATTGATAGTAATCGCCGGACAGGACCTCGGTCACATGCCCGGGCGAGCCATCCAGCGCCAGCGACGCATTCGCCCGCAAATTCTCGTATGCCGGCAACTCTCGGTGATATCGATACTCACCGACCGCAGCCCAGCCGGTGAAGAGCGGCCAGACCGAGCCGTAGTGATAACCCGCGCCACTATATAGTGGAGAACGATTGGAAATAATTCTCATTCCCCAGTCGGTCATGTGCTCATGACCAGACAACAGCGAGATCATGGCGTTTGCTTTCTTTTCGTCCACCAGACCGAGCCACATCGGCACGGTGGCGAGCACGCTCGGCTCGTCTACGCGCTGGTTGTCGCGGCCCTGTGCGAAAGCATAGATTTGTTTCTCGGCCGACCAGAACGCATCGTTCAGTTGCTTGCGCTCCTTGTCGAATTGAGCGGAGAGCGATTTGGCATCTGCATCTTTCCCGGTGAGCTGCGACAGATGGGCCAGGGAACGAATCGCCGCCGCAGCAAGTCCGCTCTGGTAAAACTCAGACTCGATCGGCAGTAGCGGCCCGCCCTCCACCCAACCGTGGCCAACGCCGAAATTGCGCGGAAAGCCGTTGGCGTTGTAGGTGGAGCGCAGAAATTCATACGCCTTCGCAATGTGCGCCCAATTAGTTTTTGCAAATTCAACATCGCCGCTCGAGGTTACGTAGTCATTGACACCAATGACGTACAGCGGCGTAGCGTCCGCCGACGCGTACGCGTAGGGGTAGGCCTTGAACCAATCCACGAAGCTGGCGCCTTGCGCAATCTCATGGGGAATTTTTCCGTCTTCGCGCTGGTATTTGGCGATGAATTCCAGCGCGGTCTTTGTGGTCGCGAAATCGCCTTCGCTGTTGAGCGCGAGATCGCACCACAGCGAATCGCGCCCGAAAAACCAGGCAAAGCCGGGACGGTAACTTTCGCCCGATGCGCGATAGCCGGCGATGAGGCCATCGCCCATGGTGGGGTTAGAAACGAGTCCCTGGATCAGACTTATGCGTGACCAATCGTACGCCCTCTGGAGATCGGCGTCGGGAAGTTCGACGCTGACGGTTTTTGCAAGATAGTCGCGATAAAACTGAGCGGACTCTCCTAGAAGCGTTTGGTACTTCGCGGCGAGCTGTAGGTAGGTAGATTCAGCTTCGGCGCGGCCGTTGATGGAGCCGGCGATGACGATCAGCTTGGTGTCGCGGCCCCCGTTTGTGACACCAAGCCGCATTCCGCTACGATGCGTTCCGCCGTAGTTGGTTTCGTATTCGAGCTGCGGATTTGCCGCGGTGGGCGAACCGGCAAGCGCTGCGAATTTCTGCCGGTCTTCACCGAACACGAAGGCGCGAAGCGGATCACTCCACCCAACGTAGGTGCCGCCCATGGAGGCGGGCCACTCCAGCTGAAAATCGCGAATGAAGCTGGCTTCGATCTCGAGAGGTTGCTCGGTTTCGACTTGAATCTCGATGATGGCGCCGGGCTGGTCGATCGGAGCGAAAAAAGTCTCGCGAATGAAGAAAGTATCGCCGGCATAAACGAGTGTGGTGGACTCGGGATGCGCGATAACCGTGCGGACCAGAGAGTCGGCGGGGATTTCGCGGCCTTCGGTGTGGATGGTGAGACGGAGATCGCGGAGAATCTTTAACGGATAGACCCAGGCTTCGACGACGCCGGATTCGTTGCCGAGGAGACTGGCCTTTTTGCCGACGGAAGCGAGAAATTCCCACGGGCGCGCAGGGCGGATGATTTCGAGTTGCTCTGTAGCTCCGGCTGACGACGAAGTATTTTGTGGTTGCGCATCGACAGTAGAAAAGCCTACGGAGTATGCGAGAAAGAGAAACGCAGCCAGGAAAAATCGTGACGAGGTTCGCATGGCGGAATTATGGCGCGCAGCTACTTGCAAAGGGCTAACGCGCTGTCTATTTTATTTCTGGGTTGCAAACGAGCGCTGAAACCCTAAGAAACGGGCAGAGTGTAGCACGCTTTTTGACGGAGCAAAGGGAAGGGTAACGGGGCGATTGTCTTATCCGCGGCGAAAATTTCTTCAGTCCTTGAGCCGGTCGGCGTTCGTGGTGTCGCTCGAGAATCTGCTGGGAGCGCTGCGGCCTGCGTTCGCGGGCGTTGCGGGGAGTTTGCAAAACACGCCGCAAAAACCCGCCGGCGGCGACGGTGCGGCTTCGCTCGGCGTGACCTTCCTTGATATTGGGAAGCAAGCTGGCCTGAACGCGAAAACCATTTACGGCGGCGAGCACAAAAACAAATATTTGCTCGAGACGACCGGTTGCGGCGTGGCGTTTTATGACTACGACAACGACGGCTGGCTGGATATTTTCCTGGTGAACGGCTGGCGGCTGGAGGGCTTTCCGAAAGGGCAGGAGCCGCACTCGCATCTTTTCAAAAACAATCGCGACGGAACATTTAGCGACGTCACGGAAAAAGCCGGGCTGCTGCACACCGGCTGGGGGCAAGGCGTGTGCATCGGCGACTACGACAATGACGGCTGCGAAGATTTGTTCGTGAGCTACTTCGGACGGAACGTCCTCTATCACAACAACGGCAACGGAACGTTCAGCGACGTGACGGAGAAGGCGGGCGTAGGCGGAAACGGCAAGCGATGGAACTCGGGCTGCGCGTTTGTGGACTACGACCGCGACGGCAGGCTCGATTTGTTTGTGGCGAACTACATTGATATGGATCTGGCGACGGCGCCGGTGCCGGAATCGGGGCCGTGCCTTTACAAAGGCGTGATGGTAGCGTGCGGTCCGCCTGGACTGATTGGCGGGAAAAACATTTTGTTCCACAACAATGGCGACGGGACGTTTACCGATGTTTCGGAGTCGAGCGGAATCCTGAGCGCGAACGGAACATACGGCTTAGGCGTGCTGACGGCCGACTTTGACAACGACGGCTGGCCTGACATTTATGTGGCGAACGATTCGACAGCAAGCGCGCTCTATCAGAACAAGAAAAACGGAAAGTTTATGGACATTGCGATGGAAGCTGGCTGCGCGCTGAGCGCGGACGGGAAGCCGCAGGCGGGAATGGGCGTTTCGGCTGCGGATTACGACATGGACGGCAACCTGGACATCGTGAAAACGAATTTTGCCGGCGATACGCCATCGCTGTACCACAACCTCGGGAATGCAACGTTCGAAGACACGACATTCACGGGTGGCCTCGGCAAGCACACGCAATATCTCGGCTGGGGCTGCGGATTCTTTGACTTTGACAATGACGGGTGGCCGGACGTTCTCATCTGCAATGGCCATGTGTATCCGGAAGTAGAGCAACTGACGACGGAGGCGGGATACCCGCAGCGCAAGCTGCTGTACAAGAATCTGCGCAACGGGAAATTCGAAGATGTCTCGCTGAACGCCGGGACGGGGATTTCCGTGCCCACGGCTTCGCGCGGCTGCGCGTTCGGCGATTTTGATAACGACGGTGACCTGGACATAGTCGTGAATTGCGTCAACGATTTTCCGCAGCTGCTGCGGTGCGATTCGACGTTGAAAAACAACTGGATCAAGGTGCGGACAATCGGGACCAAGTCGAATCGCAGCGGGATTGGAGCGCGGCTACGTTGCGTGACGCGAGTTGCCGGACAAGAAAAGCCGCACTCACAAATTGATGAGGTGCGCAGCGGCGGCGGCTATTTTTCGCAGAACGATTTGCGGGTGCATTTTGGCATCGGTATTGCGGAAAAAGTGGAATTGCTGGAGATTCGCTGGCCCAGCGGACAAGTGGATACGCTGAAGGACTTGAAAGCGAACCAGCTTTATTACGTGACCGAGGGCAGGGGAATTACACGCGGGGAAAGCTTCCCACCAAAACGGAAGTAGGCACGCTCGACAAGACAGAAGTGACGAAAATCCCCGCCTCCGAAGGCGGCCGCTACAAAAGCGCCCCCGGCCGTAATACACTTCACGCCGGCAATTTTTCACGAGGTGAGATGCGATGGTGGATCGCCGGCGGTTTCTTGCGACGTTTTCGGGGATGGGGTTTGGCTCGACGCTGTTGCCCGGGGTTCTCTGGGCGCTGGCCCAAGGAAAAACCGAAATTACTGAGGCGATGATCGCGCAAGCCGCGGCGATCGCGGATGTGCCGGTTCCCACGGAGCAGCGCAAAACGCTGCTGGAGACTCTGAACGAGCGGGTCAAGGGTTACGAGGAGATTCACAAGCTGCACATTCCAAACAGCGTGGCGCCCGCGCTGGTGTTTGATCCCGTTTTGCCTTCGACCAAATTGGAAACCGAGAAACGGCCGATGAAAATGTCGCCCGCGCCGGCCGTTTCGGCGCGTGGAGTGCCGAAGAATCTCGAAGATGTTTGTTTTGCTTCGGCTCGCGAATTGAGCGAGCTGGTTCGCACCAAGAAGATTTCGTCACTGGCGTTGACCCAGATGTACCTGGAGCGGCTGAAGCGCTACGACCCGCAGCTGCATTTTGTGATTACGCTCACGGAGGAGCGGGCTCTAACCAAGGCCAAAGAGGCGGATCGTGATTTGGCAGCCGGCAAGTATCGTGGACCGCTGCACGGGTTGCCGTGGGGCGCGAAAGACTTGCTGGCAGTCGCGGGCTACGTGACGACCTGGGGCGCCGGCGGATTTGAGAAGCAGACGTTTGATGGAGATGCGACCGTCGTAACACGACTGGACAAGGCCGGGGCGGTGCTCGTGGCGAAGCTGAGCCTCGGCGCGCTGGCAATGGATGATCGCTGGTTCGGCGGCAAAACGCGCAATCCGTGGAATCCGGCGCAGGGATCGAGCGGTTCGTCGGCGGGTTCGGCTTCGGCAGTTGCAGCCGGCTGCGTGACGTTTGCAATCGGATCGGAGACGCTCGGCTCGATTTCGTCGCCGAGCACACGCTGTGGCTGCACGGGATTGCGTCCAACGTTTGGATTGGTGCCACGAACGGGAGCGATGGCGCTCTCCTGGAGCATGGACAAACTTGGGCCGATTTGCCGCAGCGTCGAAGACACGGCACTGGTGTTGAACGCGATTTATGGACCAGACGGGAAGGACCGAACGGTCACCAACGCCGCTTTTAACTGGGATGCGCATCTGGACATGAAGGGAGTTCGGGTCGGCTACCTAAAGGAAGATTTTGAGAAGCCTTTTGAGCAGCCAGAAGAGCCGAGCCAGCCGGATTCGGAGCTTTCAGCTGAAGAAAAGAAAAAACGTGATGAGCAGAAAGCAAGACGGGAGGAAAGACGGGTACAAGTGGAGTACGACCGGAAGTTTCAGCGAGCGGCCCTCGAGAAACTGCAGGCGATGGGAGTGAAGCTCGAGCCGGTCGCGCTGCCCAAATTTCCTTACGACGCCATGGTGCCGCTGCTGGATGCGGAAGCAGCTGCGGCGTTCGACGAGCTGACGCGAAGCGGTAGAGACAAGCTGTTAACGGAACAGGGGCCCGACGATTGGCCAACGACCTTCCGCGCGGCAAGGTTTATTCCCGCGGTGGAATACATACAGGCGAACCGAGCGAGAACACTGGCAATGGAAGCAGTATCAAAGGCATTCGAGGATTTTGAAGTGATCGTCGCGCCAACCAACAGCCAGCAATTGGTAGTGACCAATCTGACGGGGCATCCAGCGTTGATTCTGCCGAACGGTTTTCGCGGCGACGAAGCGCCACCGCCGCGAAAGAACGAAAGAGGCGAGATCGAAGGGAACTATGGTGGGCCCGGAACGCCGGTGAGTTTGACCTTCCTGGCTCCACTATATCGCGAAGCGGACCTGTTGGCCTTCGCGCGCGCCTATCAAAACGCGACGGATTTTCACCTGCAGCATCCAAAGCTGAATGCTTGATTGATGAAATCACCAAAAGAACGGGTCTAAAGACCCGTCACTACAATTTCAATCGAGCTAGAAACCTTCCAGCATCCAGACGTTGGAACCGCCGGTGGCCTGCCAAATGGCGAGATGTTTGCCGTCGCGGGACTGAATGCCCCACCCTACGTAGGGTTTGCCATCCTGGAGAACG
>Ga0157378_10002093_pt1 | contig 17823 bp, 18 predicted proteins | sample M65metaG_FD_115309 | JGI IMG/M metagenome (GOLD analysis project Ga0157378, IMG submission 115309) | Miscanthus rhizosphere microbial communities from Kellogg Biological Station, Michigan, USA - M6-5 metaG | ecosystem: Host-associated > Plants > Roots > Rhizosphere > Soil | place: USA: Michigan...
CTGATCGCGAACCAGGAAAAGACGCTTGATGCGCCGAAACTCGCGCGTGCACTCGAAGGGTTCAAGCTCCCGCCTGAGGTCGCCTTGCAACCGGGCGCGCCGGCGTTCCGTGCCGGCGACCATGAATTGATGAGCACGGTGTTCGTCGGCGAGGCGCATCCGCCCCAGGGTGACCCGGACAACATGTTTACGGTGAAAAACCCCATCCCGGGCGAAAAAGCCGCCGGACCGGTCGAAAACACCGGCTGCAAGATCCAGTGGCCGGCCTGAGAACGATCAGATGACGCCTGGTGCCTGACCGCACCAGGCGAAATGAATTCCGCAACCGGAATAACGCCGCAACAAGAAACCTGCCTCCCAATGAGGAATCCCATGACGACTTTCACCCCGAAACTCGACCGCCGTACGCTCATCACAGGCGCCGCCGCGCTCGGCGCGTTCCAGGTGGCCTCCCCCTTCATCATCCAGGCGCGCGGTGAAACCGCGATCCGGATTGGCATGGTCGATCCTCTCACCGGCGTCTATGCCGCGCCGGCCGGCAATGAGGTGATGGGCGCCAAGCTTGCCGTCGAACAGATGAACGCCAAAGGCGGCATTCTCGGACGCCAGGTCGAATTGCTGGTGGAGGATTCCGCCAACGATGTCGGCACGGGCGTGCAGAAGGCGCGCAAGCTGATCGAGCGGGACCAGGTCAATTTCATGATCGGCGACGTCAATTCCGGTATCGCCGCGGCGATCGCCCAGGTGACTGCCGAAAAGAAGATCCTGCACATCGTCTCCGGTGGCCATACCGACTCGATCACCGGCAAGGACTGCAAGTGGAACGTGTTCCGCGTTTGCAACACCACGCGGATGGAAGCGAATTCAGTGTCGAGCGTGCTGTTCAGCAAGTATGGCAAGAAATGGCACTTCATCACGCCCGACTATGCGTTCGGCCACACGCTGTATGACGCCTGCACCGACGATTTGAAAAAGCTCGGCGGCACCGTCACCGGCAACGAACTCACGCCGCTCGGCACCACGGATTTCTCGGCCTACCTGATCAAGGCGCGCGCCGCCAATCCGGACGTGCTGATCCTGCTGGTTCAGGGTTCCGACATGATCAACTGCCTCAAGCAGGTCGTTCAGTTCGGGCTCAACAAGCAGATCCACGTCGCGGGAACGCAGCAGGAACTGGAATCGCTCGCCGCGCTGCCGCCGGAGGCCCGGATCGGCGTCTGGATGTTCGAATGGTACTGGAAACAACCGGGCGTGGCGGGCGTCGACAAATTCGTCGCCGACATTCGCAAGGTCAATAATGGCAACGTACCGACCGCGCGGCACTGGTTTGGTTACGCCTCGGCGATGTCCTTTGCCCTGGTGGCAAACCAGCAAAAGACGCTCGACGCAGTCAAGCTTGCGGCGGCGCTCGAGAATTTCGAGCTGCCGGATGACGTCAAGCTGCAGCCGAACAAGGTTTACTACCGCAAGGGCGATCATCAACTGATGACATCCGCCTTCGTCGGCGAGGCGCAGTCGAAAGGCAAGGACGACCCGGAAGACTTATACCGCGTCGACGTCGTCGTGCCCGGTGACAAGACCGCGCCTGCCGTTGAAGAGACCGGTTGCAAAGTCCAGTGGCCGGCCTGACCATGAAATTCATCACGCCAGCGATCCCGGGGGCGCCTCCCGGGTCGTGTTCATTGTCCCCGTCCGGTGCTCCATGACACTGTTGCTTCTGTTCAACATCACCAACGGGCTCATCGTCGGCGCGTTCTATGTGCTGATGGCGCTGGGCCTCTCGCTCATTCTCAACCTCAGCAACACGATCAATTTTGCCCATGGCGGATTTCTTGTCATCGGCGGATACATCGCCTATGCGATCACGCCTTATGTCGGTTTCTGGGGTGCGCTCCTGATCGCGCCGCCGTTGACCGCCGTGATCGGGCTGGCGGTCGAACGCGTGCTGATCCGGCCGCTCTACGGACGCGATCCCCTGTACAGCCTGCTTTTGACCTTCGGTCTCGCCTTCATCATCGAGGACGGCACCCGCTTTATCTTCGGTCCGCAAGGCAAACCCGTCACCATTCCGGCGTTCCTCGCGCAGCCCCTGAGCGGCGATTTCTTCTTCATCACCGGCTACCGGTTGTTCATGGTGGCCGTGGTGATTATCGCGGTCGCGGCGCTTTTTCTGTTGCTGCGGTATACAAGGCTGGGCATTCGCATCCGCGCCGGCACGCTCGATCTCGAGACCGTCGCAGCCCTCGGAATTAACGTCGGACTGCTGCGCTCTCTCAATTTCGGAGTTGGCATTTACCTGGCCGGCCTCAGCGGCGTTCTCGCCGCCGGCCAATTGGGGCTTGAGCCGACCATGGGGACGGGTCTTTTGATGCCGAGCTTCATCGCCATTATCGTCGGCGGCATCGGCAGTTTGCCTGGAACCCTGCTTGGAGGTCTGCTGATCGGACTGGCCTCGGGATTGACCGCAGTGTTCCTGCCCGCGGCCAGTGAAGCCGTCATTTATGTCATGATGGCGGTCGTCCTTCTGATACGTCCGCGCGGTTTGCTGGGCGAGGAAGGAATGATGTCTTGAGCTCGGAACAGACCCGCAAGCTGATCGTCCTCGCGGCGATCTGGGCAGCCCTGATCTTCGCCCCCTACTGGATGGTGCCGCTTGGTGGTTACACCGCACTGGCCACCCGCGTGCTGGTGCTTGGCCTCGCGGCGATGTCGGTGAATTTTCTGCTTGGATTCACCGGCGTACTATCGTTCGGTCATGCCGCTTATTTCGGCCTCGGTGCCTACGGCGCCGGGCTGACGCTCAAATTCCTGGCGCCGAGCACGCCACTGGCGCTTCTGATGGGCATGCTGCTGGGAGGCCTTTGCGGCGCCATCCTCGGCACACTGATCGTGCGCCGCCGCGGCGTCTATTTCGCGATGGTGACGATCGCCTTCGGCCAGGTGTTCTACTACATCGCTTTTCAGTGGAGTTCGGTAACGGGCGGCGATGACGGCCTGCGCGGCTTTTCCCGTCAGCCGCTCGATTTCGGGTTTTTCAAGTTCGATATCCTGTCGAATGCCAACAATTTCTATTTCTTCGTCCTGTTCTGCTTCGCACTCGCGGTCGGCGCCATGGGGTTCATCCTGCGCTCACCGTTCGGGCGCACCATGATTGCGATCCGCGAGAACGAGCGGCGCTCGCGGTTTCTGGGACTTCCCGTCGAGCGGCACATCTGGATCGCTTTTACCCTGTCATGCTTCTTCATGGGATTTGCAGGGGCTCTCTACGCGCTCGTCAATAATTTCGCCGATCCGAAAGGCCTGCATTACAGCCAATCGGGCGATTTCGTCATGATGGCGGTCATGGGCGGCATGCGTAGCTTCTGGGGACCGCTGCTCGGCGCAACCGTATTCGTGGTGCTGCAGGATTACTTGTCCAGTGTCACCGTCAACTGGATGTCGTTCGTCGGACTGCTGTTTATCGTTGTGGTGCTGTTCTTCCCGCGCGGCCTGCTCGGCTTCCTGCAACGGAGCAAGGCATGAACGTCCTCGAAATCGCCAATGTCACGAAGCGCTTTGGTAACCTCGTGGCGGTGCGCGGGGTATCGCTGAATGTTGCCAAGGGCGAATTGTGCGCCATCATAGGGCCGAACGGCGCAGGAAAGACCACCTTCTTCAACCTGATCTCGGGATTCTTTCCGCCCACTGCCGGCACCATTACGTTCGACGGAAGCGATATCACCAAACTATCGACCCATGAACGCGTCACCCGCGGCATGGCGCGCACCTTCCAGATCACCGAGATTTTTCCGGAACTCACCGTGTTCGAGAACGTCCGCATCGCCGCCGAAGTCGCCAGCGGATATCGTTTGCGGCCATGGATCAACCGCTCGGAACAGGCGCAAGTCCATGCCCGCGTCGAAGAGACGCTCAAGCTGGTGTCGCTGGAAGCCAAAACCGATCGGCTGGTCGGCGAACTCGCACACGGCGACCAGCGCGCCGCCGAGATCGCGATGGCGCTTGCGTTGAATCCGCATCTGCTGCTGCTCGACGAGCCGACGGCCGGCATGGGGGACCAGGAAACCTACCAGATAGCCCAGCTCATCCGACGGCTGCACCGCGACAGCAACTACACCATCGTGCTGATCGAGCACGACATGCGCGTGGTGTTCCATCTTGCTGACCGGATCTGCGTGCTCGATCAGGGCACCATGCTGGCGCAAGGCACACCCGACGAGATTGCCGCCAACGAGGCCGTTCAAACCGCTTATCTTGGTAACGCCGCATGACCGCAGCGCTGACCGCCGAGGGCCTGCACACCTACTACGGCAAGAGCCATATCCTGCATGGCGTCAACCTCGAGGTTGCCGAGGGCAAGATCACGGCTTTGCTTGGACGCAACGGCGCCGGAAAAACCACGACGCTGCGCAGCCTGATGGGTTTGACCCCGGCGCGCGAGGGCAAGGTTACGTTTTTCGGCGAAGACACCACGCGTTGGCCTACCTTCCGCATCGCAGCCCAGGGGGTCGGCTACGTGCCCGAGGGCCGGCGCATCTTCGCCAATCTCAGCGTCGAGGAGAATCTCAAGGTTCCGCTCGAACGCGAAGGTCCGTGGACCGTGGAGAGAATCTACCGGCTCTTCCCGCGTCTCGAGGAACGCAAGCTCAATCGGGGGCGCCAGCTTTCCGGAGGCGAGCAGGAAATGCTGTCGATCGGCCGCGCGCTGCTGCTGAACCCCCGGCTGTTGATTCTCGATGAGCCCTCGCAAGGATTGGCACCGCTGATCGTCCGTGAAGTGTTCCGCATCGTTCAGCAGATGAAGGCGGAGGGCATTTCCGTTCTGCTCGTCGAACAAAATGCACGGATGAGTCTGGAAATCGCCGACAACGCCTACGTGCTGGATGACGGGGTCGTTGCCTATTCGGGACCGGCCCGCGAGCTTGCGGCTGACGAGGCACGCGTCCGGGCGCTCGCCGGTGCCAGCGCCGAGGAATGGACGCTAACTTGAGCGGCTAAAGTCCGGGCAACTCATCTAGAACCCGGCGCCCCACTGCCGCGCGGTCTGCAAGATCCAGTCGCGATACAGCGTCAGCGGCGTGACGCCGGTCATTCCGCCGCAACCCGCGCTGCCATTCGGCCCGGTCGACCAACTGACGACGCCGATGATTGCAGGCCCGCTCGGCTGATCCTCGAACACCGGCGCGCCGGAATCGCCGGTGCAGGCTCCGAGACCGTCGCGCGTGCCCTGGCCGACCGGATCGACCAGCCGGATTTGCAGCGTCCCGGGTTTTCCGGTCGCAACCAGGCCGGCGACGCGTATGGTGCCGCCGCTCTTGCCGTCCCCACGCACGGTGACGCCGATGCCGGCAATGGAAAAACGGCTGCCGACAACGATGGGAATGATGGGCATGCCGAGTGTCGACGGAGTCTTTCCCTTGGCCGGCGCCACCAGTTGCAGCAGCGCGACATCGGCGGTGGCGCGATGGCCGAGCATCGTCTGCATGTTGAAACCGGGATGGACGGCGACCGTCCGGACATCCTGCAGCGACGGCTGCCTGTCGGCGCCATATTCGACGATCTTGTAATCCGCGCCGGGCTGCACGCAATGCGCCGCGGTCAGCACCAGCTTTGGCGCAATCAACGATCCCGTGCAGAAATTGCCGCGTGAGCCGACAATGGTGACGACCGAACGCGCGACGCCGTCGGTCTGCGGTGCGCCGCCACCGACGATCGCGTCGGCAGGGACCGGGAGCAGCAGCGCAAGGCCGGCCATCATGGAGGGAAGAACTTTCATCGCCGCAGCAATAACCCGCGCGATGCATATCGCCAAGCGGAGGATCGGGCTGGTTCCACCGCCCATTCCATGTTAGCCGCTCTGCAACAGTGATCGATACGGGCGGGGAATGATGATCGAGGCCGTGATCTGGGATTTCGGCGGGGTGCTGACCACCTCGCCGTTCGAGGCGTTCGCGCGATATGAGACCGAGCGCGGGCTGCCCGCCGACATCATCCGGCGCACCAACGCCGCCAACCACCTGGAAAACGCCTGGGCCAAATTCGAGCGCGCCGAAGTCGATATTCACGCCTTCGACGAACTGTTCGCGACCGAGTCGCGGGCGCTTGGCGCCGAGGTGCGCGGCAAGGACGTGCTGCCGCTGCTATCCGGCGACCTGCGGCCGGAAATGGTCGAGGCGCTGAAGCGGGTCAAGGCCAAATTCAAGACCGGCTGCATCACCAACAATCTGCCGGCCAACGCCATCGGCAGCCACAGCGGCCGCTCGCTCTATGTCGCCGAGGTCATGGTGCTGTTCGACCACGTTATCGAGTCCGCCAAGATCGGCCTGCGCAAGCCCGATCCGCGCATCTACCAGATGATGGTCGAGACCTTGAAGGTGACCCCCAAAAATTGCGTCTATCTCGACGACCTCGGCGTCAACCTGAAACCGGCGCGGGACATGGGCATGACCACCATCAAGGTGCTCAATGCCGCGCAGGCGATCGGCGAGCTCGAAGCGGCCACCGGCCTGGCATTGCGCTAGACGGAAAATCCCGGAATTTTGCGGCCTTGGCATGAATAATCGGCGCTTGTCCTTTGCCGGGAACGGGAGCAAAACACCCTGAAATCATGTGAATTCGGAGTGGAAGACGTTGGCTGACAATCGGCCCTTGGCCTCGATCGAGGAAGTGGAAAGCGGGCTCGCGGCGCAAGGCTATATTGCGAGCCGCCAGATCGCGACCGCGGTCTATCTGGCGCAGCAGATCGAAAAGCCGATCCTGGTCGAAGGCCCGGCCGGCGTCGGCAAGACCGAGCTTGCCAAGGCCATCGCCGCATGGCGCGGCCTGAAGATGATCCGCCTGCAGTGCTATGAAGGGCTCGACGAAGCCAAGGCGCTGTACGAGTGGAAATACGCCAAGCAGCTCCTCTACACCCAGATCCTGAAGGACAAGCTCGGCGAAGTGCTCGGCGGCGCGCCGACGCTCGAGGCGGCGCTGAACCAGTTGCATGATTTCGGCGACGTGTTTTTCTCCAAGGAATTCGTCGAGCCGCGGCCGCTGCTGCAGGCGCTGGAACAGCCCGCCGGCTGCGTGCTGCTGATCGACGAAATCGACAAGTCCGACGCCGAGTTCGAATCGCTGCTGCTGGAAATTCTCAGCGACTTCCAGGTCACGATCCCCGAACTCGGAACCGTGGTTGCGGTGGCGCCGCCGACCGTGATCCTGACCTCGAACAGCGAGCGCGACCTTGGCGATGCGCTGAAGCGGCGCTGCCTGCATCTGCATATCGGTTTCCCCGAGCAGAAGCTGGAAGAACGCATCGTCGAAAGCCGCGTGCCCGGTATCTCGCAGACGCTGCGCCGGCAGATGGTCAGCTTCATCCACGAGGTTCGCTCACTCGACCTGAAGAAGCTGCCATCGGTCAGCGAGACCATCGATTGGGCCCGGGTGCTGGTGCTGCTGCAGGCGTCCGAACTCGGCCACGAGATCGTCAAGGACACATTGAACGTGCTGCTGAAATACGAGGCGGATATCGAGGCCACGACGCCGCAGGTATCCACCTTCATCGCCAAGGCCACGCGTCAGAACGTCTTCGGATAGCGGACGGATGCGCGAGAACCTGCATCGCTTCTTTCGTGCGGCGCGGGGTGCAGGCGTCCGGCTTTCGCCGGCCGAAAGCATCGATGCGATGCGCGCGGTCGGTAAGGTCGGCATCAACGACCGCGCGATCCTGCGCGACACGTTCCTGCTGACGCTCGCCAAGACCCAGGACGAGAAGAAGGCGCTCGGCGACTGCTTCGACCTGTTCTTCGATCAGCCGGAACCGCAAGCTCCGCCCGAGGACAGCGAATCCGATGAGCAGGATGAGCAGAACGAGCAAGGTTCCAACCCGGCCTCGGACTCTGCAGGTGACGCCAGTGGAAGCGACGAGCAAGCCGAAGGGCTTGGTCAGCTCGCGCAGATGCTGCTGGCGCAAGACCGCAACCAGATTTCGGCCGCGATCGCCAATGCCGCCAGCGCGGCTTCGCTATCCGACATCCGCTACTTCACCCAGCGCGGCATCTTCTCCGGCCGCATCCTCGAGCGGATGGGTATCGAACGCCTTCGCGACGATCTCGATAACCTGCAAGCCACCAACCCGGGACTGGCGGAGCGGCTGCAAAACGCTCTCGACGGATTACGTGGCACCGTGCGCGAGACCGTCGCACAGGCGTTGATGCTTTACGGCCGCGAGGAAGCCGAAAATCTCCGCAACGAGATTTTGCGCAACGCGCCGCTGGCGCGGATCGAGCCGCGGCAGGTCGAGCAGATGCGGCATCTGATCCGCCAGATCGCGCGCCGCCTGCGCGAGCGCTACTCCAAGCCGCGCAAGCGTCAACGCCGCGGCCATCTGGACGTCCGCCGCACCATCCGCCGCAACGCCGCCTGGGGCGGTGTGCCGTTCCTCACCGCCTGGAAGCGCCGGCATCGCGACAGACCGAAGATCGTCGCGATCTGCGACGTCTCGGGCTCGGTAGCGAAAGTTTCGGACTTCTTCCTGCTGCTGATCCACAGCCTGCATGAAGTCGTCGACGACGTCCGCTCGTTCGCCTTCTCCGGCCACCTGATCGAGGTCAGCGACATCCTGGAGCGGAAGTCGCCGGAAGAGGCGATGACCGAGATCATGTCCAAGGCTGGATTCGGCTCGTCCGACTACGGCAATTCATTCGCCGATTTCGAAAACGACTTCATGAACTCGCTGACGCCGCGCACGACCGTGATCGTGCTCGGCGATGCCCGCAGCAACAACCTCGATCCGCGCGCGGATATCCTGCGTCGCATTGCCGAGCGCTCGAAGCGGGTGGTGTGGCTCAATCCCGAGGGACGCATGGCGTGGGGCTGGGGCGATTCCGAAATGCCGCGCTATTCGACCTTCTGCACCGTCGTGCGCCAATGCGCCACCGCGCAACAGCTCGAACGCGCGGTGTCGGATATCGTGGCGATCTATCAGTAGGCCGCTTGCAGCAGGCTCGTCCGCGCGAATTCAGCCGTTCTCTCGTATGCCTGGCGCACGGCCCCGACACTTTCGTGCAACCGCGCGGCGCTCATCGCCTCGATGCCGGATTCGAGGTCACGCGCCAGCGCCGACAACTCCGTGAACCCGAATGTCGCCGCCGAGCTCTTGATCGAATGCGCGGTCCGCTTGATCGACGGCAGATCCGCCGTCGCCGACATCATTTCCAGCTTGCGGGGCGAGTCAGTCAGAAACGCCTGCAACACCTCGGCGGCATCTTCGGCCCCGAGTTCGGCGCAGAGCTTGTCATAGACGGATGGATCGAACAGGTGTGGGTCGTTCATGCAAGGAAAACTAGCGCAACCGCGTGGACGAGGCGTAAAGACCGGTTGGCAGAACTTTCCGTGAACGTTACCATCGGTTAGTTATATCGTGGTGGCCGGATTCGCGGCCCTAACACCCAGCCGGATGTACTGAGTTTCCATGTCCTCCCCCGCAGCCCGCCAGCGTGACCCTGCTCCCGATGCGCTGTCCGTGCTGAACCACGTCTTCGGCCTGCCGGGCTTTCGCGGTTCGCAGGAAGAAATCGTCCGGCACCTGACCGGCGGCGGCAACTGCCTGGTGCTGATGCCGACCGGCGGCGGCAAGTCGCTGTGCTACCAGTTGCCGTCTTTGTTGCGCGAGGGCTGCGGCATCGTGGTGTCGCCGCTGATCGCGCTGATGCGCGATCAGGTTGCGGGGCTGCTGGAAGCCGGCGTCAACGCGGCGGTGCTGAATTCCACACTGTCTTATGAGGAGGCCGATGAGGTCGAGCGGCGCCTGCTCGCCGGCGATCTCGACCTGCTCTATGTCGCGCCGGAACGGCTGGTGACGCCGCGCTGCCTCAACCTGCTCAGCCGTGCCAAAATCGCGTTGTTTGCGATCGACGAAGCGCATTGCGTCTCGCAATGGGGGCACGATTTTCGCCCCGAATATATTGGCCTCTCCGTACTGGCCGAGCGCTTTCCCGACGTCCCGCGCATTGCGCTGACGGCGACCGCCGACGAACTCACCCGCATAGAAATCGCCGAGCGGCTCGGCCTCACCGATGCGCCCTGCTTTGTCGCGAGCTTCGACCGCCCGAACATCCGCTACGAGATCGTCGAGAAGCAGAACGCGCCGGCGCAGCTCAAGGCATTCATCCAGGAACGCCATTCAGGCGATGCCGGCGTGGTCTATTGCCTGTCGCGCGCCAAGGTCGAGGACACCGCCGAGGCGCTGAGCAAGGCCGGCATTCCGGCGCTGCCGTATCATGCCGGTCTCGACGCAAATATCCGCGCCCGCAATCAGGATCGCTTCCTCAACGAGGACGGCATTGTGATGGTCGCTACCATCGCGTTCGGCATGGGCATCGACAAACCCGACGTCCGCTTCGTCGCCCATCTCGATTTGCCGAAGAGCATCGAGGCCTATTACCAGGAAACCGGCCGCGCCGGGCGCGACGGCAAGCCGTCGAGCGCCTGGATGGCTTACGGCCTTTCCGACATCGTGCAGCAGCGCCGCATGATCGACGAATCCACCGGCTCCGACGCCTTCAAGCGGGTGTCGATCGGCAAGCTCGACGCGCTGGTGGGGCTGGCCGAAACCGCGGGCTGCCGGCGCAGCCGGCTGCTCGGCTATTTCGGCGAGGAAGTTCGCGAAGGCAATTGTGGCAACTGCGACAACTGCCTCTCGCCGCCGCAGCTTCGCGACGGCAAGGTTGCCGCGCAAAAGCTGCTGTCCTGCGCCTATCGCACCGGACAGCGCTTTGGCGCCATGCACCTGATCGACGTGCTGGTCGGCCGCCTGACCGAGCGCATCACGCAGTTCGGGCACGACAAACTATCCGTGTTCGGTATCGGCGCCGAACTCAACGAAAAGCAGTGGCGCTCGGTGGTCCGCCAACTGGTCGCGATGGGTCACCTCTACGCCGACAGCGAAGCCTTTGGCGCGCTGAAACTGACGGAGACCGCGCGCGCCGTCCTGAAGGGCGAGACTGAAATCATGTTTCGAGAGGCTCCGGCCGGGACGCGTGTCCGCGCCAGCCGGAGCAAATCGCGCCGCGGCGATCTGGCGCCGCGCACGGGCGGTGAAGGCCGGCCGGGCGATGCCGGCCTGCAAACCGATCTCAGGGCCTGGCGTTCCGAAATCGCCCGCAAGCGCGGCGTGCCGGCCTATGTCGTGTTGCACGATGCCACCATCGACGGCATCGCCGCTTCACGACCGAAGACGCTCAACGAACTTCGCAACGTGCCGGGGATCGGCGACAAGAAGCTCGAACATTACGGCGACGAGCTGCTCGCACTGGTGCGGGCAGCCGAAGCGTGAGCATTATCCGTTGCGGAACGCATAGGCGTAACCGTTGATCGCCGGCGCGCCGCCGAGATGGGCGTACAGCACCTTCGAGCCCGCCGGGAAATAACCCTTGTTGACGAGGTCGATCATGCCCTGCATCGATTTTCCCTCGTAGACGGGATCGGTGATCATGCCTTCGAGGCGTGCGCAGAGCCGGATCGCCTCCTTGGTCTCCTCGGAAGGAACGCCATAGGCGGGATAGGCATAGTCCTCGACCAGAACGACGTCGTCCTCGACGATCTCCTTGCCGAGCTCCACCAGCTTGGCGGTGTTGCGGGCGATGTCGAGCACCTGCGCCTTGGTCTGGGCCGGCGTGAACGAACCGTCGATGCCGATCACCTTCCGTGCGCGGCCATCCTTGGCAAATCCCACCAGCATGCCGGCATGGGTGGAGCCGGTGACCGTGCAAACCACGATGTAATCGAACTTGAAGCCGAGTTCCTTCTCCTGCGCGCGAACCTCCTCGGCGAAAGCGACATAGCCGAGCCCGCCATATTTGTGCACGGAGGCGCCTGCCGGAATCGCATAAGGCTTGCCGCCCTTGGCCTTCACGTCCGCAATCGCTTCTTCCCAGCTCTCGCGGATGCCGATGTCAAAACCTTCGTCGACAAGTTGCACGTCGGCACCCATGACGCGGCTGAGCAGGATGTTGCCGACGCGATCGTAGACCGCGTCCTCATGCGGCACCCAGCTCTCCTGCACCAGACGGCACTTCATGCCGATCTTGGCGGCGACCGCCGCGACCATGCGGGTGTGGTTGGACTGCACGCCGCCGATCGACACCAGCGTATCGGCGTTGGAGGCGATCGCATCGGGGATGATGTATTCGAGCTTGCGCAGCTTGTTGCCGCCGAAGGCGAGGCCGGAATTGCAGTCCTCCCGCTTGGCGTAAAGTTCGACCTTGCCGCCGAGATGCCGGGTCAGGCGTTCCAGCTTCTCGATGTGGGTCGGTCCGAAGGTCAGCGGATAGCGCTCGAATTTCTCCAGCATGGTCGTCCCCGTTTGGTGGCTTGATCTGCGCAGATGCCCTATCACCAAGGCCGGGAAAAGTGCTCTCTAACTTGGCGGGTATTTTTCTTTTGTTTTCCGATAAATTCCGAAAACATTAGGACTTCTTCCGCAAGATAACAAAAATACGAAAGATTCTTCCGTGCCCGGCGCCCCCGACCGTATCGACCTCAAGATATTGCGTTTGCTGCAGAAAAGTGGCCGGCTGAGCAATGCCGAGCTGGCCGAAACGGTCGGCGTCAGTGCCGCAACTTGCCACCGCCGCACCCAGCGCCTGTTCGACGAGGGCTATATCGGCGAGGTCCGGGCGATGGTGGCGCCCCGCAAGGTCGGCAAGGGCGCGCTGGTCATGGTCGGCGTGGTGCTCGACCGCTCGACGCCGGAAAGCTTTGCGACCTTCGAACGGGCGATCGCGAAACTGAAATTCGTGCTCGATTGCCATCTGGTGGCGGGCGATTTCGATTATTTTCTCAAGATCCGAGTCGGCGACATGGAAGACTTCAACCGCATCCACGGCGATCAGTTGATCGCCCTCCCGGGCGTCCGGCAGACCCGGACGTTTTTCGTCATGAAAGAGGTGGTCGACAATGCGCCGCTGGATTTCTGATCGGTTCCGGGCATGGCCGGCGCACCATAAAACCGGCGCTATTTTGCCGTTAAGTGTTAGCTTCGCGGGCGCTCAGCCTCATGATTCGAACGATGTCCCACGGCGCCTCTCCCATGACCTATTTGATCGGCCAGGTATCATGATGCGCCAGTACTGGCACGCATTCGCGATCGCGATATCCCTCGTTGCCGCGCCGTCCTTTGCCGCCGACGATCCCGACACCATCATCTTTGCGATGATGCCCGGAAAGTGCAGCACGCTGAATGTCGCCGGCCACAGATTCGCCTGCCGTGCGGTCGCGTTCTTTCAGACCGAAGAAGGCCGCGCGAATTTCACGGTGGCGCTCGACGATCCCAATGACGACAGCCACGTCATCACCTTCTCGGGCGACAACGGCCGCAGGCCGGAAGCCAATCTGTACGAGCTCCCTGTCGACCGAATGCTGTTCAAGTCCAAGGACAGGCCGAAGGCCGACGGCCTGCCGGTGCCGTTTGTGGAATCGTCGGCCGGCATGTGCAAGCAGGTCGGAAACTTCGTGACGATGGAAGTTTCCTCGGTCTCCTGCACGGCGACCGACAGGAACGGCAAGAAATACGAATTGAAATACGAGTCCGACGGCGAACCGATGTCGGTGCGCCGCATCAAGCGGGTGCGGACCGGAAGCACGGCGGTCTCGCCGTTCGATTAGCGCGGATAACGTCTGCTCGCTCAAACCGGCGATTTGCCACCCGCTTCGCGCGACGATGACGCGGCAGCGACGGGCTCCCGATCCGGCAGGATCGTCGTTGACATCTCATCGACGACTTTCCATCGCGGTCTTTCCTCGTTTTCGCCGGGCACGTTGATTTGCACGGCGACACCGTCGCTGACGGCAAAGGACGCGGCCAAGGCGGCGGCTTCCAGCGCCGCACTTCTGGAATCGTAGACGCCGGCGATCTTGACGTTGTCGGCGAACACCGACCAGCCCAGCGGCGCCTTCACCACTTCGAATACCGACCGTACCATCACGAGACGCACGAACCTTCGGGGAACGGGATGATCGGCCAGGGCGGTCCGCCATTGTCGTTGGTCGCTTCGGGCGGCCGCGCGGCAACGAGGGACCTCGCGAACGCGTCCTCTACCGGCACCAGCACGATCGCCGTCCGCACAACATCCATCATCCGGTCGAACTCGATTTCACTCATCGCGCGCTCCATCTCCCGGCGGGCATCGAGCTCCGCAGGGATGGTTGGTGGGAACCGCGCGCACCGTGGATCGCATGCAAGTTTGGTGTTTCGTGGCCCGCGCCCGGTCGCTTCGAGGGCAAAATGCGGCGTAATCGCGGTTTCGGGCGAGGCGGAGCCGGCAACACGAGGAGATCGGCCGGATCGGCCGATGCGTGCTAGACTCGGCCGCGAATCAGGAGATCTTCATGTCCGCAGACAGTGACAGCACCATCGCGTGGCACCGGGCCCAGCTCAAGAAGCTGCGCGAGACCCTGAAGCATATCGAGACCGCCAGATTTACCGTCGGCGAGCCGTCGCAATCGCGGAAGACCACGCAGAAGACCATTGCCGAACTGCAGCGCAAGATCAGCCAGTCGCTGCACATCATCGCAGCCTACGAACGGCAGACCCGGCGGCCGCTTGCGACCGATCAGCAGAGCCTCGCCAGCGTGAGCTGGGGTAGCTGGAACGCGCAAACGGCGCAGACGCGCGGCAACAATTCGCGCTAGGGCGCCGCCAACAACTTTGGCGGCGGCTCGGCTACCGTCACCGGGCCTTCCAATCGAACATTCGGCAAAGCGCGCATCCACCTAACAGGTGGGACGACGGCTGCACCAAGCGCGGGCCTGGTCGGGACTCATGGTTCGAATAGCGCGACCGTAGCAGCCGGTTACAGGACCCATGCAGGGTTTGTAAGAATTGCCGTTATAGGCGGAGTCAGCGCGGGCCTGACTGGACACGGGCTTGTCCGCGCGCACCGCCGCATCGGGCTTGCGCTTGGCCGTCGGCTTCGTATCTGCCTTTTCACAAGCATTCGCGTCGCTCAGAACATATCCGCTGCGACATGCGATTTTTTCGCAGCGGTCGCCGTCTGCCCGGTAGCCGGCTTCACAAACCAGCGGACAAATCCGACCGGCTTTGCTTCTGACAACATCCAGTGCGTCCGAGCTTGCGGATTTGATATCGAGCTTCATGCCGGCGCTTTTGTTGAATCGGTCCAAGGCGTCCCGCGCCGACGTGTTCCATTCGCCATCGACGGCACCGGTGTTGCATCCGACACGGCGCAGCTCGATTTTCAACATCCGGTTGAGGTCGCCGTTCGAATCCTGACTGTCGAGGGGCAATGTGGTGACTGCCGCCATCTTGGCGTCGCCTCGCGTCTCTTCGGCGGCAATGCGGGATTTTTCTGCTTCGGCTGCTTTGGCTTGCTCGATCTGCTTGGTGCGCTCAGCGGCGATCCGGGCTTCTTCGGCTGCTTTGGCCGCCGCGGTCGCCTTGGCAATTTCGACCTGCTTGGCGCCTTCGGCGGCAAGTCGCATCCTCTCGAGCTCCGCTTGCTTCGCCTTCTCCGTCGTCGCGACGCGCGCTTCCTCGGCTGCTATCTTTTTGAGCTGTCCTTTGGCCAGATCGACATAGAAGCCACTTGGATATTGCGAAAGGAACGCCTGCCAGCCGTCGCGTGTCCCGAGTTGCAGCGCAAGTTCATAGTCGCGGCGAACGGCTGTTTGCGGATCTGCCTCCGGACCGGCGCTCGGCACCTGCGACGGCACCAGCGAAAGATCGTCACCTCCAAGGGAACCATAGAGATAAGGCTCCTGCCGGTTACTGGTCGACTTCAACACATCGTCGCGGACATAGCCAAATGCCTTGCGCAGATCAAGGCCGGGCTTTGTCACATGCTTTACCAGGGCGGACGTGAATGGACTGTTGCTCCCGTCACCGTCCGCCGCGGTCGTGCCCGCCTTCGACGCAAAGGCGATCAGCGTATTGGCGCTCGCCGGCTCCACTTTCGCAAGACCACGCCCGATGGCACGCGATGCAATCGTTCGCTTCATGGAGCGGGCAAACGGGTTATCCCGGCAAGCATCAAGGATGATCAGCCGCAGCTTCTTGGCCGGCTCGACCGCCACGAGAACACGTTCCAGAGAGATCGCTTCATCGTAGATATCGGTGTCGCGATCCAGCACCGCATCCGTGGGAATGAGATAATTCATTCCGTCGACTTCGATACCGTGGCCTGCGAAATAGACGACGGCCACATCCGCATCTTGCGACATTTCGGCGAAGTCGCGGAGCGCGCGTCTCATCTCCGCCACCTTGAGATCGCGGCGCAAATCTACATTCACGAAGCCCGACGAGCGCAGCGCTTCGGCTACCACCGCCGAGTCGTTTGCCGGGTTACCGAGCTTTGCGACCTTCTCATAACCGGAATTGCCGACAATCAAGGCAACGCGCTTTTCCGCGAACGCTGGGCTTGCCAGAACGGACCAAACCAGGAGTGATCCCGCCAGAATATTCCGCACCGCGCCCATGCCTGCTCCCCCGTCGCGTTGCAAGTTATCCGATATTTGATTGGCTGAACAACAGCTTCTGTGACTGGCATCACTCAGCCAGACCCGCCTGTCGAAGTATTCCTTCGTTGGGGGAGCACCGTGCGAAAGACGACAGGAGGCTGGCCTGGTTCAAGACGGTCTTGCCAATTACCCGCTTTCACATAGCCTGCTCAGATAAAAGCTGGTGGACGATGATTGGCGCAATCCGCAAGATTTGTTTGTTGTTATCGCTGGGGGTCACCTGCAGCGCAGCGCCGGCCCTCGCCGACAAGCGTGTCGCGCTGGTTATTGGCAATTCGGCCTACGAAAAAGTCACACGGCTGGAGAATCCCGCCAATGACGCCGGGCTCATGGCTGAAACCTTCAGGTCGGCTGGATTCGATACCGTTGACGCTCGCAGCGACCTCAAAATCGGCGATATGCGTCGAGCCTTGAGAGAATTCATCGACAAGTCCCGAGAAGCCGACGTCGCCGTGATCTACTACGCCGGACACGGGATGGAGATCGACGGCACCAATTACCTGATTCCGGTTGATGCCGCTCTCGAGCGCGACATCGACATCTACGACGAGGCGCTATCGCTCGACCGCGTCCTCGTGTCCGTTGAACCGGCGAGGCAACTGCGCCTCGTCATACTTGATGCATGTCGGGACAATCCCTTCGCCAAGTCGATGAAGCGCTCCATCGCCTCGCGCGCCGTTGGTCGAGGACTGGCCAAGATCGACCCTGCAGCTCCAAATACGCTGGTCGCGTTTGCATCCAAGGCAGGCTCGACTGCTTCCGACGGCGACAGCAAAAATAGCCCGTTCACGACGGCGCTCGTCAAGCACTTGACGAAGCCCGGTCTCGACCTCCGCAAGGCATTCGGCTACGTGCGCGACGAGGTCATGAAATCAACCGGCAACCGGCAGGAGCCATACGTCTATGGCTCGCTTGGTGGAGATGATTTCTCATTGGTCCCGGCGAGGACCGATGCGACGGGTCCCCAAGCTGATCCGCAAACGGCCGTCCGGCACGATTACGAGCTCGCGCTGCAGCTAGGCACCCGCGTTGGTTGGGAAGCGTTCCTTTCACAGCACCCCGAGGGGTTTTATGCCAACCTGGCCAAGGGACAGGTCAAGAAGATCGCCGCTGAAGAATCGCGCGCGGCTGCTGCGGAGAAGGCGCGTCTCGCCGAACAGGAGCGGGCTCGCCTCGCTGCTGAAGGCGCCCGTCGGGACGAAATCGCACGGGCTGCCGCGGCCGCAAAAGCGGCTGAAGAGCAACGCATAGCGGCCGGGAAAATCAAACAGATTGAACAGGAGAAAGCCGCTGCCGCAGAGCAGATGC